>Ga0209050_1000299_pt1 | contig 104017 bp, 87 predicted proteins | sample Araplavi_mTSA_r2_FD_184276 | JGI IMG/M metagenome (GOLD analysis project Ga0209050, IMG submission 184276) | Arabidopsis root microbial communities from North Carolina, USA - plate scrape MF_Cvi_mTSA_r2 (SPAdes) (version 2) | ecosystem: Host-associated > Plants > Roots > Endosphere | place...
TCTCGGCCGCCTGCCGGGAGACAAGTTCCCCTGCCGCACCGCCGATCACAAGAGCGAGGCGTGATTACCCGCCGCCAGACCATTGCAGGGGCCGCCGCCACCTCGCTCCTGCCCTCCCTGCTGACCAGCCAGACTGCCCGATCCAAGGAAGCCCCCATGACCGACACGATCATCGTCAACGCCAAGATCACCACGCTCGACCGCGAGAACCCGCAGGCCGAAGCCGTGGTCATCCGCGACGGCAAGTTCCTGACCGTGGGCAGCGAACAGGAAGCGCGCGAAGCCGCCGCCCCCGGCGCCGAGGTGATCGACGCCAAGGGCCGCCGCCTGATCCCCGGCCTGATCGACAGCCACATGCACATCATCCGCGGCGGCCTGAACTTCAACATGGAGCTGCGCTGGGATGGCGTGACCTCGCTCGCCGAAGCCATGGCGATGCTGAAGAGGCAGGTCGACAACACCCCCGCCCCGCAGTGGGTCCGCGTCGTCGGCGGCTTTACCGAGCACCAGTTCGCCGAGAAGCGCCTGCCGACGATCGCGGAACTGAACGCCGTCGCCCCCGATACGCCGGTCTTCATTCTGCACCTCTACGACCGCGCGCTGCTCAATGCGGCGGCCCTGCGCGTCGTCGGCTATACCAAGGACACGCCGAACCCGCCGGGCGGCGAGATCGTGCGCGATGCCGCCGGCAACCCCACCGGCCTGCTGTTGGCCCAGCCCAACGCGACGATCCTCTATTCCACGCTCGCCAAGGGCCCCAAGCTGCCGCCCGAGTACCAGCTCAACTCCACCCGCCACTTCATGCGCGAAGTCAACGCGCTGGGCGTGACCGGGGTGATCGACGCGGGCGGCGGCTTCCAGAACTATCCCGACGACTACGACATCATCGAGAAGCTCCACGCCGAAGACCAGCTGACCGTGCGCATCAGCTACAACCTCTTCACGCAGAAGCCGAAGGAAGAACTGGCGGACTTCGCGGGCTGGGCCAAGCAGGTCACGCCGGGACAGGGCGACGACACCTATCGCCACAACGGTGCGGGCGAAATGCTGGTCTATTCCGCCGCCGACTTCGAGGACTTCCGCCAGCCCCGCCCGGATATGGCGCCGAGCATGGAAGGCGATCTGGAACCCGTCATCCGCCTGCTCGCCGAGAACCGCTGGCCCTGGCGCCTTCACGCCACCTATGACGAGACCATCGGCCGCGCGCTCGACGTCTACGAGAAGGTCAACCGCGATATCCCGCTCGAAGGCATCAACTGGTTCTTCGACCACGCCGAGACCATTTCGGACCGCAATATCGACCGCATCGCCGCGCTCGGCGGCGGCATCGCCGTGCAGCACCGCATGGCCTATCAGGGCGAATACTTCGTCGAACGCTACGGCGCCAAGGCCGCCGAACGCACCCCGCCGATCGCCCGCATGATCGCTGCCGGTATCCCGGTCGGCGGCGGCACCGACGCCACCCGCGTCGCCAGCTACAACCCCTGGGTCTCGCTCTCGTGGCTCGTCACCGGGCGCACCGTCGGCGGTCTCTCGCTCTATCGCGGCGACAACCGCGTCAGCCGCGAGAAGGCGCTGCGCATGTGGACGCACGAGAACACCTGGTTCTCGAACGAAGTGGGCAAGAAGGGCCAGATCAAGGCCGGCCAGCTGGCCGACCTTGCGCTGCTCTCCGACGACTACTTCAGCGTGCCGGACAATGAGATCGTCCACATCCGCTCGATCCTGACCCTGCTCGGCGGCAAGGTGGTCCACGGCGAGGGCGACTATCGCCCGCTCGCGCCGGACCTGCCGCGCCCGATGCCGGACTGGTCGCCGGTCGCCACCTTCGGCGGCTATTACCAGACGCCGGAAGCCAAGCAGAAGCTGGCCTCGGCCTGCGGCTGCGCCAGCTCCTGCGGCGTCCACGGCCACGACCATGCCGCCGCGCTGGGCGCCAACGTTCCCGCTGCCGATGTCCAGACGTTCTGGGGTTCGCTCGGCTGCGGCTGCTGGGCCGTCTGATCCGATGCGGCCCCTCCGGACGAGAAGGGGCCGCATCACGATCATTCCAGAAAATAGAACGTATCGAACGATATTATTCGGATCGATAGTTGTTCGCCTACGCCCTACACCGCTCCCGGAAGTTCACTCCCGCCCATCGCTGCGGATTTGGACACGACCGAGACGATGATGAAACTTGCCCCCAAATTCTCCCAAGGAGACCTTCGATGAAGCGCTTTGCCTTCCTCTTCGCCACTGCCGTGATCGCCGCCACCCCGATCGCCGTTCCCACCGCCATCGCCAAGCCTGCCGCAGCCTCGGCCGACTATTCGGTCGGCGCGCAGTACGACACCACTCACGTCTACGTGCCGCAGGATCAGTTCGACACCTTCGTTGCCAGCTTCGTCGCCACTTTCGGCGGCACCACCAGCAAGCAGGGCGAGTTCCAGGTGACGCCGACCAAGAGCCTCACCAAGTCGCAGCTGGTGCTGACGCCGGTGGGCACCGTCTCGGTCTTCGGCTTCAAAACGCCGATCCCCTATCCCTTCGGCGACGAGCGCACCGGCTATCTGGTCACCGACCTCGATGCGGCGGTAAAGTCTGCGGTCAGCCATGGCGCCGTGCGCCGTCTGGAAACCTTCCCCGATCCGATCGGCCGGGATTCGGTGATCCAGTGGCCGGGCGGCGTGAACATGCAGCTCTACTGGCACACCGCCAAGCCGAGCTACACCGCGCTTGAGACCGTCCCGGAAAACCGCGTCTACCTGACTGCCGATGCCGCCGATACTTTCATCAAGGGCTGGACCGGCTTCGCCCACGCCAAAGTCACTGCCGACGACAAGGCCGCCAATGGCGCCGAGATCGGCGAACCCGGCAAGACCATCCGCCGCGTCGCCCTCACCAGCGGCTACGGCAAGATGGTGGTCTATGTCTCGGACGGCCAGCTGCCCTGGCCCTATGGCCGCGACATGACCGGCTATGCGGTCAGCGATCTCTCGGCGACGCTCGCCAAGGCTTCGGCGGCAGGCGTGGAAACGCTGGTCGCGCCCTACACGACGGGCAAGCGCCAGTCCGCCATCGTCCGCTTCCCGGGCGGCTACATCGCCGAAATCCATTCCGGTGAGGTGAACTGAGCCATGTCCGGCACCGGTACACCCAAATTCGTTGCATCGGTGCTGGACTTCGCGCCGACGGCATTCCTCGCCCGCCTCTTGCTGGTGGGCGCCTACCTCGTCGGCGGGCTGACCAAGCTCACCGACTGGCAGGGCGCGGTGGCGGAACAGGCCCACTTTGGCCTGACCCCGCCCGCGCTCTGGGCCGCGCTCACCATCGCGGTCGAGCTGGTCGGCCCGCTGCTGATCCTGACGGGCCGCCTTGTCTGGCTGGGCGCAGGCATGCTCGGCGTGTTCACCTTCTTTGCCGCGCTCCTCGCCAATGCCTTCTGGGCCATGCCTGCCGGACCCGAGCGCTTCGGGGCCACCAATGCCTTCTTCGAGCACATGGGCCTCGTCGGCGGGTTCATCCTCGTCGCGATCCTCGCCTACCGGGCGCAGCGCAGTGTCTAGGCTTCTTCCGCTTGCCGTTCTCGCGTCGGCCTTCCTGCCAACTCCGGCACAGGCCGAGCCCACCGAGGCCTGGCAGGCGCCGACCCTCTCGATCACCCGCTACGACGAGGACTGGTCCGACCTTGCCGACGCCGAAAAGCGCGCGCACCACTGGACCGGGCAATTCAAGTACATCCCGATCAGCGACGATGTCTGGCTCTCCACCGGCATCGAACTGCGCGTGCGCAACGAGAACCTCGAAAACAACCTCTGGGGCAGCGCCCAGGCCCCGAACGACAGCTATGTCTGGTTCCGCGCACTGCCCTATGCGGACCTGCATGTCGGCAAAGTGCGCGCCTTCGTGCAACCGATCGCCTCGACATCGGCGAGCGTTGCGCCGTCCCCCGGTCCGATCGACGGCACGGGCCTCGATCTGCTGCAAGGTTTCGTCGAGGCCGAACTCGGGCCGGTTACCTTGCGCGGCGGACGGCAGATGCTCTCGCTCGGCACCGAGCGGCTGATCGGCACCCGCTATGGCCCCAACGTGCCGCTCGCCTTCGATGGCCTGCGCGCGAACGTAAAGCTGGGCGCGGCCACCGTCAGCCTGCTCGCGGTAAAACCGGTACAGGCGCGCAGGGGCGACTTCAACGACCGCACCTCACCCGACAAATCGCTGTGGGGCGCCTATGCCGCGCTGCCCAGCCTCGACCTCTACTATCTCGGCTACCGCAACGATGCCGCGCATTGGGGCACTCGTACCGGCACCGAGACCTGCCATAGCCTCGGCGCGCGCTGGCACGGCACACAGGACGACTGGCACTGGAACGTCGAGGGCGTCTACCAGTTCGGCCGCTTTGCAAATGGCCCGATCTCGGCCTGGACGCTCGGCACCGAACTCGGCCACGCCTTCCCGGACGCCCCGCTGGCGCCCGACCTCACCGTGCGCGTCAATGTGGTGAGCGGCGACAAGGACAAGTCCGGCGATAACAGCCAGCACAGGCGCCTCGGCACCTTCAACGCGCTGTTCCCCAAGGGCAAGTACTTCGGCGAACTCTCGCCGGTCGGCCCCTACAACATCGTCAACGCCTATTCCTCGCTGGGTCTGCAACTGGCGCCGGATGTCTCGGCCAGCTTCGCCGCCATGGCCTATTGGCGCTACTCCCGCGAAGACGGACTCTACGACATTCCCGGCAATCTGATCCGAGACGCCGGAGACAGCCGCGCGAAGTTCGTCGGCAAGGAAGTGGAAGCCACGCTCGCTTGGCAGGCGACGCCCGAACTCGAACTCTCCGCCTCGCTCTCCGCCTTCGCGCCGGGCGCCTTCATCAAGCAGACGGGCTCGGCCAAGACCATCCGCATGCTCGGCCTCGAAAGCAATTTCCGGTTCTGAAAACAATTCAGGTTCATCGAACGAACCGAACGATCTTATTCGGATACCTGAGAAAGCCGCCGCAGCCTAGACCACCGGCATTCCCCCCATCCCTTCGGAGACCGACATGACCGTCACGCCCGCCAACGGCCCTGCCGTGCCCCTCAAGTCCAGCCTGCCGCCCCTGCTGCTGCTGCTCTCCGCCACGACCGGCCTCGTCGATGCCGCCTCTGTCCTCGGCCTCGGCAAGGTCTTCACCGCCAACATGACCGGCAACGTCGTGTTCCTCGGCTTCGCCACGGCGGGTGCGCCGGGCTTCAAGGTGATCCCGGCGGTCATGGCGCTGCTGGCCTTCATGCTCGGTGCCTGGGGCGGTGGCCGCCTCGCCCGCGCTCACATCGAGCTGCCGTTGCGCCGCTGGCTGCTCCGCGCCGCCGCGATCGAGACCGCGCTGCTGTGGATCGCCGCCGCCATCTCCACGAAGATCGACATCGCCGCCCAGGCCCCCGAGATCGCCGTGCTCTCGGTGATCGTTCTCACCGGCTTCGCCATGGGCTTGCGCAACGCCACCGTCCGCGCGCTCAAGGTGCCGGACCTCACCACCACCGTGCTCACGCTCACCATCACCGGCATCGCCGCCGACATGACCGGCCGCGCCACCTCCCCCAACTTCCTGCGCCGCTTCGGCGCCGTGCTGTCGATCTTCCTCGGCGCCGCCGTGGGCGCGCTCCTGCTCCTCCACCTCGGCCTCGCGGTGCCTCTCGCCCTCGCCGGAACCATGGTCCTCGCTGCCACGCTCTTCTTCACCAGAAATCCCGAAGCCGACCTCCCGCGCCGCGCCTGAGCGCTCCCATACAAACGTTTGCTTGTCGCGGGCGCATTGCCATGCAATGCGCCCGCGATGCGTTCGAACCGTGGCTTCCGTCCTGCTCTTTCCGGCCTTCCTTCTCTCGGGAAAATGTCTCTCGCGGCCGTTCTGGCAGCGGCGATCGCCGTTCCCGGCGCGCTGGCCTCTCCGGCGACGGAAATTCCCGGCTATGCCAGCCGGCACTGGTCGCTGGCGGACGGCGCGCCGCCCGACATCCGCGCCGTCGCCCGGACCCGCGACGGCTTCCTCTGGCTCGGCTCGGGCGACGGTCTCTATCGGTTCGACGGACTGAACTTCAAACGCATCGATCCCGAAGACTTCGACAATTTCCGCGCCCGTCAGATCACCGCGCTGGCGGCCGCACCGGACGGCAGCCTCTGGGTCGGTTACGCTTTCGGCGGCATCGCCCACCTCAAGGACGGCAGGCTGCGCGGCGCCAACCCGGAAAAACCGCGCGGGCGCGTCACGGATATCGTCGCCGCGCCGGACGGCAGCCTCTGGGTGGCGGCCTGGAGCGGCTTCGGGTCGCAGCTGCGCCATCTGGTGAACGGGCGCTGGGATATCATCGATGTGGACGGCCCGCTGGTGCGCCTGTTCCGCCAGAGCAACGGAACCCTGTGGATCGCCTCCAATCCGGAACTGCGGCGCCTGCGCCCCGGCAGCCGCACGTTCGAGGTCGTGCCGGGACTGATGAATCTCGGCTCCGCCTTTCGCGAGGATCGGGCCGGGACCATGTGGTTCTTTTCCAGCGACGGCCTCCAGCGCCTCGGCCCGCGCGGTTTCGTGCCGACCGGCGTGGCCTTCGGCGAGCCGCTGGGCGGCGGCGACGGCATCCGCAACCTGCTGTTCGATGACGACAACCTGCTGTGGATCGCGGGCAATGCTTCCGGACTGGCGACGGTGCCGGGCAGCGACCTTTCGATGAGCCGGGCGGAGACCTATCCCGTCCAGGTCTCTACCCTCCTGCGCGACGCCGAGGGTACCATCTGGGCCGGTGCACCGGACGGGCTGCATCGCTTCGTACGAACGCCGGTGGTGCGCTATACCGCGATCAAGGGCGTGCGCACCGGGATCGCAACCGGGCCGGACGGTTCGCTCTACATCGGCGGTGACGAGGGCCTGTACCGGATCGTCGACGGCAAGGCGAAGCTGATCCTGCGCTCCAGCCTGCTATCGGAAGTCTGCTCGGTCACCGGCGTCGGTGCCTACGTCCTCACCTACCGCAACGAATATCTCGTGCGCGGGTCCACCGTTACCCGGATCATCGGCCCGCTCGAACGGCAGCGTGAGTTCGGCCAGGCCTGCGCCTCCGATCCGCAAGGGCGTTTGTGGGAATCGGTTTCCGCCTCCGGCATGTATCGACTGGAAGGCACGCGCTGGATCAAGGACGAGAGCCTGCCGCCCGCCACTACGTTCGTCGCCACCGGCCCGAAGACCTTCATCGTCAACCAGCCGCTGCGTCTTCTCGCCCGCGTCCATGACGGCAGGACGACGCCGCTCTGGCCGGGGGACGACGACGCGGGCAGCAAGAACGGCGTCGGCTTCGTGCGCATGCTTAAGCAGATGGATGGCAAGACCTGGATCGGCGGCGAGGCCGGTCTGGCCCGCTACGACGGCCACCATGTCCAGCAGCTGAGTGCGCGGACCTACCCCTGGCTCGCGGGCGTCATGGGCATCGTGCGGGTTGCCGAACATTACTGGCTGATCTCCGCAGGCGGCATCACCCGCATCGCGGTGAGCGACCTCGACGCTGCCTTCGCACGCCCCGGCATCGCGATCCCCCGCGCCCGTTACGGCCAGAACGGCGTCATCCGGGCGCGAACCGAACCTTATTCCGCCAACGATGCCGCCGTCGATGCGCAAGGGCGCCTGTGGTTCGTGACCGGCACCGGCGTAGTGCAGGTCGATCCCGCCCGCATCCCCGCGCGGCAGCCGGACATGCCGGTTCAGGTCTCCGGGCCGGAAGTGGACGGGCACGTCTATCCGCTGACCGGCGCCCGCCTGCCCGCCGGAACCACGCGGGTCAGCCTGTCCTATGTCGGCCTCAGCCTCGCCGATGCGGAAGGGAACCGCTATCGCTACAGGCTGGACGGCGTCGACGAGGGCTGGGTCGATGCCGAAAGCCGCCGCCGCGTCGATTACGCAGGTCTCGGCCCCGGAACCTACCGCTTCCACGTCACCGCCGCGACCGCCGACGGGGCATGGTCGAAGCGGGAGGCCGACGTCTCGTTCGTCATCGCACCCCATTTCTGGCAGACCCTATGGTTTCGCCTTGCCGTGCTGGCCGGGGTGGCTCTCGGTATCTACGCGGTGTTCCGCTGGCGTATCCGCCTAGCCGTAAAGGCCCAGCGCGACCGTATCGAGGAACGCGTGGCCGAACGCGAACGCATCGCCCAGGACCTGCACGATACCCTGCTGCAAGGCTTCCAGGGCCTGATGCTGCGCTTCCAGACGGTGCTGCACCTGACGACGCCCGGCACCCCCGCCCATGTCGCTATAGAGGAAGCGCTGGAACGGGCCGACGACGTCCTTCTCCATGGCCGCGAGCGCGTGCGCGGCTTGCGCGAGGATGCCGAACCCAAGTGCATTGGCGATACCCTGCATGCCTGTGCCGAGCGCGTGGTGGGCGATGTGCTGGCATGGGAAATCCGGGTCGATGGTCCTGCGCAGCTTGTCGGCGCGCCGGTGGCCGAGGAAATCGAACTCGCGGTAGGCGAAGCCTTGGCCAATGCGGTCAAGCACGCAAGGGCGACGATAGTGAAAGTGGAGATCCACCACTCCCGCGACCGCCTGTCGCTGCGCGTGTTCGACGACGGCGTCGGCCTGCCGCAGGACATTCACGCCGCGGGCGGGCGCGAGGGACACTTCGGGCTTACCGGCATGCGCGAGCGCATCGAACGCCTCGGCGGTTCCTTCGCCATAGCCAATGCCGCCGGCAAGGGCACGTCGATCCGCATGACCCTGCCCGCCAAGATCGCCTATCGCTGAGCGCGTCTCAAAGTTCGATCAATCCGTTGCGCACGGCGATCGCCACCGCATGGGTGCGGTCCATGGCACCCAGACGCGCGAAGATCGCCTTCATGTAGCTCTTTATCGTCTCTTCCGAGAGCGACAGGCGCACCGCGATCTGCTTGTTCGAGTTGCCCGCCGCCGCCAGGTTCAGCACGTCGCTCTCCCGCGCGGTCAGCCGTTTTGCCTCGCGATCGGCCGGTGCCATGACCTGCATGTCGAAATGGGTGCCGCCGCGATGGATCGACCGGATCGCGTCCAGCAGGTCCGTGCGCAGGCTGTTCTTGAGCAGATAGCCCGACGCCCCCGCCTTGATCGCCTGGGCAGCGCGGCCGTCGCCCGAGTAGGTCGTCAGCACCAGGATGCGTGCTTCGGGAAACTCGCTGAGGATGCGCGTCATCGCCTCGATCCCGTCGACATTGGGCATCTGCAGGTCGAGCAGCATCACGTCGGGCCGCACCTCGCGATAGAGCCGGACCGCAGCTTCTCCGTCATCGCCCACGCCGACCAGTTCCAGATCGGGCTGGGTTGCGAAAACCGCGATGATGCCGTCGCGCAGCAAGGGATGATCGTCGACGACGGCGATGCGGGCGGGCGACGTGAAGGCCTGGGATTCCATGGCTCTCTCTAGGCCGGGCCGCCGGGCTTAGGCAATTCCCCTCAAAAGAGGGGATTGCCGGATGTGTTCACTGTCGACCATTTCCCGCCCCGTTACAGGAGCAGTGGAATGACCGATCCTACCCGCCGACCCAGGTCCGATTTCGCGAATGACAAGGCGCGACAGGGCCGCATCCTGATCGTCGATGCCGATGGCGAAGCCCGTTCGCGGCTGCGCACCCTGTTAAGCGGCGAAGGCTATGCCGCAGAGACGTTCGCCTGGTCCGGAGCGCTGCTCGATGCCCCGTTGCCCGAAGCCCCGAGCTGCATCGTGGTGGACGTCGGCTCGCCTGCCGCCGAAGGCCTGGACTTGATCGAGCGGCTCAAGAGCCGGGGAGAACCGCTGCCGGTCATCTTCATCTCGGACTCCGCAGACGTCACGTTTTCCGTCCGCGCAATGAAGGCCGGTGCCGTGGACTTCCTGCCGCGTTCATTCGCGAGGCAAGACCTGCTTTCGGCCGTCCAGTGCGCATTGGAACTCGATACGAAGCGTCGTTCAAAGGCGCAGCTTCGAAGGGCAGTGACCCAACGTTTCGAAACGCTCACGCCGCGGGAGCAGCAAGTCATGGACGGCGTCGTGCGCGGTCTGATGAACAAGCAGATCGCATGGGAACTGGAGATAAGCGAAATTACCGTCAAACTCCATCGCTCCAGCATGATGCGTAAAATGGAATTGCGGTCTGTACCGGATCTGGTTCGGGCTTCCCTGTCGCTGGCAGCCTGATAGTTTAACCTGTTCGCCCTGAAGCTTTCGACAGCCCCGCGAGGTCTACCGCCTTCGCCGCTATACCCGGCTCCGTGCGATGCCGGGGGCTGCTCCTTCACGCTTGCACGGCAGGATTTAATGCTATAGCTGATAGCTAAATCTTTGGGAGAATCCTTGCCATGAAGTTCGAGCGCATCAATCCGCTGACCGGGGAAGTCGCGTCCAGCGCGGAGGCCATGACCGCCGCGCAGATTCCCGCTATCACGGCGCTTGCGGGCGCGGCGCAGCCCGCCTGGGCGGCGCTCGGTCCCAATGCCCGGCGCGCCGTGCTGCTGCGCGCGGCAGATGCTCTGGAAGCGCGCAAGGACGCTTTCGTCGAGGCCATGATGGGCGAGATCGGCGCCACTGCGGGCTGGGCGATGTTCAACCTGACGCTGGCCGCCGGGATCGCGCGCGAGGCCGCCTCGCTCACCACGCAGATCACCGGCGAGGTCATTCCCTCGGACAAGCCGGGTTGCCTGGCGATGGCCATCCGCGAGCCGGTCGGCGTGATCCTGGGTATAGCGCCGTGGAACGCGCCGATCATTCTCGGCGTGCGCGCGATCGCCGTGCCGCTGGCCTGCGGCAATGCCGTCATCCTCAAGGCCAGCGAGCAGTGCCCACGCACGCATGGCCTCATTATCGAGGCCTTTGCCGATGCAGGCTTCCCCGAGGGCGTCGTCAATGTCGTCACCAATGCCCCGGCCGAGGCCGCCGACGTGGTTGGTGCGCTGATCGATGCGCCCGAAGTGAAGCGCATCAATTTCACCGGCTCCACTGCCGTCGGCAAGATCATCGCCAAGCGCGCCGCCGAGCATCTCAAGCCCTGCCTGCTCGAACTCGGCGGCAAGGCGCCTTTCCTCGTGCTCCATGACGCCGATCTGGACGAGGCGGTGAAGGCTGCCGCCTTCGGGGCCTTCATGAACCAGGGCCAGATCTGCATGTCGACCGAGCGGATCATCGTCGTCGAGGCGGTGGCCGATGCCTTCGCCGAGAAGTTTGCCGCGAAAGTCGGCGCCATGACCACCGGCGATCCTCGCGAAGGCAAGACCCCGCTCGGCGCGGTGGTCGATCGCAAGACCGTGGATCACGTCAACGCGCTGATCGCCGATGCGGCGGGCAAGGGCGCACGGGTGCTGACCGGCGGCGAGGCGGACAGCGTGCTCATGCCCGCCACCGTGGTCGACGGGGTGACGGCGGCGATGAACCTCTACCGCGACGAGAGCTTCGGCCCGGTCGTCGCGATGATCCGCGCCCGCGATGAGGAACACGCGATCGAACTGGCCAACGACACCGACTACGGCCTGTCCGCTGCCGTCTTCACCCGCGACACCGCACGCGGGCTGGGCGTCGCGCGGCGGATCAAGTCGGGCATCTGCCACGTCAACGGCCCGACCGTCCACGACGAGGCGCAGATGCCGTTCGGCGGCGTCGGCGCGTCCGGTTATGGTCGCTTCGGCGGCAGGCAGGGCATCGACAGCTTCACCGAAACCCGCTGGATCACGGTCGAGACGCAGCCGGGACATTTCCCGATCTGACGGCGACGAAGGCAGCAGGAGAGCAGGCATGGACAAACCGGCTTTCGCACGGCCGCCCGAACTGATCCCGGCCTTCACGGCTCATGTCGAGATCGGCCCGCCGGTCGATCTCGGCATGATCGAAGGCGGGCGAAGACGCTTCATCCCGATCCTCGGCGGGCGTGTGGAAGGGCCGCGACTGACGGCCGCGATCCTCCCGGCCGGTGGCGACTGGCAGACGATCCTGCCGCAAGGCATCACCCGCGTGGAGGCGCGCTACTTCCTCGAAGCGGAAGACGGCACGGCCATCGAATTGCACAACCCCGGCCTGCGGGTGGCCAGCGAGGATGTGACCGAGCGGATCACGCGCGGCGAGCCGGTCGATGCCGCCGACTACTACTTCCGGACCACGCCGCGTTTCACCGTCGCGCCCGGCAGGCATGAATGGCTTGCCGCCACCGTCTTCGTGGCGCGGGGCACGCGCCTGCCGGACAAGGTGGTCGTCGAATTCTTCGCTGTAGGGTGAGAGCGCCCTAGCGCCAGATGGCGTTGAGGGCGGGGAGCAGGTGGTCGCGGTGTTCGGCGGGGATCCGTTCCAGCAGTTCCTGCTCGAACCGTTCGATCAGCGTGCCGAGTTCGGTTATCTTGGCGTCTCCGGCGGCGGTCAGCATGATCGCCAGCGATTTGCCGTCGAGCGGCTCGCGGCGGATCCAGCCGGCTGCTTCGAGGCGATTGAGCAGTGGCACCATGTTGGCGCGCTGGATGTCGAGCGTCTTGCCGATCTGGCTGCTGGTCAGGTCCGAGCGGTCCTGCACCAGCAGGAGCACCGCGGCTTCGGTGATTCGAAAGCCCTGATCGGCGAGGATGTCCCCAAGCTCGCCCATCACGGCATTGGCGGCGCGGCGAAGCGCATAGCCCGGCAGTTGCCCCAGAAGATCGGTCATGGTCCCTCACGCGTTTATGTTATTGACGATAGCAATACGGTTGTTATGAATTACAGCAATCAAGGAAAGAGGATAGCCATGCAAGAGCGCAGCGAACACGACACCGTCTCCTATACCGTCGAAAACCGGATCGCCTGGGTCTCGTTCAACCGGCCGGAGAAGCGCAACTGCATGAGCCCCAGCCTCAATCGCCGCATGCAGGAAGTGCTCGACGAACTGGAATTCCGCGAGGATGTCGGCGTGCTGGTGCTGACCGGTGAGGGCACCGCTTTCTCGGCAGGCATGGACCTCAAGGAGTACTTCCGCGAGAACGAGGAAAAGGGCCTCGGCCATGTCCGCAAGGCACAGCGTGAGGCCTATGGCTGGTGGGAGCGCCTGCGCTGGTATGAGAAGCCGACGATCGCGATGGTCAACGGCTGGTGCTTCGGCGGTGCCTATGGCCCGCTGTTCGGTTGCGATCTGGCCGTGGCGGCGGAAGACGCGCAGTTCGGGCTTTCGGAAATCAACTGGGGCATCCTGCCCGGCGGCGGCGCCAGCAAGATCATCGTCGAGCTGACCGGCTTCCGCAATGCGATGTACCACGCGATGATGGGCGAGAACATCGACGGCAGGAAGGCCGCCGAATGGGGGCTCGTCAACGAGGCGGTGCCTGCGGACAGGCTGAAGGAACGCGTCACCGAAGTCGCCACCGTCCTGCTCGGCAAGAACCCGGTGGCCCTGCGCGGCACCAAGTGGGCGATCCGCCGCGTCAGCGAAATGACCTTCGACAACTCGATGGACTACCTTGTCCGCACGCAGGAAGCGGCGAACTTCTTCGATGCCGAAGGCCGCAAGGAAGCGACGCGCCAGTTCATCGACGACAAGACCTACAAGCCCGGTCTCGGCGCCTACGATCTGAACAAGGCGCGCTGAGCGCCAGGCCTGGGAGAGGCACCAATGAACGATACACCCCTTTCGAGGGACGCCGTCGCGCGCCTGCTGCGACCGCGCTCGGTTGCGGTGGTGGGCGCCAGCGACAAGCCCGGAGCGCTCGGCGCCTCGGTGCTGGGCAACCTCGACCGCAACGAGTTCGCGGGCGAGGTCTACCCCATCAACCCGAAGCGCGAGGCGATCGGCTTTCGCAAGTGCCTCGCCTCGGTGGAGGACCTTCCCGGCGGCGTGGACGTCGCCGTGCTGGCGATCCCGCAGGCGGGCGTGCTGGATGCGGTGCGGGGGCTGGCCGCGCGCAAGTGCGGCGCCGCCATCATCTTCTCGGCGGGCTTTGCCGAGGGCGGCGAGGAGGGCAAGGCCCAGCAGGCCGAGATCGCCCGGATCGCCGCCGAGCACGGCATGGTGATCGAGGGGCCGAACTGCCTTGGCCTCGTCAACCATGTCGACGGCATCCCGCTGACGTTCGTGGAAACCGATACCGTAGCGCCGGACGGACGCCGCGCGGTGGGCGTGGTCTCGCAGTCCGGGGCGATGGCGGCGGTGCTCTGCACGACGTTCCAGGCGCGCGATCTGGCGATCAGCTATTCGGTCTCGACCGGGAACGAGGCGGCCAGCGGCGTCGAGGACTATGTCGACTGGCTGGTGGATGACGAAAGCACCCAGGTCGTCGCCATGATCGTCGAGCAGTTCCGGCGACCGGCGCGCTTTCTCGCCGCCGCACGGCGCGCGCGGGCGGCGGGCAAGCAGGTGGTCCTGCTGCACCCCGGCAAGTCCAGCGCGGCGCGCGAATCCGCCGCGACCCATACCGGGGCCATGGCGGGCGACTACAAGCTCATGCGCCGCAAGGTGGAGCGGGCCGGCGTGGTCTTCGCGGAGACGCTGGAGGAATTGGGCGATATCACGGAAATCCTGCTGCGCGCGCCCGCACTCGCGCAGCAGGATCTGGCCGTGCTGGGAGAATCCGGCGCCTTCAAGGCGCTCACGCTGGATCTGGCGGAGGAACTCGGCATTGCCCTGGCGCCGCTGGGCGACGCGGACTCGCCTGCCTTGCGCGCCGCCTTGCCGCCTTTCGTGCCGGTCAGCAATCCGCTGGACATCACCGCGCAGGGCCTGAGCCAGCCCGAGATCTACACCAACACCCTGGCCGCCCTGCTCGACGATCCGCGGGTCGGCGGGGTGGTGGCGGGCATCATCCAGACCGACCCCGTCACGTGCGCCATCAAGGTGCCGGCGATCATGGCGGCGCTGGAAGGCCGGACGATCGGCAAGCCGCTGGTCTTCGCCGGGCTCGATGAAGGCGCGCCGATCCCGCCCGAGCACATTGCCGCACTGCGTGCCAAGGGCATCCCTTGCTTCCCCAGCACCGAACGCGCGTTTCGGGCCATGGCCCGGCTCGGCGCCCTGGCGCGCCGGGATCTTACCAGCGCCGATGCGGCCGCCATTCCCATTCCGGGTCTTGGCGACCATCACGGCGTCGTTGCGGAGTATCGCGCCAAGGACCTGCTCGCCCCGCTGGGCTTTGCCTTCCCGGCCGGACAGTTCGCGGACAGTGCCGAGGCGGCGGTCTCCGCTGCCGAGGCGGTGGGCTATCCCGTGGCGATGAAGGCGCAGGCGGCCGCGCTCGGCCACAAGAGCGACGCGGGCGGCGTGATCCTGAACCTCGCCGATGCCGATGCCGTTACCGAGGCCTGGGCGCGGATCCATGCGAACGTGGGCGCCTATGACGCGGCGCTCGTGCTCGACGGCGTGCTGATCGAGAAGATGGGCGCGCGCGGGCTGGAAATGATCGTCGGCGGGCGCAACGATCCGGAATGGGGGCCGGTGGTTCTCGCCGGTTTCGGCGGCGTCACGGCGGAAATCCTCCAGGACGTGCGCCTGTTCACGCCGGACATGCCGGTGGCGCAGATCGAGGCGGAGCTGATGCAGCTCAAGAGCGCGCCGCTGCTGGCAGGCTATCGCGGCTCGCCCGCGCTGGACGTACCGGCGCTCGCGCGGCTGGTGGCACAAGTCGGCGCGATCCTGGCGGCAGAGCCTGCGCTCGCCGAGATCGACCTCAACCCGGTCATCCTGCACCCCACAGGCCAAGGCGCCGTCGCCCTCGACGCGCTCATGCTGGTGGAGCGGAAATAACGGCGTTCGGGAGGGAATATCGCATCAGAAACGTCGCGGTATTCCCTCCCGCTATTCTACAACGCGCTGGATGACTCCGTCACCCGGCAGAACGTGCCGATCGACGTTCCGGCAGAGCACGCAGGTGAACGGTAACGACGCCAAGGCCCGCGGCGGCGCGCGGCCTGCTGGATGTCGGGTTCGAAGCCGACCATCCTCCTCCTGTCAGCATTGGTTCGATCATGTGCGGTTCGATCGGCTGCTCTGAGGCCCTCGCGATAGCGGACGGTAGCGGCCGGAGCCTCAGAAGGAGCGCGCCAGCGCCAGCGAGACGACCGCGCCCGATTGCTGGTAGCGCTGTTCGCTGCCGCTCGGCGCACCTGCACGGCTCGGCGTATAAAAGGCGCGCAGGCGGTAGTCGTCGGCGCCGTTGAAGGCGGTAGCGCGCAGGGTCGTCTTGAAACCGGCGAACGCGGTCGTTTCGACATAGGCGCCCCACAGCGCGCGATCGCGCCAGCGCAGGACTTCGCCGGTGTACAAGATGCTGGCCTCCTTCGGCGCCGTCCAGGTCACGCCCCAGGACGACTTCAGTTGCGGAAGATCGTGGCGGAATTCGGCCGTCAGGCTCTGGGAGGGAATGTCGTCCATTACGCGGTTCCGCCCGGTAATCGGATCCTGCAGGCGGGAGCCGCGCCAGGTGCCGTCGACGGTGAGCCGGGCGCCCTGCAGCACCAGGTCGAGCGGCAGCGCCCCTTGCGCGGTGATCCCCCATTGCCGGGCATTGCCGATCGTGCCCAGTGCTTCATCGCCGCTGGGCAGGACGAGATAGCCGAGCAGGCCGTCATGCCATTGGTGATAGGCCTCCAGCGCGATCGCGCCGCCCTTGCCCCAGCGGTGGTCGAGGCGGGCGAGGGCGCGGGTCACGCGGGCCGGGCGCAGGCCGGAGTTGCCGCCGAGCGGGCGCCCGTCGGCCTGATTCACGGAGGCTGCGAAATCGCCGAAGTCCAGTTGGTCGACGGTCCGGCGCGCGCCCAGACGAAGCTGGGTGCTGCCCGAAGGCGACCAGACCAGCGCCAGCGATGGCTTGAGATAGGACAGGCTTTGCTCCTGCGCGGCCTCTCCCGTCACCCGGATGCGGGAGAATTCCACGGCCATGCCGGATTCGAGATTGAGATGGCCGGTGAGCCGGACGGTGAGGTTGGCAAAGGCCTCGCCGCGCATTTCCGAGACGCGGGTATGGTCGTTGGCGAGCGGAACGGCGATCAGGCCGCCGCCGGTGTCTTCCGCATAGTCCAGTCGGCTCGACAGGCGGTTGTAGGCGATCTCGCCGCCGAACTCGGGACGGACGGGATGATTGCCCTCGCGGGTGACGGTGGTGCGGGCGACGAACTCGCCGGGCTTCTGGAGGCGCGAGGAGAGGCCGCGATAGCCCGCCTCGATATAGTCCTCGTCGGTGGTGTAGCGCTCGATCCGGCCGAGACCGACGAGCTTGGCGGACCAGCCTGAGCCTAGACGGCGGGTCCAGTCGAGGCCGAGTTCGCCGCTGCGGCCCTTTTCATCATAGGCGATGTCACGCCGGGCATCGGGGGTGTCGTCTGCGGGGCCTTCGAAGATGGCGATGCCGCGCTTGGAGGAATAGCCTTCCTTGTTGAGCCGCAGGTTCACCGTCAGCGTACCGCCCGCCAGCGCGCCGGAAGTGCTCAGCGCCAGGCCGTATTCGGGCGCCTTGCCCGCGATGTGCTCCTGCCGGGTGCGGGTGAGGCTGCCCGCGGCGTCGCGGTCGAGATAGCTCCCGTCGGTGGGGAAACGCACCAGCTCGCCGGAAAGCTCGATATTGGTCTGCCATCCGGCGATGCGCCGGGCATGGCTGATGCGCGCGGAAGGCGAGATGCGGCCGTCCGCCGTGTGGCTCATGGTGAGCGAGGCATTGCCCGATCCCCCGGCATCGGCGCGCAGGATCAGGTTGGCCACCAGCGTCTGTCCCTGCGCCTCGGCGGCGTCGGTGCCGCGCAGCAGCACCACGCGCTCCACGCGCGAGGCGGCGATGCGGCGCAGCACTTCGGTAATGCCGCCGCCCTTCACCGTCGGGCGCTGGCCGTCGATCAGGACATTGCCCGCGGCCCCGCCGAAACCGCGCACCGAGGTTCCCTCCGTTAGGAGGAAACCGGGGGTGCGTTCGAGCATGTCGAGCGCGGTCTGGGGCTGGAACGGCTTGTAGAAATCAGCGGGATAGACCGGGTCGGGACCGACCGGCACGATGGCGGGCGGCGCTTCCTGGCCGAGCCGTTCCAGCGGGCGGGTGTCATCAGGGGGCGTGGCCGTTGCGGCCACGCCTGCAAGCATCACGGAAAAGGCATTCATCAAAGCGGACTCAGCACCCTTTGAAAAAATGAAAACAGGGCTGCGGCTTCAGAATTTTCCGCGCAGGGAGATCATGACGTTACGCGGATCGCCATAGAAATTGCCGTAACCGGGGTATCCGATGGTCAAGTAGTATTTCTTGTCGAAGATGTTGTTGAGGTTCGCGCTGACCGAGAACTGTTCGCTCACCTCGTATTCGGCGCGGAGCGACCAGACCGCATAGCCCGGCGTCCTGAACTGGTATTCGTAGTAGGGACCGTCGTAGAGACCGGTCGCCGGATTGAGTTCCTGCACGAAGCCCGAGCGGAAGTTGCTGCTCTGCGCGGTGACGCCGCCGCCGAGGCTCAGGCCCTTGAGCGAACCGTCGCGGAACCTGTAGTCGGTGAACAGCTTGAACAAGTGCTTGGGCGTGATTTCCGCGAAACTTGCATCGCTTTCGCGCCGGTTCTGGTTTTCGTTGTAGGTATAGCCGAGCGAGAGCTGCCAGCCGGGCAGGATCTCGCCGTTGATCTCCGCCTCGAAGCCCTGGCTGCGGAGCGATCCGTCGCGGACGTAGCAGCAGTTGTCGGTCGTACCGGCCGGAGGGTTGCTCGGATCGACGGCATAGGCGCCTTTCTTGCGCACGCGATAGATGGCGAACGAACCGGTCAGCTTGCCCGCGAAGAGTTCGCCCTTGATGCCGGCTTCGTAGTTGGTTCCCGTCACCGGCGCGAGCGGCGTGCCCGGGCGGGGCCCGGACATGTAGTTGGCCTGCGACTGGTAGATCTCGGAGTAGCTGGCGTAGAGGCTGACGGCCTTTGTGACGTCGAGGACGGTGGCGACATAGGGCACGAACTTGGTGTCCTGGTCGATCAGCGAGGTGACGGCGCCGGTCGCGAGATTGCGGCCCTGCGTGCGGTCCTTCAGCACCAGTCGGCCGCCGCCGATGAGCGAGAGCGGGGCGACGGGCCGAATGCGCAGCGATCCGTAGAAGCCGAGGCGCTTGGTATCGGTGCGGCCCTGGTAGCCCTGGCTCCACTCGGACGGGTAGGCGACTTCGGGCGGATAGACGGGAGCGAACACGTTGCCCGGTCCGTAGTACGTCCAGAGGCTGCGGTTGTCGGTCCGGTTGCGGGTATAGTCGATGCCGAAGACCACGTCGTACTTCTGGCCGAACACCTCGAAGCTGCCGGTGGTGTTGAAGTCCAGCGTCAGTTCGCGGGCTTTCGAGCCTGCCTGATAGTACCACCAGTCGGTGCCGGAACCGTCCACGGGATCGACCGCGTTTTCCATTTCGGCGGCATTGGTACGGTCGTTCGAGCGGGCATGGTTGGCGTTGAGGCGGACCGTCCAGTTGCTGCCGATCGCCTGCTCGATCCGTCCATAGGCGATGTCGATGTCGCGATCGATCGCACTCCACGGCGCACCGGCATTGGCGTTGCGCGGGAAGCCGATGTCCTCGCCGTTGCGATAACGTGCCAGGCTGGCGTTGAACCCCTCATGCCTGTCGGTCTGGTGGGTGAACCCGGCCAGCAACAGGGTGTCGGGCGCCGGGTTGTACTCGATCGAGCCGTGCGCCAGCCAGCGATCGTCGGCCTTGAACTTCTGGAACGAATTGCCGATGTCGTAGACGCCGATGGCGCGGGCGCGCAAGCTGCCGTCGCTCGTGAGGGCGCCGGTGATATCCGCATCGACGCGCGCCCGGTCCCAGCTGCCGAACGTCATCGCCGCGCGCGCCTGCAGATCGGCCAGAGCGCGCTTGCGGGTGAAGTTGATGACGCCGCCCGCCTCGCCCGCGCCGAACAGACCGTCGGCACCGCGGATCAGGGAGATCGAGTCGAAGATCGCGGTGTCGAGGTCGCCGGTGGTGGAGGAGGTCTGCGAACTGGCGCCGCCGTCGAGGCGATAGTTGGTGATCGTCAGGCCGCGCGAGGTATACGTCGAGGAAAGCCAGCCCCGGTCCACTGTAACGCCGGTCATCTGCTGCATCACGTCCTCGACGCTGAGCAGGTTCTGGTCCTCGATCCGCGCACTGGTCATCACCGTCACCGACTGGGGAATCTCGCGCAGCGTCTGCGCGGCCTTGCCGATGATGACGGCACGCGGAGCATAGCTGTCGCTTCCCTCGGTCAGCGTCGGATCGCCGTCGGGCCTGCTGCCCGTGACCGTGATGTTGTTTTCGCCCTGCGCGTCGTCCGTGCCGGTGTCGTGCGCTGCCGTGCGCTGCTGGGCGAGCGCCGGGTGCGGCAGGGCGCAGCTTGCCGCCAGCATGGCCGCAAGGCACAGGAGGCGCCGAGGCGCCTGGGCGTGCTTCGAGATTTCGTCCCTCATTATTTCCCCTTGGTCCGGCGCATCGTTTCGGAATTGCCGGGATAAGCTTCATGGCTTGGTGTTTCTTGCGCGGCGCCCTAATGCAAATGCAACCGACTCGCAATATCATTTATTATGCGAGGAGGCAGATAAGGGCAGGGCGCTTCGACCGGCATGCTCCCGTGCCAAAGTCTCGCATTTTCTAGACCAAGGTTTGCCTGTCGATCGCCATTTCCGCGCCGATATCGATGGCGGCGTCGCGGCGGATCCATGCTGTCGACGCCGCCCATGGATGACGATGTGGAGTAGCGAGCATGACAGCCACCGACATGACCAGCCCACGGGAAGCGGCACGCGCCTTCACCCCCCGGCTGACGGGCTATGTCGAGGATCCGCTGTTCGGCAAGGTCTGGGAAGAACCCGCCCTCAGCAAGCGTGATCGCAGCCTCGTCACCGTCGCCGCGCTGGTAGCGCTGCGCGCTTTCGAGGAACTTCCGGCCCATCTGCGGCGCGGCATCGACAACGGCGTGACCAAGCAGGAGTTCAGCGAACTCATCACGCATCTGGCGTTCTATGCCGGTTTTCCCGCCGCGATTTCCGCCTCTGTGCGGGCCGCCGAGACTCTCGGTCCGGTGGGCGAGCCTTAGGCGAAAGCCGGTTTCTCCCCTTCCACCCGCATACCAACCCCCTACCGCCGAAAGGAAAGAACTATGAAAGTCCTCACCGATACGATCCTGTCGCAGTCGGCATTCAGCGCCGATATCGATGTTCCGATCGAGAAGATCGATATCGCCGACTGGCTGTTCAACCTGGCCGAAGCCGAATACCAGCGCTGCTGCCCGCCCGACCACATCGCCGCCGGCAGCACCGTGACCGACGATGGCCGCCGTATGTCGATCAACGTCGAGATGATCGGCACCGGCCTTGTCGTGCAGCACTATGTTGCCGAGGTAGCGACCCCGACCTACTGCCGCATGAACTCGATCTCGGACGTGTTCACCGCCAACGGCCGCACCCAGGTCAACGTTATCTGGGAACTCAAGGCGGAGGCGATCGAGGGCGGTCGCACGCGCTACACCAACGCCGTCACCGCGCATCCGACCGATGCCTTCATGGCGTTCATCGCCGAGCATGGCGTAAGCTACGAAGATGCCGCAGCGGCGCGTCAGGCAGCCGGTGGGGATCACAACAGCCGCGAAACCCCGCTGTTCGCCGCGAGCATTGCCCGCAAGGCGCTGGGCCAGCCCAACCCGGCCTGACGGGCGCGATCGAGGGGCGGCAGTCGACCCTGCCGTCCCTCTCGGGAAACGCGGGATCACCGCCACCGAGGCCCGCGAAACAGCCCTGAGCCAGACAGCCGACCGGCCGGGAATTCTTCCTTTGGAGAGTTCCCGGCCGTTTGCGTGCAAAGGGGAGGGGGCGCTGGCTGGATCGGCGGAAGTTCGGCAAAAAAATGGCCGAGGCAGCGGACTGCCTCGGCCAAGGATTGCCCGTCCGTCGGGGGGAGAGCGGAACGGGTCGTGTCGGCGCAGGGCGCGCGGAACGACTATTGTGCTGCCGGGCGCTGCGCCGCGCGGCGCCAGGCAGTCGGCGTGGCACCCACGGCGGCGCGGAACAGCCGGGCGAGATGGGCCTGGTCGGTCAGCCCACAGGCGCAGGCGATCCGGGCGAGGGAATCGGGGGTTTCCAGCATGAGGATCTGTGCCCTGCGCACCCGCTGGCGGACGAGGAAGACATGCGGCGTCTCGCCGGCGCTTGTCTTGAAAGCGCGCGTGAAATGCCCGGCGCTGAGGCCGACGAGCGCGGCCAGGTCCTCCGCGAGGATCGGTGTTCCGAGGTTCGCGTCGATGTAGTCGACGACGCGGCGTTCCTGCCAGGGGGCGAGGCCGCCCTTGCGCCGGTTCGGCCGGTCGGCAATGCCGCTGGGAAGAACGCTGGCGGGGAGAAGGTACCGTTCGCGTTCGGCAGCCCTGGGTTCGGGATGGAGAAGCGCTTCGAGGCGTTCCAGGTAGTGGCGTGCCAGCACCGGATCGCGCTCCAGCGAGCGGCGCACTCCCGCAACCAGGGTCATGGCCTGGGAGCGGGTGTCCGAAACGGCATGGCCGATGTCTGGAGTGATCGTCTGGTGCAGCATTTCCCGTTCCCGAATCTTGCCGGAACAGGTTCGCCGATCGGGCACCGCGAGGAAATCGAACGGCAGGCGAGTTCGCCTATCGCTTTGGGCTGGGCGTTCTAAACCATGGTTTAGCCGCAGGAGCCGCCGCGACGGCTGGCGGCTCCTGCGGCATGTCGGGGGGCGGGTCTTATTTGCGCTGGAGGCAGGCGTCGCGGCGCTGGGCGGTGCAGCGCGGATAGGACGCGGCCGGAAGCGGCGGCGGATAGGCGCTTGCCGGCGCGATCGAGGCGGCGGTGATGATCCGCGCGTCGGCCGGTGTGCCTGCGGGAAGCGGCGGATTTGCGGGCTCGTAACCGCCGGAGGTCTCGACGGCACGGAACCCGTCGGGGTCGGTGAACGTCCGGTCCTGGGCATGGGCCTGGATACCGATCGCGCCGATCGCGGCGACGAGGGCAGTGAGAATTGTGCGCTTCATGGAATAGCTCCTTTCGGGTTGTCACGGTCGGGGAGGGACAGTCGCCGTTCGCATTCCCGGTCCTGTCGAATACGGGAAACCGCGCCTGTCGGGATGTAACTGGGGGGCGCAATCGGCGACGTGAAGGCAGTCCAAGGTATGGAACGGGCAAACGTCCGGCTGGCGCGGCCTTTCGACACGTCTTCCCCGGCCATTACCGATCCGAATGACCCGATGTTTTGCCGAGCTATACTTTGGCATGACGCTACCCTCGTATAGTTCTCCGGCATCGCATCGATCTCCACACTGTATTCGTCAGTAAAGGTGAAGGAGAATTCCCATGCGTAAGTCGTTTCTTGCCTGCGTAGGCCTTGTCGGTGTCGCCGCTTCGCTTGCCGCCGCCGTTCCGGCATCCGCGCAGCGTCTGGAAAACAGGGGGGCGGACATCGACGATCCGATCATGCTCATGGCCCAGCAGGACCTTCCCCGGAACCAGTTCATGCTCGACAGTTCCAGCGACGTCGAACTCGTGCGTTTCAAGAAGCCGCACGATCTCGAACTCTGCAATGCCCGCGCCGATCGGGACTCGGTGGACGGCACCCGTCACGCTTACGCGATCCAGGCCTCCTGGGACAACGACGTGGCCGTCATCATGCCGGGCAACTGCCTCGCTTTCGATGCCCAGCGCCTGAAGGTGAAGGCCGCCGGAAACCTGCCCGACGATGTGGTCCTGACCGGCACGGTTCGGGTCATTCGCTGAACCGGCGATGCGCGGCCCGCTTTGGCGGGTCGGCAGCCTGTGCCGATCGGGGAGCAAGGACAATGTTGGAAAGTGTTTCGAGGGTACCGTCCGGACGCGCCTCGGCGACCCGTCTGCGGGGGCTGGTGGCCTGCGCGAAGGAGCGGCACACGCCGTCCGGTACGGGCCGTCCGGACGAGTCCGGGGTCCGGCGGACCACCTGCAGGATCTGTGGCTGCGCGCTGGTCAGGTCCGGCGTGTCGCGGTGGTATCGCTCGGGATTGATGGGATGAGCAGATACGCGCTCCTCTGTGCAGCCGGCCTTGTCGGCATCGGCGCCTGTCCCGGTGCAGCCCTGGCCGAGACCAAGGCGGATGACGGACAGAACGCGCCTGTCAGTATGCACGACCGCGTGACGGCGGGCGTGGGCCTGGCCAGCGTGCCCAGCTACATCGGCTCCGACCAGAACGTGATCGTGCCGATGGCGGCGGCGCAGGGGCAGGTCGCCGGTGTCGGTTTCGAGCTTGAGGGCACTTCGCTCTCGCTCGATTTCGTGCCGCATGGCGATGCCAGGGGTTTCAAGATCCAGGCAGGCCCGGTTGCGTCGCTGCGGCTGGACCGCACGACGAAGATCCGCGATCACGCCGTCCGGGCGCTTGGCGAACTGTCCACGGCGGTCGAACTCGGCGGCTGGATCGGCGTGCAGAAGACGGGGGTGATTACCAGCCCTTACGATACCCTGTCCGCCAGCCTGTCCTACCAGCACGACGTGGCCGGGGCGCACCGCAGCTACATCGTCTCGCCGGAGATCGATTACGACACCCCGCTGTCGCATCGCCTCTATGCCTCGTTGTCCGTTTCGGCGGATTACGTGGGCCGCCGCTTCGGCGCCTATTACTACGATATCGATGCCGCAGGCAGCCGGGCGAGCGGTTTGCCGACCTATTCCGGCGCCGACAAGGCGGGCTGGAAGGACTGGAACGCCAACCTCATGGTGGCCCGTTCGATCACCGGCGATCTCACCCATGGGATGAAGGTCTTTGCCAGTGCCGGCTATGGGCGGCTGCTGGGGCGCTATGCCCGCTCCCCCGTTGTCGCGATTGCCGGACGCCGGGGCCAGCCCAGCTTCGCCATCGGGCTGGGGTACACGTTTTGAAACGGCGCTGGATCATCCCGGCAGCGATCGCGCTGCTGCTGATGCCGCTCCTCGGCGTGACCGGATACTGGGGCTGGCTCGGCTATTTCAGTTCCGATCCCTTCGTGACGGTTCCTGCGGTCCGCGCGCCGATCCCCGCCCGTAAGGGCGTGGTGGCGGTCATTCTCTCGGGCGACATGGGCTTCAGGATCGGCATGGGACCGAAAGTCGCAGCCCGGTTGGCGCAGGACGGCATTCCGGTCGTCGGTGTCAATTCGCTGACCTATTTCCGGGAGAAGCGAACCGCAGGCGAGGCCGCCGCACTGATCGAGGAAGCCATGCGGCGCGCGCTGGCAATGGCGCCGGGAGGTCCGGGGCGTCGGGTCGTGGTGATCGGTCAGTCGTTCGGCGCCGACATGGTCAATGTCGGCTCCGCGAAACTGGCGCCGAAGTGGCGCAACCGGGTGCTGACGACCGAACTGGTCGTTCCCACCGACACGATCAACTTCCGCGCCTCGCCTGCCGAACTGCTGAACTGGATGCCGCCGGACGCTTCGGCGCTGCCTTCGGGACGGGCGCTCGGCTGGGTCCCGACGGTTTGCATCTATGGCCGGGAAGAGACCGAGAGCCTGTGCCCGCACCTCCATCAGGCAGGCGTGCAGGTCGTGTCGCTGCCGGGCGGCCATTTTCTGAACAAGGACGTGAATGCGGTCCACGCCGCGCTGCTGAAGGGCATCGACGAAGCCCTTTCCGCACCGCGCCGCACGACGACCGCGCATCGGGAGATCGCACGATGAAACCTGCCGCTTCCCTTCTTTTCGCTGCCTTGGCGCTGGTCACGGCGATCACATCGCCCGTGGCGCAGGCCCAGACGACCGCCGCTCCGGGCGAACTTTCCGGCACCTGGGTCAATCCTCGGGGCAGTGTGAAAGTGAAGACCGGCGAATGCGGGACCGACGTCTGCGGCTGGATCGTCTGGGCCAACGACCAGGCGATGTCGGACGCGCGCGAGGCCGGGGTCGACAAGCTGGTCGGCACGATGCTGCTGAAGGACTACCGCACGGTCAGCCCTGACCACTGGGAAGGGCACGTCTACGTTCCCGACATGGGCGGCACCTATTTCTCGCGCATGGAGCGGCTCGATCCCGAGCATCTCAAGATCAGCGGATGCGTGCTGGGCGGCTGGATCTGCAAGTCGCAAGTCTGGCTGAAGGACTGACGCCGATGCCGTTTCCTTCTTGCGTCCGGACGGCGGCTTCGCTCGCCGCGCGCCATCGCATGGCGCTCGGCGTGGCCGGTGTGCTGCTTTTGGCCTTGCTGGGGCTGGGCGCGCTGCGGACCCTGCTGCACAGCATCAGGGCCGCCGATATCCGCCACGCCTTCGATGCCATCGCGGTCTGGCGGATCGCTGCGGCGCTCGCGCTGACCGGCGTTAGCTACACGGTTCTCACCTTCTACGACGTCTTCGCCCTGCGCGCGATCGGTCGACCGCTGCCGTACCGGACCGCCGCGCTCGCCTCGTTCACGAGCTATTCGCTGAGCAACAATCTCGGCCTGTCGGTCCTGACCGGCGGCTCGGCGCGCTACTACGTCTACAGCGCTGCGGGGCTGACGGCGGGCGAAGTCGCGCGGGTCGTGGTGATCGCCGGGCTGACCTTCTGGTCCGGCATCGTCGCCCTGGCCGGGGCCGCGCTCGCCTTTCATCCGGTGGACCTGCCGGGGGTGTGGTCGCTGCCGCACTGGCTCCAGACGTGCGCGGGGGCGGCGATCCTGATCATGCTCGTCACCAGCCTTGCCGCCACCCGGCAGATGCGCAGGCACGGCTGGGATCTCTGGGGCCTGCCGAAGCCCGAGCCGCGCACCCTGCTCACGCAGGTCCTGCTGGCGGCAGCGGACCTCTCGGCGGCCTGCGGGGCGCTGTTCGTGCTCGTGCCCGATCTCGGTGTTGCGATGTTTCCGGCGCTGCTGCTGGCCTATATCGTCGCGATCGTCGCGACGCTGATAAGCCATGTTCCGGGCGGGCTGGGCGTGTTCGAGGCGGTGGTCATCGCGCTCATGCCGGACATGCAGCGGGCCGATCTCGTCGCGGCGCTGCTGGCCTATCGGGCGATCTACTACCTCCTGCCGCTGATCCTGGCCGCGCTGGTGCTGCTGGTCTCGGCCCGCCGCCGCTGGGGCGCACCGGTTGCGGGAGCGGTCAATGCCGCCCAAGGCCTGCTGCGCCAGATCGCGCCGCCGCTGCTCTCGGCGCTGTGCTTCTGCGGCGGCGCGATCCTGCTGATTTCCGGTTCGGTCCCTCCGGGGGCGACGCGGCTGCACCTCTTGCGCCACATCCTGCCGCTGCCTTTCGTCGAAGCCTCGCATATCGCCGCCAGCCTTGCCGGAACCGGATTGCTGCTGCTGGCGCCGGGCCTCTATCGGCGGCTCGACGGCGCTTTCGTCGCGGCGCGGGCGCTGCTGGTCGCGGGCGCCGTCTTCGCGCTCATCAAGGGCCTGGATGTCGAGCAAGCCGTGATCCTGCTGGCGATCGCCGCGATCCTTCAGGGCGCGCGCCGGGCCTTCTATCGGCGTACCGCGCTGGCGGCGGGATTCTCGGCGCAGTGGGTCGCCGCCATCGCCGTGGTCGCGGCGGTCATGCTCTGGGCGGGCTTCTTCTCGTACCGTCATGTTCCCTACAGCAACACGCTCTGGTGGCAATTTGCCTGGCGGGGCGAGGCTTCGCGGTTCTTGCGCGCGAGCTTCGCCGTGACCGTGCTGCTCGGCGTGGTCGTGCTGGCGCGGTTGCTGCGGCCGGTGGGGCCGGTCGACCGGGCCGAGGGCATGCAGGATCGGGACATCCGCGTGCTCGCCGGGGCGGTGCGGACCGATGCGATGCTGATGCTTACCGGCGACAAGCGCCTGCTGCGATCGGAAAGCGGCGAGGCCCTGCTGATGTACCAGGTGCAGGGCCGCAGCTGGATCGTCATGGGCGATCCGGTCGGCCCGGTCGAGGAATGGAGCGCCTTGCTCTGGCGCATCCGCGAACTGGCGGACGCGCAGCAGGGGCGGCTCCTGCTCTATCAGCTCAGTGCGAACGCCCTGCCGATCGCGATCGATCTGGGATTGCAGCTCATCAAGTACGGCGAGGAAGCCCGCGTCAGCCTTCCCGCCTTCTCGCTCGACGGACCGGGCGCCAAGTCGCTGCGGGCGGCGGCGCGCAAGGCGGAGCGGCAGGGCGTCACCTTCGAGGTCGTGCCCGCCGCCGGGCTGGGGCCGCTGCTGCCCGACTTGCGCAGGGTCTCGGACGCCTGGCTTGCGATGAAGGGCGGGCACGAGAAGTCCTTCAGCATCGGCCGCTTCGATCCCGGCTACATCGCCCGTTTCGACTGCGCGGTGGTGCGCTGCCATGGCGAGATCGTGGCTTTCGCCAATATCTGGAAGACCGCAACGCGCGAGGAGCTTTCGGTGGACCTGATGCGCCATGTCGAGACGATGCCGAACGGGACGATGGACTATCTGTTCATCGAACTGATCCGCTGGGGACAGGCGCAGGGCTACCGCTGGTTCACGCTGGGGCTGGCGCCGCTGTCCGGCATCGAGGCTCGCCCGCTGGCGCCGCTATGGGCGCGGGCGGCGGGGTTTCTCTATCGCCACGGCGATGCGTTCTACCGTTTTGAGGGGCTGCGGGCCTACAAGCAGAAGTTCTCGCCGGAATGGGAACCGCGCTACATTGCGGCCGGCGGCGGCCTTGGGTTTGCGCGGTCCTTGCTGGACCTGCAGACTTTGGTCGGCGGCGGCCGGGCCAGTGCCGCCAATCGCTGTGCCGGGTTCACATGAAGGGTTCGTAACCCGACTGTGGCCTGGTAGCCACAGGTTGGCGAATTTTCGGCGTAATATTGCGAATAATTCCTAATAGCGTTAACGGCGGCGCAATCCGATCCGAGATTGCAAAAAAGGAATTCCGATGGCCTCCGCTCGCGCGCTTGCCCTGTGTGGCGCGGCGATTTTCGCCGTTTCGATGATGACTGCCGCCCGCGCGGAGGAAGCGCGCCCCGATGCCGCCGATAATGCCGGTGGCGAAGCCGACAGCATCGTCGTCACCGCGCCCACGGCCGGCACGAAGACCGAAACGCCGATCGTCCAGATCCCGCAGCCGCTCACCATCATCACGGCGGACCAGTACCTGTCGCAAGGTGCCATCAGCATCAGCGATACGGTCAAGTATGCGGCTGGTGTCCTGGCCAGCCCTTACGGCCGCGATACCCGCGTGGACGGGTTCAACGTTCGCGGCATCGACGCGCTTCAGTTCCGCGACGGCATGCGTGATATCTTCTCCTATTACGCCAGCATCACCTCCGACCCCTACAATTTCTCCCGCGTGGAAATCGTGCGAGGCCCGGCGTCGGTGCTGTTCGGACAGGGCTCGATCGGCGGCCTCGTCAATCTCGTGACAAAGACCCCGGAGTTCAAAACCGGCGGTGAATTCAATGTCGTCTACGGCAGCTACGACCGCAAGGAAGCGCTGGGCGACGTCAACGTCGCGCTGGCGGACAATCTGGCGATCCGCGCGGTGGCCCGCGTCCGCGATGCCGACACTTATGTCGATCACGTTCCCGACGACCGCGTGATGTTCGCGCCGTCGATCCGCTGGCAGCCGACGCCGGATACGGACATCGTGTTGACCGGTCTCTATCAGGAAGACGATACCGGCTCGACCTCGCAGTTCCTGCCGATCGTCGGCACCTTCCTGCCCAACCCCGGCAATCCCGGCGGCCGTCTCGATCCTTATACTTTCGTCGGCAAGCCGGGCTGGGACCGTTATGAAGGGCGCTCGCTCCAGGGCGGCGGCTCGGTCGTCCACAAATTCTCGGACAATGTGCGCCTCAGCGTCAAGGCCCGCTACATCGACAGCGACCTCGACTACAACTATCATGGCGTGAACAGCTATCTCAGCCCGCTGAATCCTTACGGCCCGGATGGCCGCACCGTCAGCATGTCCTCCTCTGCCAGCCAGGCGCGGATGAACGTCTTCTCGACCGACAACAATCTCCAGTTCACCTTCAACACCGGCCCGAACATCGAGCACAAGCTGCTGGTCGGCATCGACTATAGCTGGAACAAGGTCGGCAAGCGTTCGGCCCGCGGCGCGGGCCAGCTGGTCGATCTCTACGACATCGATCGCGACGCGCTGGACGAACCCGTCGCCACCGGTCCCTATGCCTATGAAACGCAGAAGCAGCTCGGCGTCTACGTTCAGGACCAGATCCGCTTCTACGACCGCGTCTCGGTCGTGCTGGGCGCACGTCGCGACCGGGTGACCAGCTCGGCCGGATCGAAGGACAAGGCCACGACCTTCCGCGCGGGCATCATCGGCGAACTGGGCTGGGGCTTCTCGCCCTTCTTCAGCTACACCGAGAGCTTCCTGCCGATTGCCGGTTCGGTCCTGGGGGCGGGCGGTGTCGTCCTCTCGCCCTATCGCCCATCGACCGGCACGCAGTATGAAGTCGGCATGAAGTGGCAGCCAGAGCCCAACACGCTCGTCACCGTCACCGCGTTCAAGATCAAGGAGCAGAACCGCGTCCTCTATCTTGCCGACAGCGCGACCACCCAGTCGGGCGTGCTGAACACCAAGGGCATCGAGGTCGAGGCCAGCCACACCCTGCCGGGCAATTTCGAACTGCTCGTCAACTACGGCTACAACAAGCTGAAGTCCGAAGTGAATTCCAGCCTCGATTACATGCCGCGTCACACGGCCTCGGCTTGGACCACCAAGACCTTCGGCGTTTCCGAAGGAGCGCAGTTGCGTCTTGGCGGAGGCGTGGTCTACACCGGCAAGAGCATTTCGACCGGGCTGATGGATCCCTATGGACTCAACCCCACGACCATTCCTGCGGGAAGCCTCTATTCTGTCGTCACACCTTCGCGCACCACGGTCGATGCGCTGGCGGAAATCACGCGGGACAACTGGCGTTTCTCGATCAACGCGACGAACCTGCTGAACAAGAAGCAATTTGCTTCCTGCCTTGCGCGTGGCGACTGCTTCGTCGCCGCCCCGCGCAATGTCATGGGAACGATCGGCTATCGTTTCTGAGCGATGTGACGGCAGCAACGGCTGCCGGGATATGCGAACGAGTTTTTTGGGGGGCGGGATCTTTTCGAGGTCTCGCCCCCCGGCATTCGTGGCCTGTCGGGCGGCGGGCGGACACGCGGCATCTCCTTCGCAGTTTGCCAAGCCCGGCCGGGCCGGTATCATGCGGTTCATGTTGCTGGTAAATCGTGCGGGCCGCAGGGGCCGATGAAGGCAGACGCCGACTTTTCCGGCGGTCCGTTCGGGCAGAAGACGCTGTCGAGGCGCTCGATGGCGGTCGCGGCGTTCTCGACGATTGTCGAGTGGTATGATTTTACCCTCTACCTCTATCTTGCCACTGTTCTGTCGCGGGTCTTCTTCGGCGGGGGCGAGGGGTCTCTGGCCACCGTGCTCGGCGGTTTTGCTGTCGCCTACCTGATGCGGCCGCTGGGGGCGGCGGTCTTTGGGCATGTCGGGGATCGCCATGGGCGGCGGAGGATGATGCTGCTGTCGATGGCGCTCATGACGGCGGCGATGCTCGCGACGGCGATGATGCCGACTTACGCGGTGATCGGTCCGGCGGCGGGGTGGCTCCTGCTGCTCTTGCGCTGCGTCATGGCCTTCTCGGTGGGCGGCGAATATACCGGCGTGGTCGCCTATCTGATGGAAGGCGCCCATCGTAAACGGCGCGGACTCGTGACCTCGTCCGCCGCCGCCGCGAGCGAACTGGGCGGCCTGCTGGCGGCAGGGGTTTCGGCGCTGACGGTCAACGCGCTGGCGCCTGACGCGCTCGACGCGTGGGGGTGGCGCATTCCGTTCCTGTTCGGGGCGGCGCTGGCGGGCATGGTGCTACTGGCCCGCGCCACTCTGGAGGAATCGCCCGAGTTCGAACGGCAGGTGCTCCGCCGCAGCGTGCCCGAGCGGCCCTTGCGGCAAGTCCTCAGCAACCACCGCGCAGCGATCGGGCGCGGCTTCGCGATATCCGCGCTCGGCTCGATCACCTACTACGTCGGCATCACGTATGTCCCCGCCTTCGTCACGGCATCGGGCGTCATGATCGAGAGCGAGGCGCTCTGGCTCTCCATGGCGGCGGCGTTCATGGTCATCTTCGTCACGCCTTTCGTCGGCATATTGTCCGACCGCATCGGCCGCCGGCCGGTGCTGCTCTGCGTCGGCGTGCTGGCGGTGCTGGTGCCCGCCGCCGCCTTCGCGGCGATGGGTGAGGCCTCCTATGGCGCTGCGCTGATCGGTGCGCTCCTGCTGGCGTCGCTGGGCGGGGCTGTCAGCGCCGTGGGCGCGGTGGCGACGGCCGAGCAGTTCCCCGGCGAAGGCCGCCTCTCCGGCCTCGCGCTGGGAGCGACGGCGGCAACGGCGGTGTTCGGAGGCCTCGCCCCGTTCCTGGCGCAATTGCTGGTGGAGGGAACCGGCTGGCAGTCCGCACCGGGCGTGATGATCGCCGTGGTCGCGGCCTGCGTACTGCCCGTTTTCGTGAAAACCCGCGAAACCCGGCCGACAGACTGAGCGGCTGAACGACGAACTGCCTTACCCGTTCGACAAGCACTAGATTTCACAAAATGCGAAAACCGGCTTTGCCATTTGTCGATGGCGGCCATGCGCGAATCGCGGCATTTACCCCGTCAGATTGCAGCAGATCGCCGAATCCGCTTCGGCTCCTGCCCTATAACGAGGTAATTCGATCCATGACGGCTTTGACTGAAACGCAGTACGTCTATCGCTTCGGTGGCGGCGTCGACGACGGCGGCAAGGGCGACAAGAACCTCCTGGGCGGCAAGGGCGCCAACCTCGACGGCATGGCCGCGATCGGCCTGCCGGTTCCTCCGGGCTTCACCATCACCACCGAGATGTGCACGCGCTACTACAACGACGGCGGCGTCTATCCCGAGAGCGTGAAGGCCGAAGTGGCGCAGGGCCTTGCCCATGTCGAGCAGATCACCGGCAAGACTTTCGGCAACACCGCCGATCCGCTGCTGGTCTCGGTCCGCTCGGGCGCGCGCATCTCGATGCCGGGCATGATGGACACCGTGCTCAACCTCGGCCTCAACGACGAGACGGTGGAAGGCCTCGCCGCCACCTCGGGCGATGAGCGCTTCGCTTGGGACAGCTATCGCCGCTTCATCCAGATGTACTCGGACGTCGTGCTCGAACTCGACCACGGCGCTTTCGAGGAAGCGCTGGACATCGCCAAGGAAGATCGCGGCTACGACCTCGACACCGAGATGACCGCCGCCGACTGGAAGATCCTTGTCGCCGAGTACAAGGCTATCGTCGAGAAGCTCTGGAACAAGCCGTTCCCGCAGGACGTCAACGACCAGCTCTGGGGCGCGATCGGCGCCGTGTTCGGCTCCTGGCAGTCGGACCGCGCCAAGGTCTATCGCCGCCTGAACTCGATCCCCGGCGAATGGGGCACGGCGGTCAATGTGCAGGCCATGGTCTTCGGCAACATGGGCGAGACTTCGGCCACCGGCGTTGCCTTCACCCGTGACCCGGCGACCGGCGAGAACGCCTATTACGGCGAGTACCTCATCAACGCGCAGGGCGAAGACGTCGTCGCCGGTATCCGCACCCCGCAGTACCTGACCAAGGCCGCCCGCGAGCGCGCCGGGGCCAAGCCGCTGTCGATGGAAGAGGCGATGCCGGAGACGTATGCCGAACTCGCGGGCGTGTTCGAGATCCTCGAAAAGCACTACCGCGACATGCAGGACATCGAGTTCACGGTGCAGCAGGGCAAGCTCTGGATGCTCCAGACCCGCTCGGGCAAGCGCACTGCCAAGGCGGCGCTGAAGATCGCCGTCGACATGGCGCGCGAAGGCCTGATCGGCGAGGAAGAGGCTGTTGCCCGCGTCGATCCTGCCGCGCTCGACCAGCTGCTGCACCCGACGCTCGATCCCAAGGCCCCGCGCGACGTGCTGACCAAGGGCCTGCCTGCCTCGCCGGGTGCCGCTTCGGGCGCCATCGTGCTCGATGCGGATACCGCCGAGAAGCTTGCCGAGCAGGGCAAGGCCGTCATCCTCGTCCGCGTCGAGACCAGCCCCGAGGACATCCACGGCATGCATGCGGCGCGCGGCATCCTCACCGCCCGCGGCGGCATGACCAGCCACGCCGCCGTGGTGGCGCGCGGCATGGGCCGTCCCTGCGTCTCCGGTGCGGGCAGCCTCCAGATCGACAACGTCGCCCGCACCATGCGGATCGACGGCCGCGTCCTGAAGGAAGGCGATACCGTCACCATCGACGGTGCCACCGGCGAAGTCATGGCCGGCGAAGTGGCCACCGTGCAGCCGGAACTCGCCGGTGACTTCGGCACCCTGATGGAATGGGCCGACAAGGTGCGCCGCCTCAAGGTCCGCGCCAATGCCGAGACCCCGCTCGATTGCCGTACCGCGCGCGAATTCGGCGCCGAAGGTGTCGGCCTCTGCCGCACCGAGCACATGTTCTTCGACGCCGCCCGCATCACCGCCGTGCGCGAGATGATCCTGGCCGAAAGCGAGGCCGAGCGCCGCGCCGCGCTCGCCAAGCTGCTCCCCGAGCAGCGCGACGACTTTGCCGAGATCTTCACGGTCATGGCCGGTCTGCCGGTGACGATCCGCCTGCTCGATCCGCCGCTCCACGAGTTCCTGCCGCACGGCGAAGCCGAGTTCGAGGAAGTGGCCCGCGCCGCCAATGTCAGCGTCGAAACGCTCAAGCGCCGTGCCGGTGAACTGCACGAGGTCAACCCGATGCTCGGCCATCGCGGCTGCCGTTTGGGCGTGACCTACCCGGAAATCTACGAGATGCAGGCCCGCGCGATCTTCGAGGCGGCGCTCATCGTCAAGGACAAGACCGGCGAGGCGCCGATCCCCGAAGTGATGATCCCGCTGGTCGCCACCGCCAAGGAACTGGAGCTGATGAAGGCGATCGTCGACCGCGTCGCCGCCGAAGTCTTCAGCGAACGCGGCGCCACGGTGGACTACCTCGTGGGCACCATGATCGAACTGCCGCGCGCCGCGCTCAAGGCCGGTGAGATCGCGCAGCTGGGCGAGTTCTTCTCGTTCGGCACCAACGACCTGACCCAGACCACAATCGGCATCAGCCGCGACGATGCGGGCAAGTTCCTGACGCAATACGTGGACAAGGGCATCTTCGCCCGCGATCCCTTCGTCAGCCTCGATGTCGACGGTGTGGGCGAACTGATCGAACTCGCTGCCGAGCGTGGCCGCAAGACCCGCCCGGACATCAAGCTCGGCATCTGCGGCGAGCATGGCGGCGACCCGGCCTCGATCGCCTTCTGCGAAAAGATCGGCCTCGATTACGTCTCGGCCTCGCCCTACCGCGTGCCGATCGCGCGTCTCGCGGCGGCGCAGGCGGCGCTGGCTGGGAAGTAAGAGTACAACCGAGTCGGGGAGGAGGAGCTACCTGACCGGGAATGCGGATCGCGCGCGAAGGCGTGCGGTCCGCATTTGTTTTTTGGCGCTGTTGCTAAGCCTCGCACTCCGCTCATCCTGAGCTTGTCGAAGGATGGGAGGCGTGGCGCCCCGTCGCAGGGGGCTTCGACAGGCTCAGCCTGAGCGGGTGTGCGGGTCAGCGCCCGGCCGAGCGCTCCACCAGAAAGTCGATCAGCAGCCGCGCCGGGCCGGTGAGGCTGGCGCTATTCGCAGTCAGCAGCATCTGCCGCTCAGCCCAGGCCTCGTCGAGTTCGACCAGCTTGAGACCCATCGGCACGATGAAGTTCTTCGCCGCCTCGCTGGGAAGCACGCCGATGCCGAAGCCGGCCTGGATCATCCGGCACACCGCGTCGTAGCTGTCCACGGCGGCGCGCAGGCGGAAGGACCAGCCCTGTTCCTCGGCAGCGCGCGCGAGCAGGCGGGTATTGGCGGTGTCGTAGCCCATCTGCACGAATTCGTGCTCGGCCAGGTCCTGGAACCGCACCGAATGGGTGCCGAACAGCAGATGGGGCGGGGCGACGACGGCGAGCCGGTCGCAGCGGTATTTCCAGGTATCCAGCCCGACCGTGCCCGGTTCCTCCAGAATGACGCCGACTTGCGCCTCGCCTGCGCGGATACGGCCGACGATATCGGAGGAATAGACTTCCTGGATATTGAGCCGGATCTTGTCGTTGGCATGGCCGAAGGCGGCGAGGTCGGCGGGCAGGAACTGGGTGATCGCCGCCGTGCAGGCGAGGATATCGACACTGCCCTTGAGGCCGTTGGCGTAGTCCGAGAGGTCGGACACGGCGAGCCCCACGTCGCGCATGATCCGCTGGGCATGGGCGAGCAGGGCATTGCCCGCCGCCGTCGGCATGACCCCGCGCCCGTTGCGCACGAGCAGCTGGACGCCGAGGTCCTGCTCCAGCTGGGTCAGGCGGCGGCTGATCGCGCCGATCGCGAGGTTGGCATCGTCCGCCGCGCGCGACAGGCTGCCCAGCTCGGCAACCCGGATGAAGAGTTGCAGCGTCGTCAGGTTCAGCATCGGATGTCGCGCATATCGGCCATGAACCGGCCTCTATAATTCGCAAGCGACGCGGCGAACAGCTAAGAAGTCGGGGTCAGGGGCTTGCCCCGGCGGAACACATGCCGGTCGGAGGGCGGTGCCGCGACCGCGGCGGCGGCACTGGCGGCGGGGAGCGCGACGAAGCTGGCCTGCGCGCCCACGGTCAGCCCGCGTCCTTCAAGCCCGAGCGCCAGAGCGGATTCCGTCGTCGCCATGGCCAGCGCGACGGCAAGGTCTTCATCGGTATAGAAGCCCGAGCGATAGCCGATCAGCATCGCCCGCTGGAGCATGTCGCCATTGCCGTAGGGCCACCAGGCGTCGCGGATATTGTCGTTTCCGGCAAAGACCCGGACGCCGTGTTCGCGCAGGCGCAGGACCGGCGGGAAGGCGCGGTCGCCCGGCGCATTGGTCATGATCGCGACCCCGGCGTCGGCCAGCGCGCGGGCCACGGTGTCGAGCACCGGCTCTTTCACGTCGCCCAGCGCATAGGCATGGCTGACCGATACGCGCCCGCCGAGGCCCAGCGCCTGGGTGCGTGCGGCGATGCGGTGCAACTGCGCGATGCCCGCAAAGCCTGCCTCGTGCAGGTGGATGTCGATTTTCGCCCCGCGCCTTTCGGCAATGCCGAAGACGACATCGAGATGGCCCTCGGAATCGCCGTCCATATCCTCGGGGTCGATGCCGCCGACCACTTCGGCGCCTTCGCGCACGGCGGCGTCGAGGATATCCGCCGTGCCGGGGCAGGTCAGGATGCCCGCCTGCGGGAAGGCGACGAGTTCGATATCCACGCGGTCCCGCCACTTCTCGCGCGCGGTCATGACGGCGTGGAGGTGCGAAAGCCCGGTCGTGGCATCCACGTCGACATGGCTGCGCATCGCCACCGTGCCGAGAGCGGCGGCCTGTCCGATCAGCACCTCGGCGCGGACGGCGGCGGGGCGCACGTCGGCCAGCATCACCTTCTCGACGGCGAGGCGCTCGCGCAGGCTGGCGGCGGGGCGGTGTGGCTGCCAGGGTTCGCCGAAGAAGCTCTTGTCGAGGTGGATATGGCCGTCGACGAAGCCCGGCAGCACCAGCCTGCCGCCGAGATCGACCCGTTCGGTGCCTTCACCGGCCGTGAGATCGCGCCCGATGGCCGTGAACCGGCCGCCCGAAACCGCGAGATCGGCGGGGCTGCCGTCGGGCAGCAGCGCATTCGTGAACAGGGTCTCGATCATTGTGCGGCGCTTGTCTCGGCGGCATTCCAGGCCGCGACTTTGCTCTTCGTCTCCGCGAGCATGGCGTCCAGCGCGGCGCGGTCGTAGAGCTTGCCGCTCATCACCACGGCGCGGATGGCGCGGGTCGCGGCGATGTCCTTCAGCGGATCGTGGTCCAGCAGCACGAGGTCCGCTGCCTTGCCCGGTTCCACCGCGCCGTAGCGGTCGAGCGTGCCGAACCACGCGGGACCGGCGCGGGTTGCCGCCGACAGCGCCTGCGCCGGGGTGAGGCCCTTGTCGACGAACAGGCTGAGTTCGTCATGCAGGCCGATGCCGGGATAGTTGAACGAATTGAGGAAGCCCGCATCGGTGCCCGCGATGATCGTGACCCCGGCCTTTTCGAGCAGCGGCAGCACGGCGGCCATGCGGTCGAAATGCGCATGGCGCGCCTCGATGGCGGCGGCATCGGCCTTGGCGGCGCGCTCGACGCGCCAGTCGTAAGTCTTGCGCAGCTTCGGGCCGATATAGGCGAGATAGGGATCGTTGGCGTGATCGTCGCTATCGAGCCAGGCGATCACGCGGCTGCCGTTGAGCGTCGGGGTGACGAAGACGCCCTTTTCGGCGAAGCGGCGATAGGATGCCATGGCGGTTGCCGGATCGAACCCGGTATCGAGGCGGTGATTGGCCTCGGCGCGGTCGATGCGCTTGGCGGCGAAGTCGGCGGCGATCGCGGCTTCGTCCTTCACGCCCGCCTTGTAGGCATAGTCGAGGTGCTCGATCGAGCTGATCCCGGCATCCACGGCCTGGGCGACGGTGAGGTCCATCGGAATATGCCCCGAGGTCCGCAGGCCCCGCGCCTTGGCCTGCGAGACCGCGTAGAGGAACAGCTGCGGGTCGAGCGTGCTGTCGGTGATCTTCACGAAGTCCACCTTGTCGCGCTCCTGAAGGCGGGCGAGCGCGGCATCGACATCGGCCTGGCTGCCGACTTCGATGGTGCCCTTCCAGACCGGCTTGATGCCTTCGATCTTGGCCCCGGAGGTCAGCAGGCGCGGGCCGAACAGGGTGCCCCGGGCAATCTCGCCGCGCCATTGCAGGACCTGCTCGGGAAGGTCGCCCGAACAGTCGCGGATCGTGGTGATGCCGTGGGCGACGTAGAGCGGCAGGAGCGCCTTGTTCTCCTCGATCAGGTCCGGTCCGCCGCCGAAGTGGACGTGCATGTCCCAGAGGCCGGGGATCAGGAAGCGGCCCTTGCCCTCGACCACATTCTGCGCCTGCCATGCGCGGGCGATCTCGCCGTCCTTGCCGACCGCCACGACATCCTTGCCGCGCAGGACGACCGCCTGCTCCCTGACCGCGCGGGCATGTTCGACGTCGATCACGGTGACGTGGCGGATCATCACGTCGCCCTGTTCGGCGGCCAGTGCGGGCGTGGTGGTGGCCATGAGAGTGGCGATCAGCGGGGCGAGAAACTTCATCGGGGAGTGCTCCTTCGAGGGCCGTATTACCCCGGATGGTGTGTCATTCACAAATTAGATGTTGGCATGATTTTCATTCGATATAGTAATGAATGATGCTCGACCCCCGGCTTCTCCGCAGCTTCGTCGCCATTGCCGATACCGGCCATTTCACCCGCGCCGCCGAGCGGCTGGGGATGACGCAATCGACGATCAGCCAGCAGCTCGGGCGACTGGAGGAACTGTCCGGCCATCCGCTGATAGACCGCGCTGCCCGCCCGGTCCGCCCGACTCCGCTGGGCGAAAGGTTGCTCGGCCATGCCCGCCGCATCCTCCAGCTCGACGAGGAAGCGCAGAGCCTGCTGCGCGATCCGGCGGGCACAGCGGCGATCTCCATCGGCCTGCCGGAGGACCTCGCGACGCTGGCGCTCGCACGGGGGCTGGCCCGCTTCGCGGCGGGGAGCAGCCGGATCAGGCTGGATGTCGTGACCGGGCTGAGCCGCGATCTCGCCTCGCGCTATCGGCAGGGGGAGTTCGACATCGCCGTGGTCAAGGAGGAGCAGTCCGGACCCGATTGCCGCGCCAGTTTTCCGGAGCCGCTGGGCTGGTTCGCCGCGCCGGAGCACGACGTCGAGGCCCGCGATCCGTTGCCGCTGGTAACGTTCCCGACCGGCGGTCTCTACCGCGACACGATGTTCCGCGAACTCGAAACGGCGGGACGGCGCTGGTACGTGGCGTTCTCGGGCAGCAGCCTGCAAAGCGTGCTGGCGGCGGTCTCGGCGGGCATGGGCGTTTCGCTGCTGCCGCTGGCGGTTACGCAGGGTCACGGGGTGCGGCGGCTGAGCGGCATGGGCGAGGCGCCGCCGATGGTCGTCTCGCTCTATGCGCGCGAGGAGCAGGAACCGATCGCCGCCCTCGTGCGGATGATCGGCACGGCATTGCAAACCCGCTAGATTTTCACTCCACGACGATCCGCGCCCGCGCAAGGTTCTGGATCTGCGCAAAGGGCGTCCTGCGATCGCCCTCGCGCTGCGACGCGGCGCGCAGGACGGCGAAATAGGTGCCGGGCCGCGCATAGGCGTGGCTGGCGATCAGCACGAACTTGCCCTTGTTGCCGGCGGGGATCGTGGCGGGGATATCGAACGTGCCGTCGCCGTCGAAGTCCCATGCGGCCGTGGTGATCGATCCGGCGCCGGGCGGCACCTCGATCGTCGCCGTCAGCTTGACGGGCGCCCCGGCCTTGACCCTGACGAGCGCACCGCCGTTTGCTGCAAGTGTCACCACCGGCTGGATTCCCTTGCGCGCGGCGGCATCGGTGGGGACAATGACCTGTCCGTCCTCGATGCGATAGGCGGTGGAACTGGGCGGGGCCTTGCCCTGCTCGACCCAGGCGGCGAGATCGCGCAGGGCCTGTTGCAGCACGCCGATGTAGGAGACCACCCGCGCGGGATCGTCCTGCACGCTCTGGTCGCCGTGCAGGGCGCGGTCGGTGTACCAGATGCGGAACCTGTCGTCCGCCGCCACGCCGGCATGAGCCTTGACCCGCGAGCGATACCAGTCGCCTTGCCAGGGCAGGGCCTCGCGGTCCCAGAGGTTCTCGACGAGGATGACTTTGCCGTCGAACTTGCCGGTCGGCACCGAGCCTGCCGCATTCTGCGTGAACAGCGGGCCGAGCAGCATCGGTCGCTGGGCATAAAGCGGCTTGCCCCCGGCATCGGTGAACTGCTTCCAGACCGGGTATTCGGCCAGATCGGGCACCTGATGGCGGTGATACTCCTGCACGGCCAGGATATCGCTGTTGTCCACCCGCACGGCGTCACCGGCCTTGATCGTAGCGATCAGGCGCGGATCGTTGATGCCGAGCATCGCGATATCGCCGTGTACGTCCGACAGCACGACCTTCTTGCCTGAGGCCAGCACGAGGTCGGACAGCAGCAAGGCCTTTGAGTTCGGCGTATCGGCCAGCCGCACCGCAACCGGCATCTCGCCTGCCGAATGGAGGCCCATGGCCTGCCATGCGAGGTCCGCCGTACCTTTCGCGGTGCCGGGGGTATGGCCGAGGTCGATGCCGAGGCTTCCGGCTCTGTCGGCGTTGATGACTTCCAAGACGCGGGTATCGAGCTGGACACGGTCGGACTTGTAGAGGCCGGGACTGTCGTGCCCCTCGTAGCCGGGCTTGGTCCAGAAGTCGGTGAAATAGGCGGCATCGGCCATGCGGATGCCACCGAACAGCAACGCAAAGGCATGGGCCCCCATCGTCCGCCAGGCATACCAGGACTGCGGCTGGAAGCCCATGGCGGTCACTTCGCGCAGGGCCGCCTTTTGCTCCTCGCTCAGGCCCGCATAGGGATTATCGCTGCCGCCCGCATCCAGTGCATCGACCACGCCGTCCAGCCGGTCGCCCAGCACGCGCATGGCCTTGAGGCGGACGGTGAACATGTTTGGGATCGCCATGGGCGAGCCGAGCACATAGGGCACCGCGCCGTCCCACACGCCCTGGGTGTTCTCCAGCGAACCCAGCGTGCGATAGGCGCCGCCGCTGCCGCCATAGGCATAGCCGTAGATGTGCTTGCGCGCCGGATAGACCTGCGCCGCCACGAAGCGTGAAAACCGGGCAGTTGCCGCATTGGCCCGGAAAGCGCCGATTGTCAGGTCGCCGCCGCCCATGGGGTCCGCTGCCTTGGGGCCGCCGCCATTGGTCTCGATGAAATAGGCGCCGCTCGCCATGGCCGCGCCGATGCGATCTTCCTCGCCGGTCAGGCCTTGGGAGAGCGTTTCGCTGTCCGGCACCGGGGTGATGTATTGGAAGAAGCGCCCCTGCCAGGCCTTGGCCAGCGGGAAATAGTACGAGAACCGCGTGTCCGTGCCCGCGAACCCGCCGTGGACGTAGCGATAGCTGATGCCGTTCTCGTTGCGCGGTTCGTCGCGGTCGATGAAGGGGCGGGCGAAGAGTTTGTCTTCTTCCCGATAGCCTTCCGCCGAAAGAGTGGCGGGTGCCGTCTTCGCGACGGGTTCATCGGCCATGGCAGGCGCCCGAGCCGAAAGAATAGTCGCCGCGACCGCCAGGCTTGCTGCCCATTTTCCTGCTCCCGTCACCGTCACCGTTCCCCTGTCGCGATCCGCCTCGTTCGGGCGGTCGGGAATCTTGTGGCACGGTCTGACGCGATATGCAGGAGCCTGCCTATCGCGCCGACGGTTTCTGCTGTCGCGGGCCGCCGAGGGATCGACGGCCCGCGAGCAGGATCAGAAGCGGAAGTTCACGCCCGCGCCGAGCACGCGAGGATCGTTCACGAAGGCGGTCAGGTTGTTGAAGTCGATCGCGCCGATCACGTTCGATTCGTTGGTGATGTTGCGGCCGAACAGGAAGACGTCCACCGCGTCGGAGGGCGAGCGCCAGCCGATGCGCGCGCCGCCTTCGAAGTTGGTGCCGACGTGGAATTCGGTCGCATCGTAGAGGAACAGGTTGAAGTCCTTCTGCGCGACCCAGTCGGTCTGGGCATAAAGCTTGCTGCCGCTCGCCATCTCATAGGTGTACGAGGCGTTGAAGTTGAACAGCCAGCGCGGTGCCTGGGGGAACGGGTTGCCGTCGATCGAGGCGCGGCGGGTGGTGCCCACGTTGACGATCGGATCGCGCACGGTGCAAGCCGCGCCGCAGAAGGCGACCAGCAGGTCCGGATCGTCGATCTTGGTGAAGTTGTACGAAACGCCGCCGTTGAACTGCAAGCCGCGCAGCGGGATGGCCGTGGCCTCGAACTCGACGCCGCGACCCTTGCCGCGCTTGGCGTTGATCAGCTGGTTGAAGTTGCCCTGGCCGCCGATGGCGGTGAACTGGGGGTCCTTCAGGTCGTAGATGTAGCCGGTCAGATCGACGCGGAAGCGGTTGTCCGGCGTCGCCGCCTTGATGCCCGCTTCATAAGAGGTGATCGTTTCCGAATCCGCCGTCGTCAGGATGTTCGAGGTGGCGACGCGGCCCTGGATCGAGGGACCGCGATAGCCGTGGGCGATGCGGCCGAACAGGCTGACCTGCGGGCTGACTTTATAGAGCGCGCTGACGTCCCAGCTCGGCTGCTTGTCACCCACATGGCGCGAATCCGCGAACGGTGCGCCCTTGGTGCGGGCGGCGTCGAGGTCGCGCTGGTCGCGGGTCCAGCGGGCACCGCCGGTGAGGCGGAGGCGGTCGGTGAGGTCGTAGTGGACCTGGCCGAAGACCGACCAGCTGTCGCTCTTCTGGCGCAGTTCGGAGATGACCGTGGGGTCGATGCCGCCGGTGCCGTTCCAGGTGGCGGAGATCAGCTCGAACTTCTCGCGCCAGTAGAACGCGCCGACCTGCCAGCCGAAGCGGGTGTCGCCGTTGCTGGCGAGGCGGACTTCGTAAGTCTGCTGGTCGAGGTCGCTGGAGAGCGTGCCGGTTTCCGAGTTGAACGGAATCGTGCCGCTGCCTGCGGTGGTGCCGAGCACGCCGCCGTCGATGTCGCCGCGGCCCGAGCTGCTGCCCTGATAGGCCGAGACGATGGCCGTGAGGGTGGCGCCGCCGAGGTCGTAGTCGATATGCAGCGCTTCGGACGTGGTGTCCTGCGCCTGCGGGTTGTTGCGGCCGCCGTCGTAATAGACGGTGTCGCGGTCATAGCGGTCGTTGAGCTTGTTCGAGCCCTTGGTCAGCACATTGGCGCGGTTGAGCGTGCCGGTGCCGCGATAGGAACGGGCCTGAAGGGTCAGCAGCACCGAGAGGCGGTCGTCCGGCTTCCACAAGGCGTGGATGCGACCGGCGATATCGTCGAAGCCGCCAAGGTCCTTGCCGGGCTTGGTGAACGAGGCGTCGTAGGCGTTGTTCACCCAGTCCTCGCGGTGGTTGACGAGACCGGCGAAGCGGAACGAAAGCGTGTCGGTGGCGGGAATGGTCACGCCCACTTCGCCGCGGATCGTGCCGAGTTCACCCACGGTGAACTGCGCCTGGCCCTCGGCATGGTCGCCGGGGCGGCGGGTGTCCATCTTGACGACACCGGCGGGGGTGTTGCGGCCGAACAGGGTGCCCTGCGGGCCCTTGAGCACTTCCACGCTGTCGAGGTCGAAGAGCGGGAAGCCCTTGAGGTAGACGTTCTCCAGCACCACGTCGTCGAGCACGACCGAGACCGGCTGCGAGGCGTTGAAGTCGAAATCGACGTTGCCGAGGCCGCGGATATAGAGGCGCGGGGCGTAGCGGCCGTTCGAGCTTTCGACATAGAGGCTGGGGGTGCGACCGGCCAGCGAGAGAATGTCGGCGCCGCCTTCGGAGATGGCGGCGATCTTGTCGCCGCTGAGCACCGAGACGGCGATCGGCACGTCGCGGATGTTCTCGCGGCGACGCTGGGCGGTGACGACGATGTCGGCAGCAGCGTCTCCGGCTTCCGGTGCGGCGCTCTGGGCCAGGGCCGGTGTCGCACCGGCAAGAAGCGCCGGCACGCCGGCCAGCAGACAGGTCTTCATCTTCATCATCGCACCCCTTGCGTGCCGCCGATGCGTGAAATCCCGCTCCACCCGCGCAAATGGGTGAAGGCGGCGGCGCACCGGCATCTGTTCCGAATGCGCGGCGCTTAGCCGCCGTTTGTGACATTTCCGATAAACGGCTTTTATCGATCCACAGGAAATCGTAACGCCGCCGCATGTTTACCGAGATGCTGACATTTTTGCGACAGTGCGGCGCCATGGGGCTGGCCTGCGTTGCTCTGGCAACCCCGCTGGCGGCGACGGCTGCTCCCGCCGCGTTCGACGTGGTGCCCCTGGGGGTGGAGGGCGGCGTGGTCGAGGGATCGACTTCGGCCTGGTTTATCGTGCGAAAGGGGCAGGAGCAGGGCTTGGCCTGCGATGCCGGAACGCTGGTTCCGGGGATTCGGGCGGCGATCGCCAAGGGCGGCTTTCCTGCGGGAACCCAGGCCAGCGAAGTGCTGCATCGCCGGATCGGCGCCTACCTGATAACCCATCCGCATCTGGACCATGTCGCCGGTCTGGTGATGGTCTCGCCGGACGACAGCGCCAAGCCGATCCTGGCGCTTCCGGAGGTCAATGCCGCGCTGGCGGCGGACTACTTCAACTGGAGCGCCTGGCCCAACATGGGGAATCGCGGCAAGCCGCCGCTGCTGAAGCGCTATCGTTACGAAGACCTCGCGGCGGGGGGAGGCGCGGTTCCGGTCGCGGAGACGGGCCTGACCGTGACGGCTTACCCGCTCTCGCACGGCGGCGCGCTTTCGACCGCCTTCCTGATCCGCGCCGGGGACGAGGCCCTGCTCTGCATGGGCGACACCGGGCCAGATGCGGTCGAGCACTCCACCCGGCTGGAGACGCTCTGGCAGGCGGTAGCGCCGCTGGTCCGCGCCGGGCAGCTGCGGGCGATCGTGATCGAGACATCCTATCCCGATCCGCGCAAGGACAGCGAATTGTTCGGGCATCTGACACCGAGCTGGCTGCACAAGGAACTGAACCGCCTTGCCGTGCTGGCAGGCGGCAAGGACCGGCTGAAGGGACTGCCGGTGGTCATCGGTCATATCAAGCCCGCGATCGACGGAGCCGGGCCGGTCTTGGCGACGATCGCCCGCCAGCTTGCCGAAGGCGAGGGGCCGCCGGTGCGCTATGTCATCGCCGAGCAGGGCGTGGGGCTGCATTTCTGACCGGCTGACACGTGCCGTTACATTTCGGCGCGCCCCAGTACCAAGTCGTCGAATGCCCCTATTGTGCAAATTTGCACGCAGGCTAAGCGCGCCCTCGCGGCTCCGCTTCGCCCCAAATGAGCGGTGCCGTCCTCGAGGAAAGGACCGTCTCGGCCCCCCGGGCGGTCCTTTTTCCTTGCCTCTTTTCCAGCCCCTCAACGCCGCAGGCGCCGTGCCAGTTTTCGCCGGAACTTGCGCAGATCGCGGCTGGCCTTCTTCCACGCCATCCAGGTTCCCGTGGCGCAGACCAGCGTGACCGCCGCCAGCAGCGGCAGGACGAGGAAGTCCCACCAGGGCCGCTGGCGCAGCAGTGGAAAATCGAGGCTGTGGAGGCCGTCCTGTAACCAGCGCAAGCCGCGTCCGTTGCGGTCGAAGGCGCGCAGCAGGCGTCCGCTGGCCGGATCGATGTAGAGCCGCGTCGTCTCCGCATCGGCCAGCCTCGCCCGCCAGACCGGCAGCGGGGCCGGGGCGCGGTGGCTGTAATAATAGGCGTCCTCTTCCTCCATCAGTTCCAGCGCCGCGAGTGGCGGCGTGCCGGAAAGCGCGGCGCGCAGTTCCCGTTCGGAGAGCGGGGCGGGCCGTCCATGGATGTCGAAGCGCTGCGTTCCGCCGTGGGCATCGTTGGCGAGCAGGAAAGTCCGGCCACCGAGCGGCGCGGTCTCGATGCGCAGGGTCTCGGCGGGGAGGCCGTTCAGCGCCGAGAGGGCCTGCCGCACGTCGTCCCAGCGCATCGGACCGGCCAGTCTTTCGCGTTCGGCAAGACCGGCCTGGGAATCGAGGAAACCCCAAGGGTTCATCGAGAACAGGCCGCTGGCTACCCAGGTCAGGGTCAGCAGGCCGAAGAACAGGCCGAAGACATGATGCCACCACCACAAACCGCGATAGGGCGACCCCACTTTGCCGTCGCGCTTGCGGCGCAGACGGGCGAGGCCCGCCCAGATGCCGGTCGCGGTGAGGAAGCCTCCGGCGAGCGAGGTCCACACGACGACCTCGTTCCACAAGGCGCCGTCCTGCCGCAGGATCGTCGGGTAGAGCCAGTGCGGCACCGCGCCCAGCCAGTTCCAGAAGCGCTGGAAGTGGGTGGTCTGCTGCACGACTTCGCCGGACTTGCCCGAGATGTAGATCTCGGTTCCCGCCGCATCGTCGTAGTCGACGCGGTAGAGCGGGGCATTGCGCCGGTAGGTCTGGACGGTCCACTGGTCGATGCCGGTCTCGACCGGGGCGGCGGGGGCGCCCGCGACGGCGTGGCCCTGCGCGAAGTCGGCCGCGATCCGGTGGATCTGCGCGGTTCCGGGCGGGGCGAGCGGCTGCCCGGTCGCAAGGTCGATCGCACCGGGGAGCGCGCGCATCTGCGGGATCGGGCGGTCGGGCGCGTTTGCGGGAACCACGCGCAGGACCGGCCTGCCTGCCAGCATCTCGATGCGGGCGGAGGTGATCGGCAGGTCGGGCGGCAAGTCTACCGCGTTCCACGCCTTCGCCGGCGGCAGTTGCAGGGGGGCAAGCCCCTGCAACTGCGCGGTAGGCTCCAGCCTCGGATAGTCCACGTAGATCATCACGAAGCCCGAAAGGCACCAGATCGTCATCAGCAGGCCGACGAAGACGCCGAGCCAGCGATGGAGCACGAGGACGGGACGCGGCAACAGGCCGCGTGAGCGCTTTGGCGGGGGTGCAGGCACCCGAGGCTGGAGCGTGGTCATGGCCTCAGAAGCTCAACCCGTAGCTCATCCGCAGCGTGCGCGGCACGCCCCGGTTGAAGTAGAGGAACCGACTGTTGCTGCCGTCCAGCATGCCCTGATCGGTCACGGCGGAGGCGTAACCCCGCGTCGCATATTCCTTGTTGAACAGGTTCTCGACATTGACACCCAAGCGATTTCGCCGCGCCGCACCGTCGAGGTAGAGATAGGCGCCGAAGTCGACGAGCGCATAGTTGCCGTAGTTGCTGCGGCCGAAGCCCGACGCGGTAGACCAGACATCGCCGATCCAGTTCAGGTTGAGGCTGGCGCCGAAGGGCCTGTCTTCCGGAGCATAGGCAAGGCTGGCCTTGGCATATTGCTTCGGGTTGCGGTTGAGCTGGGTCGATGTGCCCTTCTCGCGCACGCGGGCGTAAGTGTAGCTGGCCGAGAGGTTCCAGCCACCGGGCAGCTCGGCGCCCAGTTCCAGCTCCGCGCCCTGTGAGCGGACTTTGCCGTCGAGGTTCGCATACGTGCCGTTCGGGAAGGCCGGGTCGTCGTACGTCGTGTCGATCATGTCGCTGATGCGGCGGTTGAAATAGGTCGCCTTCCAGCGCAGCTGCGCCGTACCCAGCGGCAGCACGCCGCCGCCCGAGAGGTTCAGGTTGAGGCTCTGTTCGGCCTTGAGGTTGGGGTTGCCGGTCTCGCAGCAGGGATCGTTGCCGTAGAGCTGCGAGGCGTCGGGCAGCACGAACGAGGTGCCGCCGTTCGCTTCCACATAAAGGGCATCGGCGAAATCGTAACGGCCCGAGACGTTCCAGATCGTCTTCTTCGCGCCGTCCGTGCGATTGTAGCGCAGGCCCGCGGCGAGGCGGCCCTTCGACGAAATCTCGTCGGTGGTGCGGACCTGGACGATCCCGGCATGGACCTGTTCGCTGGTGGGAGCGATCAGCAGTACGTCGTCTCGCCCGCTGAAGTTCTGGAAGTCGTAGCCCAGCAGGTACTCGAGGCCGGGATGCAGATGCAGCTTCGCCACCGCGCTGCCGCCCCAGTCGCGGTAGCCCCAGAACGTGCCCGCCGGGTAGATCACCTGGGGATCATGATCGGGCAGTGAATTGCGGATCTGGACATAGGCGGTCTTCCAGTCGTGGAAATAGCCCTTGAGGAAGAACTGCACGGTGTCGCTGCCGGTATAGTCGAGCCGCAGGCTGGCGATCTCTTCGTTGCGGTCGTTGCGGCTCTCGCGGATGCGGGTGGGAGAGAGGTTGTCGAGCTTCGCCTCGGTATGCTGGTACTGGGCATTGAGCGCGAGATCGGGGGCGATCTCGTATTGATACTTGAGACCCGCCGACCAGAGGTCGTAGCCCAGGTGCCGGTCGGTCAGGCTCGGCTGGTAGGCGCTGAAGGGCAGGTAGCCTTCGGACCGATTGTGCGAGGCATAGGCCACGAAGCGATGGTCGCCCACGGCGCCGCGCAGATAGCCATCCAGCGTCGTGCCGCCCCAGCTGTCGACCGAGGCGTTGACCTGCCCATTGAAGTCATCGGTGAAGCCGCGCGTCACCACGTTGATGACGCCCGCCGAAGCCTGGGTGCCGTAGAACAGGCTCTCGCCGCCGCGCAGCACCTCGATCCGCTCGATCATGCTGGCGGGCAGGGTGTCGTTGGGCGAAGTGCCGCCGTAGAGGCGGTTGTTGAGGCGGATGCCGTCCATCGTCCAGAGCACGTCCTGCGTGCGTGATCCCTGAAGCGAGACGTCGACGTAAGTGAACGGCCCGTTGCGGCCGCGGACGTAGAGGCCGGGCACCTGCTCCAGCGCCTTGGTCACGTCCACCGCGCCGCTGTCCTTGACCTGCTTCTCGCTGACGATGGCCACGTCGTTGCCGTAGCGGGAGAGTTCTTGCGGAAGCGTCTCCTCCAGGCTCCGGCCGGTGACGACGATCGAGGCGGCCTCATCAGCCTCCTCGGCATGGGCCTGCATGGTGCAGGCGAGCGCCAGCGACGCGGCAAGCGCCGCGCGCGATACGATTGCGATCCTCATTTCATTCCCCTGTCGGGCGCCAGGCGAGCTCTAGGCCGGGGACTGCCGTTCGCGAACGAACGACCGGCGCACCGAGCGACCGGGCGCCCGTGACTGGGACGACCGTTCGGCGCACCGTGCGGCCCCTGCCGCGGGTTCGTCGCTCAGACGGAGAAATCACCGTGCCCCGGCCATCCCCTGGACCAAAGCAAGAGCGACCGGACGCCGGCAGGTCTCCTGGCTCGCGGGTCATCGCTTGATGCACGGCCTTCCCAGGCCTCGCAGGATTTAGCGTCCGGCCCAGTGGCTGCGGCTTGGGCGTCTGGCCCGCCACGTGATGTGCATCGCGCTCACCGCTTACAGTTGCAGGGACAGCCCCGGATTCGAGGGCAAGCCCTCTCACCGCGTTCCCTTTTAAGTTCCTTTCGGAACACCGGCGCGATCATTGCCCGCTGCGCCCCTTCGAGTGCGGCGGACGCGGTTCGTTAGCGCCGGGCGGGACGCGGTGCAAGTCGGTTGAAGCGCTGCGGGGGCGATGCCCCTGCGTCTGTCAGCGAACTTCAAGGCCGAGCTGGGAAAGCAGTTCGGCAGCCTGGAGGCGGGAAATCACCGCGCCCCGGAACAGGCGCGCATCGCGCAGTTCGATGCCGCCGAGGTCGGCACCGCGCAAGTCCGCCTGCTCGAAGCGGCAGCCTTCCAGCGTGGCATTGCGCAGCGAGCAATCCTCGAACAGGGCACCGCGAAAGTCGGATTTCCGGAGGTCCGCATCGGAGAAATCGATCCGCACCAGCTTCGCCTTGCGCAGCGACAGGCCGGGCAGGCGGGCGAAAGCGAACAGGACTTCGGAGAACGTGGCGCCCAGCACTCCGGCGTCGGTCAGGTCCGCGCCGGTCAGCTTTGTCCCCTCGATCCGCGCGGAAGTCAGCCGGGCGCGGCGGAGCAGGGCGTTGCTGAAATCGCATCCGGTCATGACCGCATCGCTGAGATCGGCCTGGACGAAGCTCGCTTCCGGCCCCCGGCAGCGGCGAAAGCGGGCGCCGGTGAGATTGGCGCCGTCGAACCGGGCGCGGCGCAGCGAACAGCGTTCGAATGTCGTGTCGCCCAGATCGAGTCCGGAAAAATCGCCTTCGTCGAGCGTGCAGTCGGTGAGCGTGCGCGGACCGTCGGCGACGGAGTCCAGCAGGGTTTCTCGGTTGACGGTCGCTGCGATCATCTGCGCCTTATGCCGCAAGGCGGCGCGGCCGCAAGGGCAGGTCCGCGTTTCGGGTCATTCTGACCAGCCGGGACAGTCACGCGAATGTCATCGCCGCGCTCTAGGCGCCCCTGCGTGACCCTCGGCGATTCTCCGCGCGCGCAGCGCAAGTCCGGCAGCATCGGCCTGACCGGGGTGGCTGTGTTTTCGCTCCCGGTCCTGCTGTTCCAGGCCGTCGAACTGGCCTGGCGGTCCTACCTGCCAGCTTTCCTGACCCAGACCGTCGGCATGACGTTGGCGCTGGTGGGGGCGCTCATGCTGGGCGTAAGGGTGCTCGATGCGCTGGCGGATGTCGTGCTCGGCTGGGCCAGCGACATGTTCCCTACCCGCTTCGGCCGCCGCGCGCCGTGGATGGTCGTGGGTGCCGTGCTGGTTCCGCTGGGCGCGCTGCTGCTGTTCCTGTCGCCGCCGGGAGCGGGACTGGGGCGGGTGATCGGCGCCAGCCTGCTGCTGCACATGGGCTATTCCTTCATCGTCACCCCGCACGGCGGCTGGGGTCTCGAACTCTCCGACGACAAGGGCGAGCGCACCCGGATCATGGGTGGCAAGGTCTGGTTCGGCGTCATCGGTGCCATCGGCATGCTCGCGCTGATCGGACTGCTGGAGGGGCGGTTCGGATTCGACATTCGCGCCTTGGCGATGGTGCTGGGCATCGTCATTGCCGCAGCGGCGCCGGTGACGGTGCTTGCCGTGGTGGCGATGTTTCGAGAACCCGGCCCGACCGGGGCGGCTCAGTCGGGCGGTTCTCCCATCACGCAGGCGCGGGATATGATGCGCGATCCGGACTTGCGGCGGATCCTGCTTCTCTATCTGCTGTGCGGCACGGCCGATGCAGCGACGGCGGGCACTTTCCTGTTTCTGACCGGGCCGGTTCTGGGGCTGACAGGTCAGGCGGCGCTGTTCATGCTGATCCAACCGGTGATGACCCTGTTCATGCTGCCGATCTGGGCGAAAGTCGCGGACCGGATCGGGCGCCGCCGGGTTCTGGGCCTGGGCTTCGGCTGGCAGGCTCTGGTCATGCCGCTTGCCTTGACGGTCCCTTCGGGCAGTGCCGTGCTGTTCGGCCTGTTTCTGGCCTTGCGCGGCCTGACTTGCGGTGTCGACTACATGCTGCTGCGCGCCATGGTGGCGGATGTTGCCCAACGGGGAGGCGAACGCAGGGCCGAATTGGGGGCCAAATTAGAGGCAGGTCAGGGACCGAGGTCTTCCGCCAGCTATTATGCGCTGAGCAGCGTGACGCTCAAGCTCGCGCTTGGGCTGGGCGGGGGGCTGGGTCTCTGGCTGGTCGGTGCGGCGGGCTTTCATGCCGGGGGGCGGCCCGATGCGGCGGCCGGTCTGGCCGTAAGGCTGGCCTTTGTGCTGCCTTCCGTCGCAGCGGGACTGGGCGGGCTGTTCCTCCTGGGCAGTGCTCGGTTCTCCCCGGCCCGATCCCTCTTGCGAAGGGGCGCGCCAGCGGCTAGCTGAGCCGTTCCTGCGGCCGCCTTTCGGCGGCCTGCGGGAAGATCGCGCCGGTGCCTCGAGCGAGGCTTAATAGGGAACGCGGTGAGGGGGTTTCTCCCGAATCCGGGGCTGTCCCTGCAACTGTCAGCGGCGAGCAAGATGCCATGGCCTGCTTCGGCAGGCCGACCACTGGACCTTGCGCCGGGAGGCGCGAAAGCCGGGAAGGTCGCGCATCGCGCTTTGACCCGTGAGCCAGGAGACCTGCCGGCGCATCGGTCGCTCTTGCCCTGGTCCAGGGATAGGCCAAGGCTCGGTACTCCGCGTGAGCGACGAAGCCGTGCGGCTGGGGCTGCACCGGCGTTCAGGACGGGCGCTTGCCGCGCTGGCCCGTCGCTGCGCGCGGACCGGCCGATGGGTCGGCAAGCCCCGGCTTTCGTCGCCGTCGCGTGGCAGGATGCCGTGGTGCCCGCTTTCCAGAGGTCTCCCTTCGCCGTACGCGGCTGGTGCCCCGATGCCTGGCGTCCGATGATGGCGGGCGACGGGCTGATCCTGCGCGTGAAGCCCCGCCATGCGCGGCTCCTGCGCAGCGAGGTGGAACTGCTGTGCGAACTCGCGGCCCGCTTCGGCAACGGCGCGATCGACCTCACCAACCGCGCCAATCTCCAGATCCGGGGCCTTCGCGAGGCGGATATGGCGCAGGCGCTGGCTTTGCTGGTGGAGCAGGGGCTGGTGGATGCCGACCCCGAGCGCGAAAGGCGCCGCAATGTGCTGGTCGCGCCGGACTGGACGCCGGGCGACGAGACAGGACGGCTGGCCGGTGAGCTCATGGCGCGGCTGCACGAACTGCCCGAGCTACCGGGCAAGATCGGCTTTGCAATCGACCTCGGCGCGGTGCCGGTGCTGACCGAGGCTTCCGCCGATTTCCGGCTGGAGCGGGCTTCGGACGGCGCGATATTGCTGCGTTTCGATGGTCGAGAAACAGGCGTCCCCGTCTGCGCGGATGAAGCCGCCGACCGCATACTGGAGCTGGCGCGCTGGTTCGCCGTCAGCGGTGCCATGGCCGCCGGTCGTGCCCGGCGCTACGAAGGGCCGCTGCCGGACTGGGCGAACGGCACTTCGCGCCCTGCGCCTTCGCGGGCGCCGCTCTTGTCCGGAGCGCATGTCCGGGGGCTGCCATTCGGGCGGACCGAGGCACCGGCCCTGTCCCGGCTGATGGCCGCAACCGGCGCGCAGGCCCTGCGGGTGACGCCTTGGCGTGCCCTCGTCACCGAGGGGGGCGACACGGACGCCGTCGAGGGTTTCCTCACCGATCCCGCCGACCCCCGCCTCGCTGCCGATGCCTGTCCCGGCGCGCTTGCCTGCCCGCAAGCCACCGTCGAGACCCGCGCGCTGGCCGAACGCCTGGCGCCGCATGTTTCCGGCCGCCTCCACGTTTCGGGCTGCGCCAAGGGCTGCGCGCGGGGCCGCGCCGCCGATGTTGCGATCACCGGGCGCGACGGCGCCTTCGACCTTGCATTCCAGGCGCGGGCCGGGGATCCGCCGGTGCTTTCCGGCCTGACCCCGGAGCGCCTGCTCGCCCATTTCGGAGCTAATTGATGGCCTATCTCTACGAAAAAGACGGCGCGGCGATCTACCGGGAGTCGTTCAGGACGATCCGGGCCGAAGCCGATCTCGCGCGCTTCGCGCCGGTGGAGGAACGCATCGCGGTGCGCATGATCCATGCGGCGGGAATGGTCGAACTTGCCGCGCATATCCGCTTCTCGCCGACCTTCGCCGAAGTGGCGGTCTCGGCGCTGGAGCGCGGGGCGCCGATCCTCTGCGATGCGCGCATGGTCAGCGAGGGGATCACCCGCGCCCGCATGCCTGCCGGAAACCCGGTGATCTGCACGCTAAACGACCCGCAAGTGCCCGATCTGGCGCGCGACATGGGCAATACCCGCTCCGCCGCCGCGCTGGAACTCTGGCGGCCGCATCTGGAGGGGGCGCTGGTGGCAATCGGCAATGCGCCGACTGCGCTGTTCCACTTGCTGAAAATGCTGGACGACCCGGCCTGCCCGCGCCCGGCGGCGATCATCGGCTGTCCGGTCGGCTTCGTCGGCGCCGCCGAGTCCAAGGCGGCCCTGTGGGAAGTGCAGCCGGTGCCGTGCTGCGTGGTCGAGGGGCGCCTCGGCGGCAGTGCGATCACCGTGGCGGCGGTCAACGCGATCGGGAGTAGCGCGGAATGAGCCCAAGCACCGTTCACGGCACCGTTCACGGCGTCGGGCTGGGGCCGGGCGCGCAGGACCTGCTCAGCGTGCGCGCGGACCGGCTGGTGCGCGGCGCCCGCCACGTCGCCTATTTCCGCAAGGCCGGAAAGCCGGGGCAGGCGCGCCGGATCGTCGAGGGGATGCTGCGCGAGGACGTGGTCGAATTCGCGATGGAATATCCGGTGACGACGGAAATTCCCCTTTCCGATCCGCGCTACAACGACTGTCTGGCCGAGTTCTACGCGCGCTGCACCGCCCATCTCGATGCGCTGGCCCGCGCGGGCGAGGACGTGGTGGTGCTCTGCGAGGGCGATCCGTTCTTCTACGGTTCGTTCATGCACCTCTACAGCCGCCTCGCCGGATCGGTGCCGGTCGGCGTCGTGCCGGGGATCACCGGCATGTCGGGTGCCTGGACCGCCTGCGGCACGCCGATGACCTGGGGCGACGACGTGCTCACCGTCCTCACGGCGACGTTGCCGGAGGACGATCTCGCCCGCCGCATCCGCGATACCGATGCGCTGGTGGTGATGAAGATCGGCCGCAACCTCGCCAAGCTGCGCCGCGCGGTGGCGCTGGCCGGGCGCGAGCATCAGGCCTGGCTGGTCGAGCATGCGGCGATGGCGGAGCAGCGGGTCACGCCGCTTGCCGAAGCCAGCGAGGTGACGCCCTACTTCTCGATCCTGCTGATCCACGGCCAGGGGCGGCGGCCATGAGCGCGGCGCAGAACAGCGGCTGGGTGGCCGTGGTCGGCCTCGGGCCGGGAGACGAGGCGCAAGTCACGCCCGAAGTCACCGCGCTGCTGGCGGAGGCGACCGATGTGATCGGCTATGCGCCTTACGTCGCCCGCGTGGCGGCGCGCGAGGGGCTGGTGCACCACGCCAGCGACAACCGCGTCGAGCTGGAGCGCGCCGCCCATGCGCTGTCGCTCGCGGCAGAAGGACGGCGGGCGGTCGTCGTGTCCTCGGGCGATCCGGGTGTCTTCGCGATGGCCTCGGCGCTGTTCGAGGCCTGGGAGCAGGGGTCGCCTGCGTGGCGCGATCTCGATATCCGCGTGCTGCCCGGCATCACCGCGATGCTGGCCGCCAGCGCGCGGGCGGGGGCGCCGCTCGGGCACGATTTCTGCGCCATCAACCTCTCGGACAACCTGAAGCCCTGGGCGCTGATCGAGCGGCGGCTGCGGCTGGCGGCGGAAGCGGATTTCGCAATGGCCTTCTATAACCCGCGTTCGAAAGCGCGCCCGGACGGTTTCGCGCGCGTGCTCGATATCCTGCGTGAGACTTGCGGGCCGGAGCGGCTCATCCTCTTCGCTCGCGCCGTCTGCACGGCGGAGGAGCGCCTGGAAGTCGTCACCCTGGCCGAAGCCCGCCCCGAAATGGCCGATATGCGCACGATGGTGATCGTCGGCTCCAGCACCACGCGGCTGGTCGAGCGGGGGGGCGGCAGCGCGCGGCCTCCGGTGCTCTACACCCCGAGATGGGCGGGATGAGCGAGCCAGTCCATCACGTCGCCGACCGCATGGACCGTGGTGCGGGCGGGAATGAAGGGCCGGTCGATCATCAGCACCGGCAGGCCCAGCCGCCGCGCCGCGACGATCTTGGCCTCGGCGCCCGTTCCGCCCGCGTTCTTGCAGACGATCAGGTCGATGCCGTGCTCCTGCATGAGGCGCATATCGCCCTCCACCGTGAAGGGGCCTCTATCGACGACAAGGCGGTGGTCCGGCAGTGCGGGCGCCACCTCCGGACTGTCCACGAAGCGCAGCAGATAGCGGTGCTGCGGCTGGGCGGCGAAAGCCTCGACATGCATCCGCCCGAGCGCCAGCATCACGCGGCGCGCCGGGCCGGAGAGGGCAGCCACGGCGGCGGCGATGTCCGGCACGGTATGCCAGCGGTCGCCGGGAAGCGGCTGCCACGCCGGGCGCGTCAGGGCGATAAGCGGCACGCCCGTCGCTTCGGCGGCGGCCACCGCATGGGCGCTCATCGTCGCGGCGAAAGGATGGGTCGCGTCGATCAGGCGGGTGACGCCCTCCTCGCGGATATGGCGTTCGAGGCCGCTCACCCCGCCGAAGCCGCCAATGCGGATCGGCACCGGCTGGGTGCGCGGGTTCGCCGTCCGTCCCGCATAGCTCAACGTGGCGCTGAGGCCGCGTTCCGCCACGGCGGCGGCCAGCGCGCTGGCTTCGCCGGTGCCGCCAAGGATCAGGATATGCTCCATGTCTGACCTTCTCCAGAAGCCGTGGCTCACGATCGTCGGGCTGGGTGAGGACGGGATTTCCGGCCTTTCCGAGGCGGCCCGCACCGCCCTTGCAGAGGCCGAAATCGTGACCGGTGCCGTGCGGCATCTCAGCCTGCTGCCGGCACTTAGTGCGGAATGCCGGCCATGGCCAGTGCCCTTCGCCGAGGGCGTGGCGCCGCTGCTGGGCTTGCGGGGGCGGCGGGTGGTCCTGCTGGCCTCGGGCGATCCCTTCTGGTTCGGCGCGGGAACGGTGGTGACGCGCGAACTCACCCCCGGCGAATGGACCGCGCATCCGGGGCCTTCGACATTCGCGCTCGCCGCCGCGCGGCTGGGCTGGGGGCTGGAGGCGACGCTCTGCATGGGCCTCCACGCCGCGCCGCTCGCGCGCCTGCGTCCCCATCTGGCGCCGGGCCTGCGGGCACTGGTGCTGCTGCGGGACGGCGCGGCGGTCCATGCCTTCGCGGACTATCTGTGCGCGCAGGGCTTCGGGGAATCCGCGCTCGTGGTGCTGGAAGCGCTCGGCGGCCCGCGAGAACAGGTGCGGCAGACCACGGCGGCGGGCTTCGACCTTGCCGATATCGCCCATCCGGTGGCGGTGGCGCTGACTTGCGCCGGAACGGGCCGCGTGGTGCCTTGCGCCTCGGGGATCGACGACGACTGGTTCGATCACGACGGCCAGATCACCAAGCGCCCGGTGCGCGCGCTGGCACTTTCCGCCCTCGCGCCCCGGCCCGGCGAGACCTTGTGGGATATCGGCGCGGGATCGGGTTCGATCGCGATCGAATGGCTGCTGTCGGGGCGGGACCTGAAGGCTCTGGCCTTCGAGCGCGACCCGCAGCGCGCCTTGCGCGCACGCAGCAATGCTGCGACGCTCGGCGTCGGGCATCTGGAGGTCGTCGAGGGACCGGCGCCCGACGTTCTCGAAGGACAGCCGCAGCCTGATGCGGTGTTTATCGGGGGCGGCCTCTCGCTGCCGCTGGTCGAGCGGCTGCGGCAATTGCGGTCGGGAACCCGGCTGGTCGCCCATGCTGTCACGCTGGAATCGGAGGCGCTGCTGGCGCAGTGCCAGTCCGACATGGGCGGCAACCTGCTGCGCATCGAGCTGGCGCAATCGGCACCGCTCGGCAGCAGGCGCGGCTGGAAGGCGCACTATCCGGTGGTGCAGTGGAGCGTCACGCTGTGATCGTGGCGGGCTTCGGTTTTCGGACAGGCGCGGCGCCGTCCTCGCTGCGCGATGCGTTCGAGATCGCCCGTGCCGATTGCGGTCTCGCGGTCACGGCCTTGGCCGCTCCGGCTGACAAAGTGGAGCCGCTAGCGCCGCTTGCCGCCGAACTGGGTGTCCCGCTCGTCGCCGTCGCACCCGAGATGCTTGAACGGATGCCCACCGCTACCGTCTCGCCCGCCAGCCTCGCCGCCCGCCGGACCGGAAGCGTGGCCGAGGCCGCAGCGGTGGCGGCGGCAGGTCCCGGCGCCCGCTTGCTGATCGCGCGCTGTGTTTCGTCCGATCGCATGGCGACTTGCGCCATCGCCCAGGGAATTTCGACATGACCGTTCACTTCATCGGCGCCGGTCCCGGCGCACCGGACCTTCTGACCTTGCGCGGGCGAGATCTTATCGCCGCCAGTCCGGTCTGCCTCTATGCCGGCTCGCTGGTGCCCGCCGCCGTGCTCGACCATTGCCCGCCGGGCGCGCGGATCGTCAACACTGCGCCGATGGACCTCGACGCGATCATCGCCGCCATCGCCGAGGCCCACGGCGAGGGCCTCGACATTGCTCGTCTCCATTCGGGCGACCTCTCGATCTGGTCGGCCATGGGCGAGCAGATCCGCCGTCTTCGCGAACTCGGCATTCCCTTCACCGTCACACCGGGGGTCCCCGCCTTCGCCGCTGCCGCTGCCGCACTGGAGGCGGAACTGACGGTGCCGACGATCGCCCAGTCACTGGTGCTCACCCGCACCTCCGGCCGGGCCAGCGCGATGCCGGAAAGCGAAAGCCTGCCGCGTTTCGCCGCGACCGGCAGCACGCTGGCGATCCACCTCTCGATTCACAACCTTGCGAAAGTCGTCGAGGACCTTTTACCGGAATACGGGCCGGATTGCCCGGTTGCGGTGATCTGGCGGGCAAGCTGGCCGGACGAGCGGGTCGTCCGTGCGACGCTCGCCACGGTCGAGCAGGCGGTGGACGGCAGCATGGAGCGCACCGCGCTGATTCTGGTCGGGCCGGGATTGGCGACCGATGCGGGCGCGGAGGTACGGAGCAGCCTCTATTCGCAGGATTACGACCGCCGCTTCAGGCCGCAATCGGCGGAGTCGCGCTTTGCCGGAGAGCCGGGTTGAGGAACGGCGTATGATCGATCTCGACCTGATCGGCATAGGCACCGGCAATCCGGAGCACCTGACGCTCGAGGCGATCCGGGCGATGAACGAGGCGGACCTGATCCTGCTGCCGCGCAAGGGCGATGCCAAGTCCGACCTGCTCGACCTGCGGCGCACGATCTGCGACGCGGTACTGACCGGCACGACGCGGATCGCCGAGTTCGACTTGCCCGAACGCTCTGCCGATGCGGCTTATCTGGATGCCGTGGATGACTGGCATCAGGCGATTGCCAGGGTCTGGGCGCGGGAGATCGAGGCACGCCTTCCGCAAGGCGGCAGGCTGGCGCTGCTCGTCTGGGGCGATCCTTCGCTCTACGACAGTTCCTTGCGCATTGCCGAGCGATTGCTGGCGGCGGGAATGGCGCTGAACGTGCGGGTCGTACCGGGGATCACCAGCATTCAGGCGCTGACGGCGGCGCATGGCATAACCCTCAACACGCTGGCGGCGCCCGTCACGATCACCACCGGGCGCAGGCTGCGCCGGGATGGGTGGCCCGCGGGCAGCGATACATTGGTCGTGATGCTCGATGCCGCCTGCGCTTTCGAGACACTGCCCGCGCAGGACATCCACATCTGGTGGGGGGCCTATCTGGGCATGCCGCAGGAATGCCTCGTCGCCGGGGCGCTGGACGAGGTTGCAGGCGAGATCGTGCGGCGGCGGGCGGCGCTTCGTGCCGAAAACGGCTGGATCATGGACGTCTATCTGCTCAGACGGGCAGCGAAGTGAGGTGAAACGCAACTATTGTTGCGTGTTTCGCAATTGTGCTGCATCGCAGCATAGCGCATAAGGGACGGGCCTTTCAGGCATCCTCTCCCAAGACTTTTCCAAGCCGGCCCTTGTGGTCGGCTTTCTTTTTGCCTGCGTTCCGCGAGCATGAAACGACAAAGGGGCGCAGGACCGTGAAGTCCTGCGCCCCTTCCTGCATTCTCCCGAGGGAGAACTGGTGTCGGGTTGAGAGGTCAGGCGCCCTGCGGCGTGACGCTGCCCGAGAAGCGGCGACCCGCCTTGGGAATCGACGATCCGGTCATCGGACGCGGAGCACCGGGGCCGCGCGGCTCGCTGGGGCGGTCGATATGGCCGGTTTCGATGAGCTGGTTGATCTCATCACCCGAAAGCGTCTCATATTCGAGCAGGGCCTGGGCCAGCGCTTCGAGCTGTTCGCTGTAGTCGTTGAGCAGCTGCGTGGCGCGGGCATGGGCATTGTCGATCAGGATGCGGATTTCCGCGTCGATCAGCTTGTTGGTATCGCCCGAGCCCATGGTGCGCTGGGTGCCGCCCATGCCGAGATAGCCTTCCTGGCTTTCCTCGTACTGGATCGGGCCGAGCTTGTCGGACATGCCCCACTTGGTGACCATGTTGCGGGCCAGGCTGGTGGCGTACTGGATATCGCCCGAGGCGCCCGAAGACACCTTGTCGTAACCGAAGATCAGCTCTTCCGCCACGCGGCCGCCCATGGCCACCGAGAGGTTCGCCAGCATCTTGTCGCGGTGGTACGAGTAGCTGTCGCGCTCCGGCAGGCGCATCACCATGCCCAGCGCACGGCCGCGCGGGATGATCGTCGCCTTGTGGATCGGGTCCGAAGCCGCCTCGTGCAGCGAGACGATGGCATGGCCCGCCTCGTGATAGGCGGTCATCTTCTTCTCGTCGTCGGTCATGACCATGGAGCGGCGTTCCGCGCCCATCATGACCTTGTCCTTGGCGTCCTCGAATTCCTGCATGGCGACCAGGCGCTTGTTGCGGCGCGCGGCGAGCAGGGCGGCCTCGTTCACGAGGTTGGCGAGGTCCGCGCCCGAGAAGCCCGGCGTGCCGCGCGCGATCACGCGGGCATTGACGTCGGGCGCCAGCGGCACCTTCTTCATGTGCACGGCGAGGATCTTCTCGCGGCCCTCGATATCCGGCACCGGCACCACGACCTGACGGTCGAAGCGGCCCGGACGCAGCAGCGCGGGGTCGAGCACGTCGGGACGGTTGGTCGCCGCGATGATGATGATGCCTTCGTTGGCCTCGAAGCCGTCCATTTCGACCAGCAGCTGGTTCAGCGTCTGTTCGCGCTCGTCGTTCGAGTTGCCGAGGCCGTGGCCGCGATGGCGGCCGACCGCGTCGATTTCGTCGATGAAGACGATGCAGGGAGCGTTCTTCTTGGCCTGTTCGAACATGTCGCGCACGCGGCTGGCACCGACGCCGACGAACATCTCGACGAAGTCCGAGCCGGAGATCGTGAAGAACGGCACGCCTGCTTCCCCTGCGATAGCGCGGGCGAGCAGGGTCTTGCCGGTGCCGGGCGAACCGACCAGCAGCGCGCCCTTCGGAATCTGGCCGCCCAGCTTGGAGAAGCGGGTGGGATCGCGCAGGAACTCGACGATTTCCTCCAGTTCCTCGCGCGCTTCGTCGATGCCGGCGACATCGTCGAACGTGACGCGGCCCGAACGCTCGGTCAGCATCTTGGCCTTGGACTTGCCGAAGCCCATCGCGCCCGAGCCGCCGCCCTTCTGGACCTGGCGCAGCGCGAAGAAGGCGATGCCGACGATCAGCAGGAAGGGCAGGGTCTGCGCGAGGATATAGACCAGCAGGCTGCCTTCCTCGGGCGTCTTGCCAGCGTACTGCACGCCGCTCTGCTGGAGCAGCGGGGCCAGCGTGGTGTCGTTCGGCACGGGGACGGTGCGGAACGAATCGCCGTTCTTCAGCTTGCCGTCGATGCTGTCCTGCCCGACTTCGACGCTCTGGACGCTGCCTTCGGCAACTTTGGCGCGGAAATCGGAATAGGCGATCAGCGGCCCGCCTTCCGTGCGGGTGTTGAACATCGACACCACGATCAGGAGTGCCAGGAAGATGCCGCCCCATACGAGCAGGCTCTTGACCCAGGGATTGCCGTTGGGCTGGTCGTCGTTCATCTTAGGAATAACCGTCCTTTCGCCCGCCAATGTAGGGTGGGGCGCCTGAATCGCAAGTTGGCATAGCCCGTCAGTGTAATCGTTTCGGCCTTTCGTGTCCGTTCGAAAATGTGAACGGCTGGATTTCGGCCCGCGGGGGCTTTTCCGCATCAACAGCCTGTGGATTAATATCGTCGCTCCGCTCGCTTGCTGGCGGGGGGCGAGATGGGGCATGTTGTATCCCCTCATGTCCCAACAAGCCGCCATTGCCCTCGCACCCGAGGCCGAAGCCCGCAGCCTGCCCGCCAACGTCGAGGCCGAGGCCGCATTCCTGGGCGCTGTCCTGATCGACAACCGGGTGATCGAGGAACTGCAGACGCAGCTTTCGCCGACCCATTTCTACGAGCCGGTCCACGCCCGCATCTACGAGCGCATTCTCCAGCTGCTCGATCGCAAGGCGGTGGTGACGCCCGTCACCCTGCGCCCCTATTTCGAATCGGACGAGGCGCTGAAGGCGCTGGGCGGCGTGTCCTACCTCGCCCGCCTCACCGCCGACGGCCAGGGCCTGCTCGCGCCGCGCGAACTCGCCGACCAGATCTACGACCTCGCCCTGCTGCGCGAGCTGATCTCGGTGGGCCGCAATCTCGTGGCCGAGGCCATGGACACCTCCGAATCGGTAGAGCCGATGGAGCAGGTGGAACGCGCCGAAGCCGCGCTCTACAAAGTGGCCGAAGGCGCCTCCACCGCGAACGAGGCCAAGAGCTTCGCCAGCGCCACCCGCACCGCGATCAGCGCCATCGAAAAGGCGTTCAATTCGGGCGGTCACATCTCGGGCAAGACCACCGGCCTCAACTCGGTCAACGGCAAGATCGGCGGCCTGCACGATTCCGACCTTATCATCCTCGCCGGACGTCCCGGCATGGGCAAGACCTCGCTCGTCACCAACATCGCGTTCAATGCCGCCGACCGGCTCCAGCGCGATCTGGCCGACGGCATCCCGGTCGAGAAATCGGTCGGCGCGGCAACGGCCTTCTTCAGCCTCGAAATGAGCGCCGACCAGCTCGCGACGCGTATCCTTGCCGAGCAGTCGGGCATCAGCTCCGAAGCCCTCCGCATGGGCAAGATCAGCCGCGAGGACTTCCAGCAGCTGTCCTTCGCCAGCCAGCGCCTCGCCGAACTACCGCTCTATATCGACGATACGCCGGGCCTCACCATCGCCGGGCTGCGCACCCGCGCGCGCCGCCTCAAGCGCCGCCACAACATCGGCCTCGTCATCATCGACTACCTGCAGCTGCTGCAAGGGTCCGGCCGCGCCACCGACAACCGCGTGAACGAAATCTCGGAAATCTCGCGCGGCCTCAAGACGCTCGCCAAGGAACTGCACGTTCCGGTGATCGCGCTCTCCCAGCTCTCCCGTGCGGTGGAATCGCGCGAGGACAAGCGCCCGATGCTCTCCGACCTTCGCGAATCGGGCTCGATCGAGCAGGACGCGGACATGGTCTGGTTCGTGTTCCGCGAAGACTACTACGCCAAGGGCGCCGAGCCGCGGGAACCCGGCGACAACGATCCGCCCGACGTCCACGCCAAGTGGAACGAGTGGCGCGAGCACATGGAGCGCGTCACCGGCCTCTCCGAACTGATCATTGCCAAGCAGCGCCACGGCGCCACCGGCAAGGTGCGCCTGCGCTTCGAGGCACGGATCACCAAGTTCTCCGACCTTGCCGACGACGACATGCGCGCGGCCTTCGAAAGCGACTGATCTTCCCCATAAAAGGACACGAATGAGCGACCAGAAAGTCCTGCTCCTCGCCGGTGGCAGCGGTTCCATCGGCAGCGCCGTGGCCCGACAGGCGCTGGCCCATGGCTGGAAGGTCGCTCTCCATGGCCGCACGCAGGAAAAGGTCGCAGCCCTCGTCACCGGGCTGTCCTACCTCGGCACGATCGACGGCTTCATCGCCGACGCCTGGGAAGAGGACGCGGCCGAGACGCTGATAGCCGAAGTGGGCGAGCAATATGGCCGGATCGACGCGGTGATCGACTGCGTGGCCACCGGGCCGCTCGGCATCACCGGCCTGCTCCCGGAAACCGCGCCCGAGACCTTCGGGGACTTCCTCAATGTCTCGGTGGGCTGGGTGGAACGGCCCGCGCTGGCCAGCTACGGCTTCCTCGCGACTCAGGGCGGCACGTTCATCGCGCTGGTCTCGGACGCGGGCATCTACGCGGCACCGCGCCAGAGCCTGATCGGCGCGGCGCGGGCGGGAACGATCGGCTTCATCCGCAACTTCGCCCTCGAAGCCGCACGCGACGGCATCCGCGCCCACGCGATCTCCACCAGCTTCGTCGAAGGCAGCGAAAGCGCCGTCCGCATGGGCGCCGAACGCATGGCCCGCGCGGCGCGGAAAGCAGGGCTGGGGCTGCCGAGCACGGACGATATCGCTCCCTTGGCGCTGTTCCTGTGCTCGGACGGGGCGGCGAAGATTACCGGGCAGGTTATCAGTGTGAATGGTGGGTTGAATGCTTGAAGGGGGGGGGGAGAAGGTTAAGCAGGGGAGCTAAGCCCCCCTGCACCCCCCAATACTGTCCAGGTCACGCGGACCAAATCCGTTGCACGCTCATGGTGGCGCCGGGAGACTTAATGGCTGCGCCGCAGGGAGCGCATTAGGGATAGGTGGCGCGCAACGTCGACATTCCGAGGGTCCGGGGGATCATCCCCCGGGACCTATTTTCTTCCTGAATTCTGAAAGCCTCCGAACAGCCTCATCCAGCACGTTATCCGGCTTGGTAAAGCAGAACCGGACGAGATGCTCGGGCACCTCATCTCCCTGATAGAGCGCTGAGACGGGCACTGTCGCTACTCCGGCCTCAAGAACGGCGCGTTCGCTGAAGGCGCTGTCCTTGAGGGCAAGGCCCGAGGCCGCGAGATCGACGGCCAGGAACCATGTCGCCGCATTCGGGAGCACGGCATAGCCCGCTTCGGTCAGCCCGGCTTTCAGGCGTGTGCGGGAGGCGGCCCATTGCGCGCGTTGTTCGTCCAGCACCGCATCGGGCAGCGAGAGGCCTTCGGCGACGGCCCATTGCAGCGGCACGGCGGTCGAAAAGGTCAGGAACTGGTGGGCGCGGGAGAGCGCAGTTGCCAGGTCTCCCGCGGCGATCATCCAGCCGATTTTCCAGCCGGTGAGGCCGAAAATCTTGCCTGCGGAGCCGATCTTCACCGTCCGCTGCGCCATGCCGGGGAAGCTCATGAGTGAGCGGTGGGCTATGCCGTCGAAGCGCACGTCTTCCCAGACTTCGTCGCAGATCGCGATCAGGTCGTACGCGGCGCAGACCTCTGCGATAGCGGAGAGTTCCTCGTGGCTGGCGACCGTGCCTGCGGGATTGAGCGGATCGTTGAGCATCAATGCGCGGGTCTGCGGCGTGACGGCGGCTGCCAGCGCTCCGGCCGGGTAGCGGAAGTGGGGCGGCGAGAGCGGGATCGAGACAGGGATGCCGCCTGCGCGGCGTACGAGCGGCGCATAGGCATCGTAGGCAGGCTGGAACAGGATCACCTCGTCGCCCGGCTTCACGAATGCGAAGACGGCGGCGGCCAGCGCCTCGGTGGCGCCGGACGTGACCGTCACTTGCTCGGGCGAGAGCGCCAGTCCCTGCCGTCGGGCATAGTAGGAGCAGATCGCCTCGCGCAGTTCGGATAGGCCTGCGCCCGGTGGATATTGGCTCGATTTCTCGTGCAAGGCGCGGCTCGCGGCCTCGATCAGGGCGGGCGGCGGCGGGCCGTCGGGGAAGCCTTGCCCGAGGTTGATCGCGCCATGCTCCCGGGCGAGCGCCGACATGCGGTCGAACACGGTACGTTCCATGTCCGCGTAGACCGGATGGATGCGGCCTGCTGTCTTCATTCGATTGCCTTCGTTCTCGGTGACGGCCCCACTTTGGACAAACCGGGCCAGAGGGCAAGACATCGTCCGGGAACCGCCGCCCGGATCGCGCGTCTTTGCCTTGACGGGGAGGTGCCGACTGTCCCTGCGCAGCGAAAGACTTGCCCGACGTGAACCGATCCGCCCGTTTCCAGACCCGGTTTCTCGAACGGTTTCCGCTGATTCCCGAACGTCCGGTGGTGAGGTACGGCGCGACGGTGCTGCTGTGCCTGCTGGCGCTGTGGCTACGCTGGGTGCTCGATGAGGCCTTTCCGCCGGGCTATCCCTATCTGACGTTCTTTCCGGCGGTGATCCTCTCGTCATTCCTGTTCGGTCCGCGGCCCGGCATGGTGGCGGCGCTGATCTGCGGGCTGTTCGCGTGGTGTCTGTTCATCCCGCCGCGCTATGGCTTCGCGCTGGACTACAGGACGCTGGTGTCGCTGGCGTTCTACATCGGCGTCGTCGCGGTCGATATCGCGCTGGTCCACCTGATGCAGCGCGCCAATGCCCGGCTGCACATCGCGCAGGCAGAAGTGCGCAAGCTGGCGGAAGAGCGCGGCGTGCTGGCTGAGCGTACCGAGCTGTTGTTTCAGGAGCTTCAGCACAGGGTCGGCAACAACCTCCAGATGATCGGCGCGGTGCTCTCATTGCAGATGCGCGGGCTGGAAGAACCCATCGCGCGCCGCGCCATCGCCAATGCCGCCGGGCGGCTTCAGGTCATCGGCCGCATCCAGCGCCGGCTCTACAAGTCGGACGGGGAACTCGTTCCGCTGGGTCGCTTCGTGCAGGATTTGTCGGAGCAAGTCATGGAGTCGGGCGGGCGGGAGAGCATCGCCTGCCATGTCGCCGTCGAATCGGGCATCGTCCTGCGCCCGGACGCGGCGGTGCCGGTGGCGCTAATCCTCTCCGAAGCGATCGCCAATGCGCTGGAGCACGGGTTGGCCGCGCGCGAAAGCGGCCTGATCCGCATCGACGTGCGCCGCCACGGCGAAGGGATCGCGCTCACCGTGGAGGACGACGGCGTCGGTCTCCCGCAAGGTTTCGAGCCGGAACGGGCCGAATCGATCGGCCTGCGCATATCCCGCGTGCTCAGCCGCCAGCTGGAGGCGCAGCTCGTGCTGGAGAACGTGCCGGCGGAATCGGGCCGGAGCGGTGCCCGCATGCGCCTTCACCTGCCGCCATGCCGTGTTGCCGGATCGCAATAGCCCGGCAGGGAACACCGAAAATCGGGCTTTTACCGGATTTTCGCGAAGACTCTCCCTTGCGACCCCATGCTGCGAGCGCGTAAAGGGCAAGGGAACATGTCCGATCCGCGCATCTCCCATATCGAACTGGACGACGCGACCATCCTGTGGCGCAACGCCGATATCGAGCAGGAACGGCGCATCGCCATTTTCGATCTTATCGAGGACAATGTCTTCAAGCCGGTTCGCGCCTTCGAGGCTGGGCACGAGGGGCCTTACCGCCTGAAACTCTCGGTCCGCGACGGGCGCCTCTCGCTCGACATCGGCGACGGGGAAGGGCAGGGGCTGGAGACGATGGTGCTGGGCCTCGCCCGGTTCCGCAGGCCGGTGCGGGAATACTTCGCCGTCTGCGAAAGCTACTACCAGGCGATTCGCAAGGCCTCCGCCCAGGAGATCGAGACGATCGACATGGCCCGGCGTGGCATCCACGATCAGGCGGCGGAACTGCTCCTCGAACGGCTCGACGGCAAAGTCGAGACTGATCACCCCACTGCGCGCAGGTTGTTCACGCTGATCTGCGTCCTGCATATTCGCGGCTGAGGGGGCTTTTCGAATGGCACGGTCCGGGAAAGGCTCTGCGGCAAAGGCACGTGCGCGCATCCTCTGGCGAATCGCCGCCGTGCTGCTGCTTTTGGCGATGCTCGCAGGCGCCTGGGGCTGGTGGTATCTGCGCCACTGGACGCCCGAGCGCGCCATCTATCCCGTTCAGGGCGTGGAGATCGGCGCCGCCGACGGCGAAGTGAACTGGAAGTCGCTGAAGGCCGTGGGCGTCGATTTCGCCTATATCGACGCCAGCGCGAGTGTCAGCGCCTTTGCCCGCGATCCGCGTTTCGTCGCGAACTTCGTGGCGGCGAAAGCGGCGGGTCTGCAAGTGGGGGCCGTTCACCGCTACGACCCGTGCCAACCGGCGGACATGCAGTCGGCCAACTTCGTCACCACCGTCCCGCGCGACGCGGCCCTGCTGCCGCCCGCGATCGACCTCGAGATTCTGGCCGACGGCTGCCCGACCAACGTCTCCGACGCCAAAGTCGAAAGCGAGTTGATGACCTTCATCAACCAGATCGAGACCCATGCCGGAAAGCCGGTGATCCTCAAGGTCGGCCGCGCCTTCGAGCAGCGCTATCGCATCGCCGCCAAGCTCGACCGCAACCTCTGGCTGGTGCGCGACCGCCTCCTGCCCGACTACGGCGGCCGTCCTTGGTCGCTGTGGACGGCCAACCAATCGCTTGCGAGCGAGATTGCGCAAGGGGGCCTGCGCTGGGTAGTGGTGCAGCCATGACTTTCACCACCCAGCAGCGCGACGCCCTGATCGCCGCCGCCCGCGAGGCCGCCACGCGCGCCTATGCGCCCTATTCGAAGTTCCACGTCGGCGCCGCGCTGCTGCTGGCGGACGGCTCGGTCGTCACCGGCGCCAATGTCGAGAACGCCAGCTACGGCCTCTCGCTCTGCGCCGAGACCGTCGCAGTATCCGGCATCCTCTCCTCGGGCACCTTCCGCGAGCAGAACGGCAAGCTGGAAGCCGTCGCCGTGACCGGCGGCGCGCCGGGCGCGGCGGGGCAGGGCGACACCGTCACCCCCTGCGGCCGCTGCCGCCAGATCCTCAACGAGATCGCGCAGATCGGCGGCTCCGATCCCGTCGTCTGGTGCGACGGTGCCGAGGGCGTGCTGGAAACGCGCCTGTCGGACTTGCTGCCCCATGCCTTCGGACCGGCCAACCTTCTGTAAAGCGAGGTTAATCCGCAGCTACTCCAAGCTCGCGTCGGTTCAGCCGTTTCGGAGCGACGCGGCAAGGCATCGTTTCGTCGAAATCCTATTGTCAACTTAAATGGTTGAGTTATTGTGCGTGGTGTCGGGACGTAGACAGAGTCGACCGGCGGTTCCCCCAACAGCGTTGGAGCACCCCATGACACACTACCGTTATCCCCGTGCACAGGACCATCTGCCGCTGATCCTCCTCGTTCCCGGCGCTCCGCTTGCCGAAGGGCACTGGATGAACCGCTGGGCCGGGTGGAGCGAGCATTGCCGCGTGCTGGAACTCGGCCTCTGGGACGAGCCGCACCGCAACACCTGGGTCAACAAGCTCAACCTCGCCATCCGCCGCGCCGACCGCCCGGTGGTGATCGTCACCGACGATATCGCCGCGCTGGCGCTGGCCTGGTGGGTGGAATTCGAAGGCGTCGGGCCGGAAAACCCGGTGCTCGGCGCCATCGTCGTCAATCCGCCTAACATGGACCTGCCCGGCGCCGACCGCCGCCTCTCCCGCTTCGGCGCCTGCCCGCGCCAGACGCTGCCGTTCATGTCGTTCATGGTCGGGGACCTCGATGCGCCCGCGTCGCAGCAGCGCTCGATGATCCGGCTGGCCAAGGACTGGGGTTCGTCCCCGGTCTGCGACGATACGCGCGGGGACTGGGTCGGGGGCTGGATGATGCTCCAGGACCTGCTGGGCGAAGTGCCCGGGGCTTCGGTGGCTCCGGCGTGGAGCTATGATGAGAATTTGGCCGTAAGGCAGGCTTTGCGGCAGTGGGCGGGGATTTAAGGCTTAAGACAAAGAGAAGTCCTGGGGGATGATCCCCCAGACCCTCGGAATGTCGCCGTCGCGCACCACCTATTCGTAGTGCGCTCCTTGCGGCGCAGCCAATATGTCTCCCGACGCAGCCATGGGCGCACGACGAATAGGTCGCACCTGACCTCTACAGTAACGGGGTGCAGGGGTAATAACCCCTGCATTTTCCTTAACTTACTTCTTCTCTCGCTCGACAAACCACTCCAGCAAGGCCCCCATGCAGTCCTTGCCAAGCTGCGCCGAACGCTCCGGGCTCCAGCCCTGTCGCGGGTCGGCGGCGTCGTCGTGGTCCTTGAAGGGCATCTCCAGCGTCATCGACACCGCGCCGAAGCGTTCGGCCAGCTGGTTGGTCGACATCGACAGGTTGCCCTTGCCCGGCTGCGAAAGGCCGTAGCCGAGCTTGGTCTGGAAGTCCGGCGTGCGGCGGTCGAGAATTGCGGTGTAGCGATCGTAGCCCTGCTTCTGTTCGGCGGTGAGCGAGGGGATGCCTTCGAACCCGGCCATGAACACGGCGGGGATGGCTTCGTCGCCGTGGACGTCCATGGCGAAGTCCACCCCGGTCTCGTCCATGGCGGCGAGGATGGCGAGCACTTCGGGTGACTTTTCGGCGCTGGGTGCGGCCCATTCACGGTTGAGGTTCACGCCTGCGGCATTGGTGCGGAGGTGTCCGCGGGCCGAGCCGTCCGGGTTCATGTTGGGCACGACGTGGAAGCTGCAACGCTTGCGCAGTTCGCGGCCGACCGAATCGGCGGGATCGGCCAGGACTTCGAGCGCGCCTTCCATCCACCATTCGGCCATCGATTCGCCGGGGTGCTGGCGGGCGTAGAGCCAGACTTGCGCGTCGCCGTCGCCGATCGACAGGCAATCGAGCGGGCGGCCGTCGAGCGTGGTGCCGAGCAGGCGGTATTCCACGTCCTCAAGCCCCGCGAGCGAGGAGACGAGGTCATGGTGGCGCTCCATCGAATAGGGCGCGAAATAGGCGAACCAGGCCAGTTCGCCTTCCGGGGTATGGCGGATGGTAAGCGTGCCGCCGTCCTTGCCGCCGTCCCAGGTGGTGTCGGTGCGGCCCCAGAACTGGCGGTCTTCCGAGGCGCAGGCACGGTAGCCGGGCCAGCCCATCGGGTAGGCCGAACCGTTGAGACCGGTGATCTTCAGGGTCAGTTCCTGCCCGGCGATGGACTGGCCGGGCGCGGCGCTGACGCGGAAGTGGAACCACTGGAAGAAGTCCGACTCGTGGTCGCGCCGGATGGCGAGGCGGGCCGTGGTGCCTTCGGCGGAGAGGACTTCGATGTTGCCGGAATCGAAAGCGGAGGAAATCTGGATGCTGGTCATTTCACGGTGATAGTTTCGCCCGACTTGCCGGGGAAGCCCTTGAACAGCGCCTCGGCCATTTTTGCTGCGCCGAGCGAGGTCTGCGCCATCGGCGACTTCGAGCCGACGGTGAAGGCGGCGCGGCCTGCCCAGATCGTGCGGCCTTCGGGGCGCTCCTTGATCATGACCTGCATGCGGGTCTCGATCTGGTCCTGCGGCTTGCCCGCGAGGTTGATCCCGAGGCCGAGGCCAAGCCCGGAGCCGTAGCTGCCGGTGCTGCCGCCCACGCCGACCGAGACCGGGCTGCGCTCGCGTCCGGGCTGGTAGACCTGACGGTCGATCGACAGCACCGCGACTTGCGTATCGCGCACGGTCTCGCCGGGGAGTGCCTGCCGGTAGCCGACTTTCGCTAATTCCTGCGCCACGGCGGCGGCGTAAGTGCGGAATTCCAGGCTGGAGGCGTCCTGCGGCTTGGCGGGATCGATGCGGATCACCCCGCGTCCGAGGGTCGGGGCATCCGGGGCGCTGAAGCGCGTCACTTCGACAGGCCCGACTTGCGCGGCGCAGCCTGCGAGGGCCAGCGCGCCGCTAAGGGCGAGGACGATCGAACGGGCCGTTCCGGCCATGAGGGGGCGGGTCATTTCAGGCTCTCCGGAAGGCAAGTCTCTGCACGATAGACCTTATTGCGCGCCCCCGCCAGAACCTCTCAGTTCTGGGCCGCTTCCAGACCTACCGGATCTGCCTTGGGGAAGCCGTCGAACAGCGCCGAGGCCAGCTTTCCGGCGATGCGGTAGTCGGGCCACTTGTCGTCGCCTTCGCGGGTGGCGATCGTGGCATAGCCTTCCCACAGCACCTTGCCGCTGACCTTGTCGACGATCCGCGTGTCGAGGCGGGTGCCGATCAGGGCGGTGCGGGGCTTGGTGAGATCGACGTTCACCGCCAGCCCATAGGCCGAGCCGCGATTGCTGACGCCCATCGCGGCGGTGCCGCTGACCGGGTTGCGCTTTTCCTCGGCAGGGGTGAGGACCTGGCGGCTGATCTTGAGTTCGGCGACCTGGCCGCCCTTGTCGTCCTTGTGCTGGGTGTCGTAGCCGGCGCCGACCAGCGCCTCGACGATGGCGGCTTCGTAGGCGGCGCGCTCGGCGCCGGGGACCCACTGGCCTTCACCCGAATCGGACTGGACTGCAACGATGCCCTTGCCGAGTTCGGCGGCCTCGGGACCCTGCGCCACGAATCGGCTGACTTCGACTCGGCCCTCGCGCGAATCCTGGGTGCGATTGCGCGAGGAAATCGGCGAACCGATCGGGCCGCCCATCAGCGGATCGTCCCAGGAATTGCCCCAGCCACCATAGCCGCCGCCCCAAGGCGAACCCCAGCCGGGACGGGCTTCGAGGGCGGGTGCGACAAGGAGGGCACCGGTGATGCCGGTGGCGAGAATCGCGGCTTTGAGCGTTTTCATGGTGTTTCGGGTCCGAAGAATCGATTGGCCGGGAATCAGTTGGGTCGCACCCGAACTTGGGTTATGAGCCGCTGCGATTGCCCGTGGATGAACGGGAAAAGCACGGGTCAGGCCACGAGAAATGGCCTCTTGTGCTTGACTTTGCAAGCCGTGACCCGTAACGGCGCCACTTCAATTTTCAGGCGGCCAGCCCTTCCGGGCCCACCGCCGGACCACGCAGACGAGACAAGACATGAAGATTCGCAACAGCCTGAAGTCGCTCAAGGGTCGTCACCGGGACAACCGCGTGATCCGCCGTCGCGGCCGTACCTACGTCATCAACAAGACCAACCGTCGCTTCAAGGCCCGCCAGGGCTGATTCGTCTGCCTGTCCCCGCTATCCGGCGGGGATAACAAGGCGGACGGGCGATTACGTCTGATGACATAAGGCCCCCGCCATTCGCGGGGGTCTTGTCATGTCTGCTGTTCACGCGAATCGTCCAGTTCAGGCTGTCGTCTTCGATGTCGGGCGCGTGCTCGTCGAATGGGACATGCGGCTGCTCTTCGCCAAGCTGATTCCCGAGGCGGAGCGGCTGGACTGGTTCTGCACCCATGTCGTCACCGAAGAGTGGCACTTCCAGCACGACGCCGGGCGCGATCTTGCCGAAATGGTGGCCGAGCGGAAGGCCGAGTTCCCCGGCAACGACGCGCTGATCGACGCCTACGCCACGCGCTTCCTCGAAACGATTCCCGGCAATGTGCCCGGCAGTCACGAGATCGTGCGCGCGCTTGCGGCGGGCGGCATGCCGCTCTTCGCGATCACCAATTTCGCCAGCCCGTTCTGGCGGGAATATCGCGCCACGGAGCCGCTGTTCGACCTGTTCGGCGATATCATCGTTTCCGGCGACGAGAAGCTGGCCAAGCCCGATGCCCGCATCTTCGACCTTGCCGCGCGCCGCTTCGGCCATGCCCCGCAGGCGATGCTGTTCATCGACGACAATGCGGCAAACATCGCCGCCGCCCGCGATCTCGGCTGGCAGGTGCATCATTTCCACGGCGCGGATGCCCTGCGGTCCGACCTGAGCGCGCGGGGGCTGCTTGATTAGCCAACTGCACTTAGCATTTGCAGCAGGCGGCCGCTTGCGAGTGATTGCCTGAACCGCGCTGCATTTGACCAAATCAGTCCGATTTCCGCCGATCCGCGCAGGAATTTTTCTTTCGCAGTTGCAGCGTAGCCGCTTGGCAAGTCCGATTCCATGTTGCATCACATGGACAAACGGGAGTCACAATGACGGCTGCGGGCAGAACCAACTACGACGAAATGCTCCACGAGGACGGGTCGGTGCGGCCTGCCTATGCAGATTTCAGGAACTGGTACGACTCGCAGGACAAGGGCTGGCTGAAACGGCAGGACGCCGAAGCCGAACGCTTCTTCCGCCGCATCGGCATCACCTTCAACGTCTACGGAGACGATGCCGCCGAAGAGCGCCTCATCCCCTTCGACATGATTCCCCGCATCATCACCGCACGCGAATGGCGCAAGCTCACGCGCGGTATCGAGCAGCGGGTGCGGGCGCTGAACGCCTTCCTTCAGGACCTCTATCACCGGCAGGAGATCATCCGCTCGGGCCGCCTGCCGATCAGCGCGCTGCGGGATAACGAGGCCTTCCTCAGCCAGATGATCGGCATGACCCCGCCCGGCGGCGTCTATACCCATATCGTCGGCATCGACCTCGTCCGCACCGGGCCGGAGGAATTCATGGTGCTGGAGGACAATGCCCGCACCCCGTCCGGCGTCTCGTACATGCTCGAGAACCGCGAGACGATGATGGCGATGTTCCCGGAGCTGTTCACCCGGATTCCGGTGCGCCCGGTCTCGGATTATCCGCGCCGTCTCGCCCGCTCGCTGCGCGCCTGTGCGCCGCCTGCCTTCAAGGGTTCCGGGCGCCCGACCGTGGCGGTGCTGACGCCGGGTATCTACAATTCGGCCTATTTCGAACATGCCTTCCTGGCCGACCAGATGGGCGCGGAACTGGTGGAAGGCAGCGACTTGCGCGTGGTCGACGGCCGGGTCGCCATGCGCACCACCACCGGCTTCAAGGCGATCGACGTGATCTATCGCCGGGTCGACGACGACTATCTCGATCCGCTCAGCTTCCAGCCCGATTCGGTGCTGGGCGTGGCGGGGATCATGGACGTCTACCGCTCGGGCGGCGTGACCATCGCCAATGCGCCGGGCACCGGCATCGCCGACGACAAGGCGATCTACAGCTACATGCCCGAGATCGTCGAGTTCTACACCGGCGAGAAGCCGATCCTCTCCAACGTGCCGACTTGGCGCTGTTCGGAGCCGGACGCGCTGGCCTATGTGCTCGACAACCTGTCGGAACTGGTGGTGAAGGAAGTCCACGGTTCGGGCGGCTACGGCATGCTGATCGGGCCGACGTCCTCGAAGAAGGAACTGGCCGATTTCGAGACCAAGCTGCGGGCGCGGCCGGACAACTACATCGCCCAGCCCACGCTCTCGCTCTCCACGGTGCCGATCTTCACCAAGGAGGGCCTCGCGCCGCGGCATGTGGACTTGCGGCCTTTCGTGCTGGTCTCGCCCGAGGGCATCGACATCACGCCCGGCGGGCTGACCCGCGTGGCGCTCAAGAAAGGATCGCTGGTGGTGAATTCGTCGCAGGGGGGCGGCACCAAGGATTCGTGGGTGTTGGACGAGTGAGGGCGCGCTGATGCTGGGACGGGCCGCCAACGGCGTATACTGGATGAGCCGCTACCTCGAACGCGCGGAGAATACCGCGCGGTTGATCGACGTGGGGTTCCACCTCGCCCTGACGCGGGGCAACAAGCATTCGCAGGACGAGGAATGGAAGTCGGTCCTGACGACGACCGGGCAGGTGGGCGACTATTGCCGCGCGCATGGCGAGTTCACCGGAGCGCAAGTGTTCAACTTCCTCTTGCGCGACAAGGACAATCCCGGTTCCGTCCTTTCCATGGTGGAGAATGCACGGACCAATGCCCGCATGGTGCGCAACAGTCTGACCAATGCAGTCTGGGAAACCACCAACGAGGGCTGGATGCACTTGCGCGACCTGCTCGCGCGCCCGGTCCGGGAAACCAATCTGGGCGAAGTGCTCGGCCAGATCCGCCGCACCGGGACGCTGGTGCGCGGCGCGCTGGAAGGCACGATGCTGCGCAACGAGGTGTTCAACTTCGCCCGCATCGGCACGTTTATCGAGCGGGCCGACAGCACCGCGCGCATTCTCGACGTGAAGTACTATGTGCTTTTGCCGTCCGCCGCCTGGGTCGGGTCCAGTCTCGACAATGTGCAGTGGGACACGCTGCTGCGCTCGGTGGCGGGAAACCGGGCCTATTCCTGGCTCAATGCCGGGGCGCTGGAATCGCGCGGGATCGCCAAGTTCCTGATCCTCGATGGGCAGTTTCCGCGCAGCCTGGTGTTCTGCTACGACAAGCTCCGCAGCAACATGGCCGGTCTCGCCAAGCAATATGGCGGTGAGACGCCCGCGCACGAGCTTCTGCGCGCCACCGGCAAGGCCCTGCACGAAACCTCGATCGAGGCGATTTTCGACATGGGCCTGCACGAATTCCTGCAGGACTTCATCGGCAAGACCGGTAACCTCGGCAACGCCATCGCCGCCGATTACCGTTTCATCGAATAGAGGACGGCTTTCCCATGCTGCTAACCGTCACCCATACCACCCGCTACGCCTTCGCCGCTCCGGTCGCGCATGGCCTGCAGCGGCTGCGGCTGCGGCCCAAGACCACCCACGGGCAGGAAGTGCTCGACTGGCGCATGGACCTGACCGGTGCCCGCCACGAGGCGGAATACGACGACCAGCACCATAACCACACGGCGCTCGTCTCGATCGAGCCGGGGGCGGGCGAAGTCACTGTCACCTGCACCGGCACGGTGCGCACGATGGACAACAACGGCATAACCGGCGCCCATTCCGGGCATACGCCGCTCTGGTGCTTCCTGCGCCCGACCCCTCTGACCCGCGCGGGAACCGGCGTGCGGGCGCTGCTGGCCTCGGTCGATGCCGATCGTTCGGACACGCTGGGCTTCCTCCATGCCCTGTCCGACGCGGTGGCCGCCCATGTCGCATATGCCCCCGGCACGACCCATGTGGGCACCACGGCGGAGCAGGCGCTGGCGGCAGGGCAGGGCGTCTGCCAGGACCATGCGCATATCTTCATCAGCGCCGGGCGCCTGCTCGATATCCCGATGCGCTACGTCGGCGGCTATCTGCGCATGAACGACCGGGTGGAGCAGGAAGCCGGGCACGGCTGGGCAGAGGCGCATGTCGCGGGCCTTGGCTGGGTCGGTTTCGACGTCTCCAACGCGATCTGCCCCGATGAGCGCTATATCCGCGTCGCCAGCGGCTGCGACTATGCGGAAGCCGCGCCGATAACCGGCGTGGCGACGGGAGCGGGGGAAACACGGCTGGACGTGCATTTGTCCGTGGGCGAGAACCTGCTAGGACAGCAGCAACAGCAGTCCGCAAGTGGCGGACAGCAACAGATGCAAGGCGGCTGAGCAGGCCGCAGCCCCGCAAACGGTCGCGCGGGGTACAGGATTTCAGGGGTTACAGGTTCCATGACCTATTGCGTGGGCATGATGCTGGATCGCGGGCTCGTGCTGATGAGCGATACCCGCACCAATTCGGGCGTCGACAATATCTCGACCTTCCGGAAGATGTACCACTGGGAAATCCCCGGAGAACGCATCATCACCCTGATGACGGCAGGCAACCTCGCCACCACCCAGGCGGTCGTCAGCCAGCTCGAGGAACGCAACAAGGCCCCCGCCGACCGGCACAATACCCTCCTCGAAGCGCCGACGATGTTCCAGGTGGCCACGCTCGTCGGCAATCTGCTTCAGGACATCATCAGCGAACGCGCGAGCGACAACGGCCAGAACGCCGCCTCCGGCACGTTCAGCGCCTCGATGATCGTCGCAGGCCAGATCAAGGGCATGGAACCGCGCCTGTTCCTGATCTACCCCGAAGGCAACTTCATCGAGGCCAGCTTCGACACGCCCTTCTTCCAGATCGGCGAAACCAAATACGGCCGCCCGATCCTGATCCGCGGCTACGATCCGGACATGACCTTCGAGGAAGCGGTGAAACTGCTCTGCGTCTCGTTCGATTCGACGGTGAAGGCGAACCTCTCGGTCGGCCTGCCGCTCGATCTGCTGGTGCTGGAACAGGATCGCTTCACACCGCTCCACGAACGGCGGATCGAAGCGGGGGACCCCTACTTCCAGTCGGTTTCGGAGGGCTGGGGTGAGGCTTTGCGGAAGGCTCTGGATGCCTTGCCGGATTATGAGATGAAGAGTTCGAACTAAGGGGAAGTCCCGGGGGATGATCCGCCGGACCCTCGGAATGTCGACCTTGCGCGCTACCTATCCGTTGTGCGCTCCCTGCGGCGCAGCCAATATGTCTCCCGACGCAGCCATGGGCGCGGGGCGGCGTTGGTCCGCGTGACCTAGACAGTAATGGGGGTGCAGGGGGGCTATGCTCCCCTGCTTATTCCTTGTTCTTCCAATCAATCTTCCAACGCCGTAAACCGGAAATCGCGGAACGTCGCCTCCCCCGGTCCGGCGGCGTAGAGGCCGGGGCGCAGCATCAGGAAGCCGCCGCGCACGTTGTGGTGGTAGCCGGAGACCTCCATGCCCCGGTCGAAGCGTTTCCACGTCTTCCCGCCGTCGCCCGAGGTGTGCAAGGAGACGATGTGGCGGCGGTTGGTCAGGCGCATTTTCATGCGGCGGCCGTAAGGGTTGGCCGGGCGGCCGCGTTCGATGCCGTATTGGTGGGTGACGAAGCGGGTCTCGTCGAAGCCGAGGCCTGCGTAGAGTTTGTCGTCATAGAATAGCACGAGACCGGCGGTGCCGCCGGGGGCGAGTTCGATGTCGCATTCGAGCTGGTAGCTGGTGTCGCCTGCGATCAGCAGCAGAGGCGATCCGCTCGACGGGGCGAGGCCTTTGCCTGCGACGTGGAGAGCGCCGTCTGCCACGCGCAAGCGGGAGGCTTCGTCAGGGGCGGGGCGGAAGAACGACCATTTCGATCCCAGCGCCAGCGGTGCGGAGAAGTCGTCCGACAGCGGCATGCCGTGGGGCACGGGTTTGGCCACTTTCGGCACCGGCAGCGGTTGCGAGAGGTCGCCGCCGGTCATGTGGAACCAGCCGTCGTTGGTCCATTCGATGGTGTCGAGCAGGCACTGGCGGCCGAGGGTCCAGTAGCCGTTCTCGAAGCCGTGGTAGAGCGTGTACCAGCGCTTGTCGGGTCCCTCGACCAGCGAGGCGTGGCCGCGTGACCACCAGGCTTCGGACTGGTTTTCGGTGCGCACCAGGGGGTTGCCGGGGTGCTGCTCCCATGGCCCGTGGATCGAGCGGGCGCGGGCGGCGATGACCATGTGGCCGGTGGGCGGACCGGCGGTGCCGCCGACGGCGGTGAGCATGTAGAACCACTGGCCGTGGCGGTGGATCTTGGGGCCTTCGGGCGAGAAGCCTTCGACGTCCCAGTCATCCGGATAGTGCCAGGGGTCGTAGACGTGCTCGACTTTGCCCGCCAGCGAGAGGCCGTCGTCGGAGAGGCGGACGCGGTCTCCGCCTGAGAGGAACAGCCAGCGCGAGCCGTCCTCGCCCACGGCGTGGCAGGGGTCGATATGGTCGTGGAGGCCGAGCGGCTTCGGGTCGCTCCAGGGGCCGTCGATGTGATCGGCCCAGATCACGTAGATCTCGTTGGGCTGCGCCTTGACCGGGATGTAGAGGAAGTAGCGGCCCTTGTGCTTTTCGAGGCTGACCGCCCAGACCGAGCCGATATTGCGGGTGAGCGCCGGTTTGCGCGGCTGCCAGTTCACCAGGTCGCGGCTGTGCCAGATGGTGAGGCCGGGATAGGAATCGAAGCTGGAGAAGGTGAGGTAATAGTCCTCGCCGTCCTTGAGGATCGCCGGATCGGGCCGGTCTCCGGAGAGCACCGGATTGAGCATCGTGCCGTTCCCGAGATCGGAAATGCGCTGCCCGTCGAAACCGCGCCGCCAGTGGCGGGCGGGAGCCGGGGCGGGGGGTGGAGGAGGGTTCCCCGCTCCCGGCTCCCTTGCGGCAGCGTCTCCCCGCGCGAGAGCCGGTGCCGCAAGGCCGATGCCGCCCAGCAGGGCGGTCTTGAGTGCATCGCGTCGATCGAAGGTCATTCTGTTTGTGCGTCCTTTCAGCCCAGCCCGACCGAGCGCGCCCAGGCGCGCCAGAGTTCGGGCCATGCCTCCACGGGTTTGCCGATCGTGCCGCGCAGGCCGAAGCCGTGGCCGCCCTGGGCGAAAAGGTGGGTTTCTACGGGCACGCCCTGTTCTTTCAGCGCGGCGCGCAGGCGCAGGGTGTTGTCTACCGGAACGACGGGATCGTCCTCGGCGTGAAGCAGGAAATGCGGCGGCGCATCCTTGGAGACGGTGCGGTCGGGCGAATGCGAGGCCTCCAGTTCCGCCGTGGGCGAGGGGCCGAGCAGCAGGTCGCGCGATCCGGCATGGGCGATGGCGGGGTCCATCGAGACCACCGGATAGATCGGCGCCGCGCAGAACGGGCGGGCGGAGAGCTTGTCCGCCGCATCGGCCGGGGCATAGACTTTGGCATCGAAGCGGGTGGAGAGGCTGGAGCAGACATGGCCGCCCGCCGAAAAGCCCATGGCGGCGACGCGCTCTGGCTGGATGCCATAGTCCTTCGCGCGGTGGCGGATCAGGCGCATGGCGCGCTGGGCGTCGGCCAGCGGCACGTCTTGTCGATTTGCCCAGCCTTCGCCCGGCAGGCGGTAGAACAGGACGAAGGCGGTGAAGCCGCGCGCGGTGAGCCAGCGGGCCATCTCGTAGCCCTCCTTGTCGATCACGACGAGGCGGTAGCCGCCGCCGGGTGTGATGAGCACGGCGGCGCCGTTGGGCCGGTCCGGTCGGAACACGACCAGACGCGGGCGCGTGGTGCCGGTGACGGAGCGGTCGTTGACTTGCGCGGTGGTGGAGCGTTCAGTGACGGTCTCGACGGGGGGCCTGGCGGGCAGGCCCGGCGCGCCTTTCGGCCAGAGGTCGATCGTCTCCGTCGGCTCCGGCAGGCCTGCGGGCGATGCTTTCGCCGCGTCGAAAGGCGGCGCGGTCTGGGCGAGCGCTTCGCTTGCGGCCAAGCCTGACAAAAGAGAAGCCGCCATGAACGATCGGCGGTCGATGGTCATGGCGGCTTCCTCTTCGTTATTTCAGTTCATGCTATTCGGCCGATTTATCGGCGCCGCGTCAATACTTTGCGCGTGCCCCGAACAGGATGGTGCGCCCGAAGTGGTTGTTCTCGTAGTTGCGCTGCGCGTAGATGTCGTTGGTGCGGTAGCGATAGGCGTCGGTCAGGTTGTTGCCGTCGATCGAGAGTTCCAGCCACTCCGTCGCCTTGTAGCGGATCGCCGCATCGACGCTGGTGTAGGAGCCGTAGCCCTCGAAGATATTGCCGGTGGCGCTGGTGGCATCGCTGAACGGGCCGCGATAGCTTACCGAGCCGCGGATGCTGAACTTGCCGTCGTCATAGTAGAGCGTGGCGTTCCAGGCCTTCTCGGACACGCCGAGCAGGGTGTTGTTGTAGATCGCCGAAACGCCGGTGAGGCCGCAGGCATTGGTCGTCGGGTTGCGGGTGCAGGCCGAGACCGCCGGGCCGGTGATCTGGTAGTCCGCGCTGCTGTCGATGAAGGTGGCGTTGCCCTGGAAGCCGGTGTGGCTGAGCAGGCCCGGCAGGAACGTGAAGGGCAGTTGCAGCGCCAGTTCCACGCCCTTGAGCGTCGCGCCCGCGCCGTTGACCTGCGACGAAACCACGTATTCCTGGTTGGGATCGTAGTTGAGGTAGGCAGGGGTGCTGGTACCCAGCACGTCGCGGCCGAGGCCGAGTTGCGGCAGGGTGGCGACGTAAGTACCGGCGACCGGGAAGCTCTCGATCTTCTTGATGAAGCCCGCCACCGAAAGCAGTGCCTGCGGGGCGAAGTACCATTCGACCGAGGCGTCGAAGTTGGTCGCGCGGTAGGGATCGAGGAACGGGTTGCCGAAAGTCACGCGGTAGTTGAACCCGTCGACCGAGCCGCCGGGGTTGAGGTTGCCCAGCGAGGGGCGGGTGATGACCTTGGCGATGGCGCCGCGCACGATCACGTCATGGCGCGGATAGAAAGCGATGTTTATCGCCGGGAGCCAGTCGTCGTAGCTGCGCTCTACCGTGGCGGCGACGCCGGCGGTGTAGCCGGTCGAGGTCTGCTTGGTATGGGCATAGCGAACGCCCGCGTTGCCCGCGAATTCGAGGCCAAGGATCTCACCCTTGACGTCGAACTGGAGGTAGCCGCCCGAGGTTTCCTCGCGCACCTTGCGGTTGTTGCCGAGATCCTCGACGGCGGTGCGGGCGTAGAGGTTGGTGTAGTTCGCCGCCTTGTCGATGTCGGCCACCAGCCAAGAACTGGTGGTGCCGCTGGGCTGTCCGGCGTCGCCCAGATTGACGAGGCTGGAGATGTCGGACGTGACGGGCAGGCCGTAGACGCTGGAGGAGCAGGTCACCTGGCCCAGGATCAGGTCGGGCTGGCCGTTGGTGGCGCAGGCGGCGGTATCGCGCTGGAACAGCTGGGTGCGGAAGTCGTAGCGACGCCAGACGGCACCCGCCTTGACGGTGAAGCCTTCCGTCATGTCCCATTCGGTGCGCAGCTGCGCGGTCTTGAACCGGTTCTTCACATAGGAGGGACGGTCGCGGATTTCGGCGAGCTGGAAATTCGCCGGGTTGGTCACGTCCAGCCCGTAGTTCAGGATTGGCGACTTCATGTCCGAATAGTCGAAGCTGAAGTCGTTGGCATTGCGGTTGTCGTAGGCGAAAGTCGTTTCCACCGGGATGTCGGCGTTCGACTGCGAGAAGCCGCCCAGCGCGGTGAAGCGGAAGGTGTCGCTCACGTCCTGGTCCCAGGTCGCTCCGAACTGGTAGAATTCGGTCTCGGACTTGCGCAAGTAGCTTTCGGTGCGGACCCAGGCGTTGTCGTAAGTGCCCGCGATCATCGTGCCCTTGTCGTCGTAGACCGGGTTCGTGAGGTTGAAGCGGCGCTCGTTCGAGCGGGCGAGCACTTCCAGCCACTGTTCGGCGCGGTCTTCCTTGAACGAGGAATAGAGGCCGTCGATCGAGAGTTTGGTGCGGTCGCTCGGTTCGAACTGGATCGATCCGGTGAGGCCGAGGCGGCGGCGGTCGTGCTCGACCACGCCGTAGCGCGGGATGCGGGCGTGGAACGAGAGCGCGGCGGCGTCGCAGGCCGCCGAGGGGCGGTAGCCGCCGCCGGAGTTGACCGGGGTGCCGCCGGTAGGGCCGACGTTCGAATAGAAGCAGGGCGTGCCGTTCACCGAGTTGAAGTAGGCCTGCGCCCAGCGGACGGTGTTGTTGCCGGTCTCCAGCGTGTCGGTGTGCGAATAGGCGGCCGAGAGATTGACGCCGAACGTACCGGCGTCGTTGCGCCAGGACAGCAGCCCGGCCACGCGCGGGCCGACGTTCTTCGACAAGTCGTTGTAGGAGCCCTGCACGTTGAGCACGGCGGAAAGACCCGCCTTGCCAGTCAGCGGATTGCCGGTGTTGAGATCGACCACGGCGCCCAGCGAGCCTTCGTCGAGGCTGGCTTCGGCGGTCTTGTGGACGACGAGGCTGCTGAACAGTTCCGAGGCGAAGACGTTGAAGTCGAAGGCGCGGTCGCGGTTGGCCGAGGCGCCGTCGGAGCTGGTGGCGATGGTTTCGAGGCCGTTCACGCGGACGCGGGTGAACTGGGCGCCAAGGCCGCGCACGGTGATTGCGCGGCCTTCGCCGCCGTCGCGCTGGATCGAGATGCCGGGAATGCGCTGGAGCGATTCCGCCAGGTTCTGGTCGGGGAACTTGGCCATGTCCTCGGCAACGACGGCGTCGACCGCGCTGATCGATTCCCGCTTCACGTTGAGCGCGGCTTCCAGCGACTTGCGGAAGCCGGTGACGATGATCTCCTCAGCCGCCGGGCCTTCCGAGACGGTGGCCTGCTGCGCGTCCGTCGCCTCCTGCGCGAAGGCGGCCTGCGGCAGGGCGAGCGCGCTGCCCGCGACCAGAGCGGCCTTCAGTATCGAAATCCTGGAAACATGCCCTTGCATGATCACTCCCCCTTGAGCCTTTTGGCCCTCATGGCCTTTTTAGCCAATTGATACCGGTGTCATGAGTGGTTGCACCTGTGGTGCTCCCTTTCTTCGACACCTGCTCCCGACGCCTTCAGGGCGCCTTTCTTCGCGCCTTGTGGCGCTTGTGGTTCGACCGGCGCCATGGAGGCCGCGCAATCGTCAGTTCTTTGTTGCCGGTCTTGGTAACCGGTGTCATCATGTTTGCCGCAGGGATGCCACCCTGTCAAGAACCTGTACGAAGGGGAGAGCGCAATGACCATTGAGGACCTGAATCCTTATCTTTCCATGGCCGTTCCTGTCGATTTTCCGCCTCTTCGCGCCGGACGGGAAATCACCCGCGCGAAGGCAGTTTCGGCATGGAGCCAGCGAATCATGCGGCTGGAAAAGCCGATGGGGGAAGGTTCGATGACGTGATTGCGGCGATCCTGCTGATGGCAACCGCTTCCGCCCACGCTCCGGCCCCCGCCTCCGCTCCGGCAATGGCCGTGATCGACGAAAAGGACACCGTGCGCGAGGAAGCGCCGCCGCACGGTGCCATAGGCATGAGCACGGCCTATCGCATTTCCGATGCCGCCCCGGCGCCGCGCGCGATGGAGTTCCGCCGCCGCGTGCTCCACAAGGGGGCGGCGATCGGCGAGCATCCGATCGCGCACGACGAAGTCTACTACGTGCTCTCGGGAGAGGGCGAAGTGGTGTCGGACGGCAAGCGCGCCGCGCTGCGGCCGGGCATGACCGCCTATCTCTACAACGGCGCGGTTGTCGGTATCTGGCAAAAGGGCGAGGAACCGCTTTCGCTGATCATTTCCTACCCCAATCCACCGGCAGCGAAATAGGCGTCAGGCTGAGGTCTGCGGCTTGACCCGTAGCAGGCCTTCCTGTGCCACGCTCGCCACCAGTTCGCCGCCGCGCGTGTAGATCGCGCCGCGCGCGAAGCCGCGGGCGTGCCCTGCCCAGGGGCTGTCCATCGCGTAGAGCAGCCAGTCGTCGATCGGGGGCGTTTGGTGGAACCAGAGCGCATGGTCGAGGCTGGCCCCGGAAACGCCCGGCGAGAAGAAGCCGAGGCCGTGCGGCATCAGCGCGGTGGAGACGAGTGCGAAGTCGCTGGCATAGGCGAGGATCACGCGCTGCATCACCGGATCTTCGCTGAGCGGCTGGGCGAGGCGGAACCACTGATGGCGCTGGGGCAAATCGCCGCCGCGTACCGGCGGGCAGGGCCGGATGTCGAACGAGGCGAGGCGGTCGATCAGGAACGGCGGCAACTTCTGACCGGCAGCGGCAAGCGCCTCGCGGAAATCCGGGCACTGTTCCGGCGCTGGCACCGGCGGCATCGCCACGGCGTGGGACAGGCCCTCCTCCTGCCGGTGGAACGAGGCGGCGAGGTTCAGGATCGGCTGGCCGCCCTGCATGGCGACGACGCGGCGGTTGGAGAAGCTGCCGCCGTCGAAATCGGGCAGGACGCGGTAGATGATCGGACGTCCGGAATCGCCCGCACGCAGGAAGTAGGCATGGAGCGAGTGGGCCTGTCGCTCGGGATCGATCCCGCGCGCGGCGGCGTCGAGCGCCTGGGCTACCACTTGCCCGCCATAGACACGGCCGGGCTGTTCGGCCGAAGCCGCACCGCGGAAGATCCCGGTGTCGATCTCCTCGACGGTGAGCAGCTTGCGGAGTTCCTCCACGGCGAGACGGGCGGGTTCGGTCATCGGCTTCATTTTCCGTCAGGGGAGCCTTGAAGCCAGTCGAGCGACTGGCGTTCGATGGAGAGCAGTTCCTCGAGGGTCTGCTCGATCGCGGTTTTCTGCTGGCGCAGTTCGTCGATGCGGTCGGTGACTTTGGCCAGCAGCGCGCGGACCTGTTCGTGGTGTTCGGGGTCGACGTCGTAAAGGTCGAGGAATTCCTTGATCTCGCGGATCGAGAAGCCAAGCCGCTTGCCGCGCAGGATCAGCTGCATCCGGCCCATTTCGCGCTTCGAATAGATGCGCGTGGTGCCGACCCGCTGCGGCGCGATCAGCCCCTTGTCCTCGTAGAAGCGCAAGGTGCGCATCGTCACGCCAAGCTCGGTGGCGGCTTCCTGAATGCCGAGCATGTCGCCGCCGGAAGGGGGTGAGGGCGATGCCGCACCCGTCTCGTTGGGAGTCAGAGCTGCGCCCGTGCCGCTCACTCGGCCTGTCCCTGAGGCTGCGGCGCAGCGCGGCGCGCGGCTTCTTCCTCGACCAGCTCCTTCTTCGAAAGCTTGCCGACCAGCGTCTTGGGCAGGCTGTCGCGGAATTCGATCTTGCTCGGCATTTCGATCTTGTTGAGCCGCTCCTTGAGGAAGGCCATCAGTGTATCCTCGTCCAGAACGTCCCCCGGATGCAGCGCCACGAAGGCCTTGGGGGCCTGCCCGCGATAGGCGTCAGGCACGCCGATCACGATCGCCTCGTGGACCATCGGATGTTCGTAGAGCGCATCCTCGATCGTTCGCGGATAGACGTTGTACCCCCCGCACAGGATCATGTCCTTGATCCTGTCCACCAGGAACAGATAGCCGTCCTCATCGAGATAGCCAATGTCTCCGGTGCGCAAGGCGCCGTAGATGAAGGTCTTTTCCGATTCCTCGGGCCGGTTCCAGTAGCCGGACATGATCTGAGGCCCGCGCGCGCAGACTTCGCCGCGCTCGCCCTGCGGCATCACCCGGTGCGGATTGTCGGGATCGCGGATCTCCAGCACGGTGCCGGGGAAGGCGGGACCGCAGGAATTGCTCTTCACTTCGCCTTCCAGCGGATTGCAGGCGATGATCGGCGAGGCTTCGGAGAGGCCGTAGCCCTCGACCACCTTGACGCCGGTGCGTTGCTCGAACTTCTGGCGCACTTCCAGCGGCAGCGGCGCGCCTCCCGAGATGCAGACGCGCACGTGGTCGAACTCGCCGTGCAGGTCCTTGTTGTTGAGCGCGGTATAAAGCGTCGGCACGCCGAAGAACTGCGTCGGCTTGGTGCGCTTGGCGGTGGCGAGGAACGACTTCATCTCGAAGCGCGGCAGCAGGATCATCTCGGCGGCGGTGTCCACCGAGTAGTTTAGCACGGTGGTCAGTGCGAAGACGTGGAACAGCGGCAGCACGCCGAGCGTGCGCTCCTGCTGTTCCGGCATGTGGCCGACATGGGCGATCATCTGCGCCGAGTTGGCGGCGAGATTGGCGTGGCTGAGCATCGCGCCCTTGGGCACGCCGGTGGTGCCGCCGGTATATTGCAGCACCGCGAGGTCGGAAGGCGAGCGCTCGACCGGATCGGGATCGGCGTCGCGGGCGATCAGGTCGGCATAGCGCAGGAAGCGCAAGTCGTGCGGCTCGTGCGCGATGTCCTTGCGCTTGAGCAGGCGATAGGCGCGGCCCTTGAGCTTGGGCAGGGCGTCGGCGATCGGGCAGACCACCACGCGGCGCAGCGAGCCTTTCCCGACCAGCGGCTCGATCTTGGGCAGCGAGAGCGCCAGATCGGAAGCGACCATGAATTCGGCGCCGGAATCGTCGACCAGATGCGCCATCTCACGCTCGGTGTAGAGCGGATTGAAATTCACTACGATCCCGCCGATGCGCAGGATCGCGAAGTAGCAGATCACGTAATAGGGCGTGTTGGGCAGGCACAGGCCCACCCGCGTCCCCCGCTTGACGCCAAGGTCCTGGAACCCCCGCGCCGCGCGGCGGGACAGCTCGCCGATCTCCCTGTAGGTCCACTTGCGGCCCATGAAGTCGATGGCGGGCCAGGCGCCGTGGGCTTCCACGGCATGGTCGAGCAGGTCGGTGAGCAACCGCGGCGCGATCGGCGGCATCTCTTCCGGGTGTTGGGAGGAGGTTTCCGGGGCGGAATGACCGCCGATCGTCGCCGCGGCGCCCATCAGAAGGCTACCCGCGCGCCGAGCGAGAACACCAGCGCAGAAGCGTCGGTCAGACGGCCGTCGGTGAGGATCGGCGTTTGTGCGGCGGTGCCTGCGTAGGCGGCGGTCACGCGGTCGATCGTGGTGTCCTTGAAAGTGATGTACGAGGCGGCCGCGTCGATCGCGATCTTCTCGCTCATGTTGTAGGTGGTACCGGCCGAGAAGTTCCAGCGGTTGCTGTCCGGCACGCGGGCGTCGCGGTCGCCGTTCTGGGTCGGGGTTTCGCCGTATTGGATACCGCTGCGCACCGTCCACTTCGGGTTGACGTCATAGTCGATACCGAAGGCATAGGAGAAGCCGTCCTTGTAGTTTTCGGGGATCGACTGGTTGATCGGGGCGCCGAGGTCGATCGTGTCGAACTTGCTCCAGCCATAGGCCACGACCTGGGCGTTAAGGGTGAGTTGCTTGGTCGCCTTGATGCGGCCCGACATGATCGCCTGCCACGGCGTGGTGAACTCGGCGGTGGCGTCGAGCGTGTGGTTCTGCGCGGCGAGCGGGCCGAGCAGGCCGTCGACGGTCAGCGTGCCCTTGAGCTTGTGCTTCACGGCCGACTTGTAGGCGACGCCGATCGAGGCCGGGCCATTGTGATACTGGGCGCCGACCGACCAGCCCACATCCCAGCCGTTGCCTTTGAGGTTCTGGTGTCCGTCGGCCAGCAGCGGCGAGAGGTTGGGCAGGTAGTTGCCCAAAGCGGCATCCACGTATTCCACATTGGCGGCGGCGCCGACATAGAAGCCCTCGAAGGGCTGGAAGGCGACGCTCGGCTGGATGTCGATGGTGCGCAGCTTGGTCTTGTCGGCCGAATAGCGCGCCCAGCTGTCGGAACTGTAGTTGGTGGTGAAGGAATAGGGCGAGGTGACGGTCAGGCCGAAAGCGAACTTGCCGGTGCCATAGGCGATCGAGCCGGAGGGCAGCACGCCCTTGTTGATCGGATTCCTGGCAACGCCGTTGCCGCCGACCGGCGCCGGCGCCTGGCCGGGGCGGAGGATCACGGTGCCGTCGTCGACGACTTTGCCGCGCGGAATGATGACGCTGGCGTGGATCGAGGCCTGCCCGCCTTCGAGGCCGCCGATCGCGGCCGGGTTCCACCAGAGCGAATCGACGCCGGTATCGGCGGCCTCGCCCGAGAAAGCGCGTCCTTGCGCGCGTACCGACTGTTCCTGAAGATAGAAGGCCTGGGCATGAGCCGAACCGGCGAAGCCGAGCACGATGGCCGATGCGGTGCCCGCGAGAAGAATGCGGCCCGAATTGCGTTTCATATCCTTGAACTCCCTAAGTCTCTTATGCCCTGAACCTTTGTCGTCTTCCCGGTGCGCCTCAGGGGATGCGCGTCCAGGTCTGGGTCTTGCACAAGGGCCAGACGATGCACCCCTTGAGTTTGAGGCTGTCGGCCCCGGCAGGCGTTATCGTCGCCTTGTAGGTGCCGCCGTCCTCAGGGTTGTAGATCTGTCCTTCGACCCATTCGTTCCCTTTGGCCTTGAAACCGCCGACAATTTGCAAACCTTTAATCTTGCGGGTGCGCTTGGTGGTGTCCTTGTTGTTCGCATCGCGCAGATCGGGATTGGTCTTGAGGCCGTCCGAATCGACCAGCCTTCCGCACAGCGATTCGCCGCAGCGGCTGAGCTCGACCACACCGTGCTTCGAAGGTGTGCGCCATTTGCCGACGACCGCGTCGTTGCCCGCCGCAAAGGCCGGATTCAGGCCAAGGAGCAAGGGTGCTGCACCGGCAACCATTGCCAACCCCATGCGTTTCCAATTTTTCATGAGCGACCTCTCCATCGTCTCTCCAATCGGACATCTTCTCACCGGCGGGACGGGGCCCTTAGGTGGGATGCTGATTTCTCGTAACCCAAAAATTGCTTGACGTATAGGGAAAGAATTGCACCCTTAGGGAAGACGACGACGCAGCTTCGGGAAAAGCCCAAGGCGCGTCCGCCCACGGAGAGAGTGCATGCAAAGTGTCGTGATCGCGGGTTATGCCCGCTCGCCCTTCCATCTGGCGAACAAGGGGGCGCTTGCCCGCGTCCGTCCCGACGATCTTGCCGCGCAGGTGATTCGCGGGCTCATCACCAAGACTGGCGTCGAAGCGGCCGATATCGAAGACGTTGTCGTCGGCTGCGCGTTCCCGGAAGGCGAGCAGGGCTTCAACATCGCGCGCCTCGTCGGCCTGCTGGCGGACCTGCCGATCTCGGTCGGCGGCATGACCGTGAACCGTTTCTGCGGCTCCTCGATGAGCTCGATCCACTACGCCATGGGCCAGATCGCCATCGGCGCGGGCGAAGTCTTCGTCTGCGCGGGCGTCGAATCGATGAGCCGCGTGCCGATGATGGGCTTCAATCCGCTGCCCAACCCGGAGCTGGCGGCGAAGAGCGCTGCCTACATGTCGATGGGCGAAACCGCCGAGAACGTCGCTACCAAGTACCAGATTTCGCGCGCCGACCAGGAAGCGCTTGCCGTTTCCAGCCAGCACAAGGCCGCCGCCGCGCGTGACGCCGGCAAGCTGACCGACGAGATCGTGCCGATCCAGACCAAGACCGGCCTCGTCAGCGAAGACGGCACCATTCGCGGCGAAACCACTGCCGAGGGCCTTGCCGGCCTGAAGCCCGCGTTCGATGCCGCAGGGTCAGTGACCGCCGGCACTTCCTCGCCGCTGACCGACGGCGCCAGCGCCGTGCTCGTCACCACCGAAGACTATGCTCGCGCCCACGGCTTGCCGATCCTCGCCCGCATCAAATCGGTCGCGATTTCGGGCTGCGCGCCGGAAACCATGGGCCTTGGTCCGATCCTTTCCAGCCAGAAGGCGCTTGAGCGCGCGGGCATCGCTGCCGGCGATCTCGACGTGGTGGAACTGAACGAAGCCTTCGCCTCGCAGGCGCTGGCTTGCATCAAGGACCTCGGCCTCGACGTGGCCAAGGTGAACATCGACGGCGGAGCGATCGCCATCGGCCACCCGCTCGGCGCCACCGGCGCGCGCATCGTTGGCAAGGCGGCTTCGCTGCTGAAGCGCGAAGGCGGCAAGTATGCGCTCGCCAGCCAGTGCATCGGCGGCGGTCAGGGCATCGCCACGATCCTGGAGTCGGTGGAATGAGCCCCCTTTCCAACGAAGGCGCCACGATCAAAAAGGTCTGCGTGATCGGCGCCGGCACCATGGGTGCCGGGATCGCCGCTCAGGTCGCCAATGCCGGCGTTCCGGTGCTGCTGCTCGACATCGTTCCCAAGGACGCCACCAATCGTAACGTGGTGGCCGAAGGCGCCGTGGCGAAGATGCTCAAGACCGAGCCTGCGCCGTTCATGAGCAAGTCGGCCGCCAAGCTGGTCGAGACCGGCAATATCGAAGATCACCTGGGCAAAGTCGCCGAGTGCGACTGGGTGATCGAGGCGGTGATCGAGCGTCTGGACATCAAGCAGGGCCTCTACGCCAAGCTGGAAGCGGTGAAGCGCGACGGCACGGCCGTTTCGTCGAACACCTCGACGATCCCGCTCGCCAATCTGGTCGAAGGGCGTTCGGACGCGTTCAAGCGCGACTTCCTGATCACGCACTTCTTCAATCCGCCGCGCTACATGCGCCTGCTGGAGATCGTTACCGGTCCGGCGACCGACGCGGCCGTTGCCGGCAAGGTCGAGCAGTTTGCCGATATTTCGCTGGGCAAGACGGTGGTCAAGGCCAAGGATACGCCGGGCTTCATCGCCAACCGTATCGGCACTTACTGGATCCAGCTTGGCCTCAACGCCGCGTTCGACATGGGGATCACTGTCGAACTGGCCGACGCCATTGCCGGTAAGCCGATGGGCGTGCCCAAGACCGGCATCTTCGGCCTTGTCGACCTTGTCGGCATCGACCTGATGCCGCACTTGCAGGCCAGCCTCACTTCGACGCTGCCCGCTGGGGACCTCTATCACGGCATCGCCCGTGACATCCCGCTGATCAACAAGATGATCGGCGAAGGCTATACCGGCCGCAAGGGCAAGGGCGGTTTCTATCGCCTCAACAAGGAGGCCGGTCGCCGCAAGGAAACCATCGACCTCCAGACCGGCGAATACCGTCCGACGATCACCGCACAGGGCCCGCGCGGCGCGGCTGCCAAGGGTGATCTCAAGGCACTGGTCGAAAGCAAGGGCGACATTGGCGCCTACGCTTGGGCCGTGCTTGGTGCCACGCTGGCCTATGCCGCCAGCCTCGTACCCTCGGCCGCCGATGACGTGGTTGCCGTCGATGATGCGATGAAGCTGGGCTACAACTGGAAGTCCGGCCCGTTCGAAATGATCGACAAGCTGGGCGCCAAGTACCTTGCCGAACGCCTCGCCGCTGAAGGCAAGGCTGTGCCGGAGATCCTGACCGTGGCGGGAGACCGCACGTTCTACCGGATCGAAAACGGCAAGCGCCAGTTCCTTGGCCTTGACGGCGAATACCGCGACATCGTCCGCCCCGAAGGCGTGATGCGCCTTGCGGACGTGAAGCTCTCGTCCAAGCCGATCCTCAAGAACGCCTCGGCGGCGCTCTGGGACATTGGCGACGGCGTCGTCTGCCTTGAATTCACCGGCAAGATGAACGCGCTCGACGGCGAAGTCATGAAGCTGATCGGGCAGGCCATCCCGCTGGTGGCGGCGCAGTACAAGGCGCTTGTCGTCTACAACGATGCCGATACCTTCTCGGCTGGCGCCAACCTCGGCCTCGCACTCTTCGCGGTGAACATCGCGGCTTGGGGTGAGATCGAGAAGCTTGTTGCCGGTGGTCAGCTTGCCTACAAGGGCCTGAAGTATGCTCCGTTCCCCGTCGTCGGCGCGCCGGCCGGCATGGCGCTGGGCGGCGGCTGCGAGATCCTGCTGCACTGCGACGCGATCCAGGCCCATGCCGAACTCTACTGCGGCCTTGTGGAATGCGGCGTCGGCCTCGTTCCGGGCTGGGGCGGCAATGGCGAGATGATCGACCGCTGGCGCAAGGCTCCCGGCATGCCCAAGGGGCCGATGCCCGCAGTGGCCAAGGTGTTCGAGATGGTCTCGACCGCGCAAGTCTCCAAGTCTGCCCAGCAGGCGCGCGAGATGATGATCCTGCGCAAGGATGACGGCATCTCGATGAACCGCGATCGCCTGCTCTACGACGCCAAGCAGAAGGCGCTGTCGCTGGTGGAAGGGTACACCCCGCCCGAAGCGCCCGAGTTCAAGCTGCCCGGCGCCGGTGGCCGCACGGCGCTTGGCCTCGCGGTGGAAGGCTTCCACAAGCGCGGCATGGCGACCGACTACGACGTGGTCGTCTCCGGCGTGCTGGCCAATGTGCTGACCGGCGGCGAGTTCGATCTCGTCGACACGGTGAGCGAGGGCGAACTGCTGAAGCTGGAACGCGATGCCTTCATGGGCCGCCTGCGCGACGACCGCTCGGTCGCCCGCGTCGAGCACATGCTCGAAACCGGCAAGCCGCTGCGTAACTGATAAGGTATGAATGCGCGCCCGTCGGTGATCCGGCGGCGCGCGCGAGGAGAGTGACATGCAAGTCTACGAAGCGCCCCTGCGCGACATGAAGTTCGTGCTCCACGAACTCCACAACGATGACGGCTTCGGCAATCTCGAAGCCCTGGCCGAATTCACGCCTGATCTGGTGGACGCGGTGCTGGAAGAGGCCGCCAAGGTGGCGCAGGAAGTGCTGCTGCCGCTGAACCGCAGCGGTGACATCGAGGGCTGCACGCTGGAAAACGGCGTCGTCCGTACCCCCAAGGGCTTCAAGGAAGCCTACGACATGTTCCGGGAAGGCGGCTGGTGCGCGCTGGCGTCTGACCCCGAATGGGGCGGGCAGGGCCTGCCCGAAGCGCTGAACAAGCTGACCGAGGAGATGATCTGCTCCTCCAACCTGTCGTTCAGCCTCTACCCCGGCCTCACCCACGGCGCGACCACCGCGATCGAGGGCTATGCCAGCGACGCGCTGAAACAGGCCTACCTGCCCAAGATGGTCGAGGGTACGTGGTCGGGCACGATGTGCCTTACCGAGCCGCACTGCGGCACCGACCTTGGCATGCTGCGCACCAAGGCCGTCCCTCAGGGTGACGACAGCTACAAGATCTCCGGCGCGAAGATCTTCATCTCGGCGGGCGAGCACGACCTGACCGAGAACATCATCCATCTCGTCCTCGCACGGCTTCCCGATGCGCCGGAAGGCGTGAAGGGCATCAGCCTGTTCCTGGTGCCGAAGTATCTGCCCAAGGAAGACGGCACGCCCGGCCCGTCCAACGGCGTTTCGGTCGCGGCGATCGAGCACAAGATGGGCCTCAAGGGCTCGGCCACGTGCCAGCTCAACTTCGACGATTCGATCGGCTGGCTGGTCGGCACCGCAAACAAGGGCATGGAAGCCATGTTCAAGATGATGAACACCGAACGCGTTTCGGTGGGCATCCAGGGCCTTGGCGTGGGCGAAGCCGCCTATCAGTCGGCCGTGTGGTACGCCAAGGAGCGCGTGCAGGGCCGCTCGCTGTCGGGCGTGAAGAACCCCAAGGGTCCGGCCGATCCGATCATCGTCCACCCGGACGTGCGCCGCATGCTCATGACTGCGCGTGCCTACAACGAAGGCAGCCGCGCCGTCGGTGCATGGGTCAGCCGCGCGCTCGATGCCGAGAAGCATGCGACCGATCCGGCCGTGAAGGCCCGCGCGGAAGACTTCATTGCGCTGATGACCCCGGTGGTGAAGGCGCTCTTCACCGACTGCGGCTATGAAAGCGCGAACCTGGCCGTGCAGGTCTACGGCGGCCACGGCTACATCGCCGAAAGCGGCGTGGAACAGTTCGTGCGCGATGCCCGCATCGCCATGATCTACGAAGGCACCAACGGTATTCAGGCGCTCGACCTTGTCGGCCGCAAGATGCCCGCGCATGCCGGCCGCTATCTCCGCTCGTTCTTCCACCCGGTTTCGGATTTCATCGAGGCGAACAAGGCGGACGAGACTTTCGGCAAGATGATCGAGGGGCTGGAAAAGGCCTTTGGCGCGCTCCAGCTTTCGACCGGCACGATTGCCCAGAAGGGCATGAAGGATCCCGAGGAAGCCGGCGCCGCCGCGACCGACTACCTGCGCCTGATCGGCCTTGTCGCCATGGGCTACACCTTTGCCAAGGCGGCGCTGATCGCCAAGGCCAAGCTGGACGAAGGTACCGAGGACGCGGCGTTCTACACCGCCAAGATCGCTACTGCGCGGTTCTTCTTCGACCGTTTGCTGCCGCAGGCGACCGCCGCGTTCCTGGCGATCAAGTCGGGCAAGGCCTCGATGATGGCGCTGGAAGTCGACATGTTCTGAAGCTCTGCTTCAGACACTTGGTGAACGGGGGCGGGCGCCGGGCGCCTGCCCCCGTTCTCGTATCAGGCCGCCCCGACCCAGACGATCCAGCCAACCAGCCATGCCGCGACGACGCAGGCGATCAGCCTCCAGACCGGCGCCTTCACCAGTCCGTCAGCGTCGGATGGAAGCGGCTTCGACCCGGTAATCATCGGCGCGATCAGGTTCTCTCGCTTGATGACACGGTAGTAGACGATCGCCGCAAGATGCAGCGCGATCATCGCAAGGATCACGTAGAACACCACGCCGTGCAGTTCCGTCGCCTGGCCAGCCATGGTCGAGGAGACGAGGTGGTTCAGCGGCCCGGTGGTGCCGTCGTCCGGATCGCCCGCGACAACTCCCAGTGCCACCTGCAATGCCATCAGCCCGAGCAGCGCGAGCACGCTCCAGCCGCCCGCCGGATTGTGGCCGACCGAAGGTTCCTCGCTCGGCGACCGCAAATGCGCGAAGACGGCTCCCGGTCCCCGCACGAAGGACGAGAACCGCGCGGTCGAACCACCCACGAAGCCCCAGAGCACGCGGATCACCAGCAGTTGCATCAGCACCGTGCCGATGCTGGTGTGCCAGCCCATCTCGCCGTTCTCGGCCGTCCACCAGAGCGCCGGGATCAGCGCCGCGAAGCTCCAGTGGATCACGCGGACCGGCCAGTCCCACAGTGGGGTGCGGACGGTCTCCGCGCCCCTCCGGGATGTCACTGCTTCTTCTCGCGGAAGGTGTCGTGGCAGCCCTTGCAGGCGCCGCCGATCTCGCCCATCGCCGCGGTCGCCGCCTTGGCGTCCTTGGCATCGGCGGCCGTCTTCAGCGCACCGGCGGCGGTGGCGAGCTTGTCGGCGGCGGTCTTGAACTCGGCGGGCTTTTCCCAGATCGTGGCCAGCGCCTCGGTCTTCTCGCCCGATTCCTTGCCGCTGCCCTTGGGGAACAGGCCTGGAATCTTCCCGGCGTCGGTCTGGATCGAGGTGGCCGCCGCAGCAACGGCGGCGAAGTCAGGCGTGCCCGCTTCCAGCGCCGATTTGGCGGCCTTGTTCGCCTTGCCGATCGCCTTGAAATTGGCCTGGCGTGCTTTGATCGTCCCGGCAACGTCCACGGTCTCGCCGGAGGCGTTGGTGGCCGTTGCGGCGGGTTCGGAGCCCTTGCAGCCGGTCATGGCGGCGGCGAGGGCGATGGCGGTCAGGGTCGTCGTCAGGATGGTCTTCGATACCATGTCGCTGCTCCTGGCAGTTATCTTGCGAGCGGGAGGCCGTCCTTTTTGCCCGTCGGCCTTGTTCCCAAGCGCTTGATAACCGCTGTTGTTGCCATGCAGCGAATGGTTTTTGATGCTTACTCGAAAACAGCCCCGTCCATCAGCTTGCGCGCGGTGCGAAGGAGGGCGGCGCTCTTGACGGCGCCGCCCTCGTCCGTGTCGAGGACACAGGACATCTCGCCGGTCGGATGTTCGACCGACAGCGTCTTGCGGCGACCCTCGGGGATCTGGGCGACTTCGGCGGCGGGCGAGCCTTCGATCAGGCAGGCCGTCGCCACCGAGACCGCGCCGAGCACGCCGATCGTGGCATGGGCGCGGTGGGGAATGAAGCTGCGCACGGTCACCGCGCCGCCGTGCTTCGGCGGGGCGACCAGCATCATCTTCGGGACCGACTTGTCCTTGACGTCGCCGAGGTTCATCCGCTCGCCGACGGCCAAACGGATGGCCTCGATCTTCGCCTTGAGTTCGGTATTGGCATCCAGGCTCTCCCGGTCCTCGTAGCCGGTGACGCCGACGTCCTCGGCCTTCATGACCACGCAGGGCATGCCGTTGTCGATCAGCGTCACGCGCACGCCGTTCACTTCGTCCACGGCGTTGCCGCTGGGCAGCAGCGAGCCGCAGGAGGAACCGGCGGTGTCGCGGAATTCCAGCGGGATCGGGGCATGGGTGCCCGGTACGCCGTCGATCGCGGCCTCGCCCTTGTAGGAGACCGCTCCGCCCGGCGTCTGCACGGTGGCGACGGCAACCTGCCCGGTGTTCTCCATGAAGATGGCGACCGGGGTTTCGTCGCCCTTGGCCGCAATCAGCCCGCGCTCGATGGCGAAGGGGCCGATCCCGGCGAGGATATTGCCGCAGTTCTGCTGGTCGCTGACGAGCGCCTGATCGACGAAGACCTGGAGGAACAGGTAATCGACATCGATACCCTCGCGCTCGGATTTGCTGACGACCGCGACCTTGCTGGTCAGTGGGTCGGCGCCGCCCATGCCGTCGATCTGGCGCGGGTCGGGCGAGCCCATGATGGAAAGCAGGAAGGCATCGCGCTCGGCGGTATCGGCGGGAAGGTCGTCCTTGAGGAAATAGCCGCCCTTGGAAGTGCCGCCGCGCATCCACATGCAGCGCACGCCGTTCTGGTTCGCGTCGGTGGCACTCATTGCAATTCTCCTTTTCCCGCACCCTTCGTCCTGCCGCAGCGCCTGCAAAGGGGGAAAGAGAAACTTTGGAACTGCCATAGGATTTGGCTAAGAGTGATTCCATGGACATCTGGAATTTCAATCTCCGGCACTTGCGCGCTGTCGCCAAGATTGCCGAATTGGGGACGGTGAATGCGGCGGCCCTGGCGGTGAACCTCAGTCAGCCTGCGATAACACAGGCGTTGGGTCGCCTTGAGGCGATGATCGGCCTTCCGCTGTTCGAGCGTCGCCACGATGGCATGATCCCCACGCGTGCCGGAGAGATCCTGGCACCCCGCATCGGCGCGGCGCTCGCTCATATCCAGAGCCCGCACGTCACCATGTCGCGCCTGCGCGCACTGCTCGCGCTGGCCGAGACGGGCAGCTATGCCGGAGCGGGGCAGGAGACCGGGTTGTCGCTCCCCTCGATCCACCGCGCGGTCAACGATCTGGCGTTGGCGCTGCGCCGTCCGCTGGTGGCGCGGCAGGGCAAGTTCGTCATCACCACCGAGGCGGGGGGGCAGCTCGCCCGCGAGTTCCGCCTTGCGAAAGTCGAACTGGAGGCGGGGCTTTCCGAGGTCGAAGCGCTGCGCGGACTGGAGACCCGGCGTATCGCCATCGGCGCCATGCCGCTCTCCCGCGCGCGCATCCTCCCTGCTGCCGTGGCGCGGTTCCTGTCGCGGCGTCCCAAAGTGAAGCTCACCATCGTCGAAGGGTCGCGCGCCGAACTCGTCGAGCCGCTGCGGAACGGCACGCTCGACCTCATGGTCGGCGCCTTGCGCGATCCGCTGGTGGAAGGCGACCTGATCCAGCACCCCCTCTTCGAGGATCGTCCGGCGGTCTATGGTCGCAAGGGGCATCCGCTGGAAGGCACGAATCCCGGTGCTGCGGATGTCGCGCGCTACCCCTTCACTTTGCCGCCGCGCGGTACGCCGCTGCGCGACAGTTTCGAGCGCTATTTTCTTTCCCACGATGTGCCGCTTCCGGAAGTGCCGGTCGAATCGGGTTCGGTCATGATGATCCGGCAGGTGATGATGGGCGGCGACTTTCTCACCGTGCTGTCGCCCGATCAGGTGACGGTCGAAGTCGAGGCGGGATGGCTATCCGAACTGTCGCGGCTGCCTGCGGAATTTACCCGCCATATCGGCATGACGACCCGTGCTTCGCTGCGCCCGACCGAAGTGCAGAACGAATTCTTCGCCGATCTCGAATGGGCGGCGCGGGAGGTTTCCCGATAATTGCGCCTTGATGGACGTCTAAACGGCTATCTTGAGTGTTTCTCCATCCTGAAACACGTTCAGGATGACGGATGTCTGGCGGGGAAGTGATCGATCCGCTCATTACGTGAAGCTTATAGCTTCCGGGCGGTTCCAATTGGCCGATTTCGGGCGATCGGGGCAGACTGGCAATATGAACAGGTCTATTGCCCTTATCGGGTTCGGAGAGGCCGGATCGACGTTTGCGGGAGCTGGGGACTGGGCCGGACAGGCTCGTGCCTTCGATGTGCTTCCGGAACGCGGCGAGGTCATGACTGAACTCGGCATCACCGTCTGCGACAGCGCGGCCGAGGCGCTTGCGGGTGCCTCGCTGGTGTTTTCGCTCGTTACTGCAGATGCCGCGCCGCTGGTGGCGGAAGAGGTCGCGCCGCTCTTGGGCGAGGGCGCGTTGTTCTGCGATATGAATTCGGTCGCGCCGGGCACCAAGCGCGCCGCCGCCAAGGCCATCGCCACCGGCAAGGGGCGCTACGTCGACGTCGCCGTGCTCGCGCCGGTGAACCCCGCGCGGATGAAGGTTCCCCTGCTGGTTTCCGGCCCCGACGCCGCGGAGGCCGAAGCGGCGCTGACGGCGGTGGGCTTCACCAATGTGCGCGTCGTCGGCGATGCGGTGGGCCGGGCTTCGGCGATCAAGCTGGTGCGTTCGGTCATGGTCAAGGGGCTTGAGGCACTGACGGCCGAGATGATGATGGCCGCCCATGCCGAAGGCGTGGCGGACGAAGTGTTGTCCTCGCTCGACGCCAGCGAGAAGACCATTCCCTGGGCGGAGCGCGCGGACTACAATCTCGACCGTATACTGGTCCACGGCCGCCGCCGCGCCGCCGAGATGGACGAGGCTGCGGAAATGCTGCGTTCGCTGGGCATTCCGCCGCTCATGACCGAAAATACCGTCGCCTGGCAGCAGGCGCTGGGCGAACTCGGCATTGCGCCGCCGCCCGAAGGATTCGAAGCCAAGCTTGCGGCAGCCGTCGCGGCAGGCGTACTCAAGGGAGAGAATTGAGCATGTCGCTCATCATCGACTGTCACGGACATTATACCGTCCTGCCCAAGGCGCATGACGCTTGGCGCGAAGCCCAGATCGCCGCGTTCAAGGCCGGCGAAGCCGCGCCGCCTTACCCGGAAATCTCGGACGCCGAGATCCGCCAGACCATCGAGGACAACCAGGGTCGCCTCATCAAGGAGCGCGGCGCCGACCTTACCGTGTTCAGCCCGCGCGCCAGCGCCATGGCGCACCACGTCGGCGATCAGGCCATGTCCGAGGCATGGGCGGTCCACTGCAACAATCTTATCGCCCGCGTGGTGAACATGTTCCCCGAGACCTTCGTGGGCGTGTGCATGCTGCCGCAGAGCCCCAAGGCGGACCTTTCCGCCTCGGTGAAGGAACTGCGCCGCTGCGTTGAGGAACTGGGCTTCATCGGCTGCAACCTCAACCCCGATCCGGGCGGCGGCCACTTTGAGCATCCGCCGCTGACCGACGAATACTGGTTCCCGATCTACGAGGCGATGTGCGAGCTGGACGTTCCGGCAATGATCCACGTCTCGGGTTCGTGCAACCCGGCGATGCATGCCACCGGCGGCTTCTACATCGCGGCGGACACCGTGGCCTTCATGCAGCTGATGCAGGGCGACCTCTTCGCGAAGTTCCCCAAGCTGCGCTTCATCATCCCGCACGGCGGCGGCGCGGTGCCGTACCACTGGGGCCGCTATCGCGGTCTGGCAGACATGCTGAAGAAGCCTTCGCTTGACGAATACATCATGAACAACGTGTTCTTCGACACTTGCGTCTACCACCAGCCGGGCATCAACCTGCTGGCCGACGTGATCGACAACAAGAACATCCTGTTCGGCTCCGAAATGGTCGGCGCGGTGCGCGGGATCGACCCGCAGACCGGCTTCTACTTCGATGACACCAAGCGCTATGTCGACGCGCTCGACATCTCCGATGAGGAGCGCCACGCGATCTTCGAAGGCAATGTGCGCAAGGTCTTCCCGCGCCTTGACGCCAAGCTCAAGGAACGTGGCCTGTGACGGATAAAAATCCTTGCGAGAACGCGGGCGGTCCGATCGACATCCACGCCTATCTCGGCGAGTTCGACGATATTCCGGGCACGCGCGTCTACACCGCGCAGCGTGCGCGTCAGGGCTACCACCTGAACCAGTTCGCGATGAGCCTGATGAAGGCCGAAAACCGCGAGCGCTGGAAGGCGGACGAGCGGGCCTATCTCGACGAATGGCCGATGACCGAGGACCAGAAGCAGGGCGTTCTCGCCCGCGACTATAACCGCCTGCTCGATCTGGGCGGCAACATCTACTTCCTCGCCAAGGTCTTCTCGACCGACGGCCTGAGCTTCCTTCAGGCCGTCTCGACGATGACCGGCATGAAACTGGAAGACTATCAGGCGATGATGATCGCCGGGGGCCGTTCGCCCGAGGGCCAGCGCTCCATCAAGGAGCACCGCTAAGATGGCCCGCATTACGCACGGCATCGCCTGCAGCCACATCCCGGCGCTGGGCGTCGCGTCCGACTTCGACAAGTGGGAAGATCCCTACTGGAAGCCGATCCAGGAAGGCTTCGCGCCCACCCAGAAGTGGGAAGCGGAGAACCTGCCGGACGTCGTGATCCTGGTCTACAACGATCACGCCTCGGCTTTCGACATGAAGATCATCCCGACCTTCGCGATCGGCTGCGGCGAAAGCTACAAGCCAGCGGACGAGGGCTGGGGCCCGCGCGAAGTGCCCGTGGTGGAAGGCCATCCGGACCTTGCCTGGCACATCGCGCAGAGCCTGATACTCGACGAGTTCGACATGACCATCATCAACGAGATGGATGTCGATCACGGCCTTACCGTTCCGCTGTCGATGGTGTTCGGCAAGCCGGCCAAGTGGCCGGTGAAGGTGATCCCGCTGGCGGTCAACGTCGTCACCTATCCGCCGCCGTCGGGCAACCGCTGTTGGGCGCTGGGCGAGGCGATCGCGCGTGCCGTGGAAAGCTTCCCCGAAGACCTCAACGTGCAGGTCTGGGGCACCGGCGGCATGAGCCACCAGCTTCAGGGTCCGCGCGCGGGCCTGATCAATGCCGAGTGGGACAACATGTTCCTCGACAAGCTTTCGGGCGATACGCAGGAACTGCGGTGCATTCCGCATATCGAATACCTGCGCGAAACCGGCAGCGAAGGCATCGAGATGGTCATGTGGCTGATCATGCGCGGCGCGCTGGGCAAGGAAACGCGCGAACTGCTGCGTTTCTACCACGTGCCCGCCAGCAACACGGCGGTCGGCCATATCGTGCTGGAGCCGGTGAACGGCGACGTGCCGCCCTCGGCCACCGTCGAAGGCGCGGCCACCCAAGAACAGATCGACTGATCGATTCCGCGTGCCGGTGGTTGACGCCGGCACGCCCTTTGTCTTTGACAGACACCCCAAGGAGATTCCCATGCGTATTGCCCTCGTAGGCGCCGGCGCTTTCGGTGAAAAGCACCTCGACGGCCTCAAGAACATCGACGGCGTAGAGATCGCCTCGGTCATTTCGCGCAATGCCGAGCAGGCTGCCGAAGTCGCCGCCAAGTACGGTGCGCCGCACTCCGGCACCGATCTGGCCGAAGTGCTGGCCATGCCGGACGTCGATGCCGTGATCCTCTGCACCCCCACGCAGATGCACGCCGAACAGGCCATCGCCTGCATGAACGCCGGCAAGCACGTTCAGGTCGAGATTCCGCTGTCGGACAGCTGGGCCGATGCCGAAGCGGTCGTCGCGAAGCAGCAGGAAACCGGCCTGGTCTGCATGGTCGGCCACACCCGCCGCTTCAATCCTTCGCACCAGTACGTGCACAACAAGATCACTGCGGGTGAGTTCAACGTCCAGCAGATGGACGTGCAGACCTACTTCTTCCGCCGCAAGAACATGAACGCCAAGGGCCAGCCGCGCTCGTGGACGGACCATCTGCTGTGGCACCACGCCGCGCACACGATCGACCTCTTCGCCTACCAGTCGGGCAAGATCGTTGCCGCCAACGTGCTGCAGGGTCCGAAGCACCCGGAACTGGGCATCGCCATGGACATGTCGATCCAGCTCAAGGCAGAGACCGGCGCGATCTGCACGCTCTCGCTCTCGTTCAACAACAACGGCCCGCTCGGCACCTTCTTCCGCTACATCGGCGACAGCGAGACCTACATCGCGCGTTACGACGATCTGGTGAACGGCCGTGAAGAGCCGATCGACCTCACCGGCGTCACCGTGTCGAACAACGGCATCGAGCTGCAGGACCGCGAATTCGTCGCCGCCATCCGCGAAGGGCGTGAGCCCAACTCGTCGGTCGGCAAGGTGCTCGATTGCTATCGCGTGATCGGCGAACTGGCGCAGAGCCTCGAAGCACAGGACGGCTGGTCCTGATGACGAAGCGCCTCCTCGCGGGCCGTCCGGTCCAGTCCGTCGGTCTCGGCTGCATGAATGTGGCCTGGGCCTACGGCAATCCGCCGTCTCGCGAGGAGGCGGTCGCCCTGTTCCGCCATGCCCTGGACGCGGGCTGCGATCACTTCGATACCGCCAATATTTACGGCATGGGCGTAAGCGAAGAGATCCTGAACGAAGCGATCATGGACCGGCGGAACGAGTTCCTGCTGGCCTCCAAGACCGGCATCCTGATCGACGGCGCCCGCCGCGGCATCGACTGCGCACCGGAGAGCATCACCGCCTCGCTCGACGCCAGCCTGAAGCGGCTCGGCACCGATCACATCGATCTGTTCTACATGCACCGCTTCGATCCGAAGGTGCCGATTGCCGACTCGGTGGGCGCCATGGTGCGCGCGATCGAGGCGGGCAAGATCGGCGCCTATGGCGTTTCCGAATGGTCCGCTGCGCATATCCGCGAGGCTCATGCGGTGCACCCGGTGGCGGCGGTGCAGACCGAATATTCGCTCTGGACCCGCAATGTCGAACTGGGCGTGCTGGACGCCACGCGCGAACTCGGGATCGCACTCGTTGCGTTTTCGCCGGTCGCGCGCGGGGCGCTGGGCGGGGAATTGAGCGATGTGAACACGCTCACCGAAAAGGACCTGCGCCGGAACTTCCCGCGCTTCATGGGCGAGAACTGGGCACACAACCTCGCGCTGATCGAGGAGTTCAACGCGCTTGCGGCCTCGGTTCAGGCAACCCCGGCGCAGCTCGCGCTGGCCTGGGTCCTTGCGCAGGACGAGCATGTCCATGCCATTCCGGGGACCCGCTCGATCCCGCACTTCGACCAGAACCACGCGGCCGCCGCGCTGGAAATCGATGCGGCCGTTCTGGAGAAGGCGGGCGAACTGATGAACCAGCAGACCATCGCCGGTCATCGCTACCCGGACACGATCAAGCCCACCATCGATACCGAGGACTACGTCTGACCGGCCACTGCGCCGGAACATAGACGCTCCGGGACGGTTCCAACGGCATGGAAGATGCCGCCACCACCGCCCCGGAAACCGCCGACGACCGCGACCTCTCGCACGAGGATCCGGAGCGCAAGCAATCCGACCGCGAGATCGAGCGGGACGAGGCAGGCCTGACCGGCCACGAACGCGGACAGATCAAGGACAACCTGCGGCTTTCCGCCCGCACCGTCTTCTCTGTGATCAGGCGGGAGGGCGAGGAAGAACTGTACCGCCCGGCCATGTCGCTGTGGTGGTCGGGCATCGCGGCCGGGATCGGCATCTCCACTTCGGTCTTCGCGCAGGGCCTGCTCCACAATGCGTTCGAGCCAT
>Ga0209050_1000300_pt1 | contig 103399 bp, 61 predicted proteins | sample Araplavi_mTSA_r2_FD_184276 | JGI IMG/M metagenome (GOLD analysis project Ga0209050, IMG submission 184276) | Arabidopsis root microbial communities from North Carolina, USA - plate scrape MF_Cvi_mTSA_r2 (SPAdes) (version 2) | ecosystem: Host-associated > Plants > Roots > Endosphere | place...
CGAGCCCGGTGAGGAACTTGTAGAAGTAAGGATTCTCCGGCAGGAACCCAACCTGTTCCCGGCTGATGACTTGTGTGGAATCCTTGCCGAAGATTTTGGTGACTCCCGAGGTCGGCGAAACCAGACCGAGCACGATTTTCATCGTGGTCGATTTACCGGAGCCGTTCGGGCCGAGGAGCCCGTAAACCTGGCCGGGTTCGACGGTGAGGGAAAGATTGTCGACCGCGACCACCCGTTCCCGTTTGAAGGGAATGGGGAACACCTTGGTCACGTTTTCGATGGAGATGGCAGGGGCGGACATGCTCAGCAGGGTGACGGGAATCTCGGGTAAATCGGTTACGGAATGGTTACCGCACGATTCGTAAAAAGGGAAATCACGCCGAGATCTCGAAGCCGCGCACTCCGGCGAGCGGCGGAATGGGCACGGCGGTGACGCTGCGGATCTGGGCTTTGAGCCCGCTGTCGATGATCCCTTCCAGGAATGCCTCCACCTCTCCGTCCTCGCCGCTGCACTGCAACTCCACCCGGCCGTCCTCCAGATTGCGCACCCAGCCGATGACCTCGTAGCCGCGGGCGAGCTGCTTCACGGTGAAGCGGAAGCCGACGCCCTGGACGCGGCCTTCGTAGAAAACCTGGCGCCCGATCATTCGGCGACCTCCACTTCGCGCAGATAATTCGCCGCCGCTTCGGGCCAGATGCCATTCACCCAGCAACCGCTACCGAGTTCGATGCCGCCGAGGTGATGCAGCCGGGGCAGAATTTCCACGTGCCAGCGGAAATCGTTTTCGATGGTGGTCCACTCGTCGGGGCGGGGAGCGCGGTTGGGCGCAGTGAAGAGCATAAAGTTGTAGGCGGGATGATCGAGCGCCCGGTTTAGCTTCCGCAAGGCCATGCGCAACACGTCCGCAAATTGCACGCGCTCCTGGTCGCTGAGGCCATGGAAATCCGGGCACTGGCGCTTCGGATAGATGGCTAGCTCGAACGGTGCGCGCGAAGCGTAAGGGCAGAAGACAGCGAAACCGTTGTTCTCGTAGACGAGGCGGACGCCGGCGCGGACTTCCTCAGCGAGGATATCCTCAAAAATGGAGCGCTTTTTCGCGGCGTAAAAGGCGCGCGCCACCCGCAGCTTTTGCTTCAGGTGCGGCGGGATGATCGCCATGGCCACGAGCTGGGAGAGGCTGTGATTGATCAACCCACCGGCGGCCCGGCCGGTGTTCTTGAACACGGAAAAACTGCGCAGCCGCGGGTCACGCATGAGATCGAGCATGCGCCATTTCCAGGCGTCGATGACTTTCTCGATCTCCGCGAGCGGGAGATCTTCGAGCGAACGATCGCCCGGATCTTCGATGACGACCTCATGGGCGCCGACGCCATCCATGCGATCGTAAAAGCCGTCCGGTCGCGGGGTCGGGTCGCCTTCGACCCGCAGGATCGGCGCGCGATTCGGCACCACGCGCACCTGCCAGCCTTCCGCGCCGAGAGCCTGATGGATCGCCCACGGAGCATAGCGCTCCTGGCCGGCCTTGAAGGGGTCTGCGGCTCCGTTTTCCTCGCGCGCCGAGCCAAACGCCGGGCGCAGAGCCCGGTCGCCGGAAAAAATCGTCCACGCTTCGGTGAGTGGATCGCAGCGAAGTTCAGACTTATCCATGGTGCCCTAGCGCTTCTTTTTGGTGCCTTGAGCGGGGGCCTTGGGAATGAGTTTCCCGGCGGCGTCGTAGTCGTCGATCTGAGTCGTGGCGCCCTTGCCGTCGTAGACGAAGGTTCGGTGGCCGAGGAGTTTGTCGTCCTTGCTGTAAAGGTAGCTGGCCGCGATCTGGCCAGTGACGTCGCGCTTGTAGGATTCCTTGTAGCGGATGTTGTTCTTGGCGTCGTAGTGGATGGCGCCGTTGCTCTGACCGTCGGGGTTCAACGTGAAGAGCGTCTTGCGCATCACTTTGCCGTTGGCGTCGGTGACGGTCTCGGTGGCGGTGGCTTTTTCGCGATCGGTAATGATCGTGGCCTTCGAACCGTCGGCGAGCACGCGAGTGGTGGCACGGACGACGGGGGCGTCCTGGGCGACCGCAGCGGTCGCGGCGAGCAGGCAGGTGAAGAGAAGCGCTTTCACGGGATGCAGCATAGCGAAGGGCCGGCTATTCGGCGAGGGCTTGATTGAACTGAAGATCGTACAGCCGGCGGTAAGCCGAACTGCGGTCGTAAAGATCCGCGTGGCGGCCGACATCGACGATGCGGCCGTGCTCCATGACGACGATCTGATCGGCGTGGAGGATGGTGCTGAGGCGGTGGGCGATGGCGATGACGGTGCGGCCTTCGGCGAGGTTATCGATGGCGCGCTGGACCTGCTTTTCGGCTTCGGAATCGAGGGCGCTCATCGCTTCGTCGAGGAGCAGGATCGGCGCGTTTTTCAGGAGCGCACGGGCGATGGAAACGCGCTGCTGCTGGCCGCCACTGAGGAGCGAGCCTTTGTCGCCGATCACGGTCTCGTAGCCCTGGGGCTGGGCCTCGATGAAGTCGTGCGCATAGGCGAGGCGCGAGGCTTCCTCGATCTCGGCGCGGGTGGCATCGAGTCGACCGTAACGGATGTTATTCTCGATCGTATCGTGGAAGAGGAAGATATCCTGACTGACCGTGGCGATGTTTTCGCGGAGCGAAGCCTGGGTGACTTCGCGGAGGTCGAGCCCATCGATAGTGATGCCGCCACCCTGAACATCGTAGAGGCGCTGGAGCAGGGCGAGCATGGTGGTTTTGCCAGCGCCGCTGACACCGACCAGCGCACACGAGGTGCCCGCGGGGATGACGAGATCGATACCGTGCACGGCAGCTTTGTCGGAGCCGTAGCTGAATTCCACGCCGGTGAAGCGGATTTCGCCGCGCGCCTTGGGCAGCGGCTTCGCGTCGGGCCGATCGGTGATGGCGGGATTCCGGTCGAGCAGCTCGAAGACCTTGGTCGTGGAGGCCAGGCACTTCTGCATCATGAGATGGATGCGGCTGAGGCTCTTGAAGGCCGGGTAGAGCATGACCATGCCGGCATTGAGCGCGGCGAAGGAATTGAAGCTGAGCTTGTAGTGCCAGGCCCAGAGCAGCGCGGCCGCGACGCCGAGCGAAGCGACGGTTTCCACCGCCGGTTGGGAAAGTTCGAGGGCTTTCCGCCAGCGCATGATGTGACGCATGATCTCGGCATTCGCGCGATTAAAACGCTCGGATTCGAAGTCTTCGCGAGCGTGGGTTTTCACCACGCGGATACCGGCGAAAGCTTCCTGCATGATGACCATGAGCTGGCCGGCTTCCTCTTCTTCGCGGGCGCCGGCTTTGCGCACCTTCTTGCTGACAAGCACAACCGGGATGAGGCAGAGCGGAAAGACGAGGAAGGAGGTGAGCGTGAAACGCCAGTCGACCACAAAGAGTGCGACGAGGCCGGTAACGATGGAAATGGGTTGCTTGACCACATCGCCCGCGATGGTGGTGAGCGCCTGCTGGGCCATGCGGGTCTGGTTAAAGACGGTCTGCACGAGATCGCCGGCTTTGGCTTTGTTAAAGAACTCCATCGATTGGCCGAGGGTGTGCCGGAAGACTTCCTGGCGGATGTCGTCGAGCACGCGGACGCTGCACCAGAGCATGCAGTAGGAATTCAGGTAACTGCACACGCCGCGCAGGAGCATGAGCACCGGGATGGTGGAACAGATGAGCAGCACCGTGCCGAGGCTGGCATTGCCGAAGTGCAGATTGGCGAGCTGCGGGAACCAGCGCACGACGGCGCTGGAGACCTTCGAGTGGCTGTCCGGGAAGACCGCGCCGGCGACGTACTGGATATCGAAGACCAGCAGCCCCTGCATGGCGCCGAAGAGCGCGCCGAAGAGGATGCCGAGACCGAACCGCGCGCGGTAGGGGCGCAGGTAGGCGAAGAGACGTTGATAGGGCGCTTTGGCCGCGCGGAGGAAATCGCCGAAACTCATTTTGGCGATGTCCTTGCGGGACACTTTTTTGATGACGGTACTCAAGTGGGCGGTGGTGAACTCGGGGGCGCCGGTCTCTTTAAATCGGTGAAGGCAAGGGAGATGATGGCGAACCGAGGAGGGAGTCGATAGCACGGCACACGAGTGCGGTCGAGATGCGGTCCATGGGGGCACCCTTCATCCGCGGCTCAAACCGGGTGAGTGGTTCGTCGGGGTGAGCGGCGGAAATGACGATGGCGGCAGGGTGCCGCGGGCGCCAGTGAAAGGGGTTCGTGGGGCCGAAGAGGGCGATCTGCGGGCGCTGGAAAGCGGCGGCGAGATGGACGGCAGCGGTGTCGCAGCTCACGACGAGGCGGGCTCCGGCGAGAAGCGAGGCAAAGGCGCAGAGGTTTTTGGGCAGGGCCACTTCGGCGCTGCCGGGCCGGGCGCCCTGAAGAATGGCTTCCGCGTGTTTGCGCTCATCCGGATCAGGGCCGGTGGTGATGACGATGGGCAGGCCGTAGGTCTGCGCAAGGTGGCGAGCGACTTCGGCCCAGCGGTCGGCGAGCCAGAACTTTTCCGGACGGGCGGTACCGGGGTGAAGGACGATGTAGTCGCTCCGCGCGGGATTGGCCTCTGGCAACCGCAACGTGGCGGGCAGGCCCTCCTGCTCGATCCCAAGGGGACGGAGTAGATCGAGGTAATGGTCGGTCGTGTGCCGGTCGCGCACATTCGAGGCGACGAACTCGCGGTAGAGCCAGGCGCGCAGTTTTTTCTTTCGCACCCAATCGAAGGTGATCGTGCGACCGGAACGGGCAAGAAAGGTCGCCAGCGCCGAGCGATCGGTACCGGTGAAATCAAGGACGACGTCGAAATGACCGGTGAGCGTTTGCTGCCAGGGTCCCCAGCCACGCTTCGGCCCGAAGACGATCCCGGCATCGACGCCGGGGATCGCGGGGAAAAGACCAGCCGTGCTGCTGTGCATAGCAAGGGTGATTTCGGCTTGCGGCAATCCAGCCCGCAACGCGGCCAGTGCGGACGTCGTCAGCACCAGATCGCCGATGCGTTTAAGCTGAAGGGCGAGGATCTTCATTTCCGCACCTCCCGATAAGCTTCCAGCAGGCGGGTGCGAAAATGCCCCCAGGTGAAATGCTCGGCGACGCGCTGACGGCCGGCGGCGCCGAGGCGCAGGCCAAGGTCGCGGTCGCGATAGAGGCGCTCGATGGCAGCGGCGAGCGCGTCAGGATCATTCGGCGGAATGATCAACCCATTCACGCCATCCTGGACGACGTCGCCCGCTTCGCGGGTGGTGATCTGGGGCAAGCCACAGGCAGCGGCTTCGTAGGTGCACTTCGCGCTGCCTTCGCATTCGCTGGGGAAAACGTGCACGGCAGCGGCGCGATAGGCTTCCTCCACTTTCGGCAAAAAACCCGCCACGCGCACCGTCGGACCACCGTATTGCTCGAGGGCGGCTTTAATTTCGCTGTGTAGGGTACCGACCAGGACCAATTCGGCATTTTTCAACGCGAGGCGGTGCCAGGCAGCGAGAAGGTGGTGCACCCCTTTGCGCTCGATCAGCGCGCCGACGAACACACAGCGGAAAATTTCCGGTGGCTGTGCAGCGGGGGTAAAGCGCTCGATATTTACACCGCGTTGATGGCGGAAAAGTTTTTCTTTCGGCAGACCGGCGGCGAGGAAGGTTTCCTCGGCCTTCTCGGAGAGGACGAGGATGCGATCGGCGAGATCGTACTCCTCGATCATCTGCTGGCGGGTGATCAATTGCCGCGCCTTCCAGCCAGCCCAACCCCGGAGTGCGGCCCGTTCGCGTTCGCTTTTGGTGAGGCGGTCCGGCTTGGTTTTGCCTTTGTTCCGATGCCAGGTAGGGATCTCGATGACGCTGCGGATGCCACGCTTGCGACATTCGCGGAGGGAGCGCACGCACTCGCCGCTCCAGCCGTGGAAAATTTCCACCCCCTCGGCCCGGGCCAAAGTGGCGGAGGCAACCTGATCGAGAGCGTGTTTTTTGGCGCCGTAATAGTTTTCTGTCGGCAAGAAACTCCCCAGCAGGCGCACCGGGTGAAAACGGAGAGTGTGGACCCGCGCAGCCTCCAAGTCCGGCGTGCGGTTTTCAAAAGCGTAGGCCTGCCAATCCATTTCGGCGGCCTGAACGGCGCGCAGCGTTTCCTGCGCCACGGCATCGAGCCCACTCCCGCCTATACGAGCGGAGGTGGCATAGAGTAATTTGGGATTTCTGATTTCGGGTTTCAGCTTGTAGGAGTCTGGCGCCAGCGGCGCAGCCCACATGTTTCCATCTGAAATCGCAAAAACCAAAATGCCAAATCCATGAAGATCGGCCTAGCCCGCCGGGGATATTCAGAGACAGGAGGAGCGGAAGCGTACCTGCGGCGCTTTGCCGAAGCAGCGACCGCAGCCGGCCACGAGTGCATGCTTTATACCACCGCCGGGTGGCCGGCGAATAAATGGCCGGGCCAGCTCGTGCGCGTAGCCGGGGCGACACCTGCTGATTTTTCGAGCGGTCTCGCCCGGGCGCGTGCGGCGACGCCCTGCGATCTGCTCTTCAGCTTCGAGCGCGTGGCCAACTGCGATGTGTATCGCGCCGGGGACGGCGTGCATGCGAGCTGGCTGCATCGCCGGGCGAAGTTTGAGCCGAAGTGGAAAACATGGCTCCGCCGCTTCAATGGCAAACATCGTGAGATGCTGGCCCTGGAAGGGCAGCTCTTCAGCCCGACCGGGGCACGGCGGGTGATCGCGAATTCGAAATTCGTGCGCAAGGAAATCACCCGGCATTTCGGCTTCCCGGAGAGCCGGATCGATGTGGTCTACAACGGCCTGCCGCCGATGGAAATCGCGCCGGGCCGGCGGGAAACCATGCGCCAGGAACTGGGGATCGATTCCGAGGAATACGTGGCGGTTTTCGTGGGCTCAGGCTGGGAACGCAAGGGGCTGCGTTTCGCCGTGGAGGCGATTCGCCAGATGGGCGAGGACGCTCCCCTGCTCCTCGTGGCCGGACGCGGCGATCCGAAGTCGATGCCGGCTTCGCTGCGCGTGCGCTATCTTGGGCCGCACAACGATATTCCCGGATTGCTGGCGGCGGCGGATGTTTTTGTGCTGCCGACACTTTACGATCCGTTTTCCAATGCGTGCCTCGAAGCGCTGGCGGCGGGGCTGCCCGTGATCACCTCGCGCGTGAATGGCTTTGCCGAGATCATCGATCCAAACGTGGAAGCCGATCTGCTGCCGCGGCCGAACGATGTGGAGGCGATCATTTTCAGCCTCTGCGCGTGGGCCGATCCCTTCCGCCGCGACACCATCCGGCCAAGGCTGATCGCGAAAGGGGCGGAGTATTCGATCGAGCGCAACCTGCGCGAGACGATCGAAGCGCTGGAAAATGTGCGGGTGCGCTATCGACTGCGATAGGGCTTCGCTCAGACCTGCGGTGGAGCTGGATCGGGCAGTTGTTCGCGACTGGCCCGATCGGCTTCGATCAGCTCCCAGATTTTCCGCAGCGTGCTCTCGGAGATCGCGACCTCGCGACTGAGCTGGCCGGGCAATTGGGCCGGTTGCGACGCCGCTTCCGAGGCCACGGGAGCGACCGCCGGCGGGGCGACCACGATGAGCGACGGCTTGGCGGCCGTGGCTCCGGCGAGGACTTCGCGAATCTCGGTGAGGCCGTCGTAGAAGGCAGACAGTTTGGCCACGACCCGGGAAACAGGGTCTTCCTCGCCGGTGCCGCCGAGGACCTGATTCTTCCGGAAGGTCTTTTTGATTTCGTCCCAGCGGGTGGCTTCGGCGGGGGTGAGTGCGCCGATCATTTCCTTCAGCTTCAGCAAATTCGCTTCGGCGCCAGTGGTCAGCGTTTGCGCTTCGTTGCGGTAATAGCCAGCGAGCAGTTCCGCCAGCTCGGCGTCATTCATCACCGGGGCGATCTTCTCGGCGAGCCGGTTCATATTGCGATAGCTGCCCTGGAGTTTGAAGGGCGGCTCGGTGCGGTAAGCATCCGCCTGCCCAGCGCTGTGGATGTACTCTTCGTTCACCCGCAACACGACATCCCGCACGCGCAGCAATTTGCGAAGGACGGCCAGGAACTCCTGCTGCTCTTCCGGCGACCAATTGCCCTCGAGGTCGAGGCCTTCGCGAGGACCGGTGGTGGCGAGTTCGATCAAGGCCAGCAAATCCTTCGGCTGCCGGCCGACGACCCGGGCGAGGGCCGGATTCGAGGCGGCGGCATTCTCGAGATAGCTGGTGCGAAAGGCTTCAGCATGCGCGCCGACGATGTCGCCGAGATTGTACGTATCGGCGCGGTTCGCGAGCATATCCGGGATGCGGAATTTCTCGCCGCTCTCCGTGTAAGGATTGCCCGCCATGACCACAACGACTTTGCGTCCACGCAAATCGTAGGCTCGGGAGCGTCCGCGGTAGACGCCTTCGATCCGGCGGGAGCCGTCGCAGAGGCTGATGAATTTCTGCAGGAACTCCGGGTTCAGGTGCTGGATGTCGTCGAGACAGACCATCACGTTGTCGCCCATCTCGAAAGCGAGGTTCAGCTTCTCCAGTTCATCGCGGGCCGCCGCATTCGGCGCTTCGGCCGGATCGAGCGACGTGACTCGATGGCCGATGGCCGGGCCGTTGATCTTCATGAAGATGATGCCAAGCCGGCTGGCCACGTATTCGACCAGGGTGGTCTTGCCGTAGCCCGGCGGCGAGATGAGCAACAGCAGCCCCATGCGATCGGTGCGTTTGGCGTCTCCGGCGGCACCGATTTGCTTGGCCAGGTTGTCCCCCACCAACGGCAGATAGGCCGTATCGATCAACCGATTGCGGACAAAGCTGGTGAGCACCTTCGGTTTGAATTCACCGAGGCGCAGGCGCTCACGCGCGGCGCTGAGAGCCTCGCGTTTCAAGGCGATGAAGCGCTCGTAAAGCGGGACAACGGTACTTTCGTGCGTGCGCATCCGGCGCATGAAATCGAGGTAGTGCAGCAGCATCTGCCCACCCTTGATCCGGACGTGATTTCCGACGAGGCCATCGACCGGGCTGGTCATGGCGGCATCGACCACGCCACCATGTTTCCCGCTGTGGATCAGCCAGGCCGCCTCATCGAGGACTTCCGCAGCTTCGACGGGCTGCAGGGTACTGGCGAAGCCGCCGACCCATTCACGGATCATTTCGAACTGATGCGCGGCATGACTCTGAACCGCCGAGCGCGCGGCGGCAAAGGCCTCCGAGAGACGATGATCGCGCAGGTGGCCGTGGAATTTCTCCGCAAGCTGAGCAGCCTCGGTCGAGACGACAAAATCGGTCCCCTGCTTCAGAGTGAAATAGAGGAACTCGGCGGCTTCGCTGATGACCTCCTCGGGAAATAGACCGGTGCGCTGGACGAACTCATGAATCAGCCCGTGCAACTCACGCAGGTACTCACCGCGCTGACTGGCGGTGGGGAAGGCGCGCTTCATCGCCCCGAGGCCGCGCAATCGGGCAAGTAACAATTCCCGCCGCTCGCCTTCCGGAAACTGCCCCCAGAAAATGGCGGCCAGCGCCCGCGCACGGCTGGCGTAGCGGAGCAAGCCGAGGCTTTGCTGCATCTGGACCAGGACACCGAGCAAGCGGGCCGCATCGAGATCATGCACGCCTTTGACGAAACCCTCAGAGAGGCGCGCGGCGGCGACTTCGCGCACGGTGCGTTGCCAATCTTCCGCGGTCCACGCGACGGCCGCTTCCAACTGCCGCTTTTCGGTGAGCGACTTCATCGCCAGATAGGCAAGCCACTCGGCGCGATAGACCTCGGGGGTTTCGCTGACCACTTCGAGGCCCCAGATGGAGCGCGTGGTCCGGAGATCGGGATCGTCGAGCGGTTCGAAGAAATTCGTGCCGGTGATGTGCAGACAAAGATCTTCACCACGCGGGACGATGGTCAGATCCAGCTCCTGGGTATTGACGAGGAACTGATGTTTACCGAGCTGGATCGCCTGTCCGCCACCGGCGAACAAATCCTGGCGATCCTTGAGCTGCCGCACGGCATCTTCACGCGTGGACTTGAGCCGGCTGCCGAGGTCATCGGCTTTCACCGTATCGCCGAGTGCGATGAGCTGCTCTGTCAGGTCACGCACTTTTTCGACCATGGCGTCAGCCGCGAAATAGCTGTTCAGCTCGTCCAGGCTGGCAGCCTGCTCGGCGCGATGTTTGATGCCTTTGAGGATGCGTTCCGCGGCGGTGAGGAGGCCATTGGCCTGACGGTTGCGCGTCTCGACGAGCTCCAGTTTACGCTGCTCAAAGGCGGCGCTGAAAGCCGTGCGCTTCTCGGCGAGTTCGATGACGAATTCCTCGAAATCAGCAAAGCGGGCTTCGAGTTCCTCGACCTGGACCAGCAGGCGGTTGAGGAATTCATCGCACTTCGCGGGTGTCGCGCTCAGGTCGAGATAGTTGGCCAGCGCCTGGTCGAGCAGCCGGGCTTGGGAGCCGAATTCGGCCACGGCTTCGCTGCCGCGCAGTTCGCGGATGCGTTGCTTCAGGGCGCTGCGCGCCTGATTCAACGTCGCGTAGATCGTGCTGACCGCGTCAATGATCTGGGTCGTCTCCGTGGCATCCTTGATCTTCAGGTTGCTGACGGTTTCGACGAGGAGATCGAGTTCGCGGGCAGCGGTTTCGATGTCGGCATCGAGCTTCTCCGCGTCGCTGACCTTGGGCATCACGGGCACCGCCGCGCGCAGTTCATCGACCCGCGCGCGCACCGGGGTGAGCGCCTCGGGTTTCAGGAGAAACTCGACCGTGCGCTGGGCGAGGCTACCCGAAGCATCGGCGACTCCCTGCTCGGTCTTTTCGACCAGGGCGAGATCGACGTAGCGGAGGTCTTTCAGCGAGATCAGTTCGCCGCGGAGTGCACGCAGTTCACCGAGACGAGTGACGAAGCGACCGATGTTTTCGAATGCTTCCGTGGGGAGCGCGCGCAAAACTGCGTTGGCCTTGCCGCCGACGCGTTGCGTTTCCGCGGCGGTGTTCTTTTTGACCGCGGCGACCTTGTCGAACTCGGCGAGGGCCGAGGAAGCGGCTTCGCGAATCGCAGACAGCGGCGTGCGCAGGTCGGCCGCCTCTTCCCGATCGAGCCAGAAATAGGAATCCAGGATGTCGGTCGTGGTCTTAACCAGATCGAGATAGAGCCCGGCAAAAGTGTCCTCCTTGCCGAGCAGCGCGAGCACTTCGTAGCACTCGGCCATGGCTTCCACGAGCACCGGGTTGCCGATCTTGTAGAGATAGGAAGTGGACGCGACCGGGGGCTGCCAGGATTCCCCGACATAGGGCGTCTGCCAGACCTGGATGACGTGATGCTTTTGCGGCTCCGGCGCGTTGCGGAAAATCGCCATCTCGCCGTTTTCGAAGAGCGAAAAACCGCCGCAGATCATCGGCGTCTCGACCGCGCGCGAAATGCGATTGTAGCTCAGCAGCACATAATCGCCAGACTCCTTTTGGTAGAAGGCAAAGAGATAGTCCTCCCCATTTGGCGAGACCACGCGCTGGGTGAAGCACATGTCGCTGAGCTGCGTTTCGAACTCCTTGAACTCGCCCGATTGAAGGTAGTAGCCCCGCGGGAAAATGATGCCGTGATGATCGGGCAGCAGCACACAAGCATCAGCGATGGCATCGATGCGCCGGACCTCTTTGACCTTTTCATTGAAGACCAGATACCGGAACGCGTGCTCCTGGTAAGGGCGGATCTTCAGCAGGATGAGATGGCCGACAATGGCGTAGTGAATCTCGGCGTCGTCGAGTGTTTGATCCCGCTGCTCCACGGGCTCAGCATAGATCCCCTCGCCGGTCGCGGTATTGTCCTCGATCTTGATCGTCAGGTCTCCGCCGACACACTCGACGAAGACGCGATCTTCGATGGATATGTGAGGGTATAATCCCTGGCGATGGAGTTCGCGATGGGTCCGCTTCCACTGGAATTCGTGCTGGGGCGGAAACGTGTACTCGTGGTCGAAACGATTACCAAGGTAGATGAGTCCACCGGCTGGCTCGGAGCCGGCAAGCCACTTGAAGGTCTTGATGTCACCCACACTTCGGCCGACCCGAAACTCCATGAAGAGGTTCGGCCGGAGTAGGGTGAATTTGGTGAAGACCGTGTTTTTGTAATAGCGATAGAGCGATTTGAAATCGCTCTCGAATTGAGCATCGCCGAGCGCGTCAAGCGGGAGGGCGTGGAACTGTTTGTCCCGGTATTCGTAGACCGCGAAGACGTCGTCGAGCAGGGTCTCGGTGCGAAGCCCGAGGTGCACATTGTAACCGAAGACAAACCGGCCCCCGCCGATCGGGATCAAATCGCGCGGTAGACAGTTATTCTTCGTCGTGATGCGTTCGGTCGCAATCAAGCCGGTCTTGATCGTACCGAAAACCTCCTGGCGGCTGAGGTTCAGCTTTTCCAGCCGAGCACGCAGATCGGCCCCCTGCGCGCTCAGACGCGCACGCAGGATTTCATAAGTCCCCTGCTCCAGTCCTTGAGCCGGAGCGGATGAAGCAGCTTGGGAAGTAGGTACCGAATCAGCCATGAGTGTGGGCCTGACAGGAGTGTGGAAGGGTGCGCTCACAGCAACACCCTCCCTGGCAACTTTTCGAACCGGCCTTAGGATTTAGAGACCGCCGTGGACAGGGCATCGAGGCGCTGGGCGTCGAGGCCGAGGCGTTTGGCCTGGCCGAGGAGGCCGGTGAGGAGGCCTTTGGTGCGGGGCTCTTCGGTGAGGCCGAGCATTTGGGAAAGCGCGGCGCTGACGGTAAGGTTTTTCACGTCCTCCGAGGTGAGACCGAAGCGATCGATGAAGCCCTGCACTTGCTGGTGGAAATGTTCCGGGTCGCCGTTGAAGAAGGTGTCCTTTACGTCGGTCAACGTCGCGCTTTTTTGCACCAGACGATCGACGGCTTTCGCCTGAGTGATGGCGCCCGTGATCCGGTCAAAGAACTGGCTTTCGCCGCCGATGATTTCGATGCTCGCGTGCTTCAACGCTTCGCCCACAACGGTCGCCTGGCTGTTGGAGATATCGGCCTGCACCCGAATGGCAGCGAGCTCGACTTCCTTGTCCTTGTTGAGGCGCAGCTTGAATTCCTCGTGCTCCTTGCCGACGGCATCGAAGAGTTTCATGGCCTCGGCTTTTTCGGTGATGCCCTTCGCCTCGGCGGCAGCCTTGAGCTGGAGCACTTCGGCCTCAGCAGTACCCTGTTGTTTCACGGCTTCAGCCCGCGCGGTGAGAACCTGCGCTTCGGCCAGCCCTGGTGCGGCGGTCTCGGCGGTAATGGCCAGGGCGAGCTGTTTCTTGGCGGCCGCGACCTTGGTCGCGGATTGTTCCTCGGCTTCGGCGAGGATGAGCTTTTGCTGAGCCATGCGCTCGGCGGCTTGTTTCTCCGCGTCGGCGTGGCGCACGGTGGTGAGCAAGTCCTGATCGGCGCGCAGCTCGGCGGCTTTCTTGGCGGCCTCGGCGGCTTTGATGTCGCGAATCAGCACGGACTCGGCTTCTTTTTCGGCCGCGGTAACGGCGACCTTTTTCTCACGCTCGGCGCCGGCAAAAGCCTCGGCGTCCTTGATGCGCTGCTGTTCGAGCACCACGGTTTTTTCGACTTCGAGGCGCTGACGGATGACGTCCTGGATCGTTTTCTGTTCTTCTTCGACGGCTTTCTGCTTGGCGATCTGGGCCAGTGCGACCACGCGTTCGCGTTCGGTCGCTTCGATCATGCGATCTTTTTCAACGCGTTCCTTTTCCACTGCATCGGTGCGTTCCTTGTTCCGGGTCGCGACAATGACCTGGCGGTTTTTATTTTCCTCGGCGACGAAGATTTCCTCGTCGCTGGCGATGCGCGCGGCTTCGGCCTTGAGGCGGTTTTCCTGTTCCACCTTTTTCGTCTCGGCATCTTCGCGGGCTTTGATCGACGCGATTTCGCGCTTCTGCTTTTCCGTCGCTTCGGCGAGCTGCTTCTGCATTTCGAGGATGGCTTCCTGGCCCTCGACGTTTTGCTTGGTGATCGTCTTCTCGCGCTCGTTATCGATCTTGTTGGAGAGGATCTTCTGCGCAGCGGTGAGCTCGGTGATTTTCTTGATGCCTTCGGAATCCAGGATGTTGTCCGGATTGAGCAAGGTCAGCGGGGTCTGCTCCAGGAAATCGATGGCGACGTCTTCGAGCACGAAGCCGTTCAGATCGGTGCCGATCGACTGCAGGATGCCTTCCTTCAATTTGTCCCGGCTATTGTAGAGATCGACGAAGTGGAATTGGCGGCCGACGGTCTTGAGCGCCTCGGAGAATTTGGCGTCGAAGAGGTCGACGATGGCAGCGAGGCTCGAGGCCCGGGCACAACCGACGGCCTGGGCGACCTTGAGCACGTCTTCGGGCGTTTGGTTCACCCGGACGAAGAAGGCGACTTTGATATCGGCGCGCATGTTATCCATGCAGATAAGGCCGTTTTTGCCCTGCCGATCGATCTCCACGCGTTTCACGGAGATATCCATGTATTCGCACTTGTGGATGATCGGGAAGACGACCATGCCGGAGAAGGAGACCTTGGTTCCACCGACCCCATTGCGCACGAGAGCCTGCCCTTGCTCCACTTTACGAAAGCAGGTGACGAGACTGACGACGCCGCCCAAAACGAAGAGCAGCAGGAGAACACCGACGACGCCAAAAAGCGCGTCAACCAGAGCGAGGATGGGCATGACTAGTGGGTATGGGTTTGGGTTGAGAGATCCGGGAGAGGAGCGATGAAATAGATGCCGCGTTCGCGATCCTCGCGCACGACGACGGCGACGCTCCCGCGGGGCAGCCGGGCATCATCCATGGTGCGGACATTCAGCAGCAGCGGAGCGCCAGCGGTCTTGACCTCGACCTGGCCAAACGAAGGCGTGGCCTCGGTGGTGACCACGACGCAGCGCTGGCCGATGACGGTCGCGTGTTGATCGTGATCCTTGGTAAGCACGCGGAAGAGCGGCTTGAAGGGCAGCGTGACGTAGCGAGTGACGATGACGGCGACGACGAAATTGGGCAGCAGCGCGGCGAGCGAAAGCACGACACTTCCCTCAGTGACGTAGCGGGTAAGCAGGATCGAGCCCGTCCACATGCACAGCACGAGAATGCTCACGACGAGCATCAGCGGCACTTCGCCGACATTCAGAAAACTGAGCGCGTGCGACCACCAGGCGGCACTGCCGGTCTCGGCGGTGTCCTTGCCAAAGTGACCACCCTTGTCCCCGGGAAGATGTGGGTCGGCGTGGCCGACGGCATCACCGCCGTGGGCTCCGTCAATGCCGCCATGAGCATCGAAATGTCCGTCCGCGCCCACGTCGCCGAAGAGATGCACATCGAGCACACCGAGAGCGACCATCAGCCAATAGAGCACCACGACCCCCAACAAAAATGTGAAGGGGAGATTCACCCAGCGGATCGACTCGGAGAACACCTCGTGCATGACGGGGCGGACTTTGAACCGGCCCGCGGGGAACCGCACTTACAAACGGCGCGGGAAATTCGAAAATGCCCGCCTCAAAACAAAACAGGCCGCGCCCGGAAGCGCGGCCTGTTCAAAACCGAGGATGTTAACGACTGCGGCGCCTTACGCGCCCATGCCTTCCTCAAAGCTGCCGGCAGCGGCCGGCCAGCAGAGGTTTTCCTTCACGTAGCGAATGCCGTCCGCGGAGCAGAAATCGAGTTCCTTGTGCGCGCTCTCGGCCTCGACCACGAGCGGCGCGGTGTCCGTCTTGTGGATGCGGCAGTAACGTTCGCGGTAGCCGACGTGAAGGAGCAGCTCGACGTAGCGCTGCATGTTCAGGTCGCCCGAGCCGAGGTCAGTGAACTGCATCGCGCGCTTCGGCCAGTTCGGATCCATCGTGCGCAGCGGGAAGCCCGGACGGATGACGAAATTCTTCACGTGCGCCGCGTAGATCCGGTTGCCAACCTTGAGGAAACGCTGCTCCCACGTCTCGCCTTCCCAGCAGTGGGACGGGTCGGCATTCACGCCGAGCACTTTGTCGCCGTCGCAGATCTCGACGAGCATATTGAAGTCATCGGCCGTGGAGGCACCGGTGCCGGGATGGATTTCGTGGCAGAGATAGAGGCCGAGCTTGCGGGCGTGATCACGCAGCTTCTGCGTCTTCTTCACGAAGCGCTCCTTGCCCTCTTCCAGCAGGTCGAATTTGCCGCTCTTTGCTTTCGGATCCGGGCCAGCCCAAAAACCCCAGGGATAACCGGTGGCGAGTTCCCAGCCGAACGCGACACCCCAGAACATGGGCAGCGATTTGAGGCCGAGCTCGGCGACGTGGTCCATGAGCTTGAGCAGGTATTTTTCGTGCCAGGCCTCGATCTTCTCGGGGCTGAGCTGGAGCACATCCGGCGCGATGAAGGGGTTGCCCGACTTCGTGCCGGTCCAGATCGAGGTATGCACCCAGAAGGGGCAGTGCGCCGAGACGCCGTCGATTTTCATGCCCCGCGATTCGAAGACATTCTTGATGTCCTTCACTTTGCGCAGGCCGCCTTTGCCATCGCCGAGCATGTAGTTCGAGGGCTGGGCGCCCGCCGCGCCGGCGGCTTTGGCGTAGTCGAGGAAAGCTTCGAGCGATTTGGCCCCGTGCTGGGCGCCTTCAATGGAGGGATGGAACGCGGTGTTCGGCATGGTCGTGCGAGACGGTGTAAGGTTGCGGGTTCGGTGCGGAAACGGGGGAAAGGGCGAGCAACGTAGGATGGAGCCAAAAGGCAGTTCAAACCTTCTTTTCGCGGGGGAAACCAGATCCTGCACGGGCCATCCGGACTAACTGGGCAAATCAGGCCCATCACCGTCGGCAAACGTGGGGGCCGAAGTCAGGCGCGGGAGACTTTTTCATCAAAACTCAAAATTCCAGTTGCAACCCAATTAGAATCTCCTACTTTCGTCGTCCGCTAACGCGGGTGTAGCTCAGTTGGTAGAGCACTTCCTTGCCAAGGAAGACGTCGAGAGTTCGAGTCTCTTCACCCGCTCCACTCTTACTTCCCAAGAGTGGACGCACGGAAAGCAAAGGGTTCGCTTCCGATTCGTTTGCCAATTCCAGTGCGAGTCTATCGCTGCTTGGAAAAGCTCGTACAGCCGACGGCATCTTCGGCATTCGAGCCGCGAGCGTATTCCTCAGGATTCACGGCTGCATCCCTGTGTGAGGCGGTTTCACGGGCACGCTTTCGCCCCGGTTTCGGATTCAAATTCCGACGCCGGATTCTCCGCCAAGACTCGACGCGCGGACATCATTTACTCCTCGGCAGTCGCCCGAAGGGGGTGGAGGATATTCTCTTCTCCCCGCGACGATGCTTCGCTTCCTTCTTGCTCTTTTCGCCGTGCCCGCGCTGGCCGCAGACTTTCCGGACAGCACGTGGCCAATTCCATCTCCCACGGAGGTGAAGCTCGATCTGGCAAAGCTGAGCGCGGCTCGCGACTACGCCTTAACCGGGGAGGGTTCGGGATGCATCATCCACCGTGGCCAATTGGTCATGAGTTGGGGTGACCAAACGGCGATCTACGATCTGAAATCGTCGAGCAAATCGATCGGGGTGACTTTGCTTGGAGTGGCCTTGAAAGATGGGCTCGTCCGGCTGGATGACCCGGCGCAGAAATATGATCCCGCTCTGGGCGTCCCTCCGGAAGACAATCGGGCAACCGGCTGGCTGGAAAAAATCACGCTGCGGCAATTGGCCGAGCAAACGGCTGGGTTTGCAAAACCCGGAGGCTACGAGCGGCTGCTCTTTGCGCCGGGTACACGCTGGAGCTACAGCGATGGAGGTCCGAATTGGCTCGCCGACTGTCTTACCCTCGCCTGGCATCGCGATTTGAAGGAGGTGTTTTTTGCGCGCATCGCCCGGCCGCTGGGAATTACCGAAGCGGATTTGAGATGGCGGACGAACGCGTATCGCCAGGAACCGCTCGGGGGATTAAGCCGGCGGGAATTTGGTTCCGGCTTCTGCGCCAATGTGCCAGCCATGGCCCGAATCGGTTATCTCTATCTACGCGAGGGCTGGTGGAAGGGAGACCAAATTTTGCCGCGGGATTTTATCGAGGCAGCCCGGACGACCCGCGCGGAAGTACGTGCGCTGACCGTGGAGAATCCCGAGCATTACAGCAATGCCTCGCAGCACTACGGCCTGCTCTGGTGGAACAATTCCGATGGGACACTCCCCGGCGTCCCTCGCGATGCCTATTGGTCGTGGGGGCTGTACGATAGCTTCATTGTGATCATTCCCAGCCTGGACCTCGTGGTCGCCCGTGCCGGAAAAGCGTGGTCACGACGCGAGGGCGCGCATCACTACGAAGTGCTCAAACCCTTCCTCGAGCCGATCGCGGCCGCGGTGACGGCAGCCCCAGCAGCTCGTTCGCCCTATCCCCAGAGCAGCGTGGTGAAAGGTATCGAATGGGCGCCGAAGGAAACCATCGTGCGACTAGGGAAAGGTGGAGACAACTGGCCCATGACGTGGGCCGACGACGACGCGCTCTACACCGCTTATGGAGATGCCAACGGCTTTGCGCCGCGCTTGCCGGAAAAGCTGAGCCTCGGCTTCGGTCGCGTGCTGGGTCTACCGCCGGATGTCCGGGGAGAAAATATTCGCGCGACAGGTCTGGAAACCAAAGGCGACGGGAAACACGGCGCGAAAGCGAGCGGTTTGTTAATGGTGGATGGCGCGCTCCATCTGCTGGCGCGCAATACTGGGAATGCGCAGATCGCGAGCTCGCGGGATCGCGGCGCGACCTGGCAATGGGCGCCGTGGAAATTCACCGAAAGTTTCGGCTGCCCGACCTTCCTGAATTTTGGCCCGAACTACAGGGACGCGCGCGATGAGTTTGTTTACCTCTATTCGCCCGATGCGCCGACCGCTTATGAGCGGGCTGATCAGCTGGTGCTGGCGCGGGTCCCGAAGCGCCAACTGCTCGAGCGTGCGGCTTATGAAGTATTTGCTGGATGGCGCGATGGCGCCCCGCAATGGACTCGGGACTTCGCTCAGCGTAGCGCGGTTTTCCGCAGTCCGGGCGCCTGCTATCGCCTCGGCGTCTCGTACGATGCGGGGATTCAGCGCTACCTGCTTTGCATGACGGGGGAGGGCGCCGATACCCGCTTCGCCGGTGGGTTTGGCATCTACGATGCGCCCGAACCGTGGGGCCCGTGGACCACCGTCTTTTTCACCCACGCCTGGGATACCGGCCCCGGCGAAACTTCGAGCCTGCCGACCAAGTGGATGAGCGCGGACGGGCTCACGGTGCATCTCGTTTTTTCCGGGGAAGACTCCCTATCCATTCGGACTGGGAAATTGCTCAAATAGCGTACCTCCTTCGGAGGTTTCCCTGCCATGCTCAAACGTTCCCTCCTCCCTCTGCTCGCCCTCACGACCCTGCATGCCGCCGATCCGGCGCCGGCTACGGTCAAGCCAGCCACACCGACCCCCGTGCCCGGCCCGGCTCCGACTCTCGCGAATGTCCCCTACGGTTCGCACGAGCGGCAGGTGCTCGATTTCTACAAAGCCGAGTCCGACAAACCGACGCCGCTGCTCTTTTTCATTCACGGTGGGGGCTGGGTCGCAGGCGACAAAAAGAACCCGGGGAGTTTGAAAGACTGCCTTTCCGCGGGCATTTCGGTCGTCTCGATCAATTATCGTTATTCCTGGCAAGCCCAGCTCGCCGGGGTGGTTCCTCCAGTGAAAGCGCCGCTCGAAGACGCGGCCCGGGCACTGCAATTCGTGCGGAGCAAAGCGAAGGAGTGGAACATCGACAAACAACGCATCGGCGCGAGCGGCGGGTCGGCAGGCGCGTGTTCCTCGCTCTGGCTCGCCTTTCACAATGACCTGGCCGATCCGAAAAGCAGTGATCCGATCGCGCGCGAATCGACCCGGCTTTGGTGCGCTGCCGTCAACGGCGCGCAAACCTCGCTCGATCCGAAGCAACTCAAGGAGTGGACGCCCAATAGCCGCTATGGAGGACATGCGTTCGGCTTCATGGATCCGAACGATGTGAAATCACGGGATCATTTCTTTGCCCAGTTTCTGGAGCATCGGGAGGAGTGGCTGCCGATGATCAAGGAATACTCGCCCTACGGACTCGTGTCGAAGGACGACCCGGGCGTCTACCTGTTCTATGCGGCAGCGCCAGCGATTGGACAGGAGCAGAAGGATCCAACCCATACTGCAAACTACGGCGTGAAGCTGCAGGAACACTGCCAGGAAATCGGGGTACCGTGCGAACTGGTGTATCCGGGGGCACCGGAGGTAAAGCATCCCAACATCGACTCGTATCTGGTCGAGACCCTGAAGAAATAACGAACCTCGTCCCAGTAGCGGCGGCTTCGACCACCGCCGCTACGAGCGGATCGATACCTCCAACGGAGGATGCTGAAGCGATGAACCGGTTATGAATGCCATGGCCGGTTTCGCTGTGTTTCTACTGATTCTCTGGGTGGTGCTGCGGGTGGCGCTCGCCATCACCAGCGGGCTGCTCCATCTGCTTTGGATCGCAGCCGTGGTAATGTTTGTGATGTGGGCGGTGGGCCGGCTTCGCTCGAAGCGCGCCTGAATTCGCCCGGCAGCGCAACGCGATGCCCTCCAGCTCGTAAACTCTCGCGTCGATCAGGCCACCGCCAGCACGTGGATCGCACGGCTGGCGACGAGATCTTTCACCCTCGCCGCATAGGCGGCCATGTGTGGGGCAACGAGGTGAGCCTCGAGGGCAGCCGGGCTTTCCCATTTCTCGACGACCACGAAGGTGTCGGGGCCGAAGCCCGTTTGAAAGGGAAGCGCAGGCTGGGCATCGATGGTGGCTTCGTACTCGACACACCCGGCTTCAGCCCGAACGTTCGGGATATTGGCCCGAAATAAATCCAGAACCGCGGCTCGCTGACCCGTCTTGGTCGTGATGATAGCAATGACGTGGATCATGGAAAACGCAGTCTAAAACCAGCCCGCGTCCGTGGTCGTACGATGGATGCCGAGGGCTTCGTTGCGCTGCTCGTCGGTGAGAGATTTCCACCAGGTCTCGGCATCGGCCTTGGAGTGGGCCAGCACGACAAAACTGCGGCCAGCCCATTCCATTTCATGCTGGGAAGCATCGGCTTCGTCAGCACGGCAACGAATCCAGGGAACCCGGATCAGAGTCACGCGGCCAAAGCGTACACCCCACGGCTCACCTTTTTGAGGCCTTTGGTTTTCTTGCCAGTGGTGGCAAGCCACACACGAACGCTGCCTTCAGGGCGCTTCGCTTTGGCTGCGATATCCTTGATCGCGATGCCTTCCTTCCCGGCGGCCTTGAGCACCGCGAGAATGTCTTCGGAAACCTGGCCGTACTTGCCCCGCTTTTTGCCGCCAGGGGCAGCAGCAGCCGGAGCAGCTTTGACTTTGGCCGGAGCCGGAGCAGCCACTTTAACCGCCTTCGCGGCCCTGCCCGCTTTCACCGGCGCCACGGCACCACCACCACCGACCACTTTGCTTTTCACCGCTTCGATCTGCGCTTCGAGGCCGGCGAGTTCCGCGGCCAGCTTGATCTTCTTTTCTTCGAGTTGGATGAGTTGCTTAAGGATCTGAATGTTGGTCATGAGCGATACCCCAACGATTAGTCGGGAAATGAGCAAGCGGAAATATCCAACATCCTAACTAGGGTCTTAGCCAACCGGCCCGCCCACGGTGACCCCGGCTTGCTGGATTTTGCGATAGGGCAGCAGCCAAATTAGCGATCGATCGAGCAAATCGACCTCTTGAATCCGGTCGCCACAAACGTCGCGAAAATCACAACGGAAGCCTTCGGCCAGCTGCCCTGCAGCACGGGCACGATCCCAAAATGCCGCACGTTATCCAGCTGAATGCGGCCGGCCTTATCGATCCGTCTCGATGGTGATATGGGTGCGGTCGTAGACTTGCACCCTCATCGCATTTATCGCCCGGGAGGTATTGAGACCGGTTCCGGGGTTAGTTTTCGCGCAGCAACTACTTGATCGAAATTAACCCACATCTGCCCTTTGCGCAGCTTGGGTTGCAGTTCACCGGGGGCCAGGACCGAGGCTTCATATTCCACGAGCACCCAGGATTTCGGACCATGGCCAAGGATCGTGACTCGATCGGGGCCATCGATTAATGGAGTCACGGTTTCCAACTGATAGACCTCCCCTCGCTTGATCATGGCTGCGAAGGGATTGACGTTCGCCGGCTGTGGATCTGGCGAGGGTTCAGTAACAGCGAAAGCCCCGAGAGCAGGCAGCAAAGAGAGGGTTAAGAGCAGCGTTTTCATGGCACGTCGGTGCGAAGCGTACTTCTGGATTCGTATCGTTCACTCCGAATGGCCCGGCCAATATCGGCAGGCGCGAACTATACGACAGATTTCGCTGATCTATTCCTTTCCTACCCACGACCGCCAACCCCTTCCGCTAGCGGTCTCTTCTGCCCTACTCCAACGCTCCTTACTTGAGGAGGGTGACGGTCGGCCAAGGGCCTTTGCCACCGAGCTTGAGCAAGGTCGGGTTCGCTTCAGCGAGCACCTTGATATTGCGCAGTTCGAGACCTTCCTTGCGGATGCTGAGAGTCTTGTCGGGCGACGTAGCGAGGAGTTCTTTGAGCTCCTGGAGCGGGATGGATTTACCAACGCTCTTCACCTTGCGGGCGGGCTTTTCAACGGCTTCGCCGGTCAGTGCCGCAATTTGCGCGTCCACCTCAGCCAGTTCCTTCGCCAAGGTATTCCGCCGATCCCGCAGTTCCTGCACGGCGTCGTTTTGCGCTTTCGCGAGCAACGCTTTAAGTTCTTCGATTCGAGCCGAGGCGGATTGATTGGTCGTCATTTTTGAGGAGCGGGGATGATGCCCCGTCAAGGCGACCCGTCAACCCAGTCTCGTCACTCATTGACGAAGTTATCGATAAAACCCCGTTATTTTTCAGGAATTATCTGCATTTGCCGCAAAAACGATTCGATTTGCTCGAACAAGAAAGCCGGCTCGTCGAGTTGGATAAAATGCCGCGCTTTAGGGGCAAAAACGACCTGGTGTCGGGGAATTGCCGCTACCTGAGCTCGATAGTTCGCCTCCAGTTGGCTTTTTTGGCTGGCGTCCGCGGCACTGGCAGTCGCTCCAACCAATAATACTGGCGCCGTGATCGCCGACACCTGTGGCCGCAGATCGGTGGTCATGATCTCATAGAGCGCGGCGCCGACTGCGCTTGGCGTGGAACGATCACTAACCGCACCGATCCGTTCGACCTCCTTTGGATCGGTGATCATACTGCGAAGCATCGCCCGATTTCCGCGCCTGAATTGCTCCGGCGTCTGAAGCTTCAACGGCGTACTGATGAAAAAGGCCATGGCTTGAGCCGACTCCGGGGTGGCGGAAGCATCCTGGAGCGCGGGGAAAAAAGGCACTCCATCCACGGCCACGACCGCCCCGATTTCATCTGGCATCGTCGCGCCAATCCAGAAGGCCATGAAGGCGCCCAAACTATGGCCGACCAGCACCGGTTTTTTGAGCTTCTGGACGCGAATGTAGCGGCAAAGGGCGTCGCGAATTTGCGCCAGAAAAGGCTCGCCCACCGGATCCAACGGAGGCTGTCCCGCAAAACCCGCGAGGGTGAAGACGTGGCATTGGTAGGTGGTCTGGAAATGTTCGACCGTGCCATCCCAGACATTCCCACCGGAACTCAGTCCCGGGATCAAAAGCATGGGCGGCCCTTCGCCGGTGACTTCGACCGAAAAGGGAAGCGGACTTTGCGGAGAATCTTTCGGATCGGCCTGCGCAAAAAGCGAGGTGATCGAAAGGAGCCACACCGCGCAGACAGCCGCGCGAGAAGATCGGGGGAGCTTTCTCATACAAGGGTTCCGCCGGCGGTTCTCCCGGAGGGGGACCGTCCTGCGTTCAACGCTTCAGCAACCGTACGAAGCCACCTGTGCAGGCGAATAGAGTCACCAATATCACCAGCCAGAGCCAAAGATTCGGGACATGAGCAGCGAGATCGAACCGCTGCTGAGCCAGCAGAACCACACCACCGACGACGACGGAAGCGAGTAAACCGGAGACCAATGCACCGCGGAAAAAGACCCCACCCGCAGCTGCACGACGCCGGACCGGCGAACCGATGACGGCCCGATATGGCTGAAATTGCAGGAATTGAGGTTGGCCGAGTTTTCTCGGGCGCCTGGACATGGGATACTGATAACAGCAAAGCCGCGCGCTTGGAAGGAGGATCGCAAATTTCACCGTTCTTTTCCTTTTCTCCCTGAAGCCTTCCTCAGGGATTGCCCTCACCTTGTGCCCTTTCCCAAACAGGGCACCGCCGGCATTCCGAAGAACGCCGGCGGTGGTGGTGTAGGAACACTCTACCTCGTTTTGCCTGATGAGAACTCTCTGTTACGGATGCGGGGTCAGGGTCACGCCGCCGCCATAGCCCACGCCGCCGATCGCCGGAACCGGGGCGCTCAAGAAGAAACCGAATCCACGCTGATTGGCGCCTTCCTGCAGGATGATCCCCTTGAACGTAAGCTTGCTGCTGGCCGGAGGGGTGAAGGTGCCGGTGAACACGCCAGTGCTCTTGGTGATCGATAGCTTCAAGCCCGTGTCGGCGGACTGGTTCTTGAAGGCATTCGTCGCGCTGATGTCGAAGTCCCGCGTCAACAGTCCGGTGAGACCGCCATCGGCAAACTGCAACTGCGCATTTGGCGTCGCTGCACCGAGACCAGGCAATACGCTGGCGCCAACCGTGGCCGTGAAGCGGGAGCCGACCGCATCGACTCGCGCACCACCCGGCCAGCCATTCGGATAGTAGCGGGCGCGCGTCTGCAGCGGGCGCAGCCAGAGGCTGTTCGTGCCGGTCACATCGTCCGCGGTGACATTGCTCGCGCTCGCCACATCGAAGCTCAGCTCGGTGGCGAAGGAGCCCTTCTTCTTATAGAGGTTCAGGTGCAGCGGGACATTTTGCCGCCCCCCACTGACCGGGTGGAGCTTGCCCGAGGCGCTGTACGCGGTGCCATCGGCAAGCACGCCGACGGCGGAAACCGAGCCGTTCAGCTTCACACTCACGGAGGCATAGCCATCGCCCTGCGGGTAGTTCGCCGCGAGAATCCCAGTCTGCGCCTTGCTCGGGAAGAGCAGCGTGTACTTCTGGCCCGCGGAGGCACTCGCAACACCCGGGTCCGTCAAGGCTACCACCGGCAGCGCGGTAGCCGTCGAGAGCACCGAACCGCCTTCTTCCGTCAGGAGGGCGGCCGCCACTTGGTTGCCGGAGATACTCAGCGAGAGGGTGCCGAGGTAGGACTCAATCTCGGTCTTGTCGATGATCGGGTACTTCGGCGACGCCGTCTTCTTGAAGTAGAGCGTACCCGTATTGTCGAGCGCTCCACTGAAGGAGGCACTGATCCCGCTGATGGTCAGCTTGCCGCTGATCGCGGCCGTCTTGCTGACGGTGACGGTCAGGAAGCCGGAGTTGTCATTGGTCGGCGCGACGACCGGAACCAGCAGGCCGGTGTAGGTGCCGGCGAGAGCCGTCAGCACCGAGTTCGAGTAGGAGTAGGTGAACGACTTCGCGATCTTGCGGCCGCTGTTGTCGAATGCGGTCACGGTGACCTTATTTGTGCCGTGCTGGAGCTGGACATTGGTGCTGAAGGCACCCGCAGTGAGCGGCAGCGACACCGGCGTCGGCGCCGGGCTATTGACGGAAACCACCGCGATTTCCACGCGATTGATGCCACTCGAAACCGCCCCACCATCCGTGGCCGTACCGCTGATGGTAGCCTGGCCGCCCGAAGCGGGACCGAACACCACATTGAGTGTGGGATTCGTGGTGTCCTTTTTCAGGACTTCGACGGTGGCGGACGTGATCGCTCCAAGCGTCGCGCCGTTGGTCGGGGCACTCAGCGTGACGAGGAACTGGCCATTATGCACCGTCGTCTTGAGCGGGATGCTCAAGGTCTTCGAAAGCTGACCATCGGTGAAGCTGAGGATCGAGATGTTATTGATCAGCGTGTAGTCCGCCACGTTCGTCAGCTTGACGAGCGGCTTGGCCACCGTCTGCGGCTCCGAAGCCCTGAGGGTGATGGTGGCCGCACCCGCCGCACTGCCGGTACGGGTGACCACAACCTCCACCGAATTCGGCAGCCCCGTGGGATTCAACGGATTCACATCGATCTTGTTGAGCACCAAGGTGAACGCACCCGCACCACCGATATCGGTAATCGAGATCGTCGCCGAAGCGAGGGCCCCGATCGAACTGCCGTTCGGTACCGCGGTGAGCGCTACCGTGAAACCACGCGTGCCCTGGGCCGTTCCCGTCAGGTTGGCGATCGGGATGCTCACCGGCACACTGGTATCACCTTCATTGAAGTGAACCGTGGTGGCCGGGGCCGTGAAGTCGGTACCCGCGTGGGCCGAACCGTCGGTGGTGGTGAAGGTCACATCCGCCGCCGGGGTCGAACCCGTACGAAGGACATTAACGGTCAGCGTGCCAGCGTTTTCCGCAACGGTGTAGGTCGCATTCTGGAGCTGGTAGACCGGCGCCGCCAATTGGTCCCCCGTCCCGGCGAGATTGATCTCAAACGAACCTTCGTCGAAATCGTTGCTGGCCAAGTGCAGCACCGCCGATTTCGCGCCGAGCGCGCCGGGCGTGAACTTCACCGAAAAGGTGGTGGAGCCCGCCGCGGCCACCGGGGCGGCCGGATTCGCCGTGACCGTGAAGAGACCGGCATCGGTGCCCGTGACGGTGATCCCCAAGCCCGTGAGATTGGCATTGCCCACGTTCTTCACCGTGAAGGTCCGGGTCGCCGTGCTGTCGAACGGCACGTTGCCGAAACTCACCGTGGAAGTGCCATCATTCAGATTGGTGCCGGTGGGCTGTTCGACCACCAACTCCGGACCCGACAGACGTACGCGATAAGCGAGCACCAGCGTGTCGTTTTCGAGAGCCCCGGCCGCGGTCTGCAGCGTGCCACTGGCGTCGAAGTACTTGATGCTCGAGGTGAGGAAGTCGTTGTCGTTGCCGACGAACAGGAAGTAGTCGTTCGGATTCGCCGGATCCTGCGCCGAGACGAGCGAGAGGGCTTCCCACTTCTCGCAGATGGAGTTGATGTCGCCCGGGGCGGTATTGAAGTTCAGGCCGAACTTCTCCACTTCGGAGATATTCAGATCGAGTTTCCCGAGGAGGTTCAGCGCCTCGGTCCAGCTCATCGGGGTGATCGCAGGCAGGAGCGTACCGCTCGGGGAGACCTGATTACCTTCGGCATCATAGGCTCCGTCGATATTCGTCGCGCCGTTCAAATCAGCGAGAAGGATCGACTTGAAGACCGGGGAGCCGGTGGCGCCGCGTCCATTGCCATCGCGGGAGAGGATGAGGATCTGATGATCGTTCAGTGCAAGGATCGAGCTCTGGGCGCCGGTGCGATCGACCGAGCCGTTGCCATCGGTATCGATGCGCGGAAGCTGGATCACATACTGCGCGATCGGATCGGTCGGCGTGTCGCTGCCGGTGATATCATAGACCAGCAGACGGGTATTGTAGCGGCCTTCATTGCCGCTGCCGCTGTCCTGGATCGTGGCACTCTGCATCAGGCCAAACAGTTTGGTGCCATCGGGGCTCTGCGCGACGCCTTCCATACCCTGGTTGTCGCGGCGGCCGTTGGTCGGCGTGCCATTGAAGTTGGTCGTCCCCGCCGGTTTGTGCGGAATGAGCGCTGCGGGCAGGATGAGCTGGCCGTCGATCTGCTTGGAGCTATTGAAGTGGTAGATCGAAGCGCCGTATTCGTCGCCGATCCAGCCGGCACCAGTCTTGCCCGCGCGGTTGTCGAAGACGAGGCCTTCGGAGTCCAGCGTGAGGCGGTTCGTCACCGGGCCATCGCTCTGAGTCGAGAGGCCACCGGCCACCGGCACCGTGGTGCCGAAGAGGCTCGCGGTAGCGTCCGCATTCAGCCCGGTGGTGAAGACCGGAGGGGTGTTCGGATTGCCGTCGTGATCGTAAGTGAATCGCGTGGAGCCCTGGAAGGTCATCGCGATCTGGTTCTGCGCGGTCGTCGTCGCCGAGCTGGTGTACGGCGTGAAGGTGAAGTTGAACACGTTCAGACGCGCCGCGTAGTTCGAGAAGATCGCGCCGCTATTGTAGCCGCGATCCGGCAGGAAGTTGAACGTGCCGGTCCACGAACCATTGCCGTTATTCACGAAGTTCGTGATCTGCATGTCGGAGATCGAGCCGAGGGTTTCACCCGTGGCCAAATCGACCGAATTGGCCGGCACGCGGCCGACACCCTGGAGACCGAGGTTCACAAATTGGGTACCGCCAACATTCACTCCGTTCGGATTCCACGAGACGCGGTTCTGCGAGGTGATGTTCACATTCGCGTTGGTGTACGGAGCGGCGAGCGAGACGGTGATATTCGCCGTCTGACTGTCGTCCGAGCCACCACTATTCGAAACGCGCACCCAGTAGCTGGCCGCCGCGATCAGGACCGGGGTCGTGAAACTCGGTGAGGTAGCACCGTTGACCGGGTTCGCGGTGTCTCCGCTCGCGCCGCGGTACCATTGATAGGTCGGCGTCGGAGCGCCCGTCGCGGTAACGGTGAGGGTCGCCGAGGTACCGGTCGAGATGTTCTGGCCGGCCACCGGTTCCGTGGTGATCTGCGCCGCCACCACCGTGGCGTCGACGATGGTGCTGGCCCCGGTCGGCGAGGCATTGTTTGCTTCGTTGCTTTCGATGATCGCCGCCAGCGGATCAACCACCGCCGCACCGATCGCCGCCGTGTAGGTCGCCGCGGTGGCCGCATTCACCGTCACGGTCAGCGTGGCGGAGGCACCGGCAGCAATCGAACCACCGGTGAAGTTCACCACGCCTGCATTGTTCACCCCGCTGAAGCCATTTGTTCCGGAAGCCGAGACGAAAGTCAGGCCAGCCGGGAGCGAGAAGTTGACCGCTATTCCAGTGGCATCGGCAGCGCCGCCATTCGCCACAGCAAGCGTGTAGTCGAAGTTCGTGCCGGTGAAGCCATTCCCCGGAGCGGAAAGATTCACCGTCAGATCGGGCCGGCTGACCGCAACGATCGGGGCGAAAGCGACACCCTTCACAACCGTGCCAGTCGGTGCGGTGTAAAGCGTTACGTTATTCGCCGTAGTGATATTGATCGTCTGGTTGAAGCCAGCGGTATCGGTGAGTTTCAACAGGCTGTTCGCCGCGAGAGCGCCCTGGCCCGTCGTGACGTACAAAACGGCGCCATTGCCACTATCGGCGGCGGTGAGACCGAAGCCACCGAAAGCCGTGGTGTACGTTCCATTCGCGGTCCAGGTACCACCCACGAGCGAGTACTTGGCGATGGAACCTACGGTGTTGCTGGACGCACCGAGAATGTAGAGCACGTCGTAGTTGGTGCCGTTGTCGCCGGAGGAGATCAGGTAGAAGTCCTGGCCGGTGGTGGCGCCATTCGGAAGGCCGGGCAATCCAGTCAGCGTGCCGCCAGTCGGCGCCGAGACGGTCAGGACGTGCGGCACAGAAGCCGACGCCTGGAAGGCATAGACCACCCCGCCGAAAGAGCGGATGCTACGGATGTTCGCCGTCGGGCTTGGGGTAGTGGCGCCGTTCGTAAAGAGGCCCGACTGATCGCCGATGTACCAGGTGCTGTTATCGAGACTGGTGGAGCTGCGCGTCTGCTGACCACTCACGCCGGTATAAGTCGCAGCGAGATTGAAGCTGCCACTGACGTTCAGGGTTCCGACGGCGCGGGACGTCAGCGTATTGGCGTTGACGCCGGTGGCGGTGTCCTTGTGCCCGTTGAAGGTCAGAAGTGAACCGTCCGCCGAGGTGGAAAGATAACCAGTGCTGGTCGCCGACCCGCTGAAGCGCAGAGCGTTCGGCGCGGTCGTCCCATTGATCGCTATGGTGCTGGCAGCGGTCGCGGAAGTCTGGCCGGCGGTGGACGGTGTTACCTCCACAATGTTCGCGGTGGTGTTATTCCCCGTCGCCGAATCAGCTTGAAAGAGCACCAAGTTGCCGGCCGTATAACCGGCCCATCGATGAACGATCACGGTGTAGGTCTTGGTGGTGATCAAGTCCGCGGCGGTGACCGTGACGGTGATCGTATTGTCACCCGGATTCAGGTTGATCGCACCGCTGGCTGAGCCGGAAGTGACAGCGGTGGTGTTCACGGTGACGGTAGCACCCGCATCGGAAACCGTCGGAGTGACCGTGATCGAAGGAACGGCCATCACACTGGCGGTGTAGCTGGTCGTCGCGCTGGCGAAGGCCGGGGTCAACGTGCCGGCGCTGAGCGTGAGGCTGCTGAGGTTGGCGTTGCTGCTGGCAGTGATGGTGCCGGTGAGTCCAGTCGGCTGGGTCAACGTGTAGTTGCCCGCCTCCGGTCCGGAGAGGGTGCTGGTCGAAGTAACGGCAATGCCGATGCCGGGGCTCGCGCTGGCGAAAGTGCCGGTGCCCACGAACGAAACGTTGTCGGTGCCAAGCACACCGGTGAGCGTGCCAGTGATGGTGGCAGCCGTCGTGCCATCGAAGGTCTTGGTCGTCACGGCCGCGCCATTCACCGTGAGCGCCACCGCGGTGATGTCGCCGGACAACGTCGGTTGAGTCACGGTGTAATTCGCAGAGGGCGCGGTGAACCCAGCCACCGTAATCGTCTTCGCATTGCCTACGGTCTTATTGGCGAAGGTCGCCGTCGCGGTACCGGTGACGCTGAAGTTTTCACCATTCTCCAAGCCACTATAGGCTGGGGTACCGGTGAACGTCGCGCCGTTCGTCGTGTCGTAAGGGCGACTGACCCCAGTGAGTCCGGTGATCGTCAACCCCTTCGTCTGCACCGAGCTGGCCGGAATCGGAAGCGTCTGTGCGGAAGCGCTACCGCCGGAAACCGACACACTGCCCGAGTACGCGCCAGCAGAAGCAGTCGCAGCGAGACGCAGCGTGACCGTGGCCGAAAGCGTCCCATTGCCAGCTGGCGTCAGAGAGACAGTCGGGGTGAAATCGAGCGCGCCGCCGCCTTGCAACTCATAACCAGCCGGTGCACTGACCGTCACGTTCCCTGAGAGATTGCCACCCGAGACGATGAAGCTCGTGCCGCCCGAGGCCGTCCCGTAAATCGTCGTCTGACCGGACAGCGGACCATTGACGCTCAACGTCGGCGTGGAGCTGACGTTGATATCACCCGCGACGTAGGTGATGCTGTAATTGGATGGATTGAAAACCGAACCCGCAGCATTAGATGCCACCACGGAACCAGTGTAAGTTCCCACCGCAGCGTCCGCCGCAGCGCCCGTGCCGTAGGTGATCGTCACGGTATCAATCGCATTTCCCGCCACCAAACCCAAACTGCTAAACGCGGTGGAACCCGACACCGGCCCAAACAGGGCCAAGCCAAAGGCCTTCGTTACGTTGTTCGCTGTCACCGTAAGCGCCTTCGGGTCGACCGTCAGCGTCTGAGGAACGTCGAGCGCGGCATTGTAGTTGGTAGTGCCCGTCTGCGAAGCCGTGATCGTGGTCGTACCGGCACCAACAATGGTTACCGCTTTGCCAGAGATCGTGGCCACCGCCTGGTTCGAGCTCGCGAAACTCACGGCGAGGTTGGAATCGGACGTCGCCAACACATCGAAGGAAGCGTCACCGTAGGTCCGATTGGTCAAGGAACCAAAAGTGATCGTCTGGCTCGCCTTGGCGACAGTCAACGTCTGTGGCACATCCGTAGCCGGCCCAAAGGTACCATTACCCGCCTGCGAAGCCGTAATCGTGGTTGTACCCGCACCAACAATCGTCACGGTATTTCCGGAAACCGTAGCCACTGCCTGATTCGAACTCGCAAACGAAACCGGGAGACCCGAGGAAGCCGTCGCGGAGAGATCGAACGAGGTGTCGCCAAAGGTCTTTGGATCGAGGGTCGCAAAATCGATGGTCTGCGCAGTCGCAAAGTTTATGCTGAATATTGGAAAAGAGACCAGTCCGCTCTGCCCAAACCACTTCGAGCTATCGACAAACAGAGCTAGCAAAGACGCAGGACTGCCAGCCACCGTGACCGACGTCACCGATGTGGCCCCATTTGCGAAATAGCCATTCGCCGCCGTCGGCAAGTTCAGAAACGCAGTCCCTGGAAGGATTGCGGCGCTTGGCTGATAAGTATTACCCGCGCCGGCAGTACCCGATGTTAATAATGCGGCGCCAAAATTTGCTCCGCAGATTACCTTGATACCATTCTGCGTAGCCCAGTTGGCAGTAGCCCCCTGGAAGACAAACAGTTGGTCGCTTGTTCCATTGAATGCGAAGTTCGATGGGGCACCCGAACTCCAGCCTGTACCAGTGACCACCATACCGTTAGTCCACTTCAGAACCGTACCAGCCGGCTGAGCAGTGGGAGCTGTGTAGGTCAAAAAACCTTCACTGGTATTGCCCGTTGTCGTCGAAGAGAAGCCATTGTCGGTAAAGTTGATCACCGTGCTCGGACCAATATCTCGGAGCAAAACTACGGCGAGAGCGTCGGGATTCGCGGAATTATAGCCAAGAACAGCCACATCTCCCGCTGCAAGCGTTGTCGGCCCGGAAGAGACCGTCAGCACCTTGGTGACCGGAGTGGCGGCGTTGTAGTTTCCGCTACCAGCCTGCGAAGCCGTGATATTCGCCGTGCCCGAGCTGACGATCGTCACGAGGTTACCAGACACCGTGGCCACCGCTTCATTGTCGCTGCTGTAGCTGACCGCGAGGCTCGAAGACGCCGTCGCACCCGGATCAAATGGAGCGTCGCCGGGTTGTTTGGTGGGAATCGTTCCAAAGGTGATGGTCTGATCTGCTTTGGTGATATCGCCCGTGAGGCCCGTGGGTTGCGTGATGGTGTAGTTACCCGCCGTGGTGCCGGTGAGGATCACGGTCGCGCTGACCGCGATGCCAGTTCCCACATTGGCGTCCGCGAAAGTCGCTGCCGCGGTAAAACCAACATTGTCCGTTCCTTGGACCCCGTTCAGCGTGCCACCCGAGACAGTCCCGGTGGTAGTGCCGTTGTAAGTCTTGGGATTCACCGTCAGACCGCTGATGGTGAGGGGCGCCGCCGTGATATCGGCGTGGAGAACGACCGGAAGCGCCAAGCTGTAGTTCGAAGCAGAAGAACCCGCCAGGGTGTAGCCGGTGACGTTGACCGTCTTGCCAGCTCCGACCGCAGCCGTAGTAAAACTCGCCGCTCCCGAACCCGAAAGAGTCACATTCGCTTCGTCGCCGGCGACCACTCCATCGAGAACCGCGGTTCCCGTGAAAGTGGCGTCGGTGGTTGCGGTGTAGATCTTCGGATCGGAGGTAAGACCGGAAATCGTCACCGACTTGGCCGTCACCGAGTTTCCGCTCGGTGCCGTCGTGATATTCACGCTGGTGGCGCCGGTGCTGGAGAGCTCAATGGCTTTTCCATCATAAGCACCCGTCACCGGGGCATTGGCCGCCAAACGGATCGAAAGCGTGCCGCTCGCCGAACCGCTGGCCGGAACAAACTGAGCCGTCGGGCCATAGGTCGTGCCGTTGCTGGACACTTCAAAACCAGCCGGGGCGGTCGCCACCAGATTGGTCGTCAGATTGATGCCCGACACCGGGAAAGCCTGCGCGATCGAAGCGGTTCCGTAGGTGGTGGTAAACGCCACCGTCGTCGTCGCTCCGCTGACCGTGGGATTTGAGGTCCATTGCGCGAAGAGAGTGGTGTTCGCCGTGATCGCAAAAGTTGCGCTCGCCAAATAGCTGGTACCGCTGCCGTCTGCTGCGGTGTTCCAGCCGAAGAAGGTATTGCCAGCCTTCACCAAGGAGCCCGGGGCAAGGATCGTGACTACCGTATTGTAGTTATACGGGCTGCCCGGATCCACCGGGGCCGTGCCACCAGTGTTACCGTTGCCGTCGTAGGATATCGTGTAAGTGTTGATCGTCCACTGCGCGAAGAGCGTGGTGTTCGCCGTGGCCGTGAAAGTTGCACTCGGCTGATAAGCCGTACCACTGCCGTTGGCCGCAGTATTCCAACCCGCAAAGGTGTAACCTGTCTTTACCAGATCGCCGATCAGCAGCACCGTGACGGTGGAACCATGATCGTAGGGGCTGGCGGGGTCGATGGGAGTCGCGCCGCCAGTGCTGCCATTGCCGTCATAGGCCACCGTGTAGGTATTCAGCGCGAAACTGGCCGTCACGCTCACGTTGGCCGTAACGTTGGAATCCGTGCGGGGATTCTGCGTCGAGTCGTCGCTCCACTTCACAAAATGGTAGCCCGGGTCGGGCACGGCCGTCACCGCCGTGCCGCTTGCGGCGTGATTCACGGTCTGCGGCGTCGAGCCCGCGATCGAACCATTAGCGCCCGCCGTGTAGGTCAACGTATAGGTATTGATCGCCCACTTCGCGTACAGCGTGGTGTTGGCGGAAATATCAAACGTATCGCCCGGGTTGTAGGTCGTGCCGTTGCCGTTGGCCAGGGTGTTCCAGCCCAGAAAAGTGTAGCCGGTTTTGATCAGTGTGTTCTGCCCCAGCACCGTCACGCTGGCATTCGGAGCGTAGCTGGTGCTGTCGGTCGGAGCGGTGCCACCGGTGCTGGTGTTGCCGTTGTAGGTCACCGTGTAGGAGCTATTTCCGACAGCGGTAATGGAGAAGTTATCGAGGCCAAGCCCCTGAGCGTTCGTTCCGCCTCCCACACCCGCATAGTTCCAGGCCAAATAATAAGTAGAGCCATTCGCGATCGACAGACCCGTTAGCGAAAATGACTTGGAAACACTGGTCGGCGGATTCACGACCGCGTTCCCCCCGTCGGCCGCGTAAGCTTGATCACCCTCGGTCGCTGAAGTGCTAAGCGCCGTCGACGCCGAACTGCCGTGCACAAAGGTAAAGTTGAAGGCTCGGCTACCGGTCCGGTACTTTTCGTAGTTATAGGCGATATTGAGCCCGGTAATCGTTGCGCCGGTGTTGTTGGTAAAGGCGTAGATGATCGCCCTGGGCGAACCGAAAGACGAACTGGTCAGAAACCCGACGGCTCGATCCGTCGAACTCGCGGTCACCCCGTTGGCGAAATTGTAGCTTCCGCCCGTCGACGAACTCGTGAGCGCCCCGGTACCCGAAGTACCGCCGGCCTGCGTCGTCGCCGTTGTGCCCGAACTCCAAATGGCCGTGGCATTTAACCTGAAGCCAGTCGGCAAAGCCGCCGTGCCACCCGATCCCATGGTGTCGAAATTCTGGGTAAAAGCGGTACCGGTACTGGTGATACTCACCTGGCCCCAGCTAACGGCAGTGCCAAGCATCATCACCACAGCCAGCAGAAGACGAAGCGTAGACTGCCAGAGGGTTCGGAGCGGCGAAGGCAGAGCGCCAGCGCGGAGCGCGGGCTCCGTAGTTCGGCCATCAGCGGCCTGGTTTTGCGTGGTCATGATCATGGTAGGTCGTCGTTAAAGGGCGTGCGAAAACGGCAGGGGGAAACTCGGTAACGTTCTTGGGTCGGCTGCGCTCAGGACCTCCGGGGACGATCAACGCGCGCTTTACCGGAAGGGTTCCTTCCAGGCAGGCAGGCAGGCAGATAGCGTTGAGTTTGAAGGCGCATGGTCCGAGCGAGCACGTGAAGACACCGGGAGGAGGAGTCCGGGCAGCGGGCGCAATTTCTACACGGTTCTCTGGGGAACAAAAGCGTCTTGCTGCAACACTTGCGTGACAGCGCGATGGCGACTTAGCCCAGAAAGGCCGAAGATTTACCCATCTTAACTATTTCCGAACAAGCAAGGCTGCAACCGTATTAATATTCACCCTTCACTTTCTTCGGATGCTTTTGCTTCCCAGTTATTTACATGGGCACCTCGACCAGTAATCAACGAGTAAACATCACGGAAAGGAAGTCCCCGCGTGATTACGAACTGAGTCAAACACGTGTCATTAATAAGGCGATTCGACGGCTTTTGGGGCCGTCCAGCCGCCATCGACGCCGGAGCATCCCAAAGGATTTTAGGCATAAGGCCGCGGCTATGGCGTTTAGCCAAAGGCCTCGACGCCAAAGCATTCGTCGGCGACGTTCCTGATCATCATGCCCGATTATCCCGTTCGTGAACTCGTTGACGACCTGGCCCACGCGGAGTCGCCCGAGGAGTTCAATCGAGGCGCTCAGCGAGCGTTGGACTTTGTCGAAGAATTGAATGAACGGGTCATCGCCGAGGGCGGCAAGCGGCTGGCCTGCCGGGCCGGCTGTTCACTTTGCTGTTCGCTACGGGTCACGGCGATGGCTCACGAGATCTTTGTTATCGTGGAGTACTTGGCCATGCATTTTTCGCCGGAAAAAATGCGGGCGCTCGTCCAGCGGCTGGCGGCGCACGCGGAAAAGGTGCTGCCGCTGAGCCCCGAAGAACACGCCACCCGGAATACCCCCTGCCCCATGCTACAGGAAGGCTGTTGCAGTATCTACCCGGCGCGGCCGCATGTGTGCCGCCGGCATCACTCGCTGGATCTGGCGGCTTGCGAGTACATTTATCAAAACCCGGGCGATCTCGATTTTCCGGCGCCGCACGATCCGGAGCTCTTTGAGGCACTGACCGAAGCGATGGACTACAGCATTGAGGTCTACCGGCAGTTGGGCTTCGATTCCACGGTCTACGAACTCGGCACCGCACTGGCCGAGGCGCTGGATGATCCTGAATGCTGGAGGCGCTGGCAGGCAGGCGAGCGCGCCTTTCTCAAAGCCTCGCACGCTGCGGTCGAGGAAGACGCCGAATAAAAATTCAGAGCAACATGAACGCGGCGCCCACGATGAAAGTCGCGGGGAGTGCAGCCAGCAGGAGTTTGATGGGAGAAATCCCGTCGTCGCCAAAGTATTTCTGGAGCAGCGACTGGCCGGCCGGGTTCGGGGCGTTGGCAATCACCGTGAGGCCACCTCCAGTAACGGCTCCTGCCAGCACGGCATACTTCATCGGGTCGGAAAAATTCGGGACCAGTGAGGCGAGATAGGTAATCGCCGCGTTGTCGTTGAAGGCCGTAAGCGCGGTCGAGCCGAGCATGAGTGGCCAGGGGCTGAGGGAGCTCAGCACGGGGGCGATCCACCACTGCTGGCAACCCCCGTGAGCGACGAGAGCAGCGAGAAAAAAACCAACCAGCAGCGGGCCACGGATGGCGAGGGATTCCTGATGCGGCTCGGTCGCCGCCATGAAGGCGATGAAGAATAACAACCCCAGGACCACCAGGCTGGCGTGGTGCGCGTTCAGCACCGTCCAGCCGAGGAAAAACAGGTGTACGACCGTGATGAGCAAAGGAATCGGGCGGCTCCGCTCGGCCGGTTCCGGTGAAGGCATGGCGGCCAATGCGCGGCGAAAAACCAGCCAATAGAGAGCATTGGCGACCACGATTCCGATCACCGCCTTCCAGCCAAACTGGGTAAACATCTCGGCCGTGCCGAGATTCCATTTGGCCGCGACCATCACGACCGGAGGGGCGGCAAAGTGCGTGAGCGTACCGCCCACGGAAATGTTCACGAACAAGAGCCCGAGAGTCGCATACCGCAAAATCATCGGCGGCTGCTGCGCGTAGAACCGCTGGCCGAGCAGAAGAGCGCAGAGAGTCATGGCGGCCGGCTCGGTGATCAGCGAACCGAGCAGCGGACCTCCGGTGAGAATCGCCAGCCACCACGCGGTCGGGGTACCACCGAGAAAGCGCGCCACGAGGGCCAGGCCTTTTTCGGCGAAGACAATCACCGGGCGGGTCGCGGCCATGGCCATGATCACGGTCACAAAAATCGCCTCCGTGTAGTTTACGCCATCGAGGTAGTGCACCGCGGTGGAGAAATCCTTCAGGAGAAAAAGCGCGGCGAAGAGCGGGATGAGCCAGATGCCAAAGACCGCCTCCACTTCGCCGAGGAAATGATAGAGCGTGGCTTTGAAGCGCAGCCGATCGATCTGACGCAGGGCGGCCTCGTCGCGTTCACTGTCGCCGAGATCGATGGCGGCCAGGCCATGCTCGCACCGATGCGCCGCGTGGCGAAAACGGGCGACGAGGAAGGTGTGGACGATGGCCCCGAGAAAAATCAGCGAGCCGACAAGATTGAAGGGGTCCGCCTGGATGCGGTGCAGCAATTTCGCACCTACACCCAGCGCGGCATCGCCATAGCTCTCCAGCGGCCGAGGAAAAGCAGGAACGACGGCATCCGCTGCGTGAGCCCCAGCAAGGCTGCCAAGAAAAATGAAAGCGAGGACGAGCGCGGCAGGAAAAACGCCGCAGCGCTGGGATGCGGAGGTTTTCACTTCCGGAAGTAATGCGCCCCCTATGGAGCCTCGGAATCGATGAGTCTGCGCTGGTCGCTCATCCACGCACGGGTGAGGCGCAGGTTTTTGTCGAACTTCATGTCGCGCCAGAAAGCACGATCTTCGGTGTGCTGAATCGAGTCGTCTTCCATGGTGCCACGGGCGGCGCTCATCGTCATCGGGCGAGCATACCAGCGCACTTTCAAGTCACCAGACGGCAGCGGAAACTTCTCGACCGGCTGGCCGAGGACGCGAGTTGCCTCCGCCAGCGTGGCCGAACCGACGCGAGGGGTCCACTCCGGATCGTCCGTGGCCCCCCAGCGATAATCGTGGGCGCAGCCGGCGAAGGCGAGGACCAGACCGGCAAGGGCGGGACGGAGCAGGTGCGAACGCATTGATAGGAGATATGCGAGAGCCGGGGCGGGTGGCAAGCCGCGAAGGAGCGGGACTTCTCCTATCGATTTTCTGGGGTCAGCGATCCCTTCCCACCGTTCCGAAGGTGAGGGCAACGCGAAGCAAATGAGAAAATCGTACAAAGCTAAGTTTTTCGGCGCCGCGGGGTTTGTCGCCGCTACTGTGCCTGTCTCCTCTATGCCAAAACTCCGCTGTCTTTCCGCCCTGCTCCTCGCAACTCTGCCTGCGGCGGCTGCCAAATTCGACGAAATGGACTACGGCCGTTTTCTTTCGGCCAGCTACGTCACTCAGGAAGTGAAAGGCGCCGACGGCAAGCCGATCAAGAGCCAGACCACGCTCGATACGAAGTTCGGCTGCGCCACGAACAAAGGCATCGCGGTGCAACTCGGGCAAAAAGAAGGTGGCATGCTTTTCGATACCGATCTCTGCCGTATCTCGGGCGGCTGGACCGGTGGTTGGGTGAAACTCAAGGGCGTGGCTTTCGACGGTCCGCACGGCCCGAACCCCGCGCCGCCGGATGCCGCGCAGATGTTTTTCCAGATCAATCCCGGCCCGGGCTGGAGCCAGGGCGACAACTTCGCCGATCCGCGCGCGCTGCCCAAGGGCCCCCGCAAGAGTGAAGTAAAAGCGGGGGAACGCTTTTTCTCCGACGTGCCCTTTGGTCCCCTGCCCCGCGAATGGTCCAAATACCGTGGGCTCTATCTCCATGGTGATCACGTCGTCTTCACCTACACCGTCGGCACCGCCGGCGTGTTGGAAATGCCCGGCCAGGAAAAATCCGGCGATGTGCCGCTGCTCACCCGCACGCTGAATATCGTCGCGGCTGGCCCGGGTGCGAGTGTGGTGCTCGCCGATGGTGTGGATGGCGCGACCGCCACGGTGGAAAATGGCGTGGGCACCGTAGCCAACAATGCGCTCGACGCGGACTCCCGCGTGGTCGTGACCATCGTCGGTGCTCCGGAAGGCGCGCAGATCCAGGCCCATGGGGCCCGCCTCTTCCTCAAGCTGCCGAAGCTGGATGCGGACACGAAATTCAAGATCGTCTACGCCCGCGGCGCTTCCGCGGAAGTGGCCAAGCTCGCCGAAGCCGCGAAGAAAGCCGCCGCTCCGGAAAATCTCGCGCAGTACAAAACAGGCGGCCCGGCGCATTGGCCCGAAGTGGTGAAAACCCAGGGCACGCTCGGCGCAGACGATCAGCCCTACACGGTCGATACCCTCACGCTGCCGTTTGAAAATCCGTACAAGGCATGGATGCGCCCGGCGGGTCTCGAGTTCTTCAAGGACGGCAAACGTGCCGCGATCAGCACCTGGAGCGGCGACGTATGGGTGGTCTCGGGCATCGATGGAAAGCTGGAAAACCTTCAATGGAAACGGGTGGCTACCGGCCTCTTCCAGGCGCTCGGCCTCACCCTCGTGAATGACGAAATCTACGTCCTCGGCCGCGACCAGATCACGCACCTGCACGATCTGAACGGCGACGGCGAAGCCGATTGGTACGAGAGCTTCAACAACGACGTGCAGGTCACGCCGGGCTTCCACGAATTCACCTTCGATCTGCAGACCGATCCGCAGGGGAATTTCTATTTCTCCAAGGGCGGCCCAGTGAACCCGGGAGGCCGTGGCTGGGGCCCGCTGAGCGATCACAATGGCTGCCTCTTCAAGGTCTCGAAAGACGGCCAGAAATTCGAAGTCGTGGCCACGGGGATTCGCGCCCCCAATGGACTCGGCATCGGGCCGAAGGGTGAAATCACCGTCGGCGACAACCAGGGCACCTGGGTGCCGGCCTGCTACGTGCACCTCGTGAAGCAGGGCGATTTCATCGGGGTCGCCGACCTCGCCCACCACGATACCACGCCGACCGATTACGGCCGCCACATCTGCTTCCTGCCGATGGATACGGACAACTCCGGCGGCGGCCAGACCTGGGTCACGAGCGACAAATGGGGCCCGCTCAAGGGCTCGCTGCTCCACACCAGTTACGGCAAAGGCACGCTGATCGGCATGCTGATGGAAAACGTCGGCGACACCGTGCAGGGCGGCGGCTGGAAGTTCCCGCTCAAGTTCGACAGCGGCATCATGCGCCCCCGCTTCAACCCCACCGACGGCCAGCTCTACGTGGTCGGCCTGAAAGGCTGGCAGACCGCCGGCGCCAAGGACGGCGCCTTCCAGCGCGTGCGTTACACCGGCAAAACCGTCACGGTGCCGAACAAGCTGAACGTCACCTCGAAAGGCATCCGCATCGGCTTCACCAATGCGCTCGATACCGCTTCGGCCAGCGATGCACAGAACTACGCAGTGGAGCAGTGGAACTACCACTGGACCAGCGACTACGGCTCTCCGGACTTCAAAGTCAGCGAGCCGGCGCAGAAAGGCCATGATCCCGTGACGGTGAAATCCGTCCGCGTGGAGCCGGGCAAAAACGAAGTCTTCCTCGAAATCGACGGCCTCCAGCCGGTGATGCAGATGTCGATCAAGATGAACATCAAAGCCGCCGACGGCAGCGCCGTGCCGGACCGGATCGTCAATACGATTAACACGGTCGCGCCTTAAGGCTCGGTTCTTCCAACGTTAGGTTTCTACCATTTCGGGGTTAGCCTCAGTCCGGGGCCAACCCCGGCTTGCTTTACGGGCCAGCTACTTTGGCAAAGGCCCGTAAAATATCTGGCGCAGGCCGAAAACTTTTCCGTCCAGGCCCACGTTTATTTCGACATCGCCGAACGTTTGTTTTCGATCGGCACCGACCGTCAGCTTGCTGCCTTCCTTGTGAAACACGAGCTTCCAGTGGCGCGCGGCATACGATGGATCGGGGAGCATGGAAGCATCCTCGAGCTGCACTTCGGCGCAGTAGTAGCCGGGTTTGTCGGCGAGGGCAGCGGTCGCAATCTCGATGGCCTTGGAGGCGGAAATCTGCGGCGCTTTTTCGCGTTCCATGAGGGGTTCCATCGAAAAAGCAGACGCGGCGAGAACGAGAGAGAAAACCAGGGGGAGGGATAACGATTTCATTGCTTGGGAGCTTTTGGATTTTGGGGATATCTGGCGCACGGGTACCGTCAGGTCATGCCTGGTGGGTGAAACCGAGGTTAGCGAAATTCCAGGCAGAGGATGCAAGCGGGCGAAAGGAGCAACCGGCGGACCAGCGCGCGGGTGGTTCCGATTCCCCACTCGAATCGCTCGCTTTGCTTCCCTCTCGCTGGATACAAGGAGGGCGGTCTATGCCTTCCCTGCTGCCTTCCGATTCCCGTCCGGTTCCCAGTCTAAAGTCGCTCTATCAGCAGGATTTCATCTTTGGCCGCGCGGTGAAAGTGGGCGTCTTTCTGGTCATCGTGGCCGCGGGTGTACGCTGGGCTACGGAGCCTTCCCGAGCTCCGCAAACGCCCGTGGATCTCTCCATGGACAAGGCGTTGGGAGATTGGGTGCCGCTGATCGCGCTCACTTTGGCGGCGCTGGGCCCGGTCGTTGCGGTGTCGCGGTATCGCTGGGTAAAAAAGGTCTTCACCGAAGGCATCACCGTCAAAGCCACGGTGGAAGATCTGGAGGTCTATTCCTGGCGCCCGGATAGTTCCGGAAGCACCAGCATCAAAAAAGCCTCGCGGCACGCCTACTATGCAAAATTGCGCTATGCCGTGCTCGGCGTGGAGCGAACGATCGAACGCAAGATCCCCAATTCCGGCTACACCTTCGGCTTGGTCAAAGGCCGCGAGACTGAGCTCGTCGTCCTGGAGTCATCCCCGGACCGCCCGCTGATTCGCTCGGTCTATTTGGGGAAGCGCTGATTTTTGGGAGAGCAGAGGTGCTCGCTTTCCCTGGAGCACCTTCCTGCTCGCTCGATGTTTCCCCTTTGCAGGGAGGGCGGACACCGCCTACTGACTGCGCCTCTGCGCGATGTCCATCCGCTACACCAATACCTATACCCGCTCGCTTGAAGAATTCCGCCCGCTGGATCCGGCGGGGCGTCTCGTCCGGCTGTATACGTGCGGACCCACGGTTTATAACTTCGCCCACATCGGCAATTTTCGGGCCTACGTCTTCGAAGACCTGCTCCAGCGAGGGCTCGAAGCACGCGGTTTTGAAGTGCTGCGCGTGATGAATCTCACCGACGTGGACGACAAGACGATCCGCAATTCGCGGGCGTCCGGCCAGCGGCTGAATGACTTCACGGCCATCTACAAAGAGGCGTTTTTCCAAGATTTGAACGCGCTGCGAGTCAAACCCGCGCAGCATTTCCCGGCAGCGACGGACTACGTGCCGCGGATGATCGAGATGATCCAGGACCTCGAAGCGAAGGGCATCGCGTACCAGGCCGAGGACAAGTCGGTGTACTTCCGGCTCTCGAAATTTCCCGACTACGGCAAACTCGCGCACCTGAATCTCGAGGAACTGCGCCCCACCGGGCGCATCGCCAACGACGAGTACGAAAAGGAAAGCGTGGGCGACTTCGCGCTGTGGAAAGCATGGGACGAAGTGGATGGCGACGTGCGCTGGGAGAGCCCGTGGGGGCCGGGCCGGCCGGGCTGGCACATCGAGTGCAGCGCCATGGCCACGGCTCTGCTCGGCGATGAATTGGATATCCACTGCGGCGGCGTGGACAATATCTTCCCGCACCACGAAGCGGAGATCGCCCAGACCGAATGCTGCACGGGTAAGAAATTCGTCCGCACCTGGCTGCACTGCGCCCACCTCATGGTGGAGGCCCAGAAGATGTCCAAGAGTGCGCAGAATTTCTACACCTTGCGCGACCTGATGGATCGCGGGTGGAGCGGACGCGAAGTGCGTTACGTGTTGCTAACCGTGAATTACCGTCTGCCGCTGAATTTCACTTTCGACGGCCTGGCCGGAGCGCGCAGTGCGCTTCAGCGCATCGACGAATGGGTCGCACGGCTGACCGATCGGGCGGCAGGCGCGACCGCACCCGATGCCGCGGCCTCCGGTTACGCCGAACGGGTCGAAGCATTCTTCACCGCGCTGGATGACGATCTGAATATCTCCGGCGCAATGGGCCAGCTCTTCGATCTGATCCGCGACAGCAACGCAGCGCTCGATCGCGGCGAACTTTCTCCGGCCCAGGCCGCTTCCCTGCTCGCGGGCTGGCAACGGATCAATTCCGTGCTCGCGATCGAACGCGATGCGGTGAGCGTACCGGCCGAAGTGCACGCGCTCGTGGACGAGCGGCAGGCCGCGCGCGCCGCGAAAAATTGGGCCGAAAGCGATCGCCTGCGCGATGCCATTGCGGCAGCGGGCTGGATCGTCAAAGACACCAAAGAAGGCCCAAAACTCACACCAAAGTGACACTTTTCCGGGTAATCCCCGGCATTTTGTCCTGCGTTTTCGCGCGTCAAATGTTTGCCGCGAAACGTTGTAGACGGTAAACAACGCCAGTTCATGACCTTTGCGCCGCAAGACTATCTCGACCTGAATCACACCGAGCATCGCATGCTCTTCGAGAACGCCACCCATGCTTGGGACGCGCTCCGGCAGATCACGAGCTATCTGCAATTTCGGTTAAAGCCGCAGATTCTTGGCCGGCTGATCGGCAAACCGTTTGTCAGCAATGCGGTCTATATCGGCAAAGGCACGGTGATCGAACAGGGCGCGATGATCAAAGGCCCGGCGTGGATTGGCGAAGGCTGCGAGATTCGCAATGGAGCGTACATCCGCGAGAACGTAATCATCGGCTCCGGCTGTGTGATCGGGAATTCGAGCGAGTTTAAAAACTGCATCGTCTTCGATGAGGCCCAGGTGCCGCACTTCAACTACGTGGGCGACTCGATCCTCGGCTACCGGGCGCACCTCGGTGCAGGCGCGATCCTTTCCAATGTGAAGCTCGATCGCGGCGAAATTGTAGTGCCGGTGGAAGGCGGGCTGATCCCGACCGGGCTGAAAAAATTCGGCGCGATCATCGGCGACCATGCGGAGATCGGCTGCAATTCAGTGATCAATCCAGGCTCGGTCATCGGGCGCCGCAGCATCGTTTATCCGGGCACCGTCTGGCGCGGCGTGGTGCCGGCCGATTCCATCGTCAAGACCCGGCAAACCCACGAGATCATCGCCCGCCGCGACTAAAGCGACCCCAAGCGACTCAAACCCGGCCCCAACCAGAGAAAAAAGCCCCCGCAAACGTCACGGAAACACCGCTTGCGTGAGCGGAGGACCTCTGGAAACCTCCCGACCCCATATGTCCAGCCCCGCCGAGACATCCCAATCTCCTTCGCCCGCTCCGTCCCACGATCATTTCGACCTGGACGCGTTTTGGTACCTGCACAAATCCAAGATCCTGGCTCTGGCCGCGCTGCTGGTGATCGGCCTGACGAGCTACGCGATTTATACGATCGGCGAACAGAGTTCCCGGCAGGCCGCCGAAAACGCCTTCGCCGGAGCCAAGACGGCGGACGATTTCAAGCGCGTGATCGCCGAACACCCTGGCCAGGTCGCGGCAGCCAATGCCCAGCTGAAACTTTCTGCCTTGGAACGCAGTGCGGGAAACCTCGACGCGGCCAACGCCACGTTGCACAGCTTCATCGAAAAGAATCCCGAGCACCCGTTGCTCGCCGGTGCGCACCTCAGCCTGGCCCAGAATGCCGAGGCTGCAGGCAAGAACGATGAGGCGCTGACGGGTTATCAAAAGATTTCGACCTCCTTCCCCGGCAGCTTTGCCGCGCCCCTCGCGCTGCTCGGCCAGGCCCGGGTCCAGAAGGCCAAAGGCCAGATCGATCAGGCCAAGCGCACTTACGAGCAGATCCTCGCGCAGTTCCAGAATACGCCCTTCCAGATGGAAGCCATGCGCGCCCTCGCCGAGCTGAACAAAGCTTCGGGGAACAGTGGAGCCGCGTCGAACAGCCCCGAAGACGCCATCACGAGCGCTCTGACCAAAGCGCTGGGTGAAAAGGGCGTGGAAGTGGCGCCGCAGAAACCCGCAAACACCCCTGCCCCCGCGGCCACGGCCCCAATCACGCCGCAACCGGCGCCTGCTTCCACGACGACTCCGGCTCCCGCAGCTCCTGCGGCAGCCACACCCGCACCGGCTCCGGCGACTCCCGCCCCTGCTCCCGCTCCCGCAGCGGCTGCGACGCCAGCTCCCGCTCCGGCGCCACAGCAATAAATCCTTCTGCGCTTGGAGCCACGGCGGGGTTGGCAAATGCGCGGCGCATCACTACGATGCGAGGTTCATGAGTGATCTGATCAGCAGCCTTCGCCAAGCCGGGGAATCCGGCCATCTTCTCGCCAGCACGGTTCAAAACATCGAAACCCTGCTGTCCCGGACCGACGCCCCGTTGGTCACCGCCACCCTCACCGAACTGGTGGCGCAGGGGGCTTGGACCGAGCTGAACGACCGCTTTTACAAGACGCTCGCCTTTGGCACCGGCGGCCTGCGTGGCCGCACCATCGGCAAAGTCCTGACCTCGGCGGAAAAAGGCACGCCGGTCGGCGAACGCCCCGAGTTTCCCTGCATCGGCACGAACTCGATGAACTACATGAACGTGAGCCGGGCCACGCAAGGCCTCGTGGCTTACGCGCAGGAGTGGTTCAAGCAGAGCGGCCAGCCGGGCCGGCCGAAGCTGGTCATCGCGCATGATACGCGGCATTTTTCGCGGGAATTTGCGGAACTCGCCGCCCAGGTCGCCGCCGACCTCGGCTGCGACGCAGCGCTGTTCGAAGGCCCGCGCTCCACGCCGGAGCTTTCGTTCGCCGTGCGTTATCTCAATGCGACGGTCGGCGTCGTCATCACGGCGAGCCACAATCCGCCGCACGACAACGGCTACAAAGTTTACTTCGCGGATGGCGCCCAGGTGGTCGAACCCCACGCGAGCGCGATCATCGAAAAGGTAAACGCCATCGAGTCGGATGTCTTCGAACCCGTCGCCGATCGCGGCACGGTCGAGACCCTCGGCGCAGCGGTGGACGAAGCGTACATGACGCGCCTGGAAGCGCTGCTCCTGGATCGCCCGATGGTCGATGCCGCCGCGCAGGCCGGGCTCAAAATTGTCTTCACCAACATCCACGGCACTGGCGGCGTGATCTCCATGCCGATGCTGCGCAAGCTCGGCTTTGCCGCGCTGACCGTGCCGGAGCAGGAGGCTTTCGATGGCCGTTTCCCGACGGTAAAATCGCCGAACCCGGAAAACGCGGAAGCGCTCACCCTGGCGATCAATCTCGCCAAGCAGGAAGACGCCGATCTCGTCATCGCAACCGACCCGGACAGCGATCGCATGGGCGTCGCGGTGCGGAATCGCGCCGGCGACCTCGAGCTGCTCAGTGGCAATCAGATCGGTTCGCTGATGGCGGCCTATCGCGTGCGCAAGCTCATCGAGCAGGGTGTCATCACCCGCGAAAATGCCGGCCGCTGCGTGATCATCAAAACGCTGGTGACCACGGGTCTGCAAAACGCCATTGCCGCCGCGCACGGCCTCAAGTGCGTCGAGACCCTCACTGGCTTCAAATACATCGGCGAAAAGCTGGGCAAATACGAAAACGCCCTCGGCCTTTCGACGGCCGACTATCGCGCGAAGAGCGAAACGGAAACTCGCGAACTGCGCCTCGCCAAGTCGCACTACTACGTCTGCGGCGGTGAAGAAAGCTACGGCTACAGCGCGGCGGATTTCGTGCGCGACAAGGATGCCAACGGCTCTGTGGTCGTCTTCGCCGAGGTCGCGGCCTATGCGAAATCGCGCGGCCTGACGCTGCCGGAATACCTCGACGAAGTTTTCGCCGAGTACGGCTTCTATCTCGAAAAGGGCGGCAACCTGACCTTCGAAGGCGCGGAAGGCGCAGCCAAGATCGCTCGCCTCGTGGAAAGCTACGCCACGAAAGCGCCGGCCGATCTGCAGGGCGTGCCGGTGACTGCGACACGGAATCACGCGGTCGAAGACTTGATCGACACCGAAGGCGACAAACTGCCGAAGGAAAAGATGCTCATGATCGAGCTCTCCGATGGTGGCCGCGTGGCAATTCGCCCGAGCGGCACGGAGCCGAAAATCAAATTTTACCTCTTCGCCCGCCGCGCTCCGGCGCCCGGTTCGAAATTCTCGCCGACCGAATTGGCGCAGATCAAAACCGAGGTCACCGCCTCGCTCGAATCGCTCTGGACGTGGATCCAGCGCGACGTGGAAGCGCGCCTCGCTTAAGTTTTCTCCTCAAACTCCCCTCTACCACCCTCCCCACCCACCATGAGCAAAGGCAACAATATCTCTCTCGACGGCGGCGAAATCTCCGTCATCAAAGCCTTGGGGCTCAGTGGTACGGAACTGGACGGAGCCACGCTGGCCGAAAAGGTCGGCGACATGGAAACCGCGGAGCTGATCGACAGCCTGCAGGGGCTGGTCGGCATCGGCTACGTGGAGTCAGACAAGAGCACCTTCCACAACAAGGAGGAGTTTGAGAAAACCCACTTCCGCGTGAACTCCGGCTACGCCCAGGACTTGAAAGACAGCATGGACCCGAAGCCGGAGCCGAAGAAGAGCAAACGCGTCCGGCGTGAGTAGAACCGGCCTGCGAATCCTGCCCGGCGTGGTGCCACCGCCACCATCGCCGGAGGAGTCGCCCACCGAACCCGCAAGACCACGCTGGCAGGCGATCGGAATGGGCCTGTGGCTGTGGCTCGCGGCAATCGGCAGCGGGGTGCTGTTATCGCTATGTTATCCGCCGTGGAATCAAGGTGGGTTGGTCTGGTTTGGCCTCGCGCCGCTGGCGTGCGCCGTGTGGTTTGGGGGCAAACGGCCATGGCTGCTGGGCTACCTCGCCGGGCTGGTCTTTTTCACGACAACCTTTCATTGGCTCTCCGCCCTTGGGCAGCTCTTCCAGGCGCCCGCATTGATGGGCCTGCCCCTGCTGCTCTCGGCGTACCTGGCGCTTTATCCAGCCACTTGGGCGTGGTTTCTCGCGCGCATTTTGGTGCCTTCAGCGGAGGCGCGGCGCTTTCCGAATTCCTGGCGCAATCTCGGCACCGGCGTCCTCGCGGCGAGCGCCTGGGCCGGGCTGGAATGGGTGCGCGGCTGGTTGCTAAGCGGCTTTAGCTGGGACGGGCTCGGCGTGGCGCTCTATCAGGATTTGCCGATGATCCAGATCGCGGAATGGGTCGGAACGATCGGGCTTTCCTGGCTGATCGCGTTTGTGAACGTGATGGGCGTAATCATCGTCCGGCGAATTCTTGGCGAAATTGGCGCCGGGTTTATGCGGCGGGTGCGGTGGGAATTCAGCATCACTCTCGCGGTCATCGTGGGCGTCTTCAGCTACGGCCTGCGGCAGCTGTGGACAACCGGAGCACCGGCTGGGACGACGATGATGATCGCGGCGATTCAGCCGAACATTCCACAGACGGACAAATTCGATCGCGAAGCGGATGATCGCACGCAGCAGAAGTTGGAAAACCTCACTCTTTCCGCCGCGGCCCTGAATCCGGGGCTGATCCTGTGGCCGGAAGCGTCCACTTCGCGCGGGTTGTTTGCGGATCAAGACACCTTCGACCGTTTTGAGCGGATGCGGACCCAGGTGCCCATTCCGCTGCTCATCGGCACGGTGGAGGACACACTCGAAGAAGCAGTGCCACTGAGCTTCAACGCCGCGATGCTGCTGCCCCCGGGACCGGCGCCCTTGCGGGAGCAGCCGCCCGCGTATCGGAAGATGCATCTCGTTCCGTTCGGCGAGTATTTGCCGCTGCGGCCGCTGCTCAACCCAATCGCCGGTGGGCTGGTGCCGGGTGATATCGCAGCGGGGCGGGATTTCACCGTTTTCCAGCCGGGAACGGACCGTGCGTTTGCCACGTTGATCTGCTTTGAAGACACGCTGGGCGATCTGACCCGGCAATTCGTGCGCAAGGGGGCAAACTTGCTGGTGAATATCACCAATGACGGATGGTTCCTGCGGACTGCCGGCACCGAGCAGCATTTGGCCAATGCAGTACTGCGGGCGGTGGAAAATCGGCGCCCTTTGATCCGCTGCGGTAATTCGGGGGTGACCGCGCTGGTCCAAGCCAATGGGAGCATTGATCGCTGGATTCAGCCGCACACCGAAGGCTTTGCGGTGAAGCCCGTGGCAATTCCCCCGGCAAAAACGCCGCTCACGTTTTATACGCGGTTTGGAGATTGGGTGGGGTGGCTGTCTGCGCTGGGAACGCTGGCGTTCTGCGGTTGGCGGCGGTGGGGGAAGAAGTAGGCCGACGATCTGAAATAAAGCGGATCCCTCCCGGTATTTTACCATGAGGGGGATGTGACCGAAATCGGCATACGCGACCCACCAGGTCCGTGGCTCACGCAGCCCTCTGCGTGAGATGAAAAAAGATCACCCTGCGCTACGGCGCAGGCTCTCTCGTTTCACGCAAGGGGGCTGCGTGAACCACGAGCTGACAGCTACCCTCCCCTCCCAAAAAAAGAGCGTCGCCATCTCTGGCGACGCTCTTGAGTGAATGGCTGCAGGCTAAAGCCTGTACTCCGACAGAACTTACTTCGGGCCGTTGGCGGCGGTTTTCGGGCTGCGGGTGAGCTCGATGAGGTCGCCGAGGATGTTCACCGTTTCGGAGCGAACGGGGTCCACGAATTTGTTCTCCGTGGCGTCGTCGGCATCATCGTCGTCGGCGTCCTCGGTCTTGGCGCGATCTTTGTGCGCTTCGGCGTCCTGCTTCTCCTTCTCTTCAGCGAGCTGGAGCTTGGGCGCGGAAACGGTGTCGAGGGTGATGACGTAGCGCTTGTCGTTCGGCTGCTTGGCGCTGGCGCGAGCGGTCTTGCGAGTGTCCTTGCGGGTCTTTTCGTCCTGAATCTCGGCTTTGCGTTTTTCGAGGTTCAGCGAGAGGCGGTTTTCAGCCAGTCGCTTGTTCAGGAGATCGGAGTCTTCCTGGATGTACTTAAACTCCGGATTCGCGGCCACCCGGGCGGCGCTGCGCTCGGCGAGCTCGGCTTTCGGCTGGGTGATCCCCCAGCGTTCGAAGGGCACGGGATCAACCGTGTCGTAAGCGAGCGGGCCCTTGAGCGCGCCTTCGCCGATTTCCGGGTGATCGGTCGGCGACGGGAGCTTCACATCCGGCAGCACCCCCTTGAGCTGGGTCGAGCCACCGGCGATGCGGTAGAACTTCTGGATAGTCAGCTTGAGCGCGCCGGCTTCGTTGCTGCCGCCGAGGAAGGGCATCACGCGCCCAATCTCGATCATGTTTTGCACGGTGCCTTTGCCGAAGGTGCTCGAGTCGCCGACGATGATCGCGCGGCCGTAATCCTGCAGCGCGGCCGAGAAAATCTCGCTGGCGCTGGCACTGAGGCGATTCGTCAGGACGATAAGCGGTCCGTCGTAAGCGATGGTACTGTCGCGGTCGCGGGAGACGTGGATGTTGCCGTTGGAATCCTTGGCTTGGACCACCGGGCCACGTTTCACGAAGAGACCGGTGAGGTTCACCGCTTCATCGAGCGCGCCACCGCCATCGCGGCGGAGGTCGACGACGAGGCCGCTGATGTTTTCCTGCTTCAGGCGGTTGAGCAGGGCGAGCACATCCTTGGTCGTGCTCTTCGCATTGCTCGCGCCGGAGCGTTCCATATCGGCGTAGAAGGAAGGCAGGATGATCCAGCCGAGACGCTGGACGGTGCCATCGGGCAGCGGATGCTCGATCAGCTCGGCCTTGGCTTCCTGTTCCTTGAGTTTGATCTCGTCGCGCTTGATCTCGACGATCTTGCGCAGGCTCGGGTCGGTGGCGTTCACCGGGAGCACTTGGAGGCGCACCACGGTGTCTTTCTTGCCGCGGATCATCTCAACGACCTTGTCGAGCTTGAGGTCCATGGTCTCGACGAACTCCTTGTCGCCTTGGGCCACGCCGGAAATGCGGTCGCCCACCTTGATCTGGCCGCTGCGCGAAGCCGGGCCACCGGGAACGAGCTCCATGATCTTGGCGAAACCTTCGTCACTCTGGAGCACCGCACCGATACCGACGAGCGAGAGGCGCATATTGATGGAGAAATTCTCCAATTCGCTCTTGCTGAGGTATTCGCTGTGCGGATCGTAGGTCTGGGACAACGTGCTGAGGAAGATTTTTACAACGTCATCACGCGTCTGTTCGTTGATGCTGCGGACGAGGCGGTCGTAGCGTTTGCCGATGCGTTCGGCGGGATCGAGGACCTTGACCTTCTGCTCGGTGGTCTTCTTCTCGACGTTCTCGGCCGGCGGCTTGTCGGGATTGATCGGCTTGTCGGCCTTATCGTTCAGCTTGCCGAGGCTGTCGGCGAGGAATTCGTTTTCCACCCGATCGCGCCAGATCTGGTCGGCTTCCGCCTCATCCTTCGGCCAGGCCGCCTTCTGGCGGTTGATCTCGACGGTGCGGTCGCTCTTGAAGTCGTAGGGCTTCTTCAGCAGGCCGCGGATCTTTTCCACGCGCTCGATGAGGCGCTTTTTGTAGAGATCGTAGATGGCGAAAGCCGGGTCGGGATTGCCGAGGAGAATGTCGTCGTCGAGCGCGGTCTCGTACTTCTTGGCAAAGGCATCGACGTCCTTTTGCGTGAAGAAGAGGTGGTTGTAGTCGAGCGCTTCGAGGTAGTTCTTGAGGAGCTGTTTCGAGAGGTTGTCGTCGATCTTCCGCCGGCTGTAGTGGCCTTGTTCGAGAAGCCGACCGACCGAGATCATAATCTGGCCGGGTTCGGGTTCCGCTGAGGCTCTGGGGAGGAGAAGGCCGGACGACATCCCCGCGATAGCGAGGAGTCGGGCGAAGGAACGGGAAATGTTCATGGAAAAGACGGCGCCGGAAACTGACAGACTTCAGGGAAAGCACAAGGTAGGACCGGTGGCAACGGCGACTGGACTCTTGTGCAGGTTTCGCTGGTCAGCCGTGGGGTCCGATTTCATATCTGTGGAACAATGGAGATCGATACGTTTACCGGCGGTGTCTTTGACACGAACTGCTTTTTTCTGCCCAAATCGGGCATCCTGATCGACGCCCCCCAGGATGCGGCCCAATGGCTGGCGGACGAAGGTTACCGGGTTTCGCTCATGTTGCTGACCCACGGGCACATCGATCACGTGTGGGATGCGGCCAAAATTCAGCGGGAACACGGCTGCCGGGTGGGCTATCACACGGAAACCACGCCGATGGTCACCCAGCCGAATTTCTTCCGAAACTACGGCTTCGCCTGGGATATCGAGCCAATCCAGGAGGGTTCGCTTATTGAAGAAGGGCCCTCGGTGGACTTGGGCGGGATCGATTTCCAGGTGCTCTACGTGCCGGGCCATTGCCCGGGAAGCCTGTGTTTCCTTTGGAAAGAGACCGGGATTCTTTTCGGCGGGGATGTGCTTTTTGCCGGGGGCGTCGGCCGCTGGGACCTCCCAGGCGGCGACCGCGAGCTGTTGCTGACGGGGATCAAAACCAAAGTTTTCCCCCTCGGCGACGAGATCACCGTGCTGCCAGGCCACGGCCCGGCGACAAAAATCGGCTACGAACGGAAGACGAACCCGTATTTAAGCTAGGGCGACATGACACCCGAACAACTCGCCGCCCTGCGCCAGGACTACGCCCAACGCGGCCTGCGCCGGGCGGAATTGGACGCCGATCCGATCCGCCAGTTCCAAAAATGGCTGGATGAAGCCCAACAGCAACAGCTCCTCGAGCCAAATGCGATGATCCTCGCCACCGTGGACGAACACGGCCAGCCGTGGACCCGTACGGTCCTGCTCAAGGCGGTCGACGAAGACGGCTTCACCTTTTTCACCAATTACGAGAGCGCCAAGGGCCGCAATCTCCTGCGGGAGCCGCGCTGCTCGCTCACTTTTCTCTGGACCGCGCTGGAGCGGCAGGTCCACGTGATGGGCCATGCGGCCCCGACTTCCCGGCCGGAAAGCGAAGCGTATTTCGCCAGCCGCCCGCTGGGCAGCCAGCTCGGGGCCTGGGCTTCCCAACAGAGCACCGTGCTCGCGGATCGCGCAGAACTGGAACGCGGGTACGAAGCGGCCAAAGCGCAGCATGGCGAAATCAATATCCCCTGCCCGCCAAACTGGGGCGGCTATCGCATCGCTCCGCACACCCTCGAATTCTGGCAGGGGCGTCGCAGCCGGCTGCACGATCGCCTGCGTTACCAGCGGCAAGGAACGCTGTGGAACATTGATCGCCTCAGCCCCTAAAGGTCGCCCTTACAAATTTACCCGATGAAAAGATCGGGGCTCACCGCTAGGCCGGGCTGCTCGCGTCCGCGCCGAGGACATAACGCATCGGGATCATCTTCGACTTAAAGAAGCCGTGGGCTTCGAAGAAATGCTGGCCCTGTTCGTTGATGCGATCGGTCAGCAGGGTGATGCGCGAGAAATCCTTCTTTTTCGCGTACTCGATGGCGTGGGAGAGCAGCTTGTCGCCAAAGCCGCGCCCGCGAAAATCGCGATGCACGATCACGTCTTCGAGCAGGATCACGAAACCGCCCTCGGCGGTGCTGATCGTGAAGAGCAGATTGATCATCCCGAGGATCCGGCCGTTTTGCCGCAGGACAAAAACCCGGCCGCGATTGGGCTGTTCGAGGATGAGCCGCAGACCGCGCATTTGCTTCGAACGGTTCGGCACGAAGTCGCCTTCGATCGTGAACAGTTCGTGGAGCAAATCCACCAACTGCGGGAGATCTTCCAGCGTGGCTTGTTCGATGACCGGGTCGTCGTTCATTCGGCGCGAAAGAGAGCATATCGCACGGAGACCCGGCGGTGGGAAGCGTGGACTTTTTGGCGCAGTTGAGAAGGGGTCTCAACACCCCGTCGACCGGCGGAAACCGGGCGGGTAGTAGGTAGTACCAAAGGACTATTCTGCGTTTGGCCGAGGCGAACGACTCTTTCGTGTTCACCATGCCGCCGCATCGCTCAGCCACTTTTTACCTTTGCTCTCGCCTGCTTCCGGGCGGGCTGCTTCGCTGGGCAAACTGGTCGCCCAGCCACCTCCAGGTGCTGGCCGGGAAACACGCGGGCGCCGTTTTTTTATGACTGTCTCGCGTCGTATCCTCATCCAGATCGGACTCGGCGCCGCGTTTATCGTGGCGGTGGTGACCGCGGTGACGTACGCGATGGTCTACGATGCGCTCAAGCGCCGGGACCTGCACCAGCTCAAGATCTATGTGAACGAGCGGATGCAACGGGAGGAAGCCCGGTTTGCGCAGATCCAGTCGAACCTGATCCTCGTGCGCGGCCAGTTTCTCAAGCGGCTGGAGACACCCTATGCGGGCGACTTGCAGGCGCGCTGGAACCAGACCTTCCGCCTTTTCCCCGATGGCGCCTGGCGCAGCCGCGAGGAATTCGCCGACGGGCGCAAGTACGCGCAGATGTGGGCTCACGGGAAGTGGCAGCTCACGCCTGAAGCGCAACGCGAGATCATCCTCGCCGAGGATCTCTGCGAGGAATTGCTCCCCGGCTGGGTGGACACATTCCCAAGCGTCTATTTCAATTTCCCCGGGCCGGTAAATATCGGCTTCGATGCGCGCATCCCATCCTGGGTTTGGGATATGCCGGCGGACTACGACACGGAGAAAATGGAGTGGCTCGGCCTCGCCCTGCCCAAAGTGCTGCCGGCGCCGAGTGTCTTTCTCTGGACCGGAGTGCAGCAGGACGTGGATCTGCAAACGGAGAATCCGCTGATCAATGCCCCGATGGTTTCGATCTTCCTCCCGATCTATGAAGGCGGACGGTTCATCGGCTCGGTCGGGCACGATATGTTCATGACCGGGATGCTGGACGAAACGATGCGGAGTGACATCGCCGGAGCGACGCATCTCATCTTCCGCAACGATGGGCGCCTGGTCGCGCATCCCACGCTGCGCATGCCGATTTTGCTGAGCAAAGGCATGCTCAAAACGTGGGAGTGCGGCGACGCCATTGTGGAAAGCCTCTACCGGACGTGCCTGGCGCACCCGGAACGGCTCTTCTCCGGTTTCGATCAGGAGAGCGATGCCTATTACACCGCGGCGCGGCTGGCCGGGCCGGAGTGGTATTTTGTGATCGTGATGCCGCGCGAGCGGCTCCAGGCCCAGGCTTTTGCCTCCGCACAGTGGGTGCTGTGGAGCGGCCTGCTTTCGCTCGCGCTGGTGCTCGTCTTTCTCGCCACGGTCGTGCGGGCACAAATCGCGCGCCCGCTCGCTTCGCTCACTCGTGCGACGAAAGCTCTGGGCGCCGGCGATGCCTCGGTGCCGGTGCCAGTGCAACGGGAAGACGAACTCGGCGAGTTGGCCCGCTCCTTCCGCGACATGGTCGCGCGCGTCGAAGCCCGCGAAGCCGATCTGCGGCAGCTCAATCTCGATCTCGAAAGGCGGGTGGCGGAACGCACCGAGGACCTGCATCACGCGCTCGACCGCGAACGCGAACTCGGCGAGACGAAGAGCACCTTTGTCTCGCTGGTCTCGCATGAATTTCGCACGCCACTCGGCGTGATCATGTCAGCCGTGGAAGTGCTGCAGCGATACTTCGATCGGTTGCCGGTGGAGAAACGCGCCCGGCATCTCGACATGATTTTCCGCAGCACGAAAAACCTCGCAGCCTTGATCGAGGAGGTGCTGTTGCTCAGCGGCGTGGAAGAGGGGCGGATGAAATTCAACCCCGGCCCGGTGGATCTGGAAAAAGTCTGCCGCACGCTTTGCGACGAAATGCGATCGGCGACGGGGGATTCCTGTCCGATCCGATTTACCGCGGAAACTTCGCTCGCCGGTGCGGTCAGCGACGAAGCGGTCCTGCGCCACATCGTGAGCAATCTGATCTCGAATGCCTGCAAGTATTCGGAGCCAGGCCGGGCGGTGAATTTTAACGTTGGCCGGAAGGGACGCGACCTCGTCATCACGATCCAGGATCAAGGCATTGGCATTCCGCAGGAGGATCGCTCGCGGCTGTTTAATTCATTTACCCGCGGCACCAACGTAGGCAATCGGCCGGGGACCGGATTGGGGCTGGTCGTGGTCCAGCGCTGCCTGCAGCTTCATGGCGGGCAGATCGAGCTGGATAGCGAAGTCAGCCGCGGCACCACGGTCCGGGTCACGCTGCCAGCCTTTCCCGAGGAGGCAACCCGATGACGGTCGCGCGGCGCATCCTCATCCACGTCGCACTGGCTGTCGCCTTTGTGGTGATCGTGGTGACGGCCGTGACGTATGCGCTCGTGTACGATGCGCTGAAACAAAGCCGGCTGCGACAGCTGGAAACCTACGTGACTGAACGCGCCGACCGGGAAGAGGCCCGGTTTCAGCAGGTGCAATCGAACCTGACGCTGGTCCGGGGGATTTTCTTGAAGCGGCTGAATCAGCCCTATTCCGCGGAGGACGTCGAGGCGCGGTGGAACTACTGGTATCGAAAGTACGACGACGGCGCGTGGCGGACGCGGGAGCAATTTGCCGATGCGCGGAAAAACTCGAGCCTGTGGGCCGACCGCGAATGGCCCGCCACTTTCGAAATGCGCCGGCAGGCGCTCCTCGCCCAGGAATTGTGCGACGAAATGCTGCCGGGCTGGATGGATACCTTCCCGAGCTTCTACCTGCAATTCCCGGCACCGGGACTGGTGAATGTGGGCGTCGATACGCTGCTGGCCGACTGGTCGTGGAAAATGCCTGCGCACTTTGACACCACGGGGCTGGAGTGGATCGCCCTGGCTCTGCCCCCCGGCATCCCGCCAAACCGGTTTTCCTGGACGGGGGTGCAGCAGGACAGCGTCGTGTCCGAGCCCTTGGTCTGTGTGTACCTGCCCGTGGTGAAGGACGGCGTTTTCCTCGCTTCGGTCGGGCACAATATGCCGATGAGCCGGATGATCGATGCCGCAGCGCGCAGCACGATTCCCGGCGCGGCTCACTACATCTTCCGCACCGATGGCCGCCTGATCGCGCATCCGGCCAAGCGCCAGGAAATCCTCAATAGCAAAGGCCTCCTGCGAGCGCAGGATTGTGGCGATCCCGTTCTCGCCGGCCTCTATCAAATCGCCAGCATGCACGAAGCGCGGCGTTTTTCCGGGCTCGACCCAGTAAGTGGCACCTACTACAGCTTCGCCCGGCTCGCGGGACCGGAATGGCTCTATGTAACCACGATGTCCCGCGAGTACCTGCAACGGGAGGCGTACGCCTCGGCCCAGTGGGTTCTTTGGAGCGGGCTGATCTCGCTCGCGCTGGTGCTCGGGGTTTTCGCCGTGGTGCTCCAACGGCAGATCGCTCATCCGCTCGCGGAATTGAATCGCGCGACCAGGGCCATGGCCGAAGGAACCGAGAACGCGCCGGCTTTCGCGCCGCGCGCAGACGAGCTCGGCGTCCTGGCGGGTTCGTTTCGAGAGATGGTTTCGCGAGTCGTGGCGCGGGAAAACGAACTTCGGCAGCTCAATCTCAGCCTGGAGCAACGGGTCGCGCAGCGCACCGCGGAACTCGCCCGCTTCGCGCGAATTCTCGATCTCACGCCGGATTTTGTCGGAATGTGCGACCTGGAGCAGCGGATCATCTACGTCAATCGCACCGGTCGGCAGCTGGCCAATCTGGCGCCGGATGCCAGCGTGGAGCATCTGCACGTGTCGAATTTCCATCCCAAATGGGCCTACGACGTGATCGATCGCGAGGCGATGCCTACCGCGTTGCGCGATGGTTTGTGGACCGGCGAAAGTGCCTTGCTCGATCACACCGGAAAGGAAATCCCCGTGTCGGCAGCCTGCATCGTCATTCGCTCGCCCGATGGCACGCCGCAGTTTGGCGCGACCATCATGCGCGACTTGAGCGAGCGGCAGCGGATCCAACAGGAACTCGAACGCGCGCTGCAACAGGAGCGCGAACTGGGCGAGATGAAGACGAATTTCGTGGCGCTGGTTTCGCACGAGTTTCGGACGCCCCTCGGCGTGATCATGTCCGCGGTCGAGGTGCTGCAACGCTATTTCGAACGGCTCTCGCCGGAAAAACGTGTGCGCCATCTGGAGATGATCTTTCGCAGCACCCGGAATTTGGCTGGATTGATCGAAGAAGTGTTGCTGCTCAGCCGGGTGGAAGAAGGCCGGATGCAGTTCATGCCCGTGCCCATCGATCTCGAAAAGCTGTTCCGCGCCCTGTGCGACGAACTGCGCTCGGCCACGAGTGGTGCATGCCCGATTCGCCTTACGATCGATGGCTCCCTCACGGGCGCAGTGAGTGACGAGGCGGTGCTTCGCCACATCCTGAATAACCTGCTGTCCAACGCGGTGAAATACTCGGAGTCCGGCCGCAATGTCGATTTCCACGCCGAACGCATGGGGGACAATCTCGTGCTCACGATTCGCGACCGCGGCATCGGCATTTCGCCCGAGGATCAAGCGCGGTTGTTCACTTCATTTACCCGCGGGGGCAACGTCGGCAGCCGGCCCGGCACCGGGCTCGGCCTGGTCATCGTGCAACGCTGCGTGCAGCTCCACTCCGGCTCACTGCAGCTGACTAGCGAAGTCGATCGCGGTACCTGCGTGACTGTCACGCTCCCTGTTTTTAACATCCAGCCAACCGTTCCAGCCCAGACACCTCAGCCATGAAAACGATTCTGATCATCGAAGACCAACCCGACATGCGGGAGAACATCGCGACGATCCTCGAGATGGAGGACTTCGCCGTGCTCGAAGCCACCAACGGACGCGAGGGCCTCAACCTCGCGCTCGAAGAGAAGCCCGATCTGATTCTCTGCGATATCATGATGCCGGAAATGGACGGCTACGACGTGCTGCACGCACTGCGCAAGGATCGCACGGTCTCGGGCACGCCTTTCATTTTCCTCACGGCCAAAGGCGAAAAGCGCGACCTGCGCGCCGGGATGAATCTGGGTGCGGACGACTATCTCACCAAACCGGTCAGCGCGGATGAATTGCTGGGCGCGGTTAACGCACGCCTGGATCGCGAGCTCAGCCGGCCGGGCGGATTCTCACCGGATTTCAGCAGCTCCACTCCGTTGGAAACCATGGGGCTCACCCCGCGCGAAGCCGAGGTATTGCTCTGGGTGGCTCAAGGTAAATCGAATCCGGAGATCTCCACGATCATCGGGGCGGCGGAGAATACGATCAAAGTGCATCTCGGCCGGATCTTCGAGAAGCTGGGCGCGGACAACCGTCACGCGGCAATGCTCATTGCGCTGGAAAAGTTAAGCACGGTTTAGCCTTCAGGTTTAAATTCAACTTCCTCAAACGAGCGGCGACAGAAATGTCGCCGCTTTTGTTTTTTGATCGCGTTTCTTCGTTTTAAAAATCGTCCCTATCACCCGGCGAACTAGGATTCATGCGGATTCCGGAGCGTAATACCTTCCCGCTATAACGGCATTTCAGGATTTCAGGAACAATGCGTTCGTTATGAAAACGAACTTCATCGTTCCAGCGCCCACCGCGCTTCCCAGAGGCCACAAGTCCGCCGGCGAAGCGGCTTTGATCGCCGGAATCCTCGGCGATCAACCCAACCTTCGCACCTGGCTGCTCGGAGTAGTCGCTCCGCTTGGCTGGGAAGGTACCGCGCTGCTGGCTCGCGCCGCCCGCACTCTGCGCACGGAGTTTACGGAATTCGCCACCGCCGGCCTGCTCGACCGGCTCGCCGCCGACGGAACGTTGCGCAGCGCGGTCTTCGCCGAACTCCGGACGAACTCCCCCGAAAAGCCCGGCGAACCTCATCACGCCTGAGCTCCCCCCCCACATTTTTCAACCAAACCACCAGTCATCGACCCACCACCACACACCTAAATTCCATGAAAACCAAAAATCGTCTCATCGAAGCGCTCGAATCCCGCATTGCTCCCGCGTTCACCGGCACCATCAATCTCGCCATTCTGACCGGCAGCACCGGCGGGGATCCAGGCTTCCGCCTGAATGGCGACAACGACAGCGACAACGCTGGCTTTTCCGTCGCCGACGCCGGCGACGTGAATGGCGACGGATTCAGCGACCTCATCGTCGGCGCACCGGACGTGATGTTCGGCGGCAAAACCAATGGCGCTGCCTACGTGATTTATGGCAGCAACTCCGGCTTCGGCGCCACGCTCGATCTCGCCACGCTGCCCGCTTCCAAAGGCTTCCAGATCCAAAATGATTTTTACGACAACGGGCGCTTCGGCGCCTCCGTTTCCGGTGCGGGCGACGTCAACGGCGACGGATTCGATGATGTCGTCATCGGTGCTCCGCTCGCCTCGCAAAACGGCTTCACGGCTTGCGGCGTCAGCTTCGTCGTCTTCGGTGGTAGCCAGGCGGTGAACAGCCCGGTGAATATCTCCAGCCTCGACGGCACGAACGGATTTTTCCTCTCGGGGAATGGCATCGTCGGCGAATTTAGCGGCGGGGCGGTGAGCGCCGCCGGCGACGTGAATGGCGATGGCTACGGTGATCTCCTCATCGGCGCCACCGGCTTCGACCTGAAAGACCAGAACAACAACGTGATCAGCGACAACGCAGGCGCCGCGTATGTGGTGTTTGGCCACAGCGGAGCGTTCCAGAAGCTCAATTTCCTGAGCCTGCTCGGCAAGCCGGGCAACGCCGATGGATTCCGGCTCACCGGCGTGAGCGACAATGATTCCGCCGGCGGTTCGGTCAGTACGGCGGGCGACTTCAACGGCGACGGGTTCGACGATATTCTCGTCGGCGCCACGGGCAGCGACAAAATCGGCGCGGCCAACGCCGGGCGCGCCTACCTCTTCTACGGCCACGATGGGACGTTTACGCCCTCCGTGTCCCTCGGCGGGCTGGGCAGCACTGTCGGCGCGCAATTCGCGGGAATCAACGCCAACGACGCGCTCGGCGTTTCGGTCGGCAAAGCGGGCGATATCAATCACGACGGCTACGGGGATCTTATCCTCGGCGCCACGGGCAGCGCTCCGAATGGCAGCAACAGTGGTGAAAGTTATGTGATCTATGGCCGCCCAACCACTTTCAACGGCACCTTCATCGTCTCCAACGCCGATGTGCGAATTCAAGGCGCCGCGATGAATGACTTCTCCGGCACTTCGGTGAGCGGAGCCGGTGATTTCAACGGCGACGGCTACGACGATCTGCTCATCGGCGCCACCGGCACCAATAGCGTGCCCGGTGCGGCTTATGTAATCTTCGGCCGCCCGGATGGCGTGGGCAGCACCGTGAATCTCGCCAGTATCGATGGCAGCAACGGCGTGAAGCTGAACGGTCTGAACAATGGCGACAGCGCCGGCTACTCCGTGCACAGCGCAGGCGACGTGAACGACGACGGCTATGCTGACGTGATCATCGGTGCTCCGGAAGCCGCGCATGGGGGTGTCAACGGGGCGGGTGAAAGTTACGTCGTCTTCGGCTCGAGCGGGGACAATGCCGTGACGATCGACGCCACAGGCAAGATCGCTACTTACACCGATGCCGATGGCGATCTCGTTACGATCAAGATTAACAAAGGTACGCTCAGCGCCGATGACTTCATCCTCTCCGGTGCGAACTACCTGGGCGGCGCGACGCTGAACAAGATCGACTTCGCCGACCACGCGAACCTGATCGGCGCGAATGTGACGATCAAAGCCAAGCCGCAGATGATCAACGGCAAGCTGCGGGGCGATGGGCTCGCCGATATCGGCGCCTTCGACGCCACGAATGTGAACCTCGGCAAAGTGAGCATCGGCGGCGACCTCGGCCGTTTCGCGCTGGCGAGCGCGAAATCGTTCACCGTCAATTCGATGGGCGTCGACGGTACGAGCACGCAGAAGGGGCTGACCGCGAGCTTGAACAGCGTCACCGGCTTCCTCCCTTCGCTCACGGTGAAGACCAATATGGAAGGCGTGAACCTGCTCGCCGCGAAGCTCGGCAACGTGAAGATCGGCGGCGACCTGGAGAATTCATTCTTTGCGGTCGACGGCGGCGCGTTACCGGCCAAAGGCCCGGCTCTCGCGCTGAAGAGCCTCACCGTCGGTGGCGACATGGATCACTCACAGGTCCTGGCCGGCAGGAGCATCTTCGGCAACGATGCCGACGTCGCGATCGGCAAGGTGCTGGTGCGTGGCGATTGGGTCGCGAGCAATCTGACCGCCGGGGTGAGCGCCGGGAACGATACGATCCTCGGCACGAGCGACGACGCGGTTTACCCGGGGGGCAATCCCGCGATCCTCTCGCGCATCGCTTCCGTGGTGATCAAAGGCCAGGCGATGGGCAGCCTCGAAGCGGGCGGTAATTTCGCCATCACGGCGGAGCAGATCGGCAGCGTGAAGATCGGCAGCCTCAAAGTGGCCCTCAACGCCAAGGCCAAGGACCAACAGATTGCCATCGGCAATACCGGCGACTTCGTGGTGAACGAAGTGTAACAAAACGAAACCAAAGCCTGCGCTGTCCGATCACCCCGGGCAGCGCAGGTCTTTTTTTGCGGACTTGCATCTGACCAGCCCTCTTCGCTCGAACCAAATTCATCGACCCTATGAAATTCCGGCCTGATCTGATCTTCGCCGCTGGGTTTTGCCTGCTCAGCGCCGCGTGTGGGGGCGAAGGGGGCTCGGCTCGCTACGGCGAGAAAGTGCGGTACCGCCAGGGCCAGGCGATGACGTTCCCGGATTTCACGCTGATCTACAAAGGGCAGCGGCGCGTCGTGCCGCCACAGTATCCGCGCGGATGGTGGGCTTACGATTTCGAGATCAAAGCGGGCGGAAAAACCCAGCCAATCACCTGGAGCGCGGGCACGGGGCTGATCGACGCCACGGACTTTTCGGTCGGGGGCAAATCGTTCGCTTTGGAGCGGGTGATGGCGGCCGGCGTGGGCAAGCTCAAGGACGACGAACTGGTCATCCGGATCTCTTCAGCGCGGTAGATACAGATTCGCGGGCGGGTAGATCTGATCTGACCGCCTCGCCTTCTCCCCCGCATCGCAACGCGATGTCCGCCAACTCGCAAATACGCGGCCCCAAAGAAAAACCGCTCGCTAGACGATACTAGCGAGCGGTTTCTCTAATGATTGAAGCCTACTTTAGCCGAGGGCCTTGAGAATCTCGTCCTTCTTCACCCGGTCGGTGAATTCGGCGAAGGTCTCCTCGCCCTGCTTGAGCGTATCGTAAACGCGCAGGACCTTGTCGATGAAGAGGTGCACGTCTTCGGCGATGATCTTGCCCTTGAGCAGTTCATTGAAGCGGCGGGTGGCGCCGAGGCGGCCACCGATGAAGCAATCGTAGGCGTCGACCATTTCGCCGTTGACCTTGGTCTTGGCGCCGCGGAAGCCGATATCGGCGATCTGGTGCTGGCCGCAGGAACTCGGGCAGCCGCTGAAGTGGATGCGGATCTTGCCTTTGTACCAGCCGCTTTCCTTCTCGAGCTGATCGACGAGGCGGATCATGCGGTTCTTGGTCTCGGCGACGGCGAGATTGCAGAATTCGATGCCGGTGCAGCTCACGCAGCCCTTGCGGAAATTCGAAGGCGCGTAGTCGAAGCCGAGGTCGTCGAGTTCCGCCTTGAGGGCGGGCAGATTCGCTTCCGGGATATTGAGCAGGAGCAGGTTCTGCTTGTTCGTGCAGCGGAGGGCGTCCTGGCCAGGCGCGGCGTATTTCTCGGCGAGCCGGCCGAGCTGGGCGAGCTGACCATCGCGAATGCGACCGCCGGGGAAGCAGATGCCAACCCAGAAGAGATCGCCCTGCTTCTGCTTGTGGATGCCGATGTGATCGGTCTCGGGATCGCGCGGGAAATTCCACTCGGTGTGATTTTCGAGCGGGTAGCCCAGCAGCGCTTCGATCTCGCGCTGGAGACGTTCCGCGCCCCAGTCGGCCGCGAGGAATTTCAGGCGGGCCTTGGTCCGGGTGTGACGATAACCGTGGTCGCGGTAGATGGTGCTGACCGCTTCCGTGACGGCCCAAACCTGCTCGGGTTTGATGAAGACCGGCACATGCACCGAAAGTTTCGGCGCGGAGCTGAGACCGCCGCCAACCTTGAGGCCGTAGCCGATCTCGGTCTTGCCGTCCTTCACGCGTTTCACGCCGAAGAAGGCGAGGCAATTGATATCCGGCTGGGCGCAGTGAATACAGCAGCCACTGACGCTGATCTTGTATTTGCGCGGGAGGTTGGAAAACGCCTTGTTGTCCGTCAGCTTCTCCGAGATTTCGTGGAGGATCGACGAAGCATCGATGATTTCCTCGGGATCGATGCCGGCGACCGGGCAGCCGACCACATTGCGGGCGATATCGCCGCAGGCACCGCTGGTGGTGATGCCGACCGTGTGCAGATCGCTCAGAATGGTCGGGATATCCTCGATGGTGAGCCAGTGATACTGGAAAGTCTGGCGGGTGGTGATGTCGCAGAAGCCGTGGCCGAAACGATCGGCGATGCTCTGGATCATGTAGGCCTGCTTCGCATTGAGCTGACCGCCGGCCAGCTTCAGGCGCATCATGAAATAGCCGGAATCCTTCGGCTTCTGACGATAGACCCCGTGCCACTTCATCCGGTCGAAATCGTCCGCACTGATCGAAGCAAACCCGGTTTTCGCGTAACGGTACACGTCATGGATGACGTCGAGGCCGTCTTTATCGAGCTTCATCTTCTCCTGCGGAGTAATCGGGATGAGGCCCTGCTTAACGGCGGCGAAATTTGGCGGGATATCAGTCATCTTTTGGGTCGAAAAAAGGGAGGTGACTTTACTGTCTTCCAGAGAAGGGGCAAGGGGCTTTGGTATCTTATGACGCTGGGGTCCGGAATGGACAGATCAGGTGAAAAATAGAGCCTTGGTGAACTTGGCCAGGCGAGTTACCAAAAACAGCTACCCATCGGCAGGGGGTAAAAGGCAGGGGAAGGGTAAAACCGGGCGAAATTTTCTCGCAGGTGGCCGTTGACAGCCCCTCGGGAGGGATTAACCTCGCGACCCTTTTCTCCAAAGCCTAGGTTACTATGAAACGCACTCTCCAACGCTCCAAGCGCACGCGCGTCCGCCAGCACGGCTTCCGTGCCCGTATGAAATCCGCCGGCGGCCGTCAGACGCTGAATCGCCGTCGCCGTCAGGGCCGCAAGCGGCTTCTGCCGAAGGGTGCCGAAGTCAAGTACCCCCGGCACACGGACCAGAATAACAACAAGCAGAAGGCGCTCGCCCGCCGCAAGCAGACCCGCAAGGTGCGCCGCAACGCCCGCGTGAAAGCCGTGGCGGAAGGTCGCGATTGGAAGACCATCAAGGTCGTGCGTGGCAAGGTCGTGGATACCGCGGCCAAGGCGGCCTAAACCCTCTTCCGGGCTCTTCTCGTAAGAGTTCCGCGGGTTTTACCGGCCATTGCCTGCTCCTGAATTTATCGAATTAATCGGCCCGGCGAGGCGTCAGCTCCGCCGGGCCGTTTCGCTTGCCCCGATTTACCCGACCGATTCCTCACCTGCCTCACCTGATGCCGACGCGGCTTCGCTTCTCCCGCACCGCGCGCCTCACGCGCAGCTCGGAATTTGCCCGCGTGAAGGAAACGGGCCGCAGCGAACACGGCCGCTACATGGTGTGCAGCGTGGTGCAGGTGGAAGCGGGAGAGCCGACACGGATCGGGCTCATCACTTCACGCCGGGTGGGTGGCGCAGTCGTCCGGAACAGCATTCGCCGGCGCCTGCGGGAAATCGTGCGGGTGGACCGGCCGCAATTGGCGCCGGGACGCTGGATCGTCCTCATCGCCCGGGCGCGAGCGGCGGAAGCAACCTTTGCGCAACTGCGCGACGAGTGGCGCCGCTTGGCAAAACGCGTAGGGCTGTTAGTCCTCGACCCCTGATGCTTGCTCTGATCCGGGCTTTCATTCGCCTCTACCAGCTGACGCTGCGCCCTTTGCTCCTTGCTTTGGGCGGGCCCGGTTCCGGCTGCCGTTACACGCCGGGGTGCTCGAGTTATTTCCTGGAAGCCTGCGAGGTGCATGGGGTGCGGCGCGGGGTGTGGCTCGGGCTGAAACGGATCGGGCGCTGCCATCCGTGGGGAGGCTCCGGTTTTGATCCCGTCCCGCCGCGAGCGGAACGCCCGGCCCGGCCGGCGTACACTCGCTGCCCTTAGTTTTCCCTCAGGCTCTCTTCGTCGTCCCGCTCTCTCGCTCTCGTTTTTTTCTCAATGGATAAGAAAAGCATCTTCGGAATCGCGATCGCTGTGATCGCCCTGGTGGCGTTCCAGCTCCACCAAGCCAAACAAATGCAGGCGTACCGCATCGAAAAAGCGGCCTACGACGCCCAGGTGGCCGCTGCCGCGGAACAAGAAGCCAAAAAGACCGCCGCCGGGCAGCCGGCTGCCGCTACGCCAGGCGCGCCTTCGCTCGGCCAGCCGGTCAATACCCCTGCGACTCCCGCCGTCCCGGAAAAGATCGAAAAGCTGCAGACCCCGGCGGCCGACTACGCCTTCACCAATCTCGGCGGCGGCATCTCGCGCACGACGCTGCACCACCACATCCTCAACAAGGAAACCAAGGCCCCGATCGTCCTGAACGAATTTGGCACGATCCCGATCGGCGCCGTGTCCACGGCCGCGGGCGAGCACACGAATCTGCCCTTCACCTCGACGGTCGACGCCGCCGCCGGTGCGATCACCTTTGAGCGGGTGGACGAACAGCAACTCGCGCTAACCAAACGTTTTACCCTCCCGAAAGTCGATGGCCTCAAGGAGAACGAAAAGCTGCGGGATGAATACCTCGTCCAGCTCGACCTGACCTTCACCAACCGCTCGGCTCAGGCCCTGAACGTGCCGCCCTACTGGGTGCATACCGGTGAGGCCGCGCCGATCCACGCGGTCGATCTCCCGCAGTACATCGGGTTCAACTACCTGCACGACACCAGCAACAAGTTCACGAACCTGACGTGGTTTGCCGAGGGTGGTTTCCTCATGTTCAAGCGCGCGGCGCGCCAGTTTTATCCGGAGAAGCAGGAGCCCATGGACCAGATCCGCTGGGCAGCGGTGGCCAATCAGTACTTCACCCAGATGGTCATCCCGAAGGTGGACCCGAATGGCACCACCGAGGTGCTGCGCAGCCTGCGCGGGACCGGCATCTGGGCCCGGGAGAACTGGATCAGCGCCGAGCAATGGGCCAAGGTGGGCCGCCCGTCGATGACGCGACCGGGTGTACACAGCATCGATGGCGCGATCCAGATGAATGGCTTCAAACTGGAGCCCGGCCAGAATATGACCCGCACCTTCCAGGTGCTCATGGGGCCAAGCGAATATAGCCGGCTGAAGGAGCTGAACGATTACGAAACCGAGCTGCTCGATTTCGGCATGTTTGGCCTGATCAGCAAAGGCCTGCTCATTTCGCTCAATTGGCTCAAAGGCCTGCTCGGCAGCTACTGGGCCGCCATCTGTTTGCTCACCATCTGCATCCGCTCGGCCATGTGGCCGCTCCAGAATCGCGCCACCCAGACCGCGAAAAAGATGGCCGCACTCTCTCCGCGCCTGAAGGAAATCCAGGACCGCCACAAGGAAGACCCGGTCCGTCTCCAGCAGGAAACCGCCAAGCTGTGGAAGCAGTATGGCATCAACCCGCTCGGCGGCTGTCTCCCGATGTTCGTGCAGATCCCGATCTTCTTCGGCTTTTACAACATGCTGAACAAGGCGGTGGAACTGCGCAACGCCGGCTTCCTCTGGTGGGTGCAGGATCTCTCGCAGCCGGATACCATCGGCCATATCGCCGGGTTCCCGATCAATATTCTGCCGCTCGTGATGGCCGGCACCATGCTGGTGCAGATGCGCCTCACGCCGAAGGCGGGCGATCCGGCCCAGCAGAAGCTGATGATGTTCATGCCGCTGATCTTCATCGCGCTGTGCTACAACTACGCCGCGGCCCTGGCGCTCTATTGGAGCGTGCAGAATCTCTTTAGCATTGTGCAGCTTTACATAACCCGGGATAAGCAAGGGGCAGCGGTGGAAATCATTCCGCCGCCCAAGAAAGCCCGACGCTAAACCATGAGCGAAGAAACCGCAGCAGCCCTCGACCCCAAGGAGACGCTCGACTCCATGCTCGGGCTGCTCGGTTTCTACTGCGAGATCAAAGAATTCCCGCACGAAGACGGGAATCTCACCCTCCAGGTCTATACCTCGGAAAAAGAACGTCTGATCGGCCGGCACGGCGAGACGCTCGAAGACCTGCAACTGCTGCTCAACCGCGTGCTCCTGGCCCGCAGCAAGGAAGCGCGCAAGGTACAGGTGGACGTGGAGCACTGGCGCGAGATGAAGGAGGACCAGCTCGTCCACAAGGTGAAGCAGATCGCCGAGATCGTGCGGAAGACGGGCCGATCCTTCCAACTGGAGCCCATGAACGCCTACGAACGGCGCATCGTGCACCACACCTTTGAACAAGACCCGGAGATCGCCACGTGGAGCCCTCCGGACGATGCGCGCCTCAAGCGCATCACGCTGAAGCGCAAACCGCCGAAGGCCTAACTCCGCTGTTGTACAAGCTTTAGCCTGCGGAAAGGCGGAGGCGCCTTTTCCCAAATGCCACGAACAGGCTAAAGCCCGTCTTCCCCCAACCTCCGGCTTTGGCTAAAAATCATTTGACAGGCGTAAAAAGCCCCTCCAATTTGTCCGTCCCTCTTATCGACCGCACGGTTTCCAATATTATATGTCCAGCCAGCTCCTAGAAGAAGCGCAAAAGGTCGTCCAAAACCAGCAATTGCTGGTGAATCTCGTTTCCAAGCGGGTCCGTCAGCTTTCCTCGGGCCATCGTCCGCTGGTCGAGTATGGCCCGCGTGAAGGCTGGGCGGATATCGCCTTGAAGGAAATCATCGAAGGAAAGCTCAAGTACGAGCTGACCTCTGCCGACAGCGAGAACGGCGGCTAGTTCTGAAGCCGTCTTCGTCTCGCGCAGAAGCTATGCGCGAAATCAGTGTTAACCGCAAAGCCCTCCGGGATTACCACATCCTGGATCGCTTGGAGGCTGGAATCGAATTGAAGGGGACCGAGGTCAAATCGATCCGAGCCGGTAAGTGCAATCTCAGCGGCGCTTTCGCCCGCGTGGAAAATGGCCAGGTGCTTCTCTACGACATGGACATCCAGACGTACGAGAAGGCCAGCTTCGATCAGCACGAACCGAAGCGCTTCCGCCGCCTCCTGCTCCATCGCCAGGAGATCGAAAAGCTTTTCAGCAAAACTCAGATCAAGGGCTACGCTCTGATCGGACTACGCCTGTACTGGAAGGATTCCCGAGTCAAAATCGAACTCGGCCTCGGCCAGGGCAAGGAACAGCGCGATCAACGCGCCGATCTGAAAACCCGCGCGGTGAAACGCGAGACCGACCGCGAAGTGGCGAACTTCAACCGCAAACGCGGTTAAGGATGGGACGCGTGATTCGTGACTGGTGCTTTAGTGGGTGGACGAGGAACACACCCGCCACCCTCCAAGCACAAATCACCAATCACGCCCTTAAGAAACCTCCCCGGCCCAGAAGCGGCGGCCGGCTTCGCGCCAGTCGCGGTCTTCGACTGCAGCCCGGGCAGTGGCGCGGGCTCCAGGTGAGGTGAGTTCGGCCACGGCGCGATTGACCGCGGTGGTGAAGTCATCCACGTCGAGTGCGCGAGTAATGAAGCCAGTCTGACCGTAAAGGATCAGGTCCTTGGGGCCGCCTTGATCGGACACCACGCACGGAAGACCGCTGGCGAGGGCTTCGAGGATCACATTGCCAAAGGTGTCCGTGGTACTGGGGAAGACGAAGACATCGGCGCTCGCATAGGCGGTGGCCAGTTCGCGGCCAGCGAGCACACCGGTGAAGATCGCATCGGGGACCAGCTTCTTTAGTTCCACGCGATACGGACCGTCGCCGACGAAGGCGAGCGCGAGGCCAGGACGCCGAAGCTTCGGCCACGCGTTGGCCAGCACTTCCAAGTCCTTTTCCTTCGAAACCCGTCCGACGTAGAGCAGCACGGTGTCGCCAGGATTCGCGCCGTGCCTGGTCCAGAAAGCGGGATCACGCCGGGAAGGGTGAAAGAGCGCGGTATCGAGCCCACGCGGGAGGATGCAAAGTTTTTCCGCAGCAATCCCCCGCTCGCTCCAGGCGTGGCGATAGCCCTCGCTGTTCACGTAGATCAGATCGAGCGCGTCGTAGAACCACTTCATGTAGCTCCAGGTCAGCGTTTCAAGGAACGAGTCGTCCGTCAGGATGCGGATGTATTGCGGGAAGTCGGTGTGATAAATCCCGCTGGTGCGCAGACCGAGCACCTTGGCAGCGAGCAGCGCCGTGAGCCCAATCGGGCCCGGGGTGGAAATGATCAGCTCGGTGAAACCTTCCCGCTGGATGTAATCCACCATCTGCAAAATCGGCGGAAAACTCAGCTTTTGGAGTTCGTATTCCGGCAGCTCGAATTCACCGATCGGGGCGAAGTTTTGGATCGGGATATCCGTGATCGTGATCTCCGAGCGCGAAGTCACCACGATCAAATCATGCCCTTCCGCGCGGCAGGCCGCCGTGAGCCGGCGAATGGTATTGGCCACACCATTGACGTCCTCGAGCGTGTCCGTGAACCACGCCCGCTTGGTGTTGCGCAGCATGGGCGCCTGTTCGCCGGCGAGGCTGCGGCTCACCTCGGTGAGCCAGCGGCGATCCGGGGCCTGGCTCTGAAAGGCGTAAACATACGGTGCCAGCGGAGCCAGCACCGGGGCCAGCATGGCGATATCCTGCAACGCCTCGAGCGGGTTTCCTCCGGAGACTTTTTTCACGAAGCTCGTGAAGAAGTGGAAGGCGAGCTGGCTGGCAAAAAAGTTCGCGATCACGAACGCGCGCCGCTCCGGTTCGACGATGCCCTCGGTTTCCGCGGTCAGCCGCTTTTTGACCGCACTCTGCGAGAAATGCGCGGCAAAGTGCCGCCAGAGCGAGGCGTTCGCGGGCTTGGCCAATTCGAAGATCTGCCCCGAAGCGATGCCCTCGGCGAGGAACCCGAGCTTTTCGCCCCAAGTGAATTCCGTGGGGTTCTCGCCCTCCATGAAGCGCGAGAACATCTTGCCCACGAAGGTCGTGGTCTGCGCGCCGCTGAATTTCTTCCCAACGAAATGCCGCAGATTGCTGTAGAGCCCATGCGAGACGGTCAGCGGATTGCCCCCTTCCCCACCCGCGACACAGCGCCCTTCCCGCACCTGCGCGAGGAAGCCGGCAAGGTCGGTCGCTCCGGCCGCTTCGGTGTAGGCCCGTCCGGGGCGCAAACCGCCGTGGTCATCCGATCCGCCGATGAAAACCTTCCGCCAGGCTTCCGGGTGCGTCGGCGTGAGATTGTGGCGGGTGGCAAATTCTTCGATTCGCTCCGGCGTCAGATTCCCGAGCGCAAATTGCGTCACGTCGCCAAGCAGTCGATCGCGCAGCCCATTCAGCCCTTCAAAATGGCGGAAGAGCAGCACGAGCCGCTCGACCTGCGCCACCGGCAACGGCTCCGACGGCCGGTAAAACGGATGCGCCACCGCATGCGCGAGATCCTGCGCGGCGAGATACCGCTGCATGTCGTAGATATTCTCGCGCAGCTCCTGCAGCTCGCGGTGCTGCTGCTCGGAAATGCCCCAGACGAGCAGATGAATTTTCGAGCGATCTTCCGGGAAACGCGAGCTCACCTGCACACTCAGGAAAGCGCCCGGACGGTCAGCGATCTCCAGGCAGCCATCGATGCGGTTGTGGTCGGTGAAGGTCACCAGATCCATGCCCACACCGCGCAGCCGATCATACAGCGCGATGGGTTCGGAATACGAATCGGCCAGGCCGACTTTGCGGAAAAACCATTCCGGCGCACGGGCCGAATATTTCGAGTGCAGGTGCAGATCCGCTTTCATGAAAAAGATGCGGCGTGAGCCGTGAGCGCTTCGAGGTAGGTGCGCGGGGTGCGGGTTTGCAGCGAGGCAGAGACGACGCTCCGGATTTGCCTCCAGATTTTCGGGTGATCGATATCCGGCGGATGCACCGCGACGCGCACCAGCGGCGTAGCGAGCAGGCGATGATAGAGCCCCGCATTCCACGCGAGGCTCATCTGCCGGCGCCAGGCTGCACGCACACTCCAGCAGAGCGATTGCGAAGTCTGCACTGTCCCATTTTGCAGGTCGTGAACTGTGCGCAGCCGCGTCGTGTAGGCGTAACCGAGATCACGCAGTGCCTTCTCCGCCTCGGCCCCGAGCAGCCAGGCCGGAGCGATAAATCCGCGGGAGTCGAGCCCGAGTTCGCGCAAATCCGCGCGGCCCCGCCCGGCCAACTCCGCGGCGCGCTCGCGGCTGAGGTCGAAAAATTCGCCCTCACCGGCGGTATAAGTGCGCGTGATCAGACGTTGCACCACCGATTCATGCTCCCTCCGGGGGCGCTGATGGAAGTATCCGTGCGTGACAATCTCGTGGCCTTTCGCCGCACATTCGCGCAGCCAGGCGCAAAGGGCCGCGTCGCTCCCCACATGTCCGCGTCCGTGATGATCGGGAATCACGAGCAGGGAAATGCGGTTCACCCCCAGCCCCTCCAACTCCGCCACGATCCGGCGGCACCGCGCAAACGTCAGCGGCGACACATCGTGCAGGGAGACGACGAGGGTGGAAACAGGCACCCCCAAGCGCTACTGGCCTTGGACGAAACTGACAAGCGGTGACCCGCCACTCCCCGGGAACTATTTAGCGGGCCTGGCGACTACTTCGCCGCCAACTGCACCGCGAGCTGCACTTTTCCCTCCGTCGCCGAGACCGTGATATCGCGCACGACGAGGCCGGGGATGTCCAGACGGGCAATCGGGTAGGCTTTGCCCCGGATTTTCGCGAATTGCGGCTCGATAATCCCCTTGGCCAAGCCGGCGACCATGCCGTCGCCATCGATCTCAATTTCGGTCACGCGGGCATTCAGATCGTCGCCGATCTCCGCCTTGCCGTGCACCACCAGATCCGCGGACATGATCATGGCCTTCGCCGTAAGCGAGAGACGGAAATCCACCTGGCGTCCGGACGGCGCCACGAAGGTGAGTTTGGTTTCCTTGATATCCACTCCCTTCTCCCCGGCGAGAGCCGAGATGACAGCGTGCAGCGTGGCTTCCAGATCGTGATGCGAGGTTTCGAGACGGTATTCCAAAGCCCACCGACCATCCGTGCCCACCCCCTCCCCGGTCAAGCCCCGACGCTCCCCCTGCGGTTCTTTGGAACTGGGCAGAAAGCTGCAAATCGGCCCCCGAAATTTCTTTCCAAAAACCAGTTGCCCAACGCCACACCCTGCCCCATATAACCGGCCCCTTGCACACGGGAAAATGTTCCGGCGTAGCTCAGTGGTAGAGCGATCGGCTGTTAACCGATTGGTCGTAGGTTCAAGTCCTACCGCCGGAGCCATTTCCTTTCCCAGTCGGGACAGATGGCGCCCATCTGCGCTAACTCACGCCAAACCCGTTCATTTTCAGAGGGTTCTGCTTCAGCCACGCTTCGGCATCTGTGCACGCTAAAGACGGTCGCTTGGATTTGGACAACAATCTGGTGGAAAATGCGATCTGCCCCAATGCGGTGGACAAGAAAAACTGGCTGTTCATCAGCGAGGCCGAAACTGGTCGGACTCTTCTCGCTGGCCAGCGGCGCGTTGCTTGAAACCGTCAGCGGGAACAAGCATCCCATGAGAGCGCCCTTTTTCGCCAGCTCTGGGCGAAGCTGCAAAAGGGAGATATCCTGCTGGCCGATCGAGGCTTTAGCTCGTATGCGGCCATCGTCGGCCTCCAGCAACAGCGCGGCGTCGACAGCGTGATGCGCTTGCACCAGGATGCGTAATGTGACTTTCGCACCGGGCGACGCCTCGGCCCCGAAGATCGTTTGGTCGTCTGGCAAAAGCCCTAGCGCCACCGAGGCTTGGAGCGAGGCCGAACATGCGGCCCTGCCCTCGGCGCTCACCCTGCGGATGATTCGGCTCAAGGTCGCGACGCCTGGATTTCGCACGCGAAGCGCCGTGTTAGTCACCCACCCTCGTCGATCCCGAGCTGTACCCCGCAGAGCAGCTGCGGGAACTCTGCGGGCAGCGCTGGCAGGTCGAGCTGCACTTCCAGCAAATTAAGACCCACCTGGCCATGGACGTCCTGCGGTGCAAGAGCCCGGAACTCATCGAACGCGAAGTACTCATGCACCAGATCGCGTACAATCTGGTGCGCAGCTTGATGCAGCGCAGCGCGCACCTGCATCGAGTCGCTTTGAGCCGCCTCAGCTTCAAGGGCACTCTCGATACGCTCCGGCATTGGTCGGTGCTGATCGCAGGAGAAAAGGGGCCGCGCCAACAACAGATCCTGATCGATCGAATGCTCGCTTTGATCGCGGAAGACCCTGTGCCCGCACGCCCCGGACGCAGTGAACCCAGAGCCAAAAAACGCCGGGCAAAAAACTATCAACTCCTGACCAAGCCCAGGCACCAAATCGGCAACCTTCCCCGTCGCAATCGACCAAAGTCAAAACAGCCCAAATCCGCCTTATCTTAGTGCCATTCTTGACTGACCCTTATTTGCTCAAGGTCAGTCGGCGCATGAAAATCGTGCTGCTCGATGCTAAACCCCAACGACCCAAACCCTCCATAAATCAGCCGCCACTCCGACCGCACCGCATCCCAAGCCCCCTTTAGAGCCGGTAGGTTGAACGGGAGATGCGACGATTTCGGGCGGCACACCGCCGTTTTACCGGACCTGAGATTCATCCGGAAAAGATATTGAGAACCAATCGCAGAATAAATATTGAAATTTGTAGGAGCAGAGGCTTGACCGCTGCACACACTCAAGATTTCGTGGGTTGGAAGCCACAAACTGGACAAACCGCTAAGTTCACAGGGGGGGAGAGTGTCTAAATTCCGATCAGATCTCGGGCCAAACTTCCACTAAGGCAACCGCGCTTTGATCTGGAGTGGAGTATCTCAAGCTTTTGCGCCGATCTCAGAATTCGTGATAAACCCACACTTCGTTCTGGTCGTTGGACACCCAAAACTGCGGCACATCGAGGTCCTTTCCGGTTGATCCGGAAAATTTACAATTCTTCGGTCGCCACCAAATCGGTGCATTGCCATTGACTAACCTCTTAGTGAGGCCCCAGTCGTCCGAAGCATTCATTCTCAAATTTACTGGTCGTACTGCTTGCGATTTCCAAAACTTTAGTTCCTCGTTTACGGTCCTCTCAACGTCTGCAGCAGGCGCTGCGAACCGCACGAATAACTGCCAATCCTGCGTACTTCCTGAAAGTCGAAACTGCACTCGAGTAGCGGTCGGCGGCACAGGAAGCTTGATGCCAGCTTGCTCTTCGGCACTCGAAAACGAAATAGGATCGTTTGCCTCGCGGACTTCATATGTGCTTGGTCGACAGCCGCAAAGAATGGCTCCCAGCAAGACGATATAGCTGACCCCTAGTCGATTTCTCGTCAGCAGGCTGGCCGGATCAATCAATACGCGATGGGTCGTTAGAATCACTGATTTAGAGTAGGGTAGTTACCCGCTTTAATGGATTTGACAAGCCAGTTTACCTGGGCGCCATAAACGCTCACCAATCCGAGCTGACGGCCCGCGTTATATTGTGACGCTACCTGCAAAATCGTCGGTGAAGTTACTCCATGCGATATGAGGATATCTGTGTTTTTTCTCAACCACATCGCAGCGCCCTTGATTGATCCTCTCATTGTCATGGCGTCGTCAATAGATAGCTCCGCAAAAGCTCGAGCGTTCTTTCCGAGTTGAGCGTACCCATAAGTTCCATTGGCCCCTCGTCTAAACCACGATAGGGCCTTATCGACTTCCATATAGTTTGTACCAAATCCGCGGCTTTCGTGGATGATCGTCGCTCGAATTAGATCTGCATCTATACTTAGCCATTCGGCGTAGGCTTCAATGAGAGACTTCTCAGCAGCAAGTGAATGAAGTAATATATCTCCATTATCCATGACCTGCGCTTTGTAAAGTTCATCGGGTTCAAATAGAGGCGATGAGTTTTTGATGCTTTGCCGCATCGCGGCACTCATCTCCGAATTAAACAAGTGTACAAAGGCAGCAGTAATTGCTCCATTGACAAAGCTACCGCCTGTTAATTCTGCGGCTGTTCCGCCAATCGCAGCTGCGATGACGGTTCGAATCGCGATGCCAGGCGTCCCATCGATATCAATTTGACCGACAATCGAGCCGCTAATGGCGCCTGCGAAACCGGAGATAAAACCGTCTTTGAAGTCACCGCCGGTGGCGGCACTCAATGCGCCTTGGGCCACACCATGAGCTAAACTAGTGACGAGAGTGTCTCCGAGGCTTCCCTCTGCAAATCCGAAAGCGGTACCTATGCTTCCACCTCCAAATCCATGCCCAATTCCGAAGCTCAGGGCTGCTGACAACGCCCCGATCGCGGCGCCTTTTAAACCCGCGGTTAAGATGTCGGAAGCGCTACCTCCGGCGATGGCGGTGCTTAGGGCTCCTTGGGTGAACCCTCCAGCAGCACCGGCAACTACGGTCCCGACAAATATCTGGCTAAAGCTGAGTTCGGCGACCGCGACAAAACCGGTCGCAGCACCGAAGGTGACGACGGAGACGACGACGGCAGCGACGGCGATGACGACTTGAGCGACAGCAGGGTTTTCGCGGAGCCAGTGCGCGATTTCGCGGTGGGCCTCCAGCTTCAGCTTGATGGGCGTGAGCGGATTGAAGAAGTCGCCGACGGAAAGGTAGCCGGTGGGGTCGGTGAGCGAGAGGGGGTTGTTCTGGACGTAGCTATACCGATTGTATGACTGCGAATTTGCGTCGGCCTGAATGAAAGGGTCGGCGGAGAGGAAGCGGCCGAGGAAGGGGTCGTAAACCCGGCCACCCATATGAATCAATCCCACCTCATCGAGTTGCTCGTGGCCGGTGAACCCTTTTTGCGTGACGGAGCAAGTACTATTGGTGGGCAACCGTAAGCCGAAGGCATCGAAACGATACCGTCCATCGGGGAGGACCTGACCGAGTTCGTCGAGAATGACCTCAGTGCTGCCGAGGTGATCCTTCAGCACATAGTTCGTCTTGAGGGTGGTGGTGCTACCTTCAGTGGTGATCGTGAAGACGACGCCGCCAAAATTGTGCCGCTGAATTTTGGTCGAGCCTTTGATTTCCAGCTCGTAGCTACCCAGGTAGTAGGTGGTGCTTTGAGTGCCGGAAACCGTGGATTGTTTTTTCAGCAGGCCGGCGTCCGGGCCGTACTCGAAAGCGAGTGTGGTCTGAACGGCATTCGTGGCATCGCGATCGACGATTTGGCAGGGCTTGTCGTTTTGCCAGTAAGAGACCGAGCGCTTGAGATTCGCCCGGGTGATCGTTCCATCAGAGGCTTTCGACCAGGTTGGCCCCCGAATCATGTTGCCGTTCCCATCGTACTGGTACTCGTATTGCAGCGCACCGATGGTGACCGAGGTAACGGCATGCGGGCCGGCCGCCTGGCCTTCCGTGCCCGTACCGTAGGCGTAACTATTGATATCCTGTTTTTTGAGCAGGTTTCCGTTGGCGGCGTATAGGTATTCCTGGGCGGGGGAGTTGCCGAGCTGCGAGGTCTTCAGACGATTGAGCTCATCGTAGGTGAAGGTTTCCGCCTTACCCCCGGGTAGGGCATCACGGCGGGAAAGCAACGTGCCGATCAGATCGTATTCATAAACATTCGACTGCACATCGTTGTTATTGACCGTAGCCTTCACCGTCTGCAGGCGGCCGGTAATCGAGTTGAATCCGTTCGTCAGTGTGACCAGGTTGTTGTTGCCAAGAATTTGCTTCGTGGCTTGGCCACGGGCATTGACGTCGGCGGGATTGACTTGGGAGAGGAAGGTCTCCGGAGCAATCGGACCCGTACCGCTGGGATCCTGGTAGGCGAGGCGTTTCACGCCAAGGAGGAAGCCGCTGCTATAGCCGTCTTGAGCGCCATCGTAGACGTTTTCAGTGATTACTCCACTGGGAGCCTTGGTTTGAACCGGTCGACCAAAGGTGTCGTAGGTCTGGCTACTCTTGAAAGTGCGTGCACCGTCGGTGGCGACATCCACTTCAGCCATGGTTTCCACCAAGCGGGTGAGAGCGTCGTAAGTGTAGGTTTCGCGATAGTAGGGATTGGTCGAAGTCAGGAGATAACCCTCGACTTTGGATTTCAGGCCTTTCGCGACGGCGCCGCCCGTCCCGCGCGGAGCATTGTCGTAAGTAATTTTGGTTTCCTTGTCGGGGACAGGGCCGCCGGATATCCCTAACTCCAATTGGCGGGTGGTGCGGCCGAGAATGTCGCGGAAGGTGAAGTTGACCTGGCCTTTGGGATCCTTTTCGGAAACCACTTCGCCAAAGGAATTGTAAACGGTGCTCCAAGCGCCGACTTCCGAGGCGATGGAGGGATTGGCCCAGCCGCCGAGATCCTTGTCGACCATGCGGATTTTGCGGCCGAAAACGTCGTAAGCGAGCTTGATCGAGTTTCCATCCACGCCAATCGTTTCTTTCGCGTTGCCGACGGCGTCGTACCTGAACTGCATGGTCCCCTTGCCGGCATCGACGACGGCGGTGGTTTGCCCGGCGTCGTTGGTGTAGGTAGTGGTGACCAGATTTGAGCGGCCGCTCCGTTTAACGGTGCCCGTCACGGTCTGCCCGCCATACACGGCGCCGACGCCGCGTTTGTACCCTTTGAAGCTGGCATGGTACTCGAAGGTGGTGCGTGTGCCTTCAGGGTTGGCGCCATCCGTTGGGCCGGCGATAATGGTGGTTCGATCGAGGATATCGCTGGTGGTGACCGTCCACTTGGCTGGATCGCCGGAACCGTTGGCGAAATAAGGAGTGGAGGTCTTCTGAACCTGAGTCCGGCCGTCGAACTCAAAGACCGTGTCCTGATAGATGACTTTTGTCCCGTCGGCGCCCCGGCTTTCCTTGCGGATTTCCCGGCCCAGCCGATCGTACCATACGGTGGAGGGCGGGAATTTGACGCCGCCTTTGGATTGTTGGGTGGTGACTCGATAACGAGTTCGCCGGGTGACGGTATCCGGCGAATTGGGTTGATAGAAGTATTCCCGGGTGGTGGTGGTCGCGATGTCGTTGAGCGCGACCGTCTCGATGAGTCGCCCGAAGCCATCGTATTTTTGTGAGCGCGCGGTCAAACCATTGGCATCCGTTACCGTGACCGGAACGCCCAGGGTTGGTTCGGTGACGGTGGAGGCTTCTTGATTCAGAGCATTGCGCACGCGAGTGGCAAAGCGGCCCTTGGAATCGTAGAAGGTCGTCGTGGTACGATTGACAGTGGCCCACTGAGGGACCTTGGCCGAGGTGTAACCGCTGAGGTCATGGCCCGTCGTAGTGACCGTGGTGGGATTGCCATAGGCATCGTACGAGTGAGTCGTGAGCGGCGAAGTGGGCGCGGTGGCGACATCCGGTTCGGGCTCTTCGGTCGCGACCCGGCCCTGAGCATCGTAGGTGAAGCCGGAGGTTCGGAGGATGGGATCGGCGCCGTTGCCGTCAGCCTCGTGGAGGACTTGCGACCGGGTGATGCGGCCTTTCCACTGCGAGTCGAGATCGCCTTCGTAATAGTTAACCGTCGTCTTTTTAGTGCTGCCCGTGCTAACGACCGCACGTTGGAGATTGCCAAAGACCGTGCTGAATGAAGCCCCTTCTTTCTGATCGTCGTAGACGAACGACGACGTGGTGGTGGAAATCTCCCGCCCGTCGAGATCGTTCGAGATTACGGTGCTGTTCTGGAGATAGGGGAAATAGAGCGCGTAGGTTTTCCCACCCGAGGGCGTGACGTCGAAGTGCGGCGATTCCCAGTGATTGGTTGTCTTGGCTAGCGTGATCGTTCGCTTCTTTCCCTTCGAAGGTGCAGCCAAGCGCTCGGTGGAATCGATCATCCCGCTAAGTGGGTATTTCTGAAGATAGGTTGTCTTCGTCGAGATATTGCTCCTCTCGTCGATCGCTTCAACGGTGCTGAAGCCCTCGGAACCCCGGCCCTGAAGATTGGTTCTCAGGCCGGTGTATTTGTAGCGGGTCCAGGTGAAGTCACCGATGCCGTCCTCGTGGCCGGCGCGTTCGACGACCTGGATCGGGGCGATGACATCCTGCTCGGGGTATTGAGCGAGGGTTCCGCCTACGCCGCGGGTATAGACGGCGCGATTGGTGAGCGGTTTGTAAGTGATGCGGTCGCTGACTTCGTTGGCCGTGTAGACCTGGACGATCATCTGCGGCTTGGCGCGGTTCAGATAGACATAGTTGAACGTGGGGCCGTCCTCGCTGTATTGCCGCGACATGACCATGTCGGGGAAACCGTCGGCGTTGAGATCGACGACCTGCACGCCCTGGGCGATGTTTTTGAGCTTGCCGTTGTCGTCGTCGGCGGTTTCGGCGAGGAAGAGCCGGGGTTGCCAGGTGTCGCTTTCGGAGAAGCCGGTGCCGGTGTTCAGGAAGGCCTGGCACCGATTGAGGTTGTGGTCATAGAGGCCGAGCAACAGATCGGTGAGGCCGTCGCCGTTGAGGTCCACCAAGCGGCTGCCGGTGTCCAAGGGCTGGTCTCCGGAGTCTCCCGGGGCGGGGGAGAGATCGACTCCCGCAGGCACGGAATAATCGAAGTTCGGGTTAGTGCCTTGGGCGTTGACCCAGGACCGATTGGAGGGATCGCCATTGCTGAGGCGGGCAATGCGAGTGGCTGGGGCGCCTTTGCGGGCAAACCAGAAATCCGGATGGCCGTCACCGTTGAGATCGAGGATGCGGGCGCCAGCATCGCGGAAGGTGGACTCGCCGTCGGGGGTCGGCAGATTGGCCAGCGTGAGTTTGGTGGCACTCCAGGAACCGCTGCTGGAGCGGGCCCACGAATAGTAGCCATTGTGAAGGTCGTTCTTCCGGTTGTAGATCATGTCCGGGAGGCCGTCGCCGGTCAGATCGGCGAAGCCATTGTTCACGCCGACGAGCAATCCGCTGAAGCCGCTGGTGGGCCGAGCTTTCAGGGTAAAGCCGCTGAACTCGGCGATTTGGGTATCCGGGGAACTGCCCACGTTTGCGACGAGAGCTTCCGGTTTTCCGTCGCCATTGAGATCGGAGAAGTGAATGGCACGTTCGTCATCGACCTTGCCGTTACTAATATTGGTGATCCGGATGGGCAGGGAATTCGTTTTCCAGATCCAGCCGCGACCCGGAACCAGCGACCAGACGCCGCCATCGCGTTGCTTTAGCTTCGGCGCGTCGTCGTCATCATCGTCGGATTCAGTGTCGTAGACATAGTATTCGCCCTTGGCGATGAGGTCCTGGAAGCCATCCCCATTGATATCCACCAAACGCGCTCCCGTATCCGAGCCACCCTCGGCGACGAGCGGGTAAGGCGGCGTGTATTGCGGAGCCCAACCCCAAGGGGCGCCGGCTCGGCCTGGATTGATATAGGCTCCCTGATCGACGACCTGATCGTGGCGGTCCCGGTTCCAGATCATGTCCGGGAAGCCATCACCGTTCACATCCATGAAGATGACGCCGCGAGAGTCGATTTTTTCCGAAAGCGCGCGGGGCAGGTAGTTGGCCCAGCTCGGGACGCTGCGCCAGCCACGGTCGGAGGCCCGCCAGCCCTGCCATTCGAAGATGAGGTCGGCGTACCGATGGCGGTCGCCGGAGAAGGTGGCGGTGCCGTCGGCGGCCACGGTCATCTCGGGGGTACCGAGTTCCATGATGCGGACGAGGCGGGAGCGGTTGGTGCTGCCCGAGGAGAGGTAACGCAACTGGTAGGTGCGGGCGATGGTGCCCTGCGAGTACATGTCGATCCGATCGATCAATTTGTCGCGCCAGAGGCGGGTGCCGGCGACGTAGTTGAAGGATTTGTCGGGCCGATCGGTCTGATAGACGAACTTAACTTTGTTGTAAGGCGCGAGGCTGGTGCCGTTGCCGGTGTAGTTGATTTCGTCCGGCTCGCCGCTGGAGAGATAGGAGACGGTGAAATAGTTGCCGTTGTGATCGGTGACTTTCTTGACGCCCCAGACGATGGGATTGGTACCGGCCATGAGCACGGGCTCGAGGCTCATGGTGAGCCCGCTCTTGGTCTTCATCTCCCACACGTTGTTGTCCTTCAGCGTAATCTTCGCGAAGTTGCGGACTTCGGTTTCGTAGGTGGAACCGGTACCGCCCTGAATACCGGTCAGGCGGATGAGGCGTGCGCCGTCGAGGTAGTATTGATCTCCCGCGGTGTAAGTGACCCCCTTGACCTCGCCATCCTGGGCGATGGTGCTCGGTCCGCGAGTGACGGTGGAGAGCCCGGCAAGGGACCAGCCAAGGCCGAGCGGACCGTTGCCGGCTTTGCTCGAATAGGCGAGGGATAGTTTCGGCTCCATTCCGCCGGTGCCTTTCGGGATGAAGAGCGGCACGGTGTAGGTGGCCGAACCATCGGCACCGACAGTGAGCTGGCCGGACGTCTGGCCCGGAATGCGTACTCCGCTGGGCGGGTCGTCGGAAACTTCGCGATTGGCGGGATCGAAGGGATCCAGCTCACCCCACGGCGATTCGCCATGCTCGTAGGCATAGAGGTTGGAGTGGTCCTGGGTGTCTTCATCGGAATTCCACTCCGCATCGGTGCCATCCTGGGGATCGAGGTGGTATTGCTCCTCCCAATAGTCGGCCATCTGGTCGCCGTCGAAATCGATGAATTCATCGACGCCGAGATCGGGGGAGCCGTCATCGCGCAATTCTTGATCCCAGTCTTCGACCGGCACCGCATAGATGCTGCCTTTGCTGCGGCACGGCGAGGCGGCCGTGAGATGGCCGTCCGGGGTAAGCAGGGGGTCGGTGGAAACGAGTTCCGTACCGATGCTCCAGCCGCGGACGCAACTGCGATTCACGACGAGCTGAGCCGCGCCCGGGGAAATCTCCTGTGTAGTCGTCAGTGTCGAGGTGGAGGTATTCCACGAGATCGTATTTTCCAGTTTAATGGTGGCAACTCCGGCGGTAGCCGACGCAGGGGAACCAATGGCGGACGGATTCGTTCCAGTAGCCGCGCCGTTTTTGGCCACAGTGCTCTGGAAGATATAGACCATTGCTTTCCCCTGGGCCCAGACCGCGGCCCCACCGCCGGAAGCCTGGTTTTCTCGGATCATGCAACTGGTCAGATAAACATTGGTCGGAGACGCAATGGAACCTTTGACCCGCAGGCCGCCGCCCACTCGATCGGCGACGACTGCAGCGGTGGTGGCATTGCCCTTGGCAAGGTCAAATCCTGCGAGGGCGCAGGTGACCCCTTCGGCGACCGTAAAGACAGAGCCGCTGTCCGCAGCATCGATCCGGCACTGGCGGGCGCCGCCTTCACCGATGAGGAGGAAGGGCTTGGTACCCGGAGGAACAACCACGTTTTCGTAGTAGATCCCGGGCTGGACCTTGATGATCTGATAGTTATCGGTCAGCGCCGCGATCCCTGCGCCAATCGTTTCGATAGCCTTGTATTTTTCGACCACGATACTCGGGCTGGGAATGCTCGCGGCATCGTTGGGATTGGTCGAATTGCGGAACTCGAAGATATTGGGATAAAGATCGCCATCGGGATCTTCGTAAGCGTCGTATTCATGGGGGCGCAGAGCGTTGTTGGCTTCCCATCCGTCGAGCATACCATCCCCATCGAGATCCGTATTGCCATCCTGCACACCAGCCACGGTGGTCTTATTGTGCGGCGAGGTGCCAAGCAGGTATTCGCCGTAGTTGCTGATTCCGTCTTCATCGGGGTCTTCCCACGCATCCCCGGCGTCGAAGGGATCGAGTCCATACTGCGCCTCCCAAGAGTTGGGCAGGCCGTCCCAATCGCTATCCGTGGAGCTCAACTGAATCGCCTCGCCCTGGTCGAGCGCGCCGCGATACACGACCAGTTCATCGATCATACCCGCGAATTTGTTCCATCCGGGCACGGAGCCGCCCCACTGGAGGTCGGCACTGCTGGCGGGTAGTCCCAGAGTCAGGTTGCCGGCGGCTATGCCATTGAGGTAAAGCACCACCTGATTGCCTCGACTCGCGATGAGGACGTGGCACCATTGGTTCTTCGGCACGGCGACGGTGGACAGCAGGGTATCATTCGGTTCGGCGCTGTCCGGGCGGCTCAGTAGGATCCGCATCTTGCTGCTATCGGCCGCATCGACGACCGGCCCCGCGGCGATATATTCGCCTCCCACGGCGTGGCTGAAAACAGTCTGTGGTGCGGCGCTGACACTGTCCGGGATAAACCAGAAACCAACGCTGTAATCTTGATAGCCCTGACCAGCGACGCCGGAGCTCTGAGGCAGCGCGGTATAGGCGCTGTTACCGATGGCCAACTTGCCGCCGGTGCCATTGAAATAAAGGGCTTTGCGCCAGATCTCGGTGCTGGGGACCCGCCAGGTGACCCCCGCGGCGGAGAGTGTGCCATGGGAGCCAAACGGTGAATCGTCGTAAGCGATGTCGTTTTGCTGTTCGTCGAGGTGCCAAAGACCCGCGATGCCCTTGATACCGGCGGTGAACTTCAGCTCGGAATTGCGGGCCTTTGCCGAGATGACGATGTCACTGGCGAGCCGATCCGGGTTGCGCCAGCCTTCTTTGGGCAGGCGTACGTAGGCCTCCGCATAGCCTTCGTTGTCGGTACGGACGTGGAGTTCCGTTTCACCGGAATCCGTGAAGCTCCAATCCGGGGAAAGCGCAAGCCGGGCGGAATCGCGGCTGGAGCTGCCTGTTGGCACGCTGAAGGTGACGGGGGCATTGACCAGAGGCAGGTTGGAAGTGCTACTGGTCACGCGGACCCGCAGGGGCAAGGGTAGAATACTGTCCGGCAGACCGGTCTGCCGATCGCCGCTCCCCGTAGCCACCTTGGTGAAATTGAACGCGCTGGCGTCGTTGAAAAAGTCCTGGGGATCGGTTCCCGCGAGTTGCTCCTCTCCATTCAAGAAGTCGTCACCGTCAAAGTTATCGAGGCCGTCGATCTGCTGGTTGTAGTCTTCGTCCGGATTGTCCGGATTCATGCCGTAGCGGACTTCCCAATCGTCCATGAGCCCGTCGTGATCGCTATCCGGGTCGCGAATGAGGGCGACCGCGTCGGCCGTCAGGGTACCCGAGCCGGAGCCGCGCCGGATCTGAATATTAGCTACCTCGCCGTGGATACGGATTTCACCCAGTGGGCGCCATTGTTTGCCCCCGACCCGCTGATTGTAGGAAAACTCGCGGCCGTTGACATTGACGATGGCCTGCGAGGCAAAGGTGCTGCTGGAGGGGCCGTAGACAAAGACTCCGTAGTTGCCCGGGGCCGGCACTTTCTTCTCGTACTCGAACTGATCGGCCTCGCCCTGGATCTTGGTCAGGGCGGAGTAGCCGCGGTTGAAACCGGTGGCCGCGAGGCTGGTTTCCGCCTTGGACACCCATTTACCGATCAAAGGATACATCCCGCCTCGGTCGGCGTCGTCCGCAATCACGGCATCGGTGCAAACTTTTTCGAGCCGTACCGCATCCGCCGTGACGTAGCCCCCGTTCCATTGGCCGGTACCGCCGCCCGGGGTTTCACTCGGGACCGTAATCTTAATTTTTGGCGCTTTGGGGCTATTCATGTCTGCCGGAAACGCGAACGGTTGTTCCCGCAGAAGCACCCACTCGCCCAGATGTTGGGTTTGATCGACCGTCCCAGTCCAGGGGATCCCCGAGTGGTTGATTTCGATCAGGGCTTTGTTGGAATTCTTGTAGCTGCCTCCCAGCTTCTGCCAGCGGAGCAACACCCGGTAGTTCCCTTCGGTGCGTACATTCGGGAAAAATGTGAAGGTCGCCGCGGGCTTCTTCGAGATGCGGACGGTGGAGGTCGTGACCCCGGAGACGGTGGCGAGCTGGCGGACCCCCCAAGCGGAAGCGGTCCCGGACTTGCTGGCCGTGAAGGTCGAGCCATCGATATTCGTGCTGTAGCCCCGCACCTGCACTGCCGGTTCGACCGGCACAAACGAGACCGCATCGGCGACGACCGGCTTCGTGCTGTTTGCCGGGACTTTGATCACGACCCGCGCGCTGGTGCCTTTGCGGAAGCTGAAAACGCCGACGCTCTTCCAGCGGTTGGATTGTTTGCGTTGATCGATCGTGAAGCTGGCCAGCGTTTTGCCGGCATCGCTGCGGATTTCGACCACGGTCTTGGGATTGTAGTCGCCCCACGGCCACCAGAGATTGACTTCGTAGCTGCCGTCCGAAGGGAGATTGGGGACGAAAGCAACTTCGCCCGCGCCGCCACTGCTGACCAGGTAGTTCGATCCGCTGCGACCGTTGACGGTCGTAGTGTTGAGGGTCCACTGGCCGAGCGCAACCATGCCGCTGCCGTCCGCGTCGAGCCCTAGGCCGTTCTTGTCGTCCACATCGTAATGGACGGTCGCGGGAACCTCTCCGACGACATCTTCGATCAGGTCTTCGTTGATTTCCGCTGTATATTTTTGAAGGTTGGTCTCCGGATCGTCGGCCGGTACATGTTTGCCGCTATCTGCCACTGCGGGATCGCTCTCGAGGTCTTCGTTGTGCAGCTTTTCCCACCAGTCGGGGATGTTGTCGTTGTCGGTGTCCTTGTACTCGTCCGCACCGATGTCCGGATTGGATGCGTCGACTTCCTGCTCGATATCCGGGGAGACCGGCACGGAAAGGTCGGCCGGGTTGCGAATCGCGCCAGGGCGGTTGACCATGACGGACGTGGCAGTGAGGTGTCCGCTCTCGAGCAGGCCGATCTGGATGGCGTCGGTGGTCGGCGCGATATTGTCCTTGGCCAGGATGGGCCCGGTCTTGTTCCACAAGAACGAATTGAAAACATAGGCACCCTTGCCGCCGACTTCACCGATGGTGCGGGGGTTCTTCAGGATGCAGTTGTAGAAGCGCGCCCGGAATCCGTCGGCGTAAACGGCCGGCCCGGACTCGCCGGGGGCTGCCCCATAGACAGCCTCGTTGAAGGCCAGAGTGCAATAGGTGAACGTGGGCATGCCGAAGTTATTATAAACTGCGGCACCATCCTTCGCCCGGTTGGCCACGATGAGGCATCGGGTGATGTACGGATGGCACTGATCCACGAAAATCCCACCTCCGTTGTGCGTGACGCCATTGGTATCGCCAAACGCATTTTTGATCGTGAAACCGTCGATGGTGCAGTCGGAGTTCAGGTAGACACCGGCGGAGTCCTTACGGGCGTCGATAATCGTCTGTGAGGCGCCGTCGGTCGATTTGATCAGCATTTTATGCCCGGATGCAGCGATCGACCCGAAATAGGTCCCGGGCTTGACCATGATGATCGCATAGTCGGTCGTGACGGCATCGATAGCGTCCTGGATGGTCGAGAAATCCGCTTCCCCGTTGGCATCGACGACGAAGGTTGGGGCGGGCGTGTCGTCGAGACTCGGATTGTTATTGAGGCGATCGCTACCATTGACCAGTTCGTAAGCGTCGGAATAGCCATCCCGATCACTATCCACGGATTCGGCCGGATCGATAATGCGATGCCAGGTGAAATCACCAACGGTATTTTCATTCCAGGTGACGCCGTTGCCGTGGCGGGAGACGGTCTCATTGTCGCCCCAGACGATAACGGAGCCGTCGCGCTTTAGCGCGACGCTGAAGTCGTCGCCGGTCTCGATTGCGATGACCTCGTTAAGAGGTTCCTGCGCGTTGAGCATGACAGGCAGCGGGTTTTCTCGCTCGGTGTCTTCGCCTGGCTGGAGGTAACCCACGCGAGTGCGGTTGGTATTGCCCCAGGCCCAGACCGTGCCGTCGTATCTCAAGGCGACGGTGTGCGAGGAACCGGCGGCCACGGCGACCACGCCTTCGAAGGGTTTGAGGACAGTACCGACCTTGTACACGACCTGGGTGGGAGCAGTGAGGCTTCCCGCCGAGCTGCTCGAGCCGGACTGGCGCGAATCGTTCCGGCCCCAGGCATAAAGTAGATTTTTTGCCGGATCACGATTGGTCGTGGAGGCGGCGGTGATCGCGAAGGCCGAGTAGCGGCCGCCGATGACATCGAGCACCGGGCGGCTACCAAAAGCGGTCGAGGGAATGAGGCGCGCGGAAAGGCGGTAAGGAGCGCTCGCCGGGGACAACGTCTGGCCGAGCTGGCCGTAGGCATTGCTGCCCCAGCTCCACACTTTGCCTTCTTTACCGAGAGCCAGGCCAAAGCCGCCGCCGGCGGAAACTTTCCCGATGTTGGTGAGCGTGGTGGAAGTGGTTTCGGTGCCCTCGCGTTTGAGGACCAGGCGGGCGCGGGAATGAAGTACCTCATCGGTATCCACCGCTGTGTCGCTGCCCAATTGACCGCCGGTGTTGGCGCCCCAGGTCCAGACCTGGCCATTGCTGCCGAGCGCGGTGGTGAAGGTGGCTCCCACGGACACGGCGGAGATGCCGCTGAGTTTGCCGCCGAGGAGCGCGTCGGTGACGTAGATGTAGGGAGCCAGGCCGCCGCTGGGCCGCGGGCTGCCGCTGGAACCATAACGATTTGCCCCCCAAGCGACCACGCTGCCATCGGCGAGCGCGGCGACGGAGAAATCATCGCCGGCGGAGAGCGAACGAATGACATAGCCGTTTCGGTCAGTGAGCACCGTGGGGATGGGCGCGGAGCTGCTATCGATCGTGGCGCTGAGTCGGTCCGAGCCATTGCTGCCCCAGCCGACGAGTGTGCCATCCACCCGTTGTACGATGATGTGATCCGCGCCGGCCGCCAGTACGCCGGTAAGCGTGTAGTTTGCGCTGACGCTACGGCTCGGCGCTTTGTCCGCGGAAAAGGCCCGTGCCGTGAAAGTCATGGTCCGGTCAATGATGGGTGGGTTGCCAGCGACATAGATCGGCGAAGTCTCAGTCGGGGCCGCGCCATTGGTGGTGTAGCGCACGACGGTGCCCGGAGCGCTCGTGATGGTGACCGGGAATTGAATCGGATAGAGGCCGGATGGCGGCGCGATCTCCGGAGCGAGAGTTTCCGCGGGGTCGGTTCCAGCGCGGAATTCCGCCAGATTGCTCACGCCATCGACGTCCGAGTCAATGGTGGGGTCGCTTGGATCGTTGGGATTCAGCCCATAGCGTGTTTCCCACCAGTTCGGCATCTGGTCGAGATCGGCATCCACGCCACGAACAAGCTTGTCGATCTCCGCACTTTGCAGCGCGGTTGTGTAGATCCGGATATCATCGAGCGCGCCACTGAAGAACTCATCGACATTGGACCGGCTGCCGAGAATCAGTTGTTCGGCGCTGGCTGCGTTGAGGTTCGCAAGCGCGGAGAAGCTCATGGAGCGGTTCGAATCCGCCAGGGTGCCACCGCTACCCGTAACCTTCTTGAGCGTGCGGAGGACGTCGTCGACATAGATGGACACTTTTTGGGTAGCGCGATCAAAAACGATGACCACGTGGTGCCAGACTCCGTCGTTAAATTTCTGCCCCGCTGAATCGGTAGCAAAATACAGGCTACTGGAGGCCGTCCCGCTGCCAACGCCGAAGGTGACACACCCCGGCGCCAGGTAACCGATGCCGGAAAAGAAGCCGGCGGAAGAAAGATAGTCGCCTTTGCTAATCACCCGCTGGTTGCCGGTGGAGGCGGTTTTAAACCAATAGGCCAGCGTGAAACTGCTGCCAGCGCCCACCTGACCGAAATCGAGCGCTTCGTCATGGGCGGAGGAGACCAGTACCGTCTGGCTGCTGCCATTCAAACGCAGGGCAGCGGTGCGATCCATGGTATTCTCCGAGGACGGCGCCCAGCCACCGCCGGCGGCTGCTTGCAGCGTACCGTGGTTGTCTTTGCCGGAACTGTCGGCGAGGAACGTGCCGGAGCCTTCGTCACATTTCCAAAAGCCGGCCATGGCTTTGTTCAAGCCGCTGGCGGGATCGTGCGGATCGCTGCCCAGCTCAAATTCGCGGCGATTGCTGAGGCCGTCCCCATCGCTGTCATAGGCGCCGTCGTTCAGCGTACCGGCGGCATCGGCTGAATACGGGTTGTTCGGATTGAATTCCTGCTCAGCTTCCCAGCCGTTCGGCAGGTTATCGCCGTCGGTATCCACCCAGCGGGTGGCGAGATAGCTACGCACGATCTTGCGTTCGATTGGGGTAAGTGCGCGATCATAGGCAATCACTTCGCCGAGTTCGCCGTTGAAGTAGCCGTAATTCTGCGCGGCACCGACGCCACCGAGATGACGGCCAAGGAAGACGGTGTTTTTCGGGGACACCGTGCCGGTGGCGACGGATGCGCCATTGAGCGTGAGGGATGGCACCCGGTCGGCATAGGCAAGTTCGATGACCTTGTAGGTGGGGACGGGGATGGTGGTGCTGGTGTAAACAGCACGAGCTGGGCAATAGCTGGTCCCACACTCATAAGCGGAGATACCGTTGGTCCCGAGAGATACACCAGCGCCGGCATTCGCCCCACCGCTGGTTGGGAACAGCACAAAGCGCTGCCCACTCGTTCCGGCAGTGCCGGTGGCCGCCACGGCATCCACCTGGTGAGTGGTATCGTTGCGGGCGACGACGAAGACGGTGAACGTATTGGCGATCCCGCCCAGGGCTGGGGTTTCAAGCATGTCGTCAACTCCGTCGAACTTGAGGGTTGGGACGGCATTGAGCGTGTTCTTGCGAATAGCCGGATTGCGACCACTCGAGGGGGAGGTGAAGAGGAAGTGACTCGGCGACTGATCGGCCCAAGAGGCGACGGTGCCGTTGGAAGCCTGGGTGATGCCGGCGTCCGCCTTGAGCCACAATTTCAGCCCATCCGGTGGAAGATCCTTGGTATAGCGGGTCGGATCGGTATGCGCCTCGCATTCTTCGGCATTGGTCAAACCGTCGCCGTCGAAGTCGTCGTTCGGGTTGACCTGATCGATACTAACGATGTCGTCATCCCCGCGGGCATTGACTATAGCCAGCTCCCACCAATCGGAGAGGTGATCGTTATCCGCATCGAGCCCAAAGGAGAAGACCCACTTGAGCTGGCCCATGCTGGCGGGCGAAAAGTTGGAATCGTCCACCGTGGTATCGCTCCACGGGTAGATGCGCTGCCCGGTCAGATCACCGACAATGCTGGAGACATCGATGCCTTGCTCCCCAAATACATCATAGAAATGCTTGGCGACATGTTTCAACTGCCCCTGGTTGAGCATCGCGAAGTCGGCTCCCGGCTTTGGGATCGTCATCGCCGGATCGGTGTACCAACTGGCGATCAGCGTTTTGAGAGCCTGCCCTTTTGGGGTGGTCCAAGCCTCAGCGGGCAGCGCCGTGAGCAATTCGTCGTAAGCCTTGCGCGCGATATTTTTTAGCTGGCCGATATTGGCAGCCGCGAAGTCAATGGGCTGGCCAGTCTGGACGCCACGTGCGCTCCACCAGGTAGGCGGGCCGGCGATGGCCATCTGGATAGTGAGAATACCAATCAGCGCGCCATGAGCCATGGCACGGAGTGCAATGGCGGCGGCTTTGAGCAGGTGTCGAGGTCTCATCGCGAAAAAAGGGGCCAGTCAGAAAGTGAGCTGTGGGTTGCCCGGACAGGGCGAAATGCGGTCTTGGGAACGGGCCTCGGGGCTACCGTTGAGAAAGAGGGTGTGAACAAAGGCAAGCCGAGGCCTGCCGATTAGGGACGCGGGCCCGTGGAAAACTCGCCCATCTCAATATCGCCGGCCTTTTGGATCAGCACGACGGGCTGGCCGTTGACTTCGACCACGCGCATGGCGTTCTTGCGAGTAGTGTCATTGGTCCCGCTGCCGACGACGAAGACGCCTTCAGCATGGTTGCCACCGGTATCGGTGGCCGTGTCGTTGTATTTGCCCACGACCACTTGCGAGGCACCTGCGCTGGCCACACCGGTACCCATGGCAGTGCCGCCTTTCCAGCCGTCGGCGTTACTCCAGACCAGAGCCTGGCCCTCAACCGGAGCGGCGGTCGAGATACTCCGGCCACGGAGTTTCGAAGCATCGGAATCGGTGCCGCCCGAGCCACCCGAACCGCCAGTTGGCGTCTCCCAAGTGATGACCCCATCGGTGTAGACCGGCACCTGCCCGTTGACCGGCGTATCGCTGGCCAGCGCTGCCAGCACATAGGTATTGGCGGTGCCATCGTTCAGTTGCATCGCGCCGTGGCCGGTGCCCCAGGCGTTGGTATCGAAGGCGAGACCGCCGGCCGCAGGGGTGTTTGGCCCTGTCTGTCCGTATAGATTCAGAGTGTAAGCGCCCAGATTGCCCACATCATGGATATCGCCTCCATTCAAATTGAGGTCTGAAATTTGGGCGGAATTAACGTACAGTTGATCGCCTTCCAGATATTCCGAAACTGAGACCGAAGTAGCCTCCAGAGAGCTCGACAGCGAAACTGGAGCTGCAAAACTAATGTAGCTTTCTTTGAATTCGGCGACGGTGTTCGTGTCCCCTCCTTCGTTGGTGTACAGCTTGAGCATGCTGGCCCCGCCCCCCTTCTGGATACCGGAAAGAATCGCCGTGCCTGTCGCTCCACCGCCATGGAAAGCGGAGATCGCGGCGCCGTAGTTGGTCGACTGGGAAGTGGCGATGATCGCTGTGCCATTGTTTGCCAGGCTGTCCGCTTTGATGCCGACAAGACTGGACCCGGAATTGATTACGTTGATAATGTACCCCGAGCCGCTGGTGGTTCGGCTGAACGTATTGTTGCCGGTAAAAGCGTTGTTGGCGCTATTGGTTACCACCGTGCCGCTGCCGCCCGGAAAAGCGAAACTGGTGCCATCCGTACCGGTGAAGGTGAGCGTGTTGCTCGCGGTAAAGGTCTTGCCGTTGGCGATGGTCAGGGTGCTGCCTGTCGACGGGGGCGTGATGGTTAGCTTATTGACCGTCGTCGCCGTCGCGACCCCGAGGATCGGTGCGGTGAAGGTTTTGTTCGTCAGGGTCTGAATGTCATCCAGACCGACGGCACCGAGGTTGGTGCGGGCTGCGAAGGCGCTGGTCGCGCCAGTACCGCCATTGAGCACGCCGAGAGTTCCTGAGAGGTTGATGGTCCCGGAATTGGTGATCGGTCCGCCAGTGAAGATGAGGCCGGTCGAGCCGCCGTAGATGTCGACATTGGTCACGGTGCCGGTGCCACCACCACTTCCGCCAGAGCCGGAAGAAGGAGTCTCCCAGGTGATCGTGCCGTTCGAGTTGTAGGTCGGCACTTGGCCGGCCGTCGGCGTATCGCTGGCAAGCGCGCCGATCAGATAGACATTGCCCGTTCCGTCGTTGATCTGCAGCGTTCCGCGAGCGGTGCCCCAGGCATTGTTATCGAAGGCAAACTGGCCGGCAGTGGTAGTGCCTGGGGCAGCCAGGCTCACCAATTTCACCGAGCTAACCGAGGAGATTTCGGTGCCAGTGAGGTCGACCCCGCTACTGAGGCTGAGAGCACCTTCAATGGAAACATTGCTCCAAAACTGAGCATTCGAACTAAACTCCAGACTGGAGGTAAACACCTGACCCGGCTCATCCAGCGTCACGACAGTCCCCCCCGTAGACGGGAAGGTGAGGGTCGTCCCAGATGTGCCCCGGAAGTTCACTCCGTTGATGGTTTTATTCGTCAGATCCTGAGTGTCCGTGGTGCCGACTACGTCGCCCGTAGGCACGCTCCTGGCCGCCCAATTATCGAGATCGGCATCCCACGGCTGGACATTCACGCCGATGCCGAGACCGAGGTTGGCCCGGGCCGCGGTCGCATTGGTGGCGCCGGTACCACCGCGCTCGAGGGCGATGGCGGCACCATTCCACGTGCCGCTGGTGACATTACCGAGCGTGCTGATGCTGGAAGCTCCCGGCCAGGTGCCGCCGACGATCGCCTCGAGCGTGCTGCTATAGCCCTGCACATTCGCGCCAATACCCAGCCCGAGATTTGCCCGGGTGGTCGCGGCTCCGCTCCCGGAGAAGGAAATGCCACCAACTCCCGTCAGAATGCCGTTATTGGCATCAATCGTTTGAGCGGAAAGGGAAATCTTTGCCGCTACGAGATATGCGATGCTCAGAGACTCGGGAGAGTTTTCACTGTTGAGCCAAAGGCCCGCCACATATCCACTTTCATAGTTGGATACGGTCATTGAAGCATATTGCTGATCGATACTGAAGCTACCGTGGCGAAGCCCCGAGCTGTCGGTGTTTTCGTAGGCCAAGGTGCCATAGTTGTAGTGAGTCAGATGCGAACCTGCGGCAGAGGTGGAGGGTACGAAGGCATTGGTGAAGACGAGGCCCCTTTCGTTGATATCGACGGTGGGAACCTGACCCGCGTGACCGGCATAACTCGTCGGTGCGTCCGTCAAGGTAAGGAAGGTGGTGGCACCTCCGCCGGGCGTACCCGGGTCACCCTTATCACCCCTCTCGCCCTGCGGGCCTTGCTCACCCTGCGGGCCTTGTTCGCCGGGAGGTCCTTGTAATCCTTCCGGTCCCTCCGGTCCCTCCGGGCCTTCCGGGCCGCCCGCAGGCCCCTGCACTCCTTGTGCGCCCTGCGGTCCTTGCTGGCCCACTAGCGAGATCGGGCCAACAGTCCAACCCGATTCATTTTTCACGTAGTAACTGCTCGTGCTGAGGTTCAAATAGAAGTCCCCAGCTTTGCCCAATTCCGCGGAGGGAGGAGCGGAAACGCCAGTGTGCCAGGTGCTACCGGCACTCGCCGCCGGGACGTTGCGCCACACGGAATTTGCCGAGTCGTAGGAGAGGATCTGGCCTTCGGCGGCTAAAGCAATCACCACATCACTCAGGCCGGATAGAGGAGTTCCTCCGGCGGAGCTCGGGGTTTGCCAGGTAATCGTACCATTGCTGTTCCAGGTCGGCACCTGACCGGCGCTCGGTGCCGGGCTGGCCAGCGTAGCTATCACATTCGCCGTGGCCGTGCCGTCGTGGATTTGGAACGTGCCACGATTTGTCCCCCAGACGCCGGGATTGAAGTTGATATCACCTGGCATTTCGAGAACCGGCGTCCCGGATCCCTGGAACCGGAGGCCTTTGCTCAAAATCAGGGGCATATCCACGACGGAAATCCCGTCGGTATTCAGAATCAGTTGCGGCCCCGCATTTCCGCTTCGCGCATAGAGAGTGATATAATCCGGCCCGATATTCAGTCCGGAATTTTGACCGTCGCTACCGATTTGCGTGGTTTGCAGGGTAATATCAGCATTGTCGGAGAACGAGGCGAGGGCTCCGTAGCCATTCTCACTCTGACGTCCCCAAACCAAATTGGCGCCCAAGAAATAGTTCGATCCCGTATATGTATTATCGGCGTTTTGGGTAACGATCGTATCGCTGATCGCGGGCAGGCCGAAGCTGGTCCCATCAGTGCCGGTGAAACGAATGCTATTATCCACCTGAAATGTTTTACCGCTTTCGATACTCAGCACACCCGCGCTGGGGGTGATGGTGAGCCCGTTGATCGTGGAAGCCGTGGCGTTACCCAGATTCGGGGTCACCAGGACGGGGCTGGTCAGCGTTTTGTTCGTGAGCGTCTGCGTATCGCTTGCACCGACGACTTCACTGCCTGGCGCAGCCTTGATCGCCCAAGCGTCGAGATTGGCGCTCCAAGGCTGCACATTGATGCCGATGGCGAGGCCGAGGTTGATACGCGCCCCGGTCGCATTGGTGGCTCCGGTACCGCCATTGGCGAGTCCCAGCGTGCCTCCGAGGGTGGCGGTACCGCTGCTGGTAATCGCACCGCCCGAGAAGGTAAGCCCCGTCGCGCCTCCCGAGAGTTCGACACTGGTCACCCCAGCGGCGGCGGGCGTTTGCCAGGTGATGGTGCCGTCGGAATTCCAGGTGGGGACCTGGCCATTCGTTGGGACCGAGCCAGCCTGCGTGGCGACGACATAAGTGGCGCCGGTCCCATCGTGTACCTGAATCGCGCCGCGGCCGGCGGTCCACGCGTTGGTATCGAACGCGATGCGGGCAGCATCCGGGGTTGCCGGGGTCACCGAAGCCGGGAGCTTCAGTCCACCACGAGCTTCGAGTAGATTCAAGGTCAGGGTGGTGCTGGAGCTGACCTCCAAAGCATTGGACTGAGTGACATAGCCGTTACCAACGATGAATAAGGGGTCCTCCTTTTCCGCGGCCGCATTACACAAACCTACAACCGTACAGAAATCATAGCTATTCACCAAACTAAACCCAAGCGTAGCATTATAACTACCCGGACCAGCAGTATTAAGCGCGCCCGCAATAAGCGAATAAGAACTATAATTATTAATATTTGACGCCCCTAAAATCGAGGAACCAACCGCATTACCAAGATCGTCATCTTGATTAATAGTATTTGTAAACCCAGAGATAAAATTCCCATCTCCGACCAGGGAATTATCGTACCCGACGGACAGTGAATAATTACCGAGAACCGCATTAGAATAACCGATAGCGGCAGAATAAGAGTAACCAACACTATTGGAAAGACCTAGCGCCAGCGAGCCTTCACCGAGGGCCATATTAAGTCGACCAATCGCACCCGAATAGCTGTGGCTCACCTGATCGGAACCTGCCGGCCCGATTTCCAATTCGCGCGCAGAAAAATTCATGGCTTTCCAACTGGAGGATGAAGTGTCCCAAGTCAGAAGCTGGCCATCCGCCGGAGCGGCCGTAGAAATGGTGTACCCCTGCAGCTTACTCGCGCTGACATTGGTGAGAGTCACGCCTTTCCAAGTGGAGGATGCGGTGTCCCAAGTCAGGAGCTGACCATCCGTTGGAGCAGTTGTGGAAATGGTGTACCCTTGGAGTTTGCTCGCGCTGACGTTGGTGAGCGTATTACTTGCAGCGTCGATCGTTTTATTCGTCAGCGTTTGCGTATCCGTGGTGCCGACAGCGGTGCCTGAGGGCGCGGTTTTTGTGGCCCAGTTGTTGAGATCGGCATCCCACGCCTGAACATTCGTGCCGATGACGAGCCCGAGATTGGTGCGGGCGTTGGCCGCGGTCGTGGCGCCGGTACCCCCATTCGCCAAGGCCAGGGTGCCGCTCAGGGTGAGCGTGCCGGTGGAGGTAATCGGGCCACCCGAGAAGGAGAGCCCGGTGGTGCCACCCGAAGCAGCCACGCTGGTTACGGCCGACGTCGGACGAGTTTCCCACGTGATGGTGCCGCCAGTATTCCAGACCGGGACCTGACCATTCGTCGGCGTGTCGCTGGCCAGCGTCGCGAGCACGTAGGTGCTGGCCGTGCCATCGAAAAGCTGAAACGCACCACGGCCGGTTGCCCAGGCATTGGTATCGAAATCGAATTGGCCGGCCGTCGTGGTCGTCGGCGTGGCAGTACCGGTCAGCGTGAGGCTGACCGAAGAAGTCACCGGCTTGCCGGAGAGCGAAATTCCAGTCGGCGTCAATTCCAACCGTGCGCTCGTCCCATCGCTTCCCTGGGCAACCAAGCGAGCGCTATCCAAGCCGACATTCAGGCCACTCGTTCGATAAGCATTGGAGCTTTGAGTATAACTCAGCGAAATCCCCCCGGTAGCCCCTTGGGAGAAATAGGCGCTCGTGACGTAATCCTCCGCATCCACCCGATACCAAAGGTAAGATCCGCGGAAGGTATTGGAACCGGTAAACGTATTGTCCACATTCCGGGTGACCACGCTGCCACCCACACTCGGAAACGCGAAGCTGGTGCCATCGGTTCCAGTGAAGGTCAGGCTATTGTTCACCGCGACGGTTTTTCCGTTCCCGATGGTCAGCGTGCCCGTGCTATCCGTAATGGCGAGTCCATTAACACTGGTCGCGGTGGCCGCGCCGATATTGGGGGTTGTGAGGGTGGGGCTTGTAAGAGTTTTGTTAATGAGCGTCTGAGCATCCGACAGGCCGACGATACCGCCGCTCGGCGGGAGTTTCGCCGCCCAGCCGTCGAGATTTGCGTTCCAGGCCTGCACGTGGGTGCCAATAGTCAGGCCCAGATTACCGCGAGCAGCCGCCGCATCGTTGGCGCCAGTACCGCCACTGCCGATTGCCAGTGTCCCGCCAATCGTGATCGTCCCGCTGCTGGTGATCGGTCCGCCGGTCGTGGTCAACCCAGTCATACCACCAGAGACATCGACACTGGTCACCGCCGAAGCCTCCAGCGTGACATCGAGCACCGGGCCGTGGCTGGTGCCGACCGAACCGGTATTTTCTTTTGCATCAAAGGCCACACTCACCGCCGTCCCATTCGGCTTGAGGACCAGGCCGTAGTTGTTCGTCGGGTTGTTGATCCAATCCTTCACCAGATCCGTGACATCCAAGGTGATGAATTCCGACACCTGACCACTCGCCACACTAAGCGTGGCGAGGGGGGTGCCGCCATCGGTTGGCTTGGCCGTCCAGTTCAGCGTTCCGACTTCCGCGCTACCATTCGCAGTACCCTCCAGCCAGTTGGCCGAGACCGCGCAGACGTCGATCGAACCGGCGGTGGCAACCGTGTCCACATATAAATGCAGCAGCACCTGCTTCACCTCCGCTGACGTGGTACCCGCCGGGAGATAGCCCGCAGGATTGAACCGGAGGTAAGACCATCGATTCGCACCGGTGGTGCCAACCACATCGAGCCACTCGCGTCGCCCAAAGTTCGAGCCCGATTCGGTCGTTCCTTCGATGGCGGGGGCGTCGTCAGCCACCGGAATAGTCACCGCGCCAAGGGGGACGGCGAACGCGAGGCCGGCAAAAATCGCGAAAGCAGCGCGAGTAGGAAGGCCGGAAGGCATGGGATTGGAATGCGGCATATGGCTGAGTGGGTTGCGGGTCCTCGAGACGAGCTAAAAACTACTGATCTTTCCCGACGCAGCGGATCAAAGCACCGAACCCGAGCGACGAGTATCCGGGTGGATGCCCTGATTTTTCCGCCGGAGAACCCCTAGGTGGTTCCCCCTATTTGGGAGGTCTCATTTGGGTCGATCGCGGCCGCAATCCATGAATTCGGAGGGGCCCCCATAGAGCGATCGAACCACAGTGTCACAATTGTGCGGCAAATAAAATTTCCCTTGTTCCCAAGCCAATGAATTGCTCCTTTCCGGGCGCGAGTTTTGAGGACCCGTTACGTCATCTATGGAATCAACCCGGAAGACCCGAGTGCTTGTTGTCAATCGAGAACCCCTGACACGATTCGGGGTCACAGCCTTCATCAGAACCCTGACAGGACATGAAATTTGCGGTGAGGCGGCCAATGCCCCCGAGGCACGGCAAATCTGCGCCGAACAGCAACCGGATTTGATCATCATCGATCTCCCCTTACCGGGCAGCGACAGCCTCGGCCTGCTGAGGGATTTTTCACGGCTACACCGAGGAGCCCGGATGCTCGTGATCACCTCTCACGAAGATATCAACTCCGTTCAGCGCGCTTTCCAAGCTGGCGCTCACGGGTACCTGCAACGGAGTGACGATCTCGAAGAAGTTCGCACGGCGCTGGACCGCGTGGGGCGCGGGGAGCGTTTTGCCAGCCGGCACGTTTCGATGGCCTTGCTCGACGGCTACATCCTGGGCAATCAAGCGCGCTCAGGGGATGCCTCGATGCTCAGCGACACCGAATTGGGCGTGTTCGAGCGTATCGGAAAGGGTCTCGGCCCCACCGTGATCTCGCGAGAACTCGGAGTCTCAGTCAAGACCGTCGAAACACATCAGATGCGGATTAAAGCGAAGCTGAAACTGAAGACCGCCGCCGAACTGCAGCAACGGGCAAAGCGCTGGGCCATGACTTACGGCGTATGGAAAGATCACTCCATAGCCTCGCAACTTGCTCTCGTGGCCGGCTTTGGACTCTTTGCGTTTTGATACTGCCCCGGGTCGTTTCTGGACCGCTCGATCGTTCCCGAGGAGGAGGAATGAACTCTCGATCCGGATAGCTCGCATCAAAGCCGGAAGCCGAGAGCGTGCAGGTAGCGAGCTTCCATCTGCCAGCGTAATAGCATCGGTGCGGATCCCATCCCCCTCCATATCTTCGTCCAATAAACGTCGCTAGAGGCGACGTAACCTGCAGGGGCCGCGATAACGAGCCGAATAGTGATTTCCGGTGCCTTGCGCGAGGCACCGTCGCGACGAAGGAGAAGTCACGTTCGAAGTCCAGTGGGCGTCCCGGCTCGAGCATCCCGTTAAAGAAGAGGTTCAGCGCCCTCAAGATGTTCGATCTACCCTGATCGCTCCTTCCCACAAAAACGTTCAAATCCGAAAGGTCAGCCATGTCCGATTGGACGACCGGTCTAAACGATGATGAGTTTGACGGTCGTAGTCTGGCCTGCAGGTAAACGATAGCGCACGGGGCCAGTGGAGGGGGCTTCGCCAATCCGGGGGAGGGCGATCTTTTCCTCGGAGGGCAGGACGAGTTCGCCTTCGCAATTTTCCGGCAGTTGAACAGTCAACTCACGGGCCCCCAGCTTTCCGTGCGCCGTGAAATGCAGCGGTCCTTGCACGGTGTGCGTGACGAGTTCGAGATGTTCCAAGTCCGCCAGTTGGGGGCGAATTTCGACCCGCTTGAATCCGGGCACCAGCGGGCGGATGCCGGCGAGCCCCTGGTGGGTGATGTAAAGTGGGGCGACGGCGCAATGGCTCCATTGCAGGCCGGTGTCGGGCCGGGTCTTCCAGCTTTCCTGAAGGCTGTTGTTCAGCCGTACCGAATCCATCGTCGCCCAGCGTTCCCTCAGGTCTTTCACGATGATGTCGGCGCGGCCTCCTCTGGCCAGCGCCCACAGGCGCCAGCCAGCATTGGCGGGATAGGACAAGCCCATCTCCTTCGGACCCTCGGCGAGAGCGCGGATGGACGCGGCCGTGTCCTGGCCAGGGCATTGATCGAACAGAATCGCGGTCGCCAGGGATCGGTCACACAGCGAGAGCTTCTTTTCCTCGGCCAGCCACGGCAGGTTGTTCATAAACAGGCCATGCTCGCGGCTCCAGTAGCGGTTGACCGTGGCGGCTTCGATCTTGCGGCCCAGTTCCACCAACGTGGCGGCCGATCGATCATCGCCAAAGGCGCGGCAGAGCGCCGCCAGCGCGTGCTGGAACATGGCCGCGGCGTAGAGATTGAAGGCGCACTGTTTATGCCGCTGCGTGGTGTGCGGCATCTGGCCGGACTGCTGATAAGCGGCGTAATCCATCCACACGCACGGAATCCCGAGATCTTCCACGGGTAACAATCCCTCCGGGCCGATCAAGCCGCGCAGATACTCGGCGAAGCGCAACAGCCGCGGATACGGTTCACGCACGGCTTCGAGGTCGCCAGTGTCGAGGTAGTGGTACCAGCAATCGAAGTTCAGCTGGACTCCGTGATCCAGGATCGGCCCGAGATGGAAGAGATCGAGCTGGCGTTCCATCATCCGCGCCAGGCGATCGTAGGCCGGCCAGCAATCGAGAAAATAGCCGTCCTTCGTCATCCCCTGGCTGTAGGTCGTGAGAAAGCGCGCCGGAGAACGGGTCTCACCGAAAACCAGCCGAATGGCGTGCAGCTGATGCCCGCAATCACCGCTGTACTGCTGGCGTTCGCGGCCCATGCCATCGACGATGATGTCCTGCGCGCAATTGTGCAGCGTATTGATCGAGGCATCGAAGAGCCGCTGCAACGCCGGCTCGCTCGTGCGGAGGACTGGCGTATTTGGCCATGGATAGATCCGCCGGCGCACACTCACCTCGCGCACAGTCACGGGGCCGCGCGCCTCCCGGATATGCAGCTGCAGCCAACGCAGGCTTTCGTAGTCGAAACACTCGAAGTGATTCGTCCCCTCGCGGCAAGTGAAGCGGGTCCAGCTATCGAAGTGGGTGTTGAGCAGCTGCGGATTCACCACGTCGTGGCCTTCCTGGGTCATCAACTCGATCACAGTGCCCGCCGGGGCCTCGATCGTGAAGCGAGGCCAACCAACGATCTGCTCGGCAAACTCAAACGTGAGCGCGGTGGCTTGGGTTTCCTCCAGTTTTATCTGCCATTCACCGGGGCCGGTTTCGATGGCAGAAGGGCCCCGCATCATCTTAAAAGCGTCCGGGGTGCGGCTTTCAAAGTACTCCCCCGCAGGCCGCAGCCACTCGACGCCAAACGAATCGGCAAGCCGCAGCGTGGCAACGTTCGTTTCCTCGAGCAAAGGAATGCTCCGCGGACGCAGCTCGCAATCCGCCGGCCCCGTCCGGACGCCCGTCGAGTATTCGTAAAATTTGGTCAAGAGCGCCGGCTGATTCGGCAACCCACCCAGCGGCATGGCGGCCAGCCAGTCGCCATTCGTCTGGAAATCCGCCGTACTCCACCCATGCGGATACAGGCGCGCATCAAACTCCTCCTGCAGCGCCCGGAGAAACCAACGCTTGTATTGCCCGGGCTTCCAGGCCCGACAGAGCAACGCTTTCCACGTCGTGTCCGTGACGATCTTTTCCTGAGTCCCGTCGGCGTGCTCGATCTCGACCCAGCAGAGAAAGCCGGGCTTCCCGATCGGCCAAGTCCCATCACCCTGGCCATAATAAAGGACGGTGGCTCCGAGAACATTTTTGCCCGCCACCAGGTGAGCGGTGAGGTCGATGGGATCCGCCTCCGCCCAGCGCGGGTCGCTCGGAGCCGGGCCCCACTGGATACGCTGACCGTTCACTTCGAGGCGATACCGGCTGTCCGCGACAATCCAGCCAGTCGCCCGCCGAGGGGGCGCAGCCAGGGTGAGTTCACAGCGGAAAAGCACGAAGGTATTCGCGAGGCAACGGCCGCTCGGATACCAGATCCACTCCGCCGGCGAAAGATCCGGCAGCCGATGACTCACCGCCGGAACCACCTTCGGAATGGAGATCGGCTCCGTTCCCGCAGCAGCCACCGCGGGTGCACCCACTGCCGCTCCTCGGGTTGGCTTCGGGAAGAGCGCAGCACCGCCGGTCACGGCGGACGCTTTGAGAAAGTCGCGACGGTTCATAGGGGGGGATTTTCTGAGAGGAGTACGAGGCTGACGCTAAGCCAGCCCCACGTGTTGCAGCGCCTCGAGCGGGGGTCCTTCAAACGTGGCGGAAGGCCGGTTCCCCACATAGCCAATCGCGGCCATCCCCTCGGGCGAAGTGTAATAGCCGCCCGTGGTGAGATCGCGGTAGCGCTTGAAGAAAGCTCCGTATTTCTTCAGCTCGGGACTGGCTTTTGCGGGATTACTGAGATCGGTGCAAATCGCGACCTGTTGATCCGGCGCCAGATCGGCAAACGTCTTGGCCCAGCGACGGTTCGCCTCCACGTCGATCCAGTTCAGGCCGTCGAGCACTGTCTTCCGGTCCCCCGCTTGCCCGGGGTAGGGCGAGCTGATCCATTCGTCGATGAAGTCCGGCACCCCAACCG
>Ga0209050_1000302_pt1 | contig 103095 bp, 96 predicted proteins | sample Araplavi_mTSA_r2_FD_184276 | JGI IMG/M metagenome (GOLD analysis project Ga0209050, IMG submission 184276) | Arabidopsis root microbial communities from North Carolina, USA - plate scrape MF_Cvi_mTSA_r2 (SPAdes) (version 2) | ecosystem: Host-associated > Plants > Roots > Endosphere | place...
ATACTGGAAAGCTTAAAATGAGCAAACAACTGCAAGACGCATACATCGTCGCCGCAACCCGCACCCCGATCGGTAAAGCACCGCGCGGCATGTTCAGCAAGACCCGCCCGGACGACCTGCTGGTCGCCGCCATCAAGGGCGCCATGGCTGCCGTGCCTAACCTGGATCCGGCCCTGATCGTCGACGCCATCGTCGGCTGCTCCTTCCCGGAAGCAGAGCAGGGCTTCAACATCGCCCGTAACTCCGTGGTGCTGGCAGGCCTGCCGAACACCGTGGGCGGCGTGACCATCAACCGTTACTGCGCTTCGGGCATCACCGCCCTGGCCATGGCTGCCGACCGCATCCGCGTTGGCGAAGCCGACGTGATGATCGCCGGCGGCGTGGAATCGATGTCGATGGTGCCGATGATGGGCCACCACCCATCGATCAACATGGACACCTTCAAGGACGAGAACGTGGGCCTGGCCTACGGCATGGGCCTGACCGCCGAGAAAGTGGCGCAGCAGTGGAAGATCAGCCGCGAAGACCAGGACGCCTTCGGCCTGGAATCGCACCGCAAGGCGATCGCCGCCCAGCAAGCCGGCTTCTTCAAGGACGAGACCACCCCGGTCGAAATCATTACCCGCACCCCTGACCTGCGCACCGGCGAGATCAAGGTTGGCAAGCGTGTCGTCGATACCGACGAAGGCGCCCGCGCCGACGCCTCCCTGGAAGGCATGGCCAAGCTGAAGCCAGTATTCGCCGCCAAGGGCACCGTGACCGCCGCGACCTCCTCGCAGATGTCCGACGGCGCCGGCGCGCTGATCGTGGTGTCCGAGAAGATCCTGAAGGAACACAACCTGACCCCGCTGGCCAAGTTCTCCTCGTTCGCCGTACGCGGCGTGCCGCCAGAGATCATGGGCATTGGTCCTAAGGTCGCCATCCCGGCTGCGTGCGCCGCTGCCGGCATCACCCAGGACCAGCTGGACTGGATCGAACTGAACGAAGCGTTCGCCGCACAGGCCCTGGCCGTGATCCGCGACCTGAACCTGGACACCAGCAAAGTGAACCCGATGGGCGGAGCAATCGCCCTGGGCCACCCACTGGGCGCAACCGGCGCGATCCGCGCTGCGACCGTGGTGCACGCACTGCGCCGCAACAGCCTGAAGTACGGCATGGTCACGATGTGCGTGGGTGCCGGCATGGGCGCAGCAGGCATCATCGAGCGCGTATAATCCGCGCAAGACATAGCTAGCAAGGCGGGTCGGTTGGCCCGCCTTTTTTACATCCACAGGCCGGCGAGCAGCAGGTGTCAGACCCTGTGGGTCTGACACCGGTTTACCGGTTTTAAGTACGGAGACAACGAAGAATGGCAATCCTGACCAGCAAAGCCGCCGGCATCCTGACCATCGAATTCGACCGCCTGGACCGCAAGAACGCGATCACCTCCGCCATGTACCAGACCATGGCCGACACCATCAACGCCGCCGAGGGCGACACCGAAGTCCGCGCCATCCTGATCACTGGCAAGCCTGAGATCTTCACCGCCGGCAACGACCTGGTCGACTTCGCGATGACCACCACCGCCAACGACGGCGTGGCATTCAGCGACCGCCCCGTGATCCAGTTCATGAAAGCCCTGTTCAACAGCACCAAGCCAGTCGTGGCAGCCGTCAACGGCGCCGCCATCGGCATCGGCACCACCATGCTGATGCACTGCGACCTGGTCTACGCCGCCGACAACGCCAAATTCTCCGTGCCTTTCGCGGCACTGGGCCTGTGCCCTGAATTCGGTTCCAGCATGCTGCTGCCGGCTAACGGCGGCCACGCCCGCGCAGCGGAAAAACTGATGCTGGGTGAACCGTTCTCCGCGCAAGAAGCCTACGACATGGGCCTGATCTCCAAGCTGCTGCCAGCCGACCAGGTGCTGTCCCACGCCCAGGCGCAAGCCGCCAAGCTGGTAGCACTGCCGGCCGAATCGATCCGCCAGACCAAACGCCTGATGAAAGCCGGCCGCGAAGCGCTGAAAGCCCACATCGACGTCGAAAGCGCGCAGTTCGGCGCCATGCTGACCGGTGCCGAAGCCAAGGAAGCCTTCACCGCCTTCTTCGAAAAGCGCAAGCCGGACTTCAGTAAGTTCGCCTAAGCTCGACGTTCCACCGTTGGTGGTAGCGCCCATCCAGCAGGCCTGGCGCTCGTTCTGGACGCTGCAAAAGCGCCGGAACGAGCCTGCCTGGGCGCGCCTGTTGATCGCCGGCGCAATCGCCCTTGTCGGCGCCCTGGTCCTGATGCTGCTGGCGGGGATATTGACGGGCAGCGTCTCCGACGCCAATTGGTGGCGCTGGTGGCCGAAGTACCTTTTCCTGATTTGCCTGACGATCGCCTACGCGATCCTGGCCTTGTGCCGTGGCATGGAATTGCTGCTGCCCGAAGCAGTCATGCATCAGCTTTCGCCGGCACGTGACTGGCGCGCCGCTCTGTTCCTGAATTTCGTGGTCGTTGCCGGCACCCTGGGCGGCTATTTCATTGCGCTGCAGCTGATCGGGTGGTTGTTTGGCTATCCGGCCTGGATGAAAGCGTCCTTTCCGCTTGCCGTGACGAGGTTCCTGGCCTTTGTAGCGCTCCTGGTTGCAGCCAACTGGGCCGGTGGCATGATGCGCAGGAAACAGCGGCTGCTGCAATACCAGGTCATGGAATCCCGGCTGCGCATGCTGCAGGCCCAGATTGAGCCGCATTTCCTGTTCAATACCCTGGCCAACGTCCAAAGCCTGATCGAATACGATCCCGCGCGCGCCAAGCGCATGCTGGGAGGATTCACCGACCATTTGCGCGCCAGCCTGGACCAGCTGCGCGACGGCGAAAGCACGCTGGAGATGGAATTGTCGACGGCCAGGAATTACCTGGAATTGCTGCAGATCCGTATGCAGGAGCGTTTGCAGTTCACCATTGATGCTACGCGAGAGGCGCGCGCCGCAACCATGCCCACACTGCTGCTGCAGCCCCTGATCGAGAACGCCATCCAGCACGGACTGGAGCCGAAGATCGAAGGCGGCAAGGTCGGCGTTCGCGCCAGCGTGGAACATGGCCGCCTGATCATCCATATCGACGACGATGGCATGGGGCTTGATGCGCCGCGCCGTTCGCGGCGCAGCAGCAACGGTTTGGCACTGGCCAATATCGATGCCAGGCTGCGTACGCGCTACGGCAGCAAGGCCTCGCTGGCCTTGTCGCCGCGCGATGTCGGCACTCGCGCTTCCCTGATCCTCCCCCTGGCATGACGAAATCGGTGCTGATTCAGACGTGGACGGAATTCTGGCGGCCGGCCAAGCGGCGCCGCGCCCCTGCCTGGTCCCGCCTGATGGTTGCTGTGAGCCTGGTTGTAACGGCGGGCTTGGCGCTGCTACTGTTGTCAGGGCTGTTGAACAACAAACTTGCCAGCCTGTCCTGGTGGAGCGCAATGTTGCCGGTCAATGTGCTCGTCTGCGTGTCGATTGCATGCGCCATGCTGGCCATCAGCCGCTGCCTTGAATGCGTGCTGCAGGCCACTACGCTCGAGCACATTGCCAGCCGGCGCGACTGGCGTGCGGCTGCCTACCTCAATACCGTCGTGGTGCTTGGGATACTGGCCGGCGGCGCTGCTGGCCTGCAACTGGCTTCGATGCTGCCCGTTGGCGACGCCAAGGGCATCGCGGCCGAGACCGGGATGCCGGTCAGGGTTCTGGTGTTCCTGGCGGCGGTGGTCGTGGCAAACTGCATCGCCGAGAGGCTGCATATGCGGCAGCGCGACATGCAACAGCGTGTGCTCGAGTCCCGCTTGCGGCTGATGCAGGCACAGGTTGCGCCGCAATTCCTGTTCACGACGCTGGCCGGCGTCCAGGATTTGATCGATCACGAGCCGCTGCGCGCCAGGCAAATGCTGGAGTGCTTTACCGACCACCTGCGGGCCAGCCTGTCCCAGTTGCGCGATACCGACAGTTCGCTCGCCGCGGAACTGGAAACGGTCGGGAATTACCTTCAGTTGCTGAGAATCCGCACGGCGGAACAGCTCTGCTTCACCATTGATGCCAGTGACAAAGCGCGCGGCGCGAGCGTGCCGACGCTGCTGGTGCAGCCCCTGGTCGAATTGGCCCTCCCTGGCGGGAATGCGCTGGGCGCCAGGAATGCGCGCGTGTCGCTTAGCGCCGCTGTGCATGGGGAACGGCTCGAAATCGGTCTTATCGTCCACGACGATGGCGGACTGCCTGCCGACGCCTATCGCGCTGCGGCCCTGAAGACAATGCACGCACGGCTGGCGGCGCGCTACGGCGCCGATGCTGTCCTGCAGATGGAGGCCGTGCCCGGCGGCCTGAACATTTCACTCAACCTGCCATATTTGATTGCGCCATGCCCCGTGCCCTGATAGCCGATGACGAGCCGCACCTGGCCCAATACCTGAACGATCAGATGCTGCAGCTTTGGCCGGAACTCGAGATCGTCCATATCGCCCGCAATGGTGTCGATGCGGCGCGCATGATTGCCGAGCTGCAGCCCGACGTGGCGTTCCTCGATATTCAGATGCCGGGCCTGAACGGCCTGGAGGTAGCCCAGGGGGTGGAAGGATCAACCCGCATCGTCTTTGTCACTGCGTTCGACGAGTATGCCGTGCAGGCTTTCGACCATGCGGCCCTGGACTATGTGCTCAAGCCCTTCAAAAGCGAGCGGCTGGCGCGCACCCTGGAACGGGTCAAGGCCGCGCTGGGTGCGCAGCGGTTCGTGCCGGAGTTGCCCGATGCGCGCCTGGCGCAGGCATTGCAGCAAATGATGCGAACGGCGGGCGGAGCGCCCCGCCTGCGCTTCGTGCGGGCCGCGCACGGCGCATTGACGCACCAGATAGCCATCGAAGACGTGATGTATTTCCATGCGGACGACAAGTACACGGTGGTGCAGACGGCGGCCGGCGAATATGTGATCCGCACCACGATCACAGAACTGGCCACCCAGCTGGACCCCGAGCAGTTCTGGCAAGTGCATCGCTCGATCCTGGTCAACCTGGACTACCTGGCGGGAACGCGGCGCGATGACAACAGCCGCCTGTTCTTGCGTGTCAAGGGCATGGAAAAGGAGCTCCCGGTCAGCAGGGCGTACGTCCACCTCTTCAAAGCCATGTAGCGCCAATTGCCATCCGTCGCCCCTGCCGTCGATTCGTCGCAACCGGCTAGCTTCCACGCAGCGCTTTTGCGATGCTGGCCTTCCTAACAATCCAGTCGAGGAAGAATGGTTATGCCTAAACGTATGTTGCTGCTGTCGGCCATCTGGTGTTGGAGCAGCGGGTCGCTTGCCGCCGATAAAGCTGCGTATATTGAACCACCGATGGTCACCATACCGGGCGGCGAATTTTTCATGGGCAGTGAGCGCAGGGAGAATAGCAGGCCGGTCAGGAAGGTCGCCATCAAACCATTCAGGATGGGCAAGTATGAAGTGACTGCAGCGGAATTCCAGTTGTTTGTGAATGCCACACCGTACAGGATACCGCGCAACTGCACGCAGATGGCCGGGAAGCGCTGGTTCGCCAGCGTACCGAACGAATATGTGCCGGGCAAGACCCTTCATTCGGAGAGCGATTTCGAACCAGCCACCTGCATCGGCTGGAATGCGGCCGATGCCTATGTCAAGTGGCTGGCCAGGGAAACGGGGAAGAAGTACCGTTTGCCGACTGAAGCGGAATGGGAATACGCACATCGTGCCGGAAGTTCGCACCGGTATTTTTTTGGTAACGACGAATTGCAGGTGTGCCGTTATGGGAACATTGCCGACCGCTCGGCCGAAGCGGCGATCAGGCGCGATTTCGATGGGCTGGAATCGAAGGAGCACGTGGGCGTAATGCCTTGCGATGACAAGGCCGAATACGCCAGCATCGTCGGCATGTACGAGCCGAACGCCTTTGGTCTTTACGATACGCTGGGTAATGTCAGCGAATTTGTGCAGGACTGCTATCAGGCGAATCACCAGGGCGCGCCGAATGATGGCTCGGCGCGGCTGGTCGCTGAATGCAAGGAGCGGGTCGTGCGCGGCGGTAGCTGGCACTGGCGCGCGGAGCACTACTCCCGACGCTCATTGACGGACATGGCCAGCGCAGGTTCGCTCGATGGCTTCCGTATTGCCGAAGATATTGATTCATCGGTCGCACCGTCCGTTGGAAAACCGGCGCCCAGCGAGTTCGAAACCAGGCTGGCAGAAGCCCAGCGGCTGGAGCGTGAAAGGCGCGCCAGGCTGCCGGAACTGCATCGCCCGGCAGCGCAGTAAGCCGCTGGCGGTGGGGAAACGACTCACTGCCCGCAACGAAGGGTTGGCGTGCTCCGATATCAAATTTCGACAATGCAGCCTGGATTGAAGCCTTCATTCTCATAGCTTCCGTTCTTTGACATATATCCAAACGGATTGCATACCACCCGACATGCACCAATCTGGTAGTCAAAGGATTCATGCATGTGCCCATGCACCCAAAGGTCTGCCTTTGCCACGATTTCGTCCAGGTTCGAGGCATAGGCGGATGATGTCAGGTCGTTCGCATACTGGCTGGGAACCGAACGCATCGACGGAGCCATGTGGGTGACTACGACGGTTTTGCCCTCGTGCGGGTCGGCCAGCCTGCTGGCGATCCACGACTTGTGCTTTTCATGGAAGAGGGCAGTATCCCTTGCGCGCAGCCTGCCGTAGCTCTTGCTGGCGAGCCGTATGCGCCGGTAGTCCGACATCACCTCCTCGGCCCTGGTCATGGCGAAGTACCGCCGGTCATCGCCAAACAGCTTGAAGTCGGTCCATAGCGCGGCGCCCAGGAAGCGTACGTTTCCGATGATGCATTCGTCGCAATTCAAAAACTTTACATTCGCTGTTGCCGCACTGGCTGCACGAATTTTTTCGATTTCGCTGTCCAGGTTGTGACCGTAACCTTCATGGTTGCCGTGCACGTAAATGACCGGGATGCCCTCAAAGGCGGTTTCGGCCCACTGCACAGAACGCACTCCGCTGGTGTCGATGTCGCCAGCCAGGACGACGGCATCAGGCTTCGAGGCTGCGAGGTCAAACGAGACCTGGTGCCCATTCCAGAATTCACGATGCAGGTCGGAGAGAATTAACAAGCGCATTGAAGACTTCAAATTTTCGGTTGGGCTATGGAGCGTCATTTATTCTTGCTGATATTAGCAAAAAGCATATGATGCGGTTCTCCAAACTCTCCGGATAGAAAAATGCACCTGATTTCCGCGCCCGCCTGGCTGCCATTCGGCTTGCTGGGCCTTTCGATTGTAAGCACCGGCCTGGCAGCTGCGAACGAACAGCGGCCGGCTTATCTGCGCCATCTCTGGCTAATCTTGCTTGGCCTGGCAATCGGCGCAGGCCTGGCGGTTGGGATGCTGCGGCCTGTCGCTTTGGCCAGCATCGCCGCCTTGCTGGCTTTCTCCTGGCTGGCGACCCGTCATGGCAAGGCTGCTGTGCGCGTGCCATTCACGCTCTTGACGCTGCTTCTGGCCCTGGCGCTTGCAATGCATGCCGTTCCCGGCTACGACAATCCCTTGTTGTTGAAGGATGTCCGGCTATCAGCCTATTCTGCGCCTTACACCATGTATGCGAACTTCGACAAGGGAGTGGTCGGGCTTTTGCTGCTGGTCTTCTTCTGCCAGCGCGCCAGTTCCTGGCGGGATTTTGCCGCTGCATTGAAATCACAGGCTATTGTGCTGGCGGCGCTATTGATTGCGGTATTGGGCGCCGGCTGGGCAACTGGATTCGTCCATCCTGATTTCAAGCTGTCGCCTTACTTGCCGCTGTTCGCGGTCGTCAACCTGCTGTTTGTCTGCGTGGCGGAGGAAGCCTTCTTCCGTGGCGTCATCCAGGGCCAGCTCGCACGCTTCGGCGACACTTTGGCGGTCGTGGTTTCAGGCTTGCTGTTCGGGGCAGCCCACCTGGGCGGCGGCTGGCAGTTTGGTGTGCTCGCCAGCCTGGCCGGACTGGGTTACGCACTGCTGTATTCGAAGACGCGGCGCATCGAGATTCCGATCGCCGCCCACTTCCTGCTCAACCTGACGCACTTTGTGGTGTTCACTTATCCGCGCGCTGGCTAAATGCGGCGAGCGGGCCGCTACGCCGACGTTCCTCAGCGTCCTTCTTGCGCTGCAAATAAGTCGAACACAGACCAATGAGGAGTATTCCTATGGCGAGGGATAGCATTTCAAACAAGCCGTGATCGACAAGGTATTGGAGACTCATCGTATGTACTCCTTCGCTTCATTTAGCAAAACGGCAGTGAAATAGAGTGTACTCGCGATCCACCATGGATGCACGCGGACCCAGCCATAGGGCCAGCCTCCTCCGACGCTGAGGTAAACCGTCAGAAGCCAGAGCAAGGTGCCGAAGAAAAGAAATATCATCCCGGCCATCCGAACTACTTCGTCCTGCTTTATGCGCTTCAACACTTCAGGTGGCAAGGGAGCTGCTCCTTTTCGCTGAGTCGCAATTGGAGACAACACAGGAATGATCATGCCAAGTGCGATGGCAGCCAGGCTTGGGGGGAAGAGCTCTTTCGCCTGGTTCCCCGCCATTGAAGCACGTATGAACTGCTCGGCGAGCCAAATTGGGAAGGGGAGGAAGTAACCCCATAGGCGGTAAAGGAAAGCCATGTCCTTGTCCCAATATCGGAAAGCTTAATTCTTAGCGAACAAGCGGAAAAGTAATTTGATTTCCAACAAAACTTGACATCGTGTACTTAATGGAATTGCAATAAATGCAAAGCGGCCATTATGTCAGCACGTGCACCGCCGTGCCACGCAAGAGTGCGCGTATAATCCACGCGACGTTTTTTCAACCGGAGAATCCATCAATGTCCATGCAATTCCTGCGCCGCGCCGCTGCCCTGTCCGTGCTGGCTGCTGCCATCGCCATCCCTGCCCAAGCCGGGAGTTCCGCTTCTTCCGCCTCGAGCGCCGGTTCCGAGTCCTCGGGCAGCGTGTCCGATTCGATCGGCGGTTCCAGCAAGAGCTCCAGCGGCGATGACAAGAAAGTGGCTGCCGGCCAGTACCGCGTCATTGACGTAGCCGAAGCGCCAGGCAAGCCAGGTGCGACCCGCCTGAAGCTGCAAGGCCAGGGCAATGAATTCTTCCTCACCGTGCCGAAAGCGGCCCTGGCCGACCGTGCACTGCCAACCGGCGCCCTGGTGCAGGTGAGCGAGCGCCCGTACGGCTATGAATTCGCTTACGCCGACACCCGTCAGGCCTTCTTCCTGGCCCTCGACGACGCATGGCAACGCGAACTGCGCTCGCACGCCATCTGATCGCCGGCTGTCTCGCGCTCGGCTGGAATGCCGCAGCGCAGGCTGGCGGGATGATGTTCTGCGACCGTCCGGCGAAGGTTTCGGCGGCGGCGCAGGACCACGTGCTGCGTTTTGCAGCCGTGGTAAAGGATGAACTGGAACGTTCCGGCGCCACGGCCGCCGTGGTGTCGCGCGCGGGACTTGACCTGGCCCGCGTCGGCCTGCGCTACTCGCATGCCGGGCTGGCGCTGAAAGCCAATCCGAATAGCCCTTGGTCGGTGCGCCAGCTTTACTATGCGTGCGACGAAAAGCGCCCACGCATCTTCGACCAGGGCATGGCCGGTTTCGTGCTCGGCGCGGAAGAACCGTCGCAGGGCCACTTGTCGATGGTGCTGCTGCCGGAAGGGCCGGCCGGCGCACTGCAAGAAGCCGCCCTGGATGTACAAACCCCGCTGTCGCTGCTGGCCGGCGAATACAGCGCCAATGCCTACGCCTACAGTACGCGCTTCCAGAACTGCAACCAGTGGCTGGTGGAACTGATCGCCGGTGCCTGGGGTGCTCCTGCACCACGACGAGAAGAGGCACAGCGCTGGCTCCGTGAGCGCGGCTACGAAGCGGAACCGGTCAATGTTGGCCGCACCCTGGTGATCGCGGCGCACTTCGTGCCGTTGGTGCACGTGATCGACCACCCCGATGAGGACCTGCGGGCGCAAACAATGCGCGTCAGCATGCCTTCGTCGATTGAGCAGTTTGTTCGCCGCGAAGCGCCACAAGCGCGCCGCATTGAGCTTTGCTATAACCCGAACCATATCGTGATACGGCGAGGCTGGGAAGCGATGGGCGCGGGCTGCGAAGCGCAGACAGGCGACGAGGTTATCGCCTTTGAAAACAGTAATTAACGGGGTCTTATGGATACTCCCATTGCTTCGCTTTACCTGATCTCCGCAGGTGCGCTGGCAATGTCAGCATTCCAGTCGGCGCTGGTCGCACGCAACAGTTCCTATGTGCGGGCCTGCTGGGCGTTTGCAGCAATCTGCCTGACATTTGCCTGCTTTCAGTACGCCAACGTGCAGCAGCAGCTGGCGCCCGGGCTGGCAGAGGCCATTACGGCGCACAAGTGGGTCAATCTCTTTTCGCTGCTGCTGGCGCCGCAGTTCTGCTACCTGGTCGCTTCGCTTGATCCAAGCCGCGCTGCGTTTCGCCTGACCTACGGCATCGCCTTCATATCGGCCGTGCTGGCGGTGGACAATTTCATTGTCCCCTTTGGCTATCGTTTTTCCGCGCTCACGTCCGATGCGCCGACAGAGCTGGCGTGGGGTGGACATGCATTCCTGCTGTACGGCGAAACGACAGCCGCGTATGCGGTCAGCCGCCTGCTGTCGCTGGGCGCAGCGGCCTTTGCTGTCATCTACTTTGTGCGCGTGCAGCGGCAGCGGGCACGCTTTTCCAACCGCCTGGTGTGGAGTTCTGCAGCGCTGGTGGTAATAACGACTGCGCTGGGCGGTGCGACCGATACCGGTATGCTGCGGATGCCGTACCTGAGCGGTTTCGGATTCCTGTTCCTCGCCGCCTCCTACCTGCTGCTGGTCAGGCGCGAAGCTACCCAGCGCTTGACTGAGAAGATTCGTATCAGCGCCGCGCTGGAGCGCGAACTGGAGAATCACAAATTATCCAGCAGGCGCATCGAACGCGCGCTGACCAACGATGAACTGACCCGGTTGCCGAACCGTGAAGGTGCGCTTGAGAAGCTGCGCACCATGTGCGTCTGGAGTGAATCGAGCATGACCCGCATGGCGGTGCTGTTGATCGACCTGGACCGCCTGGCAATCATCAATGGCACGCGCGGCTACGAGGCTGGCAACCAGGTGCTGATCGAAGTTGCGCAGCGCCTTCGCGAACACTGCGGCAAGCGCCGCCTGGTGGCGCGGCTGGGGAGCGCGCGCTTTGTGGTCGGTCTTGCTGGCCACAAGACCCAGGCTGGCATCGAACGCGAAGTGGAGGGCGTGATGGCTGCAATCAAGCCGCCTTTCTCGGTTGGCGGCACGGTGCTGAACATGACATTCAGCGTTGGCGTGTCGATTTACCCGGACCATGCGGCGACGGCGGAAGACCTGCTGGCATCGGCCGGCCTGGCGCTGCACGAGGCACGCGATGCGGGTCCCGGCAATCTGCGCATTTTCCACCCTTCGCTGCAGCAGTCGCTGAGCGAACGCATTGGCCTGGAAAATGAGCTGAAGGAAGCGCTTGGAAAAGGGGAGCTGTTCCTGCATTACCAGCCACAGGTCTGTGCGGTCACCGAACGCGTGCTCGGCATGGAAGCGTTGATCCGCTGGCAGCATCCGGAACTGGGCCTGGTCATGCCGGACAAGTTCATTCCGCTGGCCGAATCGACAGGCATTATCGCGGCGATCGGCACCTGGGTGATCGAGAGCGCATGCAAGCAGTTGCAGGACTGGCGTGCACTCGGCTTCAGTGATGTGCGGATGGCGGTCAACCTGTCGGCGCAACAGCTTTTGCTGGATGATCTTGACCACAACGTGCAATCGGCCTTGCGGCGCGCGGGCCTGATGGGAGCGGACCTCGAGCTTGAAATCACCGAATCGGTGCTGATGCAGGATCCTCAACGCTCGATCGAAAGGCTGGAGACCTTGCGCGGCCTGGGTGTGCGGCTTTCGATCGACGACTTCGGCACGGGCTACTCTTCGCTCGGTTACCTGAAGATGCTGCCGGTGCATTCCTTCAAGCTTGACCGCAGCTTCGTGCGAGATATCGGCAGCAGCGAGAAGGACCTGGAGATCTGCGCCACCGCAGTTGGCCTGGCACGCAACCTCGGCCTCGAAATCGTTGCCGAAGGAGTGGAAGATACAGTGCAGGCAGCGCAGCTGCGCCACCTGGGCTGCGACCTGTTGCAGGGATACTACTTCGCGCGCCCCCTGGCGGCCTACGCTGCAACCAACTTCCTGATGGAGCAAAGGGAGGCTGCCGCATAGTGCAGCGGCTTGCCATATCCAGTTCGCGCATTTAATAACTTGAAATGATTAGTGTGCCAATTTCCCCGGCACCGGTAGCCTGACGCTATCACCATAACAGAGCGTCGCACGCATAGTGGCGCCGAACCGGGGGAATTACTTTGGAAAAACTACTGACTTTTCCAGATAGTTACGGCATGGCGCTATCGATACGCGCCAAGGCACTGATGTTCCACGACCCGCGTTCTGCGGAATTGCTGGAGCAGGTTGAACGCATCGCACCCACCGAAGCCACGACGCTGATCATCGGCGAAACGGGTACCGGCAAGGAGCTGATCGCGCGCCATATCCACAAGGTGAGCGGCCGGCGCGGCCCGTTCGTGGCAGTCAATTGCGGCGCTTTCAGCGAAACGCTGATCGATGCCGAATTGTTTGGCCACGAAGCTGGCGCCTTTACCGGCGCCACGCAGGCGCGCTCCGGCTGGTTCGAGGCAGCCAATGGCGGCACGCTGTTCCTTGACGAAATCGGCGACCTGTCGATGGGGTTGCAGGTAAAGCTTCTGCGGCTGCTGCAGGAACGCCAGGTGGTGCGCCTCGGCGCACGCACGCCAATCCCGCTCAATGTGCGTCTGGTGGCGGCGACCAACGTGGACTTGCACAAGGCTGTGGAGGCGGACCGCTTCCGTTCGGACCTGTACTACCGCCTTAGCGTGGCCACGGTGCACCTGGCGCCACTGCATGAGCGTCCAGGCGACATCCTTCCTCTGGCGCGCCACTTTATCAACGTCTACAGCGACAAGATCCGCATGCAGGAAGCGACGCTGTCGCCTGCTGCGCGCCAGGCCTTGCTCGAATACGACTGGCCGGGGAATATCCGCGAGCTGGAAAACGTGATCCATTTCGCCCTGATCGTCTGCCGCAACGGCGTGATCCAACCCGATGATTTAAAGCTGTCAGGCGTGTCGCGCCGCCGACTGAATATGCGCGACCAGGCTGTAGCCCAGCACTTGCCGGCCAGCGTGCCGGTACCGGAAGCGGCATCGGGAGAGGGCTTCCGCCAGCGCCTTTCGGCACTGGTGGGCAGCATGATCGAAGCCGACCAGCAAGACCTTTACGAGACCGTCGAAGAAACCGTGGTGCGCACTGCCTTCGACCATTGCTACCGCAACCAGGTGCAGACCGCGCGCGTACTGGGCATCAGCCGCAACATCCTGCGCACGCAGTTGAAGCGTTTTGGCCTGATCGGATTTGAGGCTGGCGCGCCGTCCCTGCCGGGCGCCGAACTGCAGCAATGAAACCGCCGGCGTTGCAAGCTCGCGCGCTGGCGTGCGAGCGGGGTGGCCGTCGGCTGTTCGAGGGAGTGGACTTTACGTTGTCCGACGGCCAGGCACTGTGGCTGGCCGGCGGCAATGGCAGCGGCAAGACGAGCATGCTGCGGCTGCTGGCTGGCCTGGGCCTCCCGGCTGAAGGCGAGGTGCTGTGGCGCGGTCAGCCGGTGCGCGAGCTGCGTGAGGACTTTCATCGCCAGCTGCTGTACTGCGGCCACGCTGCCGGCATCAAGGACGACCTGGCGGCGTGGGAAAACGTGGCGTGCAATGCGGCGCTGGCGGGATATCGCGTCAGCCGTGAGCAAGCCGAGGCCGCGCTGGACAGGGCTGGCCTCCATGCCGTAGCGGCCGTGCCGGCGCATTTCTTGTCGCAGGGGCAGCGCCGTCGGGTCTCGCTGGCCCGGCTGTACCTGGAACCGCTGCCGCCGCTGCTGCTGCTCGATGAGCCGTTCACGGCGCTAGATGCAAGTGCAGTGCAGCAGCTGGGCGAGCGAATTGCGGCCCACCTCGATAGCGGTGGTATTGCGGTGTACACCACGCACCAGGCGCATGGCTTGCGGCCGCAGCACCAGAAACGCCTGGACCTGGACGCCGTTGCAGGGGGGGCGCAATGACCGGCATGCTCGCATGGATCGTGAAGCGCGACCTGTTGCTGGCCGGCCGCCGCAGCGCAGATGCGTTGGGCTCGCTGGCCTTCTTCGTGATTGCCTGTTCGCTGTTCCCGCTGGGAGTGGGGCCGGAGCCTGCTGCCCTGCGTTCGATGGCGCCCGGTGTGTTGTGGGTAGCGGCGCTGCTGGCAGCAACCTTGTCGCTGCCACGCCTGTTCAGCGCCGACCATGCAGACGGCACGCTGGAGCAGATGTTGCTGTCGTCCGAGCCGCTGGTGCTGATCGTGGCAGGCAAGGCGGTGGCGCACTGGCTGGTCTCAGGCCTGCCCCTGGTGCTGTTGTCGCCCCTGCTGGCGCTGCAATTCGGACTGGACGCCCGGTCGCTGGCGGTGCTGCTGGCCAGCCTGTTGCTGGGCACACCCATCCTCAGCCTGGTGGGCGCCGTGGCCGCAGCCCTGTCGCTGGGGGCGCGCAGCAGCGGCGTGCTGGTGGCCCTGCTGGCGCTGCCGCTCTATACGCCAGTGCTGGTATTTGGTGCCGGTGCAGTCGACGCGCTGGGCGCGGGCGGCGGGGCAATGGCACACCTGTTGCTGCTCGGGGCTGGCCTGGGCTTTGCACTGGCGCTGGCGCCATGGGCCACTGCCGCTGCTTTGCGCATTGCGCTGGAATGAATTCGTTATATCAAGGAGTCACTATGTCAGGGTATCTCACACCGGGAACAGGCGCGATCGCCGGCGCCATGTCCAGCGCAAGCCCGCAAGGGCGGGGCCGGCGCTGGCTGCAATTTGCATCGCCCGCGGCCTTCTACGGTCCGGCAGGCACTCTCGCTGCGCTGCTGTTGCCGCTGTCGCTGGTGCTTGCGCTGGTGGGGCTGTACATCGGCTTCCTCGTTGCGCCCACCGATGCGCAGCAGGGCGACGCCTACCGCATCATTTTCGTCCATGTGCCGGCGGCCTGGCTGTCGATGGTCATCTATGCCGCGATGGCATTCTGGTCGGCGGTCGGGCTGGTGGCGAATACGCGCCTGTCGGCGATGATGGCGGGCGCTCTGGCGCCCAGCGGCGCCCTGTTCACTTTCCTGGCGCTGTGGACCGGCGCCCTGTGGGGCAAGCCGACCTGGGGCGCCTGGTGGGTGTGGGATGCGCGCCTGACTTCGGAATTGCTGCTGCTGTTCCTTTACCTTGGCTTCATTGCGCTGCAGGCGGCGATTGACGATCCGCGCCGCGCCGACCGTGCCGGCGCTGTGCTGGCGCTGGTCGGTACGGTCAACCTGCCGATCATTTACTTCTCCGTGAAGTGGTGGAATACGCTGCACCAGGGCGCTTCGGTATCTGTTTCTTCTGCGCCGACCATTGCGACGCCGATGCTGCTCGGCATGCTGGTGATGGCGCTGGCGATGTGGTTTTATGCGGCGGCAGCCGCGCTGCTGCGCCTGCGCTGCATCATCCTTGAGCGTGAAGGCCAGGCAGCCTGGGTGGCGGGACTGGCGCAGGGAGAGGGCGCATGATCTGGCTCAGTTTCGAGGAATTTCTCGCCATAGGCGGCTACGGCGGCTACGTTTGGGGTTCCGTCCTGGTGACCGGCGCTGCCCTGGCACTGGAGCTTGTATTGCTGGCGCGGCGCAGGCGCGCTGCCTTGCTCGCCGCTGCACATGCATCGCGCCGGAGGCAGGCATGACGCGCAGGCAGAAGCGTTTCCTGTTGCTGGCGGTATCGCTGCTGGCGCTCGGCGCCGCCGCTGCATTGGTGCTGTCGGCCTTCCAGAAAAATATGGTGTTCTTCTACTCGCCGGCGCAAGTGGCGGCAGGGGACGCACCGCGGCAACGCAGCTTCCGCATCGGCGGCATGGTGCAGAAGGGCAGTGTGCGGCGCGATGCGGATGGCTTGTCCGTGCAGTTCATCGTCACCGACCTGGCACGTGCGATCCCGGTGCGCTACAAGGGCATCCTGCCGGACTTGTTCCGCGAAGGAAAGGGCGTGGTCGCCCAGGGCCGGCTGGAAGGCGGCCTGTTTGTCGCCGACGAAGTCCTGGCCAAGCATGATGAAAACTATATGCCGCCGGAAGCTGCGAAGGCGCTGGCTGATGCCGGCGGAGGTGCAAAATGATCGGCGAACTGGGTAGCTTCGCCTTGATGCTGGCGCTGGGACTGGCGCTGGTGCTGGGCACCGTGCCGCTGGCGGGCGCATGGCGCGGGCGGCAGGACTGGATCGGGCTGGCACGTCCGGCGGCATGGGCGCTTGCCTTGTTCGTCACGCTGTCGTTCGGATTGCTGCTGACCTGCTTCGCGCAAAACGACTTTTCCATCCGCTATGTCGCGGCGCACTCGAATTCGATGCTGCCGCTGTATTACCGCCTGGCTGGCGCATGGGGCGGGCACGAAGGGTCGCTCCTGCTCTGGATCCAGGTCCTCGCGCTTTGGCTGGCGGCTGTTGCCCATGGCAGCAGGCGCTTGCCGGATGAAGTGGCAGCCCGCGTGCTGGCGGTGATGGGCCTGATCGCAGTCGGCTTCCTGGCCTTCATCCTGTTCACTTCCAATCCCTTTGAGCGGCTGCTGCCGGCAGCGCGCGATGGCGGCGACCTGAATCCGCTGCTGCAGGACATCGGCATGATCATTCATCCGCCGCTGCTGTACATGGGCTATGTGGGCTTCTCGGTGGCGTTTGCGTTTGCCGTTGCGGCGCTTCTGGGCGGGCGGCTCGACGCGGCCTGGGCACGCTGGTCGCGGCCATGGACGCTTTCTGCCTGGGCCTTCCTGACGCTTGGCATCTTCATGGGCAGCTTCTGGGCATATTACGAGCTGGGTTGGGGCGGCTGGTGGTTCTGGGACGCGGTCGAAAACGCATCCTTCATGCCCTGGCTGGTGGGAACAGCGCTGCTGCATTCACTGGCGGTGACGGAGAAGCGCGGCGCGTTCCGCGGCTGGACTGTGCTGCTGGCCATCCTCGCCTTTTCGCTGTCGCTGCTGGGGACCTTCCTGGTGCGTTCCGGTGTCCTGTCCTCGGTGCACGCTTTCGCCAGCGACCCGCAGCGCGGCCTGTTCATCCTCGGTTTCCTGGCAGTGGTGATTGGCGGGGCGCTGGTGCTCTACACCTGGCGCGCGCCGGCGCTGGGTGGAGGCGGAACATTCTCCCTGTGGTCGCGCGAAACGCTGCTGTTGCTGAACAACGTGCTGCTGCTGGCGGCGACGGCTGCCGTCCTGCTGGGGACCCTCTACCCATTGCTGCTCGATGCCCTTGGCATGGGCCAAATATCCGTTGGCCCGCCATATTTCGATGCCGTGTTCGCGCCGTTGATGCTGCCGGTGCTGGCGTTGCTGGCAGCGGGGCCTTTCGTCGCTTGGAAGCGTGATACCTGGAGGGCCTTGCCAGCGTCGTTGCGTCATGTGGCGCTGGCGGCGCTGCTGGCAGGGCTGGCAGTGAGCTTTGGTCTCGGGCTGGGCTTGCTGGCCGCAGCCGGGCTTGCGCTGGCATCCTGGATTGCATTGGCCAGCAGTCTGCACTTGTGGCTGCGGCTGGGCGAGGGCGGAAGGTGGCGCCATCGCCTGCTGCGCCAGCCTGCCAGCTACTGGGGCATGCTTGCCGCCCACGTTGGCCTGGCGGTCTTCGTGGCAGGCGTGGCATTGGTGAAGTCCGGCGAGAGCCATGTCGATGCCAGCCTGCGTGTCGGCGCCACGGTGCGGGCCGGCGGGCTGGAATACCGGTTCGTGGCGATGGAGCGCCATGACGGGCCGAATTATGTCGCGGCGCGCGGCACTTTCGAGGTGTGGCAGGGGACGCGGCGCATCGCCGTCCTGCAGCCGGAGAAGCGCTACTACCCTGTACAACAGTCGCCGATGACCGAAGCGGCGATCGACCGTGGCTGGACACGCGACCTTTACTTCTCGCTGGGCGAGCCGGCGGCCGATGGCGGCTGGCAGGTCCGCATCCAGCATAAGCCTTTCGTCGCATGGATCTGGAGTGGAGTGCTGGCCATTGCGCTGGGCGGTTTCCTCGCAGCCTTTGACCGCCACTACCGCGTGCGCCGCACTGCTGCGCAACCGATTTCACAACTTACGTCGCTTGAAGGAGTCTCGGCATGAAACGTTTTGTCCCCGTGGCGGTTTTCGCCGCGCTTCTGCTCTTGCTTGGCGTTGGGCTGAGCCTCACGCCCGACGAGCGCCCGACTGCGCTGGCGGGCAAGCCGGCGCCATCCTTCACGCTGCAGCGCATCGGCGCACCCGGCCAGCCGTTCCAGTCGCGGCAACTGGAAGGCAAGGTCTGGCTGCTGAATGTGTGGGCGTCGTGGTGCGGGCCGTGCCGCAATGAACACCCGGTGCTGGTCGACCTGGCGCGGCAGAATGTCGCGCCTATCGTCGGCCTGAATTACACGGACAACTTCGACGACAGCGGGAAATGGCTGGCCGAGCATGGCAATCCCTACCTGGCCGCCGTGTTCGATGGCGATGGCCGGGTGGGCATGGATTGGGGCGTCGTGGGCGTGCCGGAAACCTTTGTCATCGACAAGCAGGGCCACATTCGCCTGCGCCACGTTGGGCCGGTGACGCAGCAGGTCTTGCGCGACAAGCTGCTTCCGCTGCTGAAGGAGCTGCAAGGTGCGTGAAATGGCCGCGTTACTGGTGCTGGCTGCCGCTGCGGCAAACTGCAGTGCAGCGGTACCGCAAGGCGCGGAACTGGAGGCGCGCGTTGACCGCCTGGCTGCGGAGCTGCGCTGCCAGGTATGCGACAACCAGACCATCGTCGACTCGGATGCGAAGCTTGCGCGCGACATGAAGGCTGTAGTGCGGGAACAACTTGCCGCGGGGCGCAGCGAGGACGACGTGATCAGCTTCCTTAGCCAGCGTTACGGAGATTACATCCTGTACAAGCCGCCACTGCGGCCCAGCACTTGGGCGTTGTGGTTCGGACCCTTCGTGCTGCTGGGCGCAGGTTTGTGGCTGCTGTGGCGTGCATTGAAAAGACAGAAAGGAGAACGGGCATGACCTGGTTCTTTGTGGCGGCCGGGTTGATGGCTGCCTTTGCATTTGGCGCCGTCTTCGTGCCACTGGCGGGAAAGCAGCGCTGGCTTAGCGCGGTGCCGGTCGCGGTGTCGGCTCCCCTGGCCGCTGCCGGCTTGTATGCGGCGCTTGGGACGCCTGCTGCCCTGCTCCCGGCGCAGCAGGCGTTGGAGACTGCTGCGCCACCACAGGTTGAAGCAATGGTGGCGCGCCTGGCAGCACGGCTGAAGGAAAACCCGAGCGATGCCGATGGCTGGCGCATGATGGCACGCTCCTATGAAACGCTGCGCCGCTTCGACCAGGCAGCCGACGCTTACCGCCAGTTGCTGGCACTGGAAGGCGAGAGCGCCGACCTGCTGGCCGATTACGCCGTCGTGCTGGGCATGGCGCATGGCGAGCGGCTGTCCGGTGAGCCGGAAAAGCTGTTGCAGCGGGCGCTGGAGCTCAACCCGCAGCATGTGCAGGTGCTGGCGCTGTTGGGCAGCGCGGCACTGGAGCGCAATGATCGTGCATCTGCACTGGGCGCATGGAAGAAAGTCCTGGCGCTGGCGCCGGCAGGCAGCAGCATGGCCCGTTCAATTCAGGCCAGCATCGCTCGCGTGGAAGGCGAAGCTGCGCAATAAAGAATGGGCATTACGGATTCTCGTGAAGCCCACCTCTTGCCGCTGACGGTAGCTCAGGCGGGTCAGACCCTTGGGTCTGACCCGATCTGCCGCGGACGCTGACTTTCGATGCATCATCTTGTAATCCGTGAAGCACCTAAAAAAAGAGGCATGCGTAATGCATGCCCCCGAAGGCTGCTAGCTTATCCCCTTACTCAGTTCGCAGCAAAGCAGTACAGCAGGCCGGCGCCGCCGGTCGAGACCAGGTTTTGCTGGCCACAGCCACGGCTCGGGTGTGCCGAGTTCCATGACGTATTGCCGCCCCCCGTCCGGTCAAAGTGGCCGAGCTGGGCGGAGCCGTCTGCCGCGCTGCTTGTATAGTTTTTACATGTGCGGTCGGCCGCATCCGCGAAAGCGCGGCCGTCAGGCGTGGAGCCGGTCAGGATGTCGTGCTCATTCGGCTTGTCGCCAGCACCTTTCACCGGTTCGTTCTTTTCCGTCAGGACCGTATTGCGGCTCAGGTTATTCCCCAATTGCGCCGCTTCCAGCGAGTCACCGTGCAGGTGCGCCACGTCGCGCGCAATCTGCACGCCGCGCGCATTGAACCAGGGCCCGTTGCCGATGCGGTCGCGCGCATTGACGGCGGGCTTGCCGTCTGACGCTTGGGTGCTGAGGTAGGCGTGCCAGGTGCGGCCTCCGGCACCCACGGCGGTTGCCAGCTTCTGGCAATGCGCGTCGGCGCCGGCCAGGCCGCCCAGGTCGGCACCCTTGCCGAGGCCTTCGCTGGTGACGAAGAAACCGAGCGGCTTGGATGGGTCAGGAGCCTGCTGCTGCGCCAGCGCCTGGCCGGCAAAGCTGGAAGATAGCAGCGCCACGCTGGCGAGGATGGTCATTTTCATGGTTTACTCCTTGGCCTTGAAGTCATCGTGGCAGCTCTTGCAGGTGCGCTGCAGCTTGCCGAATTGCGCTTTGATCGCGTTCACGTCGCCGCCGGCATTCAGCGATGCGAGCTCAGTGGCTTCCTTGGCGAAGCTGGCGCTCAGTTCTGCGAATTTTTTCGGGTCCTTGAACAGTTCCGGCTTGGCGGTGGTGTCGTGCCAGCCCTTGCCCTGTTCCGTGCCCGGCGCGAACAGCGCCGCCAGGCCGCCGTTGGCGATGGCGGCGATGCTGTTGGCGGCGCGCTGCACTTCTTCCTTGTTGTATGTGCCGTCCAGCGAAGTCTTGATGCGGCCGGTGTTCCAGGCGACCACCTGGAAGGCGGACTGGCGCCATTTGATCAGGTTTTCCGGCTTGGGACCCTGCTGGGCAAGGGCAGGAGCGGTCGCGGCAAACGTGGCTGCCGCCAGCGCGGCGGCGCCGATGAGGGTTGCTGCTTTCTTCATGGGGTTCCTCTGGTTGGTCGTGAACTGGTTATTTGGCGCGGCCGCTGAAGCCCTGGGTCAGCGTCGCGATCTTGTAGGCAGCGCCGCGGCCAACCGCATACAGGGTCTTTTTGCCGGGGCCGGCGAAGGCGATGTTCTGCGGTGCCTTGGGGAGAGCGATGATGCCGAGCGCTTCGCCTTTGTTGCTGAAGACCTGGATGCCGGCCGTGCTGGCGACGTAGACGCGGCCTTCGGCATCGACCGCCAGGCCGTCGGCGCCGCTGCTGCCGCCGGTTTCCGTCTTGCGGAAGCCTTCCAGCTTGGCGAAGTTGCGGCGCGGTCCGACCTTGCCATCGCCCAGGATGTCGTAGGCCAGCACGTATTCGCCGAAGGTGTTGGCGACGTACAGGGTTTTTTCATCGGGGCTCAACTGGATGCCGTTCGGGCGCTCGATGTCGGTGGCCAGGCGGGTCAGGGCGCCCTCATTGGAGATGTGGTAGACCGCTGGCTTGGCCGGCTTCTCGGCTGGCTGCGGCGCGGGCGCGGCGCCTGGTGCCGGCGGATTGACGCCGGAGTCGGTGAAGTAGACGCCGCCTTTGCGGTCGAGGACGATGTCGTTCGGGCGGCCGAACGGCGCACCCTCATACCGTACTGCCAGCACACGGGCGCTGTGCGCAGGGTAGACGATACCGACTTGCGGTTCTTTCACCTGCACTGCGTACACGTCGCCTTCCTGGCTGATTGCCAGGCCGTTGGAGCCATTGCTGTTTTCCAGGAAGGTGGAGATGCTGCCGTCCGGCGCGATACGGGTGATGCGGTTGGCCTGCGTCTCGGTAAATGCAAAATCCCCGTCCGGCAGGGCGACCGGCCCTTCGGTGCCGTTGAAGCCTTCCTTAATCAATTCGATGGGGGTGCCGGCGGCGACGACGCCGGCGATGGCGCTGGTGGATTGCTGGGCGGTGGCACCAGCGCTGAACGCTGCCAGCAGCAGGGCCAGTACAGGGGAGATGGCAAAGCTTTTTTTCATTGTTTTTGGTCCTTGGGTTAGGTGCGCTTGCGCGACAGTTGCTGCACGACTTCCAGCGCCTTTTCGACGTTGGCTGCCGGGGTCAGTCCGCCGACAGCAGCAGCGATGCGGCCGTCGGGAGTAACGATGAAGGTGGTGCGTTCCGTGGTGGCGTGATCGATGTCGGCACCGCGCGTATCTTTCTTGCCGGCTGCCGCGGCGCGGATCGCCAGGTCGTAGGAACGGGCAATGCTGCCGTCGGCATCGGAGGCGACCGGGAATTTTCCGGCGCAGTATTCCGGGTCCGCCGAGAAGTCGTTCAGGCGCTTGATGTTGTCCAGCGATACGCCGACCACGGTGGCGCCGGCTGCAGCGAACTTGTCGTGGTTGACGGCAAAGGTGTGCGCCTGCACGCTGCAACCGCCGGTGTAGGCGGAAGGGTAGAAATAGACCACGACCGGTCCTTTCTTCAAGGCCTCCTTCAGCGAGAACTCAAAGGCCTTGCCTGCTTGCGATGCCTGGGTGGTGAAGGCCGGTGCGGCATCGCCCGCGTTCAGCGCCGCCTGCGCCGGCAGCGCGCCAAGCGTTGCCAGCGCGGCGGCAGTCATCAGTTTTTTCAACATGGTTTCTCCTGTGGTGGTCTTACATTTCCGATACGTAGAGTGCAAGCGCGTCGATTTCCGCATCCGTCAGTCGGGCAGCCGCTTCGCGCATGGCAGGGTGGTTGCTGCGTTCTCCGCTGCGCCAGTTCTGAAGTTGCTGCGAAAGGTAGCGCCGCCCCTGGCCGCCGATCACCGGGCCGGCACCGGCCAGGCCTTCGCCAGCGCCGCCGTGACAAGCTGCGCAAGCCGTAAGGTGGCGTCCCGCATCGCCTTGCCGGAACAACTGGGCGGCCGCGCTATCCTGCGGGGCTTCCGGGCGCGCCTTTGCCGACGCCATCGCCGGTTGCGCGGCGAAGTAAGCGGCAATGTCGGCCACGTCCTGGTCGCTGACGCTGGCGGCCATCATGGCCATGAACTCGCCCTTGCGCCTTCCGGCGCGGAAGTCCTCAACCTGCTTGACGATGTAGGCATGCTGCTGGCCGTCCAGGCGTGCGAACTTGCCGTCTTCGCCCGCGCTGTGGCCTTGCCCGACGCCAGGTTGCCCGTGGCATTCGAGGCAGCGCTCCGAGTCGGCCTTGATGCGGCCGGATTCGGCGTCGCCCTGCGCCAGGGCGGCAGACAGCAGGCCGGCCAGCAGCACGGCTTGGAACGTGGCCATCTGCTACTCCTTCTTGTAGAAAGTGTGGCAGGTGCGGCAAGTGCGCGACAAGGTGGTGGCCTTGTCGGTGGCGACTTCGAACTTGCCGGTCGCGACCAGCTGCACGATCTCGGCCGACAGTTCGCGGCTTTGCCGCGCCAGGTCGACCGCGTTGGCCGCATCGCCCTTATGCACGAAGAAGGTTTCCACCTCCTGGAACATGCGGGCCAGCTCTTTGGCGTCGTCGCCGGCCGCCTGCTTGTTGGCCAGCGCAATATTGGATGACAGGCTTTTGTTGGCGTCCTCAATGTTTTGCATCAGGTCCATGCCCATCTCCGGTTCGGCGCAAACCGCGTTCAGGGCGATGGCAGCAGACAGCAGGGTCAAAAGGATTGGTACTTTTCGCATGCGTCTCCGGGGTCAGGCCAGCAGTTCCTTGATCACCTTGCCGTACACGACGGTCGGGCGCTCGGAACGTCCGTTGTTCAGGAACGTGGTCTTCAGGTGGTCAAGGCCCAGCAACTGCAGCACGGTGGCGTGCAGGTCGTAGGTATCGACCGCCTGGTCCTTGTTTGCCACCTGCAGGCCGATTTCATCGGTTGCACCGTGGGTGTAGCCGGCCTTGATGCCGCCGCCTGCCACCCATTGTGTGTAGCCCCATGGGTTGTGGTCGCGTCCATTGCCGCTCTGGCCATACGAGGTGCGGCCGAATTCCGAGGTCCACACCACCAGCGTCGACTCCAGCAGGCCGCGCGACTCCAGGTCGGCCAGCAGGCCTGCGATCGGCTTGTCGATCATGCGTGCGTTGACGCTGTGGTTTTTTTCCAGGTCGTTGTGGGCATCCCAGCTCGTGATTTCGGTCTGGCCGTCCGGGGCGCCCGACACCACCTGGATGAAGCGCACGCCGCGTTCCACCAGGCGGCGCGCACGCAGCAGCGTGGTGCCATAGCTGGAAGACGTTTCGTCGTTGATGCCGTACAGCTCCTTGGTCGCGTCGCTTTCCTTGGACAGGTCGACGGCGGCCGGCGCCGAAACCTGCATGCGGTCCGCCAGGTCGTAGGAGCGCAAGCGCGCTTTCAGTTCGGTGTCGGACGGATAGCGGTCGGCGTTCTTCTGGTTCAGTTTGCGCAGCAGGTCGAGCGAAGCATGCTGCTGGCCTTCGGTGCGCAGTTCCGGGCGTTCCAGGTAGAAGATCGGCGAAGGGCCGGGCCGGAAGGCCGTGCCCTGGTACACCGCCGGCAGGAAGCCGGAGTTCCAGTTGACGGAACCGGCGCTTGGTTCGTTCTTGCCGTTGTACAGCACCACATAAGGCGGCAGGTCGGGATTGGCCGACCCCAGCGCATAGCTGACCCAAGCTCCCAGCGAAGGGCGGCCTGGACTCAGGTCGCCGGTGTTCAGCTTGAGGATCGAGATGTCGTGGGTCGCGCCCACGGTCACGCTGGACTTGATGAAGGCGATCTTGTCCGACTGGGTAGCCAGGTTCGGCACCAGGTCGGAGAACCAGTGGCCGCTCTGGCCGTGCTGCTTCCACTCACGCTTGGAGGCGTACAGCTTGCCGACGCCGCCCTGGGTACTGGTCTTGATCCCTTTCAGGAAGGAGGTTGGCACGTCCTGGCCCGCCAGCTTGATTAGGTCAGGCTTGTAGTCGAACAGGTCGAGCGTGCTGGGCGCGCCGTTCATGTGCAGCCAGATGACGGATTTGACCTTGGCCGGGAAATGCGGCGCTTTCGGCGCCAGCGGGTCGACCAGTTCGGCCGCCATGGCGCCCTGCAGCAGGCCGCCGCCGGGCAGCAGCCCTGTCACTGCGGCAGCGCCCATGCCAAGGCCGGATTTCAACAGGAAGTCGCGACGGGAATTGAAGCACATATCAGTTTCCTTTAGGTTGTATCGGGTTCAGAAGCGGTAGATGAAATCGTTCGAGTTGGCGACGGTGTGCACCAGGTCCACCAGCGCTGCGGCGCGGATCGGATTGATCTTCTGCTTGCCGTCCAGGCCAGTCGGGATGCTGACCTCGAACTTGCCTTCGTCCTTGCCGCTGGTATTGCGGGCTTCGATAATCTTTTCCTGCTTGTCCAGGAAGTCCTTGAGCGTGGCGCGTTCGGCCTTGCTCGGCGAGCGGGCAAACAGGATTTCGTACAGCCGGTTCAGCTGCGCGGTTTCATCACTGCCTGCCTCGCGGATCACGCGGCCCGCCAACGCTTGCGACCAGCCCAGCACCACGTCGCTGTTGAACAGGGCCAGCGCCTGCAGCGGGGTGGTGGTCACGTTGCGCTTGTGGTGGGCCTGCGATGGATCGGCCGGGTCGAAGTTCTGCGTCAACGGGTAAGGCACGCTGCGGCGCACGAAGGTGTAGATGCTGCGGCGGTACTGGTCATGCGGGTCGTCCGACACGGTCCACAGGTTGCCGGCGCTGAAGTTCGACGGCACTTTCGGGAACACCGCCGGGCCACCGAGCTTGTCTTCCAGGCGCCCGGACGCAGCCAGCAGCGAGTCGCGCACCTGTTCTGCTTCCAGGCGCTTGCGTGGATAGACGCCCAGCAGCTTGTTGTCCGGGTCCGCTGCCGCGATGTCTGCGCGTTCGGTGGAGGATTGGCGGTACACCGACGACAGCAGGATCTGGCGGTGCAGTTGCTTCACGTTCCAGCCGTTCTTCACGAAGTCGGAGGCCAGGTAGTCAAGCAGTTCCGGATGCGTCGGCTTCTGGCCGGCGCGGCCGAAGTCCGCGACCGTGGCGACGATGCCGTTGGCGAAGTACTGGCTCCAGACGCGGTTGGCGAAGACGCGTGCGGTCAGCGGGTTTTCAGGGCTGGCCAGCCAGTTCGCCAGGGCGGTGCGGCGGCCGGAGGAGGTGGCAGTTGGCTTGATCTCGATCTTCGCCCCGTTGGCCCACAGCGCCGGGATGCCCGGTTCCACAGGATCGAGCGGCGCCTCGTGCACGCCACCGAAGCGCACGTGGGTCGGCGGTGCGTCAGGATGGCCCAGCTCCGTAGCAGCGGTGATGAACAGCGAACCGCGTTCGGGGCGCAGCTTGTCGAACTTGCGCAGGTCGGCGGTCAGCTTCTGGTACTGCTTCCACTTCTCGACGTTTGCCGCGTTGTAGTCCGGGCTGTCCTTGTCTTCGGCCGTCAGGCGCAGGTATTGCACGATGTCGTTCTCCGTGCTGACGGTCTTCAGGCGGAAGTTGACCCAGCGGTCCAGTGCAGTCCATTGCGCTTCGGGCTTGAAAATCGATTCGCGGCTGTCGGTCAGGTAGCGTTCCTTGTGGTATTTCACGCCAGCCTCACGCACGGTATCGAGGATGGCTTTCTGCTTGTCGCGAATGTCCTTGGTGGCGGCGCGGTAAGCAGCCTGCTTCTTCTCGTACTCGATTTCTTCCGGCCCCTTTTCCGCAGCCACTTTCTCATCGAAGCTGGTGTTGGCGAAGAAGGCCTGCAGCTGGAAATACTCCTTCTGGCTCACGCGGTCCGCCTTGTGGTTGTGGCAGCGCGCGCAGCCGATGGTGGAGGCGAGGAAGGTCTCGCCCACGGTGTCGGTCATGTCGGTGGCGATCTGGTATTTGCGCTGCACCAGGTCGCGCGAGTTGGAGTTGTCCGGATAGCCGGCCAGGAAACCGGTGGCGATCTTCGCTTCCTGGCTGTCCGGGAACAGTTCATCGCCCGCCACCTGTTCCTTGATGAAGCGGTCGAAAGGCTTGCCGCTGTTGAAAGCCTTGATCACATAGTCGCGGTAGCGGTAGTTGTTGGGACGGGTGTTATCGTTCTGGAAGCCGGCGCTGTCGGCATAGCGCGCCAGGTCCAGCCAGCGGCGCGCCTGGCGCTCGCCGAAGTGCGGCGACGACAGCAGGCGGTCGGCGAGTTTTTCGTAAGCGTCCGGCGATTTGTCCTTGACGAAGGCGTCGACTTCTTCCGGCGTCGGCAGCAGGCCCCAGGTATCGAGGGTGGCGCGGCGGATATAGGTGGCGCGGTCGGCGTCAGCGGAAGGCTTGAGCTTCTTCTGTTCCAGCCTGGCCAGCACGAAAGCGTCGATCGGGGTACGTACCCAGGCTTTCTGCTTGACGGCCGGGACTTCCGGCGCCTGGACGGTGGAGTACTGCCACGCCTTGGCTGGTGTTGCGGCTGGCGCCTTCTCGTCAGCCGCAATCGAGGCGGCGGCGGAAGAAGCCAGTAGGATGGCGAGGGTGGTGGATCTGAGTTTCATCTGCAGGTGCTCCTGTGGATTGGTTTTATGCCTGAAGCTCTATTAGCAACCGCCGTGCCGGGCCGGCCGGTTCGTTCAAGTACTTGATTCGTAAGGCCTTGCGTGCCCGCCGCCGGCTACGGGGTGGTGCGCCGCATGCAGCGCAGCAGCACCACTGCTGTTGGATCATCAGCGCATCACAGCGAGCCGCTGACCACCAGTCCGGCCCAGCGTGGCACGGCCGGCGTGTACGAGTTCCAGCTGCGGGTAAGCGGCGCGTCGTTGTTGAAGGCGTTCTTCACCACCACACTGACGTCGAAGGTGCCTCCGCGCGTGCCAAGGCCGATTGCCAGGTCGGTGATTGAAGAAGCGCCGATCCAGCTATAGCTCGAGAGGGTGTTGTCCGCGTTGTAGCGCGAGTTGAAGGCCGTGTTGAAGCTGGCGTGGAACTCCTTGTTGTTCCACACCGGCTTGCGGAAGTCGGCGCCGACGTTGAAGGTGAACTTCGATGCGCCCGGCAAAGCTTCCCCGGTCACGTCGCGGTAAGGCGCGGCGCCCGGGTAACCGTTTTCCGGCGGTTGCGCCGACTGTTTGAAGTCCTTGTAGCGGGCGTCGGTGTAAGCGCCGGAGAAGCGCAGGGTGGTGTAAGGCAGGCCCGAATATGCGCCGTCGAACTCCAGTCCCTTGGCCTGCACTTTCGGTGCGTTGCCGGTGGCGGTGGTGTAGTACAACTGGCCATCGTTGTTCAGGTTCGTGGTGTACACGTCCAGCACGCGCACGGCCTGCTGGTAGTCCTTGATGTTCATCAGGAACAGGTTGGCGTTGACCAGCAGCTTGCGGTCCAGCAGCGCCGACTTGAGGCCCGTTTCGAAGGCGTTGGTCTTTTCCTTGCGCACCAGGTTCGACACGCCATTGGTCAACTGCGAAATGCCGGCTTTTTCACCGTATTGCCATGAGGCGTAGGCCGTCAGGTCATTATTGAACTTGTACGAAGGGCTGAGCACGAAGGCTGGCAGGGTGTCCTTGAATGGCGCCGCTTCCGTCGCCGGGAATATCACGCCGATCTGGGATGCGCGAATCGCTTTCGCGTCTGCCACCTGCTGTTGCTGGGCGGCCGTCAGCGCGCTGTACGATGCTGCGTTGAAGTATTTGGCTGCCAGCCTGTTGGCCAGCGCAAGCTGGTCGGGGGTATTGCCGGCCAGGAGAGCGCCGTTGGCGGCGGTGGCAAAGCCGCCGAAGGCCACGCCATTGATCGCGACAGGATTCAGCTCCGGCGCATTGCCGTAGTTGTTGACCAGGGTGCTGGCCGTATTGCGGCGATCCTCACGCGTGAAGCGAAGGCCCGTAGTGACGGTCAGCGGATCGGACAAATGCCAGTTCGCTTGCGCGAAGATCGCGGCGCTCTTGTTGCGGATGTCCTGCTTGCCCGCCGGCGAGTTGAAGGACATCTGCAGGCGGTCCAGCGAGTTTTGCAGCAGGTAGCGGCCGGCCGCATTGGCGTCCAGGCGGTTGTATTGGGCGGTGCTGGCATACCAGGCGCCGGCGTCGTTGCCCCATTCGCGGCGGTAGTCGGCCTGGTTGTTGACCTTCATCAGGAAGATGCCGGCCTGGTAATCGACGAAGCCACCCGGCTGGGAGCTCAAACGCAGCTCCTGGGTTGCCTGCCGGTAGTCGTTCCAGAAGCCGCCGGAGTTGCGGTGCACATCGAAAGGCGTGCCTTCATCGTTGGTGGCGTTGAAGTGATAGTCCTTGTAGGCCGTGATGGAGGTGATGTTGAATTTGTCCAGGGTCCAGTTCAGTTCCGCGGCGGCGCCATTGCTGCCGGTGACCAGCGGCCGCTGGTTGTCGTTGTTCACCTGGCCGTTTTTCTCGTTCAGGTAGTTGTCCTGGTAGCTGTAGCCGGTTTGCTGCGTGAACCAGCGGCGCGCCAGGCGGGTCGAGTTGTCGGTGGTCAGCGGGTTGGCTGCGCCGTTCGCGTAGACCTTCGGCGTTGGCAGGTTGATGGTGCGGCCATTGGTGGTTTCTCCGGCGCGAGGCTGGGCGTCAAGGGCGATGCGGGCGCTGAACGATGGGTCAGGCGTCAAGAGGAATTGCAGGCGGCCGGAGACGCGGTCTTTGTTGGTATAGGTGATGTCCCTGTTGTAGGCGTTCTTGATATCGCCTTCGCCCTTGCTGACGGACAGGTTGGCGCGATAGGCCAGCAGGCCGTCCACGATCGGGCCGCCGGCTGCGAACCGGCCTTGCACCGTATCCTGCTGGCCGAGCGTCAGCGACCAGGAAGCGTCCGGCGTGAACGATGGGCGGCGGGTGGTGACGTTGACCACGCCCACGCTGGTGTTCTTGCCGAGCAGCGTGCCTTGCGGGCCGCGCGTGACTTCCACCGCATCGACGTCGGTGAAGTCGAAACTGGAGGACAACGCATTGTAGGCGTAATTGACGCCATCGACGATCAGGCCGACGCTTGGGTCCTGCGCCTCGGTCTGGCCTTGCTTGCCGACGCCGCGAATGGCCAGGCTGGCGGTACGCTGGTTACCCTGGTTCCACGAGACGTTGGCGGCGCGCTGCGTCAGCGACTTGATGTCGGTTGCCTGCAGCCGGTCCAGTTCCTTGCCAGTGACGACGGAAACCGACAGCGGCACATCCTGCAGGCGTTCCAGCCGGTTGCGGCTGCGTACCGTGACTTCGCCCAGGGTTTGGGATTCCTCCGCGGCTGGAGCCGCTTCCAGGGCTGCAGCCGCCGTTGCGGGCGCCTCGGCGGCAGGCGCCAGCGCAGCGCCCTGGCTTTGCGTTGCGATGATTTGCTTGAGCCGGGCGATTTCTGCCTGCAGTTCGGCCACCGTCGGGTCGGCAGCGTACAGCGGTGCGGAGGTCAGCAGGGCAGCGAGGGGAAGGGCGGAGCGGTATTTATTATGGGTCTTCATCTGAGAGGCTTTCGTTCAACAAGGGATAGCCTCCTTTTTGCAAATGGCGTGCCAAGGCGGAAAGCCCGTCAATCCGGGCTTTCCTTCGCGGACGCTGTTGGCGGCGCAGCAGCGCCCGGGCTCCTTTGCACGGAACCGTTCATGGCGAAAGCGATATATGCATATGGCTTCTGGCCTCACAGCTTGCCGCTGAACGTCACGCCGTACCAGCGTGGATAAGGGTTGGGTGCATAGCTAAGCCACGCCGGTTCATGCTTGCGGTTATCGAAGGCGTTCTTCACAATCAGGCTGACGTCAAAGCCGCCCTTGAAGCCCACCCCTAGCGACAGGTCGGTGGTGGCGCCGCCGCCGACCCACCCGTATGAAGACAGGGTGTCGGTGTTGTTATAGCGGCTGCTCAGGGCTGTGTTGAAGCTGGCGTGGTATTCGTGGCCTTCGTGCAGCTTGCGGTATTCGGCGCCGATATTGCCGGTCCATTTGGCGGCGCCCGGCAGGGGCAGGCCGCTCTGGTCTATATAGGGGCCAGGCAGGTAAGCCAGTTCCTCCGGCTTGGCAGCCTGTGGGAAGCTGGTGTAGCGCGCGTCGTTCCAGGCACCGGAGAAGCGGATCGACAGGTTCCTGATGCCGCTGTACACGCCGTCAAACTCCAGGCCCCTGGCACGTGCACGCGGCACGTTGCCCTGCGCGGTGACGTAGGCGACCGGGTTGGCCTGGCCGTTGGCGATATTGGTGGCAGTGGTGAATTCATCGACTACGCGGACGGCTGACTGGTAATCCTTGATTTTCATCAGGAACAGGTCTGTATTCAGCACCAGGCCATACTGCGGCAAGCTGGTTTTCAGCCCGATTTCGAAGGCATGGGTATTTTCCGGCCGCACGTTGGCGGATACGCCGTTGACGTTCAGTGCGGAGCCGGACTTTTCACCGTACTGCCATGAGCTATAGGCGGTGTATTGGTCGTTGAAGCGGTAGGAAGGGGCCACTGCGGCGGTGTACAGCGTGTCCTTGTAGTGGCTCTCGATGCCGGAAAGCAGTTGGCCGATCTGGCCAGCGCGCAGCGCCTTGGCTGCGGCTACTTGGGCCAGTTGGGCCGCAGTCAGGCTGCTGTAGTTGGCAACGCCGAAATACTTGTAAGCGATGGCATTGGCCAGCGCCAGTTGTTCGGCGCTGTTGCCGGCGCCCAGTGCGCCGCTGGAAGTGCTGTTAAAGCCGCCCAGGGCCACGCCGCGCACATCAACCGGATTGAAGGCGGCGCCGGCGCCGTTGGCCGTCAAGACGCGGGTGTCGGTGGTCGTACGGTCTTCGCGCGTGATTCGCAATCCTCCGCCCAGGCTGAATGCGTCGGTGGCATGCCAGGTCGCATTGCCGAAAATAGCCGTGCTGTTAGTGTGGACCACCGTGTCGCCTTTGACGAGCAGGTCATCCAGCGAATCCTTCAGCAGTGCACGGCCGGGGCCGCGGTTGGTGCCGGCATTGCGCTCCAGCGTGTTGTACTGTGCGTTGGTGGCGAACCAGGCGCCGGCGTCAGAACCCCAGCCCGACTTGGAGGCGATGTCGTCGTCGGTACGGATGTGGAACAGGCCTGTGACGTAATCGAGGGCGCCTCCCGGCTTCGATTTCAGCTTGAATTCCTGCGTGAACTGTTTGTAGTCGACACCGCCTCCGCCGTTGCGGCTGATGTCGAATGGCGTTCCTTCGTCATTATGCGCATCGAAGGAGTAGCGGCGTACTGCCGACTGCGAGCTGAAGGTATGCGCCGGAAAATCCCATACCAGTTCCGCCGAGCCACCCTTGCTGTGGACTGTCTGGCCCTGGTTTTCATTGAAGTTGATACGGTCTTCGCCGATATAGTTGCCGTCGTAGGTGTAGGGCGTGCCGTTGAAGGAGCGGCCTACGAACCAGTCGCGCGCTGCGGTAAATACACCGGCTGCGTTGCGGAAGCCTGCCAGCTTGGCGCGTGCCGTGGTACCGCTTGGGTCGGTCAGGCTGCCGTCGGCGAAGGTGTCGGGGATGTTTTTGTAGAAGGCCAGGCCATTCTGCACTTGCGGTGCATGCGGCTCGACGTCCAGGCTGATGCGGGCGTTGAAGGTGCTGGTCGGCGTGAACAGGAACTGGGTGCGCCCGCTCACGCGGTTCTTGTTGTACAGGCTGTAGTTATGGTCGAAGTTGTTGTCGTAGTAGCCGCGTGCGCGGTGCACGATGAAGGAACCGCGCCATGCCAGCAGTTCATCGATGACCGGTCCGCCCAGGTTGGCCTTGGCGATCACCGTTTCGTTTTTGCCGTAGGTAAGCGAATAATCGGCAGTCGGGTAGAACGATGGCTTGCGCGTGTTGATGCTGACCACGCCGGAGCTGGCGCCCTTGCCGCCCAGTGTGCCTTGCGGGCCGCGCAGGACCTCGACTGATTCCACGTCGTAGAAATCGAAGTTGGCCAGCTGCGACAAGCCGTAGCTGACGCCATCTACTACCACGCCGACGCTCGGGTCTTGCGTTTCGGTAAAGGAGCGCTTGCCAAGGCCGCGCACGGACAGCGATGCACCGCGGGTGTTGTTCTGGTTGAACTGCACGTTTGCACCGCGTTTGGTGATGGCCGACAGGTCTTGCGCCAGCTCGCGGTCCAGTTCCTGCCCGCTTACGACGGAAATGGATATCGGGATCTCCTTCAAGGTTTCGATCTTCTTGCGTCCACGGACCGTCACGGCGCCAAGCGCCTGTGCTTCTTCCTCCGGGGCTGCCTGTGCGACCGGAGCGCCGGCAGGTGGAGCTGCAGGTGCGGGCGCCGTTGCGCCTGATTGCGCGGCGAGCGCCTCACGCAGGCGTGCGTTTTCGGCCTGGATGCGCGCGATTTCCGCGCGCAGTTCGGCGACGGCGGGATCGGCGGACTGGCCGGCGGCAAGGGCGGGGAAGCCTGCGCTGGCCAGGAGGGCAACGACAGGCAGCAGGCGGGTGATATGACGGCGTTGAATTTGCTTATGCATGGATGACGGCTTGGACGTTGTGAAGGTTCCTTACGCGTCGCAAGGACTGTGCCATTCGAAGAAAGCCCGCCGTTGCAGGCTCTCTGTATTTTTCGCTGATGCGACGGCAGCATTTCGCCAGCGCGATTGCTGTTGCTGCAACAAAGATGCAAGGCTGCTGCATTTGCAGCAGCGCAGCGTGGTGCATGGTGGCCACGCACCAGCTCGGGCTGCGGCCGTGCCGCGCCGGCAGTCCACGGCGATCGGTAGAAGGCCAGCAACGGCGGGCCTTGTGGCCGGTTGTGCTGCACTGCAGCGGCAACTGGCACGGTAGTTGCGATCAATGCCTGCGACAGCGGTGCGATTCACGCGCTGCGCTTTTTGAGGAATGCCATGAAAGCAATCAAATCCCTGATTACCCTGAGCCTGGTCCTGGCGGCTGCATCGTCGTTCGCGCAGCAAGCGCCGCAAGAGTGGAAGTACAAGACCAGACAACTGGAACGCGCCGAGGTGGACAAACTCCTTGCCAAGCCGGAAAAACTGCTGGTGGTCGACGTGCGCCGCCCTGATGAACTGACGGCCAAAGGCAGCTTCCCGGTCTACCTGAATGTACAGGCCAAAGAAGTCGAACAGAACCTGGCCTTCATCCCGAAAGACCGCGTCATCCTGACCGTGTCGAACCATGCGCACCGCGCGGGAGCTGTCGGCGACCTGCTGGCCAGCAAAGGCTTCAAGGTGGCCGGCGCCACCGGCTCGGAAGACTACGAAGCGCAGGGAGGCAAGATCTCCCGCGTAGCACCGCCTCCGGCGCGTCCAGTAGCCCAGGCGGCGCCACAGTAAGGAAGGCCGTCGCATGAGCTCCCGCATTTACGTCTGGGACCTGCCGACCCGGCTGTTCCACTGGCTGCTGGTGGCGTCGGTATCGGTCGCCATTGCCACCGGCCTGATGGGTGGTGACTGGATGACCGTGCACAGTTATGCGGGCATTGCCATCATTGGCCTGGTGGCGTTCCGCCTGGTGTGGGGCATCGCCGGGGCGGCAGCGGCACGCTTCGTGAACTTCGCGCCAACGCCAGGGCGGCTGCGCGCCTACCTGGCCGGCGAATGGCAGGGACATGGCCATAATCCCTTGGGTGCGTTGTCCGTATTTGCCTTGCTGGCCTTGCTGGGCGTGCAAGCAGGAACGGGCTTGTTCGGCAATGACGAAATCTCCTTCCAGGGCCCGTTGGCCTCCCTGGTCGACGAGGGCCGTTCACTGCAGCTGACCGGCCTGCACCAGCAACTGGCCTACCTGTTGTTTGGCCTGATCGCGCTGCATGTACTGGCGATTGCCGGCTATCTCATGCTGCGCAAGACCAACCTGGTCAAGCCGATGATCACCGGATGGAAAAACGCCGCCACGCCTGCCGCGCATGGCGTAGCGACCTGGCACTGGACCGCGCTGGCAAGCGCCGTTGGCGTCGGCGTGCTGGCAATGAGCCTTGCCAGCGGCGCCGGCCTGGCGAAATTTTAGGAAAGGAATCCCATGACGACCCTGACATTCGACAGTTTCCATTCGGCGTCCTATGCGCCGCGCCGGGCGCGGGCCCGCAATGTGCGGCGCCCGCAGGTGCAGGCGCTGCAGCCGCAGCCCACTGCTGCCGCGGTGCGGCCGGACTTGCTGAAGCAGGGCTTGCACAACAGGACTGGCCTGGTGCTGCTGGCCGGGGCCGCGGTCCTGCTGCATGCGGCCATCATCGCCGGCGTGCGCAATCTGCCGGCGGACGCAAAGCTGCCGCCACCCAAGGCCGAACCACTGGCGCTGGAGTTCGCACCGCCACCACCGCCACCGCCGCCTCCTGAACCGCCCAAGCCACAACCGCAAGTGGTGAAGCAGGCGCCGGCGCCGGTACGCCAGCCCTTGCCGGTGGTGCGCGAAGTGCTGGATTCCGGACCGCCAACTGCCGAAACCGTGGCGGTTGCCACCACGCCGCAGCCGCCGGCGCCAGCCCCTGTGGCTGCACCGCCAGCACCGCCAGCGCCGGAGCCGGTCACCGAGCCGCGTGGCTTCGCGGGCTACCGCAACAATCCGGCGCCGGACTACCCGGCTTTGGCTCAGGATCGCGGCCTGCAAGGCCAGGTCGTCCTCAAGGTGCAGGTGCTCGCCAGCGGCAAGCCTGCCACCATCAACGTCGAAAAATCCAGCGGCCACAAGATCCTCGACGACGCTGCCGTGAAGGCCGTACAGGGCTGGGCATTCGAACCTGCCCGCCGCGGCCAGACGCCAATCGACGGCTGGGTCAAAGTCCCACTGAATTTCAAACTCTCGTGAATCTGCTGAAAGGAATCATCAATGCAATCCCATTACCTCGAACTGATCGTACAAGGATCGCTGTACGCACTGGTGCTGTTTTCCGTTGTCACCTGGGTACTGATCGCCGCCAAGGGCGTTCAGCACTACCGAGTCAGCAAGCGCGATAAGGTTTTCGGCAAAGCTTTCTGGAGCGCCAGCTCGCTCGATGCCGCCGCAGCACTGCCAAATGGGGATAGCCCGAAATCGCGCCTGGCCGAAGTGGGCTTCGAAGCGCTGTACGTCAGCGATGCCGATGCGGGCGCCGACCTGGAACATGACTGGGGACGCCGCGAATTGCTGGAGCGCTACCTGCGCCAGCAGATCCACAAGGAATACCAGTCGCTGGAAAGCGGCCTGGCGATCCTGGCATCGATCGGTTCCACTGCGCCATTCGTCGGCCTGTTCGGGACTGTGTTCGGCATCATCCACGCACTGGGTGCGATCGGCGCCAGCGGCTCGGCCAGCATCGACGTGGTGGCCGGCCCGATCGGCGAAGCGCTGATTGCCACCGGCGTTGGCATCGCGGTGGCGGTGCCTGCAGTGCTGGCCTTTAACTTCTATGTGCGGCGCCTGAAGGTCACGGCGGCGGAACTGGATAACTACGCGACCGACTTCGTCAACCTCGCCCAGCGCAATAACTTCCGCGTGGCGAACCCGCCGGCAGCCAAAGCGCCGCAGCGCAGCGCGGCCGTACAGGGCACATCGACAGGCGGCCTGCCGGCAGGAGCGGCAGCATAATGGCATTCACTACTGGCAGGGATAGCGCCGACGTGGTCAGCGAAATCAACATCACGCCGCTGGTGGACGTGATGCTGGTGCTGATGGTGGTGTTCATTCTCACCGCGCCGTTGCTGAACAACGCGGTGCGGATCAACCTTCCGAAAACGGCTACCACCACGCCGGCCACGCAGAACAAGAGCGTGACCGTCAGCGTGGACGGGGAAAACCGCATCTACATCGATAAACGTGAAGTCACGCTCGGCGCACTGGAAGGCGAGCTGCGCTCCCTGGTAAGCACCGATCCCGACCTGGCGCTCAGCCTGCAGGCTGACGAGGGCGTTCCGTACCGGTCGGTAGCGCAGGTCATCGCGCACATTCAGCGCTCAGGTGTCAGCAAGCTCTCGGTGCTGACGGAGCCGGCCGGGTAGCCGGCTTGCCAGGGTTTATTCGGCGCGGTCGTAGCCAAACTGCAGGCCCGCAGTGCCGCCGGTCTCGATGAACAGGTTCATAAAGGCCGGCACAGTGTCCTTGCGTTGCCAGTCGCGCTGCAGTTCGCAGAACAACTGCGGCACGCTGATCATCTTGCCGCCGGCCTGCTCGATGCGGCGCAGCGCCATTTCGTGCGCGGTCACGGAAGTGCCGCCGACTGCGTCGGCTACCACGTAGACTTCATAGCCTTCGCGCAGCGCGTCGAGGGCAGGGAAGGTCAGGCAGGCTTCGGTCCACAGCGCGGTCATGATCAGCTTTTTGCGGCCTGTGGCTTCCACAGCCTTGCGGAATTCCACGTCTTCCCAGGAATTGATGCTGGTGCGGTCATAAGTCGGGATGCCTTCCAGCGCCTTGGCGACCTGTCGGATAGGCGGTTTGTTCAGGCCGGTCTTGACGTTGACCGTCGAGTGAACGACCGGCAGGCCATAGGCCACCGCTGCCTTGCAGGTGCCGACGATATTATTGACCAGCAGTTGGCGGTCCATCGAAGCAATCGAATTCACCTGGACCGGCTGGTAGTCGATGATCACGAATGCCGAGTTTTGCGGGGTGAGCAGGTCGTCCTTTTTCGGGTCACGAATAGCTTCGCTTGTCATGATTGTCTCCTCCTGGTTGAAGTGTGGGGCTGGGGTCAAGCAATGGGATCGAGAACGTAGAACACTTCGCGCCTTTCGACGTCGGCGTCGCCGTTCTCGTGGAAGTGGCGAATGTGCTCGCCGAAATGATGGTGGTGCTGCTGCGACTCGGGGTTGGCCCAGCGTTCGATGAAGACGAAACGTCGGGCGTCAGCGGCATCCACGTAGGCTTCGTAGCGCAGGTTGCCGTGTTCTTTTCTCGAAGGGGCGACCAGCGCCGCCAGGTTGGAGCGCAGGAACGCTTCGCGTCCCTGCTTTGCGTACAGGATGACAATCTGGTTCAGCTCTTGCATGATCAACTCCGTTCAGGTGTTGGAATCTGGCCGAATTTGCCGCGGGTGAAATCCTGGAATGCCTGTTCGATCTCGGCCTGGGTGTTCATGACGAAGGGGCCGTGGCCGACAATCGGTTCGTCGATCGGTTCGCCGCTCAGGTACAGCACGACGGCATCAGTGCTGGCTTGCAGCGACAGGCCATCGGCGGCGCGCTCGAATACCACCAGTTCTGCTTCTTTCACGACCGTTTCTTCATTCACCAGCACGGCGCCATGCAATACCGTGACGGCCGTGTTCCATCCTGCCGGAGCAGGCAGGTGCACCGGCTTGCCGGCTGCCAGGTGCAGGTCCCATACATGCATGGGCGTGAATGTGCGTGCCGGGCCCTTATTGCCTTCATACTCGCCGGCGATCACGCGCAGCGTCCCGGCACCGCCCGGCAGCGCCACGCGCGGAATTTGCTTGTCTTCGATGGCCTGGTAGCCGGGGGCTGACATCTTGTCCTTGGCCGGCAGGTTGACCCAGAGCTGGACCATATCCAGTTCGCCGCCTTTGCGTGAGAATTCTTCGGAATGGAATTCCTCATGCAGGATGCCCGAAGCAGCCGTCATCCACTGCACGTCGCCATCGCCGATGATGCCACCCTGGCCGGTAGAGTCGCGGTGCGCCACCTGGCCCTTGTAGACAATGGTCACCGTTTCAAAGCCGCGGTGCGGGTGCTGTCCGACGCCACGCACGCTACTGGCCGGCTCGAAGTTCATTGGACCGGCGCGGTCCAGCAGCAGGAAGGGGCTGAGTTCTGGACCCATGCCGTGGTAGGAAAACAGCGATCGAACGGGGAAGCCGTTGCCGACCCAGTGCTGGCGTGGCGCGCTATAGACACCGATGACACTTTTCATAAAGAACTCCGCTGTGGGTCTTGGTATAACTACCAAGTCAGTATGTGCCAGCACGAGCTTGGGCGAAAGGCGCAAATTTTGTCCACTGCGTTCCTTTTAAAGAACAATGGTCGGCTTCCGTGTTTGTAATAAAATAACGTGAATTGCCAAAAAGAAAACTGAGGAATGTATGGATACTCCCATTGCTTCGCTCTACCTGGTCTCCGTGGGAGCGCTAGCAATGTGTGCATTCCAGGCGGCTTTGCTGGCCCGAAGCAGCTCGTATGTGCGGGCTTGCTGGACCTTTTCCGCGCTCTGCCTGACGTTTGCGCTGTTCCAGTTTTCCAACGTCCGGCAACTTGTGGCGCCGAACCTGGCGGCTGCCATCACCGCACATAAATGGGTGAACTCTTTCTCTTTGCTGCTGGTGCCGCAGGTCTGGTACCTGCTTGCTGCGCTCGATGGCCGCAAATGGGCATACCGCCTGTCTTATGCGGTGGCCCTGGTAACGCTCGCGCTGGCGGCAGACAACGTCGCCGAACCTTTTGGCTACCGCTTCTCCGCACTCGCGGTTGCAGCCCCGGGCGAATTGATGTGGGGCGACCGCGCCTTCCTGCTTGCAGGCGAAACCACGCCGGCCTATGCCATCAACCGCCTGCTGTCGCTGGGCGCAGCGGTGTATGCCGCCATCTTCTGCATCCGCGTACGGCGTGAGCGTGCGCGCTTTTCGAACCGTCCGGTGTGGGTCTCGGTCGTGCTGATCATCGCCACAACTGCGCTCGGCGGGGCGACCGATGCGGGCTGGCTGCAGTTGCCCTACCTGAGCGGCTTCGGCTTCCTGTTCCTCGCAGCTTCCTACCTGCTGCTGGTGCGGCGCGAAGCCACCCAGCGCATAAGCGAGAAAATCCGCATCAGCGCTGCACTGGAGCGGGAAGTGGAAAGCCACAAGCGCTCCAGCCTGCGTTTCGAGCATGCATTGACCAACGATGCGCTGACGCGGCTACCCAACCGCAACGGCGCGCTGGAAAAGCTGCACGCGATGTTCGTCGAGAGCGAATCGAACCTGACCAGGATGGGCGTGTTGCTGCTTGACCTGGACCGGCTGGCGATCATCAATGGCACCCGTGGTTACGAGGCAGGCAACCAGTTGCTGGTCGAAGTGGCACAGCGCCTGCGGCAGCACTGCGGCGAGCGCATGCTGGTGGCACGCCTTGGCAGTGCACGTTTCGCGGTCGGCATTGCGGGTCACAAGACCTGGGCCGAAATTGAATGTGAGGTGGAGGGCATTCTGGCCGCGGTCAAGCCGCCATTCTCGATTCCCGGAACCGTATTGAACATGACTTTCAGCGCCGGGGTGGCAGTCTATCCCGACCATGCGTCGTCTGCGGAAGACTTGCTCGCGTCGGCGGCATTGGCATTGCACCAGGCGCGCGATGCCGGGCCGGGCAACCTGCGCGTGTTCCAGCCTGCGCTGCAGCAGTCGCTCAACGAACGTATTGGCCTCGAGGCCGCCTTGAAGGAAGCGCTCGAAAAAGAGCAGTTCGTCCTGCATTACCAGCCGCAGGTATGTACCGCCTCGGATCGGGTGGTGTGCATGGAAGCCCTGATCCGATGGCATCATCCGGCGCTGGGGCTGGTGATGCCGGATAAGTTCATTCCGCTGGCGGAAGCAACGGGTGCTATCTCCGCTATCGGTTCGTGGGTAATCGATGCCGCATGCCGGCAATTGGCGCTCTGGCGTGAAAACGGTTTCACTGAACTGCGCGTGGCGGTCAACCTGTCGGCGCAGCAGTTGCTGGTATCCGATCTTGGTGATACCGTGCAGGCAGCCTTGCAGCGCTCTGGCTTGCAGGGAGCCGATCTCGAACTCGAAATCACGGAGTCTGTGCTGATGCAGGATCCGCAACACTCCATCGAAAGGCTGGAAGCCTTGCGCCGCCTCGGCGTACGATTGTCGATTGACGATTTCGGCACCGGCTATTCGTCGCTCGGCTACCTGAAGCTGCTGCCGGTGCATGCCTTCAAGCTTGACCGCAGCTTTGTGCGCGACATCGGCAAGTCCGCCAAGGACCTGGAAATCTGCGCTACCGCAGTAGGCCTGGCGCGCAACCTTGGCCTGGAACTGGTGGCGGAGGGCGTTGAGGATGCGCTGCAGGCGGCGCAGTTGCGCAAGCTGGGATGCCACCTGCTGCAAGGCTATTACTTCGCCCGTCCGCTGGCCGCCTATGCCGCCACGGACTTCCTGGCAAACGAAAGGAGAGTGGCATGAGGCCCGGATGGAACCCGACGCGGCGCAATCGCAACGCCGGCACCAAGGCCAACGGCCTGGGGCGCGATAACGACTTCGACATTCCTTACCTGCGCAATCGCAGCACCGCCTACTTCGAGCAGTTGGCAAACCCGGTGGTTGTGCGGCGTACGGCAGGCGCGCGTGAACTGGTGTTCATCGTCGAGCCGGTGCGGCCTGGCTATGCCTATCCCTGCACGATAGACGATATCGTGGCAGTGCTGGCCCAGGTCCCCACCGCTCACCTGAACCTGCTGGATTACGTTGTGCTGCGCCAGCCGACACGCAAGCAGGAGGTGCACGCGCCCGTCTGGGGACGCGCGGTCTGGAACTTCGAAGGGAACGGTTTCGACGGCCCCGCCATCGTCCTGGAGGCGCGCTCGCTGGCGCCATACCGCTGGGGCAAACACGTTGATCCCGAAAGCGCGCGTGAATTGGTGCGCCTGCGGGAAGACGGCCACGAAATCATCCATACCCGGCGCGGGATTGAATTCCGGCCGACCCCGGCCAGCCTGCGCAACACAGTCCTGTTCCGCACTTTGCTGCATGAGCTGGGCCACCACGTCGACTATTGGCTGCGCGAGGACGACGGCTACTACCTGCGGACGCTGTCGGCGCGCGAAGATTTCGCACATCGCTATGCATCGGAAGCGCAAGGCCGGCTGCAGCGGTTTGCCCTCCTGTTCGACCCTGAGCGCATGGCCGCCGAAGGCCTGCAGCCAGCCTGGTTCACCTTCTAGCTACTCCCAGTGCCAGTTTTGGCCCCAGCTTTCCTGGTAGTCCCAGAGGTGCAGGTCCTGGCCGTCGAATGAGCCCCACCAGGCGTCCTTGACGTCGACAGCCTTGCCTGGCGCGTGCGCCGGGCGCAGCGTTTGTCCAGACCAGGAGAAGCGCTGGTTGGCCTTGTCGTTGCAGTCCCAGACCACCAGCTTTGCGCCGTTGCCGGTACCGAAGGCGTAGACGTCGACGCATTTGTCGGGATTGTTCTTGCTGCGCAGCAGGCCGTCCGGATCGTGGTACCACAGTTGCGTGACCTGGCCCTGGCAGCTCCAGTGATGGACCGGCGTGCCGTTGGCCATATTGTTGCCTTCAATGTCCATGCACTTGCCGCGGCCATCGACCAGCTTGCGGAACACATAAGCGCTGCCCGGCTTGACGCTGGCTGTTACGCCAGCTCCGGTGACCGAACCGTCCGACATTAGCCGGATTCGCGCACTGTCGCCACTGACCATGAAGCTGGTGGCGATGGCGCCCGACAGCGACTTCACCAGCGCGCCATTGCGGTCGTACACGTAGATGAAGTCCCGGTTCGCATCGGTGCTGCCGTTGATGTAGACCTTCAGCGCGGCTGCGCCGGGAATTGTCAGCCACTGGGAACGGTCTTCATTATTCCCGTACGCGCCGCTGTTCCAGCTGGTTGCCAGCGCCTCGATGCCGACGCTGGCCCCACCGGAGGTGCCGGCGCCGTCGGTTACCAGCTGCGCGATGATCGCGTTGTCGGCCACCACCAGCGATTGGAAAAGCGTGCCGCTGAAGGTTTGCTGCAGGCGGCGGTTGCTGTCGTAGATCCGCAGCACATCGCCCGCGCCCAGCGAACCGCTGACGTTGACGCGCACCGCGCCGGCGCCCGGCAAGCGCAGGGTCTGCGCGCGGTCTTCGTTATTGCCGTAGGCGCCAGTATCCCAGCGTGTTGGCGCGTCGTCATACTTCTCCCATTTGCCTTCTTCCGCCTGGTCCGAATAATTGAGCCATACGGGATTGGCGCCGGCTGCCAGGCGCAGGCGTTCGTTCATGTATGCATTGGCGGGAACGGAAAAGGCGAAGCCGCTGCCAAAGGCCGCAGCGCAAGCCTGCCTGCCGCCTTGCCACGCGCCTGCGGCAGCCGTAACGCGCCAGTCGTCGGGTTGGGACTTGTTCTGGCAGGCGAAGCGCGCGGCCACTGCACATGCGACATCGTTCCAGCGCCCGTCGCCGCGCATCTGTGCGCAGTCTTCGTTGTTGGCGTCATTCGGTTCGCCATCGGCCCAGGACCAGATGGCGGCGCCGATCATGCTTTCGTCCCAACGGTCCGCATCGACGTTGTCCACCCCGCAGCGCATCAGGGCCGCGATGTTGGAAGCGTCGATGGTGCCGGTTTCGTCGACCCAGGAATCCGGCAGGACATCCTTGCCCAGCTTGGAATCGGACACCGCGTAGATTTTTTCCTGATCCATCGGCGCGCCATCCACCGTGCAGCTGGCAGTGTTGACGTACTTGACCTGGCGGCTGTTCCAGCCTCCGGCAGCGCCGGTCGCGAACAGCGGGCCTTGCCAGATCACGGCACCGTCGTAAGTGTTGTTGGCAGATTTTACGATTACGCGCTTGCCGCGCGCAATCATCTCGCGCGGCGATTCCCAGCGGCTCGCGGGCTTGTCGGAGGGTTTGTACAGCAGGGCGCCGAAGACCGTCAGCAATGGACCCACTACGCCGGCCTGGTTGTTGGCGCGGTCCTCCAGGTCGACAAAGACGATAGCCTTGGGGTTGGCGTCGAGCCAGTTGCGAATCTTCCACAGCTCATTGGGATAGTTGTCGGCCGCGCCGTAGATCGCGGAGCAGTCCTGGTGGCACAGCTGAACCTCGCCATTGTTCATGTGCAGGTCGAGGTCGACGTTGCGGATGCCCGAATTGAGCAGCTGGTTCATCGGCCAGCGCTGGTTGGCCCAGGTGGCGCCGCTGTCGTTCCAGGCGTTGTGCGCGCCCAGCACCTGGATGCGATTGAGCGGCGTGTCCATCGCCACGTCGTATTGCGTGCGGATGCCAAGGCCCAGGTCCGCAGCGTGCAATGACTGCATCCCGAACAGGAGAGAAACGATGACGCCGGCCAGCTTCATTCTGCCTCCGAAAGTGAGTGCCATGAACCGGAAAACTTACCCCAGGAATGGCGTGCGCGCGATGGAGGCTCACTTCTAAGATTTTGGCTCGTGCGGTCATTTACTTGTAGCGAAACCCTGCTAGTTTTGCCGGCACCAACCACCCAAAGGAGGAACAGATGCTGAAAACCGTTCGCTGTGCGGTCGCAATTGCGTGTGCCATTTCCGGCTTGCCTGCCATGGCAGCTTGCCCTGACTACGTGACGGCGGCCAACCCGCCCGCACTGTCTGGTCCCGCGCGCAAGGGCTTTGCCAATTTCGGCAACACCATCCTGGCCGGCTTGTACAAGCCATGGCATATGGCGCACGACGTCATCGTAAAGGCTGGCCAGCCTGCGGCCATCACCGGCAAGTTCGATTACGACGCGGTCTTGCACAAGGACCTGGAGGGCGAGCGCGTTCACGCTTACCTGTATGGCACAGGGATGCAACAGTGGCAGTACCTTGGAAGCTTCACTACCGATAGCGACGGTAAGGTCAATGTGCCGCTGGGCGTGCGCCCGGTCGGCGATTACGTGGTGCGCTTCGTGGTCGAGGGTGACCTGAGCAGCACCAACGGCTACCTGAGCGTGGTCGACCCCAACCGCGACGCCGTACTGTTCGACATCGACGGCACGCTGACGATCAACGATTTCGAGGCGTACGCCGATTACGTCGGCGTCAAGACCGCCACGGCTTACTCCTACGCGCCGCAGGTGGTCAACGCCTACCGCCAGAAAGGCTACCAGGTCATCTTCCTCACCGGACGCCCATACTGGGTAACGAAGGACGGCCTGGAATGGCTGAAAATCCAGAACATGGGCCAATGGCACTACCACTCCAACCCTTACGGCGATGGCCCCATCCCGCCGAATACGCAGCAGTTCAAGACCGACTACGTACGCTACCTCCGCAACACGGTCGGCCTGAACATTGTGCGGGCCTATGGCAATGCCACGACCGATATCGCGGCCTATGCCGACGGCGGCATTCCAAAAGCGCAAACCTACATCATCGGCCCTAATGCCGGCGCCTCCGGAACGCAACCGATCCAGGGCGATTACACCGCCCATTACAGCTTCGTGGTTGAACCGACGCCGGCGGCCAGCTGCCGCCGGTAACGTGGTAGATTCCCACTTTGAACATAGGAAGGAGGTTTGAAGTGGGAATCCTTGACGGCATGCTGGGCAACGCGTCCAAGATCGACATAGCGGACTTGCGGGAGGACTTTGCAAAAGTCCTTGCACCGAATGAGCGAGTGGAGCATGCTTACCAATTGATACGCGACTATTTCGTCTTTACCGATAAGCGCCTGGTGGTGGTGAACATCCAGGGTGTCACGGGCAGCAAGAAGGAGTATCACTCGATCCCTTACAAGAGCGTGACGCATTTCAGCATCGAGACCGGTGGCACGCTGGACCTCGACGCCGACCTGAAGATCTGGATCTCCAGCACCGCAGAACCGTTCACGCAAAAATTCAACAAGCGCCTGAGCATTTATGAAGTGCAGGCCGTCCTGGCAAGCTATGTACTGAAATGAAGCGAGTGGTCCTAGTGCTGGTGTTGGCTGCAGTCGCCCTTCTTATCTGGGGCGATCCTGCCTGGCTGCTGCACCGCATCAGTATCTGGACCTGCGACTGGCTGCGTGTATTCAAGGTTTGCTGACGCATCCATCCTTCGTCCCCGGACGAATTGTTGCGATGGTGCTGCCGCTAGCATGACGGTTTTTACGGGAGTCCGCCATGCCAGCCTGCGAAGTGATCGATATCCCCAGCCACCAGCCAGCCCTGGTGGCACGCGTAAGGCACACGGCACCTGACCGCGCCAATGGCGAGCTGCCAGTGCTGTTCGTGCACGGCTCTTCATTCCCCTCCGGACTGTCTTTCGATTTCCGCATGGACGGCCAGTCGTGGATAGACTGGATGGCGGCCCGCGGTTACGACGTGTACGCGCTTGATTTCCCTGGCTACGGCCTGTCCGACCGTTATGCCGCCGATGCGCCGTCGCCGCCCGGCCGCGCGCGCGAGGTGGCGCAGGATGTGGCAAGCGCGGTTGATGTCATCCTGCGCAGGACGGGCAAGCAGCAAGTCCTGCTGGTTGGGCATTCCTGGGGAGGCTCGGTAGCCGCGCGCTATGCGCAGGACCATCAGGCCAAGGTGGCAAAGCTGGTGTTGTTTGCGGCAGTCACGCCGCGCGCAGTTCCCGGCCCGGTTGCCTCGACCCTTCCTCACGCTGAGACCGTCGACGCTTACGAGGCATTGACGCCCGCGCAACGCATCGCCGCCATGGACAGCCTTCGCCCTCCGCAGGAGCCGCCGTTGCTCCATCCCGACATCTTCACCCGCTGGGGCGCGCAGTGGCTGGCATCAGACGCGCGCAGCGAAGGCGCCGTAAGATTCCCCGCCGGTCCCAGCGCCGACCTGGCGGATTTGCAGCAAGGCCGCAGCTATTACGATCCCGCGCGGCTGGAAATGCCGGTGCTGCTGGTGCGCGGCGAATGGGATGCCTGGCCCAGCGATGCCGACTTTCGCGCGCTGCGGGATGCGATCAGGGACGCACGCTACATAACCATCCCGCGTGGTACCCACGTGATGCACCTGGAGTCGGCGCGTTTCCAACTATATGAAGCGGTATTGGACTTTGCCGCCATGCTGCCCACACGGAATCCGGAAGGTGCTCAGTTGACGCCGTAGCGCGCGCGGATGGCACCCAGCGTGCCATTCTGTTCAAGCTGGGTGATCGCTTGGTTGATGCGCGCCAGTTCCGCCTGCGTGGTGCTGGCGGCGTTGAGCATCAGATGCACCGGTGCGCGGTAAGGCACGTAGGGCAATTGCACGATCCGCACATTTTGCAGCCGAGCGATATGGCGCAAGGCATGGGCGTCCCCCATGATCACGTCACCGCGCCCGGCCTCCAGCATCTTGATGCCCTGCTCGAAAGTGCCGAAGGTGCTGCGCCGGCCTTCCGCGTTCAGCAGCGGCAAGGCGCGTTCGTAATCTTCGCCGTAAAAGCCAAGCCGTGGCGCCAGCAGGCCGGCATGCTGGCTGACGAGGTCCTGGAAGCTGTCGATGCGGCGCAATTTGCCCGCTTTTTCGGGCACGGTGAACAGCCCGACCGTCTCCTGGCGGTAGGGCAGGCTGAAACGGGCATAGCCGCGCCGTTCCTCAGTGGCGGAAGCTGCCATCAGCAGGTCGAGCTTGCCTTGCTGAAACAGGACATTGCGCCGCGCTGGCGGCATTTCCTTTTCCAGTTGCAGGCCGCAGCCCGCGTGCTTGAGTATCGCCTGCAGCAACTCGAAGTCGACGCCACCCAGTACTTCCTTATCATTGTGATAAAAGTAGGGAGGCCATTCTTCCGGGGCCAGGCGCAGGGTGCAGGCGCCGGCAGGGCTGGCAAGTTGAAACAGCAGTGCAGCGAGCAACAGCCTCATGGCCGAGGGCATCCGAAAGTATCCACTAGGACAGTGTTTCAGATGGCAGCGTCGCTGTAAAGAAAAAAGCTGCTCGATGTGGTGCCGGTATATTTCCCGACCGCCGGCCCCGGTAGTGGCGCCGCAGCGCCAGGTGCATGCATTTTGCTGGCCGAATGTGACCGCCGTTTGACGCCCGTGTGACGGCTTGGTGTAATACGCCCCATGAAAGAAATACATGCACTCCTGCAACAAGCTGTCGCGTTGCACCAGAAGGGCGAGCTGGCCCGCGCGCAGGCAATTTACGATGAGGTGCTGCGCGCCCAGCCGCTCAATTTCGATGCCCTGCATTTGAGCGGAGCACTGGCGCGCCAGCAGGGCGACCCGCAACGGGCGCTGGACTTGATCGATGGCGCGCTGGCCATCGACAGCCGCCGCGCCATCGCGCATTGCAACCGCGGCGTGGCGCTGCAGGATCTGGGCCGTTACGAGGAGGCCTTGGCCAGCTTCGAACAAGCGCTGGCGTTGCAGCCGGATTACGCCATTGCCCTGAGCAATCGCGGCAACGCCTTGCGCCATCTGGGACATCTCGATCGCGCGCTGGAAAGCTACGAGGCGGCGCTGCGCCTGTCGCCCGAATACGCCGACGCGCTATGCAACCGTGGGCTGGCGCTGCAAACGCTGGCTCGCCACGAGGCGGCCCTGGACAGCTTCGGTGCTGCATTGCGGGTGCGGCACGAATATCCGGAAGCCTTGCACGGCGCCGCCGTCTCGCTGCTGGCACTTGGCAAACCGGCCGATGCGCTGGAGGGCTTTGAACGCGCGCTGCACATTCAGCCGGAATACGCGGAAGCATGGTGCTCGCGTGGCGCTCTGCTGCTGCGTGCCCAGGATCATGAGGAAGCGCTGGCGAGTTTCCAGGATGCGCTGACCGTGCGGCCACGCTACGCGCGCGCCCAGCTTGGGCTGGCAAACACCTTGCGCGCCATGGGCCGCGGCGAGGAAGCGGTCGGAGCTTACCAGGCGGCGCTTTCCTTTGGCGCCGATGCAGAAACCGTCGGCTACATGCTGGCCATCATGGGCGCCGAGCAGGCGCCTGGGGCATCTCCGGCCGCTTATGTGAAGGCACTGTTTGACCAGTACGCCGGCAATTTCGACCGCCACCTGGTCGACGTGCTGCGCTACCGCACGCCGTCGCGGCTGGTCGAAGCCTTGCGCCGCCACCTGCCACCGGGGGAGCTCGATGTGCTGGACGCGGGGTGCGGAACCGGCTTGTGCGGGCCGCTGCTGCGGCCCCTGGCTTGCCTGCTGGAAGGCGTCGACCTGTCGCCTCACATGCTGGACCGCGCCCGCGATACGGGCTTGTATGATGGCTTGTACTGCGGCGAGATGGTCGGCTATTTGCAGGGGCGCCCGGCCAGCGTCGACGTCATCGTCGCGGCCGACGTGTTCGTCTACCTTGGCGACCTGAAGCCCGTGTTTTCGGTGGCGCGGCTGGCGCTGCGCAGCCGTGGCCGCTTTGCTTTTTCGGTGGAGGAGCACGATGGCGTCGAAGACTTCGTGCTGCGGTCCTCTGGCCGTTATGCGCATTCGCGCTACGGAATCGAAGCCCTGGCACGCAGCCATGGCTTCAGCATCAATGAAATCAGCCCGAGCATCTTGCGCCAGGAAAGCGGCGAAGACATGCGAGGCCTGCTGGTCATACTATCGAGAACCTGATATGCACATGATTCCCCTCGCAGCACTGCTGTTCGCAAGCGCGGCAACTGCTGCCACGCCATTTTCGCCCAAGATGGCCGAAGCTTTTCACAAACAATACCCGGCCATCAAGATCGATCCGGCCGAGGTTGCCGTCGGCGACTTGAACAAGGATGGCCTCGCTGATTTTGCGACCTTCGCCGGCGAGGCTAATGGCTATGACGACCTTCCTATCGCAGTTTTTCTCGCAAAGGCGGATGGAAGCTATGCATTGCACACGGAATCCGGCCTTGTGATGGGACATAGCCGCAGCCAGCGCAGCCTGGAGGTGCAAAAGCATTCCTTGTTCCTGCACCGGAGCGGCTCGAACGGCTGCTGCTCCGACTGGGTGGAAAAATTCCAGTTCCAATTGCGCGATGGCGTCTTTGTGCTGATCGGTGAAGACAACTACACCCTGCCGAAAGGAGACAGCGACGACGTGAGGCAGACCAGCGTGAATTACCTGACGCGGGAAGTGCTGTACTGGCGCAAGCTGCACGGCAAGCGCAAGGAAAAACGCCTGTCCTTCAAGATGCCAGCGTTGATGACGTTGAAGGCTTTTGAATACGATACGCACTACAACTTGGTTCCAAAGGAATTGCATGGCCAATTCGACGATCAACTGCATTTCGTCGAAGGCAAGTGAGAATGGTTGAGCCTCTTGAAATCGCCGCAAACGCGGTCATGGCCATCTCCATTTTCCTGGCGGGCCGCAACAACATCCATTCCTGGTGGACCGGCATTGTCGGTTGCACACTGTTTTCCGTGCTGTTCTACGGCTCGAAACTGTATGCCGACGTGGCGCTGCAGCTGTTCTTCATCGTCACCTGCATCATCGGCTGGCGCCAGTGGCTGCGCGGCGATCATGGGCATACGCTGCACATTCGCACCACACGGCCGGCGACGCTGCTGAAGATGGCCGTCGCAGGGGCGGCAGCAACGGCTGCCTATGGCTTGATGCTGAAGCATTACACCGATGCCTTTGCGCCGTTCGTGGATTCGGCTGTGCTGATGTTCTCGGTGATCGCGCAAATCCTGCTGATGGGACGCCGCATCGAGAACTGGCCGGTATGGCTGCTGGTGAACACGGTCTCGGTGCCGCTGTACGCCAGCCGGGGCCTGTACCTGACGGCGGCTTTGTACTTGGCCTACTGGATCAATGCCCTTGTCGCCTGGCGGCACTGGCGCCGCCAGCGCGCGGCCGGGGCATAGCCGCGCAGGCAATCAATCGAACTTTGATGGCGTATGGCTTATTTAAGGACGAAGATGGCATTCACAGTCTGTGAATAGGCGATTGAGTCCGGCACGCTGTAGTTGCCGGTTTGAGGCGATGTGCCGCGCGGTTCACGGCCGGCCTGCAGGTCCATGAACGGTGCACTGACCTGGGTGAGCGGGCCGCGTGCGATGGCGAACACCGGCCCTAGCTTGCGGCCAAAGGCTTTGGCCAGGGAGCTGCCTTTGTTGCGCGCATCTTCGGCGGCGGCCGCCATCAGCTGCGTGTTGATATCGTCGCCATCGGTGCGGTCGAAGGTGGAGCTGATGCCCGTGATGTGGTCCATTTCCATCAGCTTGGCGATCAGGGCTGGCCACTGCGCCAGATCGCGCACGCGGGCGTGGAACAGGCGGCCCATCGAGTAGGCTGGCGCTTGCCCTTCGTTGACCGGGACGGTTTTCTTTTCGACTTCGTAGGATTCTATGTCCGAATCCTGCACGCCATGATCGGCCAGCAGCTGCAGCGCGCTGGCGCTCAGCACCTGCAATTGTGCCGCAGCGGATTCAGGACTGGCGTCCTGGGCGCCGGCTTCGAATTTCACTTCGCCGATATCGGGACGCATCCATAGCTGCGCCTTGCCGCTGGTGCTGACAAAAGGATGCGAGGGCAGGGCGGCGCCAGTTGCCTGTGCGCTGCACGTCGCCGATGCCGCACAAAGGGCCAGGGCCGCGATGGCGTAACTCAATTTCATTTGCTGTGCTCCTGCACCCAGACGTATTGCAGGTTCGTATTGCCCGGCCCGTTCTTGAAACGGCACTTGGCGATGCCATTTCGGGCTGCTTCATCCAGCGCGGGATGGCCGGACGATTTGACGATGGCCGATTCCTTGACGGCGCCATTTTCGTCAACCGTAAAGTTGAGGACGACTGTGCCGGCGTGCCCGGCTTTCAGGTCCGCTTGCGGCCAGGCCGGCTTGGCGCAAGAGCTGAAATCCACGACAGGCCGCTGTGCAGGAGCGTTCGATTCGGCGTGGGCCAGCGCGGTGAGGGTGGCCAGCAGGGCTGCGGTGCAAAGTTGCTTCATTTGTTTTGTCTCCTTTATTCGAGGGTCCACACGTACTGCATTTGCTGCCAGGTTGCGATGGGCTTGCCGCGCACCTTGGCGGGTATGAAATGGCACTTGCTGATGCCTGCCTGCGCCGCCTGGTCCAGCCCTGGATGGCCGCTGGACTTGACAACGCGTGAGCCGGCGACCTTGCCGCTTTGATCGATGTTGAAGGACAGGGTCACGGTGCCGGTATGCTCGGCTTGCAGGTCTTCACCAGGCCACAGCGGCTTGGAACAGGACCTGAAGTCGACCACGGCCGGCGTGCGTGCCGCTGGCAGGTTGCCTGCATCGACGCGTGCATTGGCATAGCCGGCCAGGCAGGCCGCGGTGACGCCCAGCGCAACCATTGCGGCTTTCCAGTTGCTGCGCTGCTGTTGCGGCACCATCAGGTGGCGGATGCGCTGCATCAGGTCGCCGCCATCGGCGGCTAGCGCCATGCGTTGGGAAGCGAACTGCATTTTCTCCAGCTCGGACAAGGCGAGCGCAAGGCGGCGCGGCTCGCAGGTCAATTGCGCGGCAATGCTGTCGGCCACCAGTTCGCGTTCATGGCGGGTGCGGCGCGACAGCCACCACACGGCAGGGTGGTAAAACAGCAGGATTTCCACCACGTTCTGCAGCAGGTTGACCAGGAAGTCGTGGCGGCGCACATGGGCCAGCTCGTGTGCCAGCAGCGCTTCCAGCAACTCCGGCGGCATGCGCGCCACCAGCGCGGCGGGCACCAGCACGACGGGGCGCCACCAGCCTGCAGTGATCGGGCTGGCCAGCGTTTCAACGATGCGCAGGCCGACTTCGCGGCGAATGCCGAGGCGGGCTGCGAGGTCCGAAAGGCGCTGCTGCCAATGCAGGTTGCGTCCGCCGGCACGGCGGGCGCGCGCGATCCAGGCCAGGCCGAGGGCGCTGCGCAGCAAGAGTGCGCCGACGCAGGCCAGCCAGGCGGCGACCAGCAGCGGCAAGCGGTTATCTATGCTGGCCAGCAGTTCGCTTTGCCCGAATGCGCTGTCGCCGCCCGCCAGCACCAGGGCTTGCAGCGAGTGTGGCGTGGTTTGCAGCGCGCTGGCGAATTCGCAGGCTGGCCACAGCAGGCAACCGAGCATCGCTGCGCAGGCTACGGCATAGCGCGCACCCGGGCGGGCGCCGCGCATCAGCCAGAGCAGGGCGCCAGCGGCTAGGCCGAGCAGCGCACCTTGCCAGAGGAAGTGGATCAGGGCCCAGCCGGCGGCGTGGATGATGTCATTCATTAGGCTTGTCCTCCTGCTTCAGCAGCGCTTCGATTTCTTCGCGCTCCTTTTTCGAGATGCCGCTTTTCAGGGCCGCCAGCACCAGGGCTTTGGCCGAACCAGCGAAAGCACGTTGCAGCAAGTCCTGCAGCATATTGCCCTGCATCGCCTCGCGGGCCACGGCGGCTGCATAGATGTGGGAGCGCTGGCTCTCGTCGCGGATCAGCAGGCCCTTGCCGTGCATGATCTGCATCAGGCGCAGCACGGCGCCGTAGGCCAGGTCGGGTTTGTCGGCCAGCATGGCCTCGTGCACCTGCTTGGCCGTGGCGGGACCCAGCGGCCAGATCGCTTGCAGCAGTTCTAGCTCCGCCGGAGTGGGTTTCGGAATGGTAGCCATGTTTATTTCCTTGTAACGTTTTGACTAGAATAGCCTGTCTAGACAGAGTTGTATACTTCGCCGTTTCTGCTGTGGCGAAATGTAGACAATGATGTCTATAGATCCAAAGTGCATATAGGTCTGAGTTTTAATTAGTTTCAGAAATGAAAGGTCGGCGCTATAGTTGCCGCATGAAAACGCCAGCCTTACTCCACCGCCACACCATCTACATGCTCTGCATGGCGCAGTGCATGTGCCGCTGCTAAGCGCGCCAACCGAACCCCTCGCAACAAACCGTATCGCCGATCCCGCCCATGAGGCAGGCAGGCCCCTGCACACCCAAAAGGAAGAACATGATCAAGCCTCTCAGCATCGCCCTGGCCATCGCGGCCGCTTTCCCGCAACTGTCTTATGCAGAAGAAGAACTGGCACGCGTCGTCGTGACCGGTTCGAATATCCGCACCTCGCAAAAAGAGGGCGCCAGCGCCGTGCAGGTGCTGACAGCCAAGGAGCTGGCAGCAACCGGCAAGACCACCGTGGCCGATATCCTGCGCACGATCTCCGCCAATAGCGGCAACAGCTACAACGAGCAATACACCGGCAGCTTCTCGGCCGGCACCGCGGGCCTGTCGCTGCGCGGCCTGGGCCAGAAGAACACCCTGATCCTGGTGAACGGCAAGCGCGTGTCCTCTTACGCCACGGCGCAGGACCTGCAGGAAGTCTTCGTCGACCTGAACTCGCTGCCGATGGCTGCCGTGCAGCGCATCGAAGTGCTGAAGGATGGCGCGTCTTCGGTCTACGGTTCGGACGCCGTGGCGGGCGTGGTCAACATCATCCTGTACAAGGAATTCACGGGCACCGAAGTGAACGCGCAAATCGGTTCGTCCACCGAAGGCACCGGCCAGCTTGAGCGCAGTGCTTCGCTGCAGACCGGCTTTGGCAGCCTCGATGATAAAGGCTGGAGCGTGGTCTTCTCGCTGGACGCGCTGAAGCGCGACAAGCTGCAGCAGACCGACGTTTCCTATCTGCGCGGCAGCGACTTCCGCGGCAATGCCAACGGCACCCTGGCCTGGACCCCGACCAACTACTACGGCACTTCCGACGCGACCAGGCAGCTGGGCGGCGTGCAAGGCCCGCTGCAGGTGCAGAACTACGGCGACATCACGCCAGGCAAGACCGGCCAGGTGCTGGCCTATAACCCGGCCGAATTCCGCACCCTGGTCCCGGGCGTGGAGCGGGTGCACACCTCCTTGCGCGGCACCCTGAAACTGAACGAGAACACCGAAGCCTATGCGGAAGGCCTGTATGGCTATTCCTGGGCGGAGCAGACTTTCGGCGCGCCTTTGACCGTCGGCAGCGGCCTGCGCGCATGGAACAACGGCAAGCAGGCATTGGACAACATCACTGTAGCCCTGCCCGTCGGCCACCCGAATAACCCCGGTACGACCGCGCTGCCTTTCACCGCCACGCTGTTCGACCTGGGCCCGCGCCTGAAGGAGGACAAGGTGGACTTCTACCGTGCGCTGGCCGGCATCAAGGGAACCTGGAATGGCTGGGAATATGACGCTTCCATCGCGCGCTCCGGCAGCAAGCTGAAGGAAACCGTGCAGAACTTCGTCAACCGCTACGAGTTCGAGAAAGTGCTGGCAGAGGGCAGCTACAACTTCGCCGACCAGTCGAAGAACAGCGAAGAAGTGCGCAACCGCCTGCGCCTGTCGACCCTGCGTCCTGCCGAAGCGAAGCTGACCGTGGCCGACTTCAACGCTTCCAAGGAGTTGCTGGAACTGCCGGCCGGCGCGCTGGGCTTCGCATTCGGCGGCCAGTGGCGCCAGGAAGAAATGAACTCCAACACCTCGACCGCCGTGCTGTCGGGCACCGAACTGCGTCCCGCGATCAACATCATCAAGGGCAAGCGCGAAGTCACCGCAGCCTTCGCTGAATTCAACGTGCCGGTGCTGAAAGACCTGACCGTCAACCTGGCCGGACGCGCCGACAAATACAGTGACTTCGGTTCCGCGTTCTCGCCGAAAGCCAGCGTGCGTTACCAGGCTGCCCCCTGGCTGCTGCTGCGTGGTACTGTGTCGCGCGGCTTCCGTGCACCGTCGCTGCCGGAGATCACCAATTCGACCTCGGTCAGCTACGGTTCCGTGATCGACAAGAAGGACCCGATCACCCCAAGCCAGCCTCGCGGCATCACCAACATCACCGTCGCCAATACCGAACTGTCGCCTGAGCGCTCGAAGAACCTGAACCTGGGCTTCGTGGTATCGCCATCGGCCAACAGCAGCGTGGGCGTGGACTTCTACCACATCCGCACCAATGGCGTGATCGACACCGAAAGCACCGACACCATCCTGGCCAACGAAAGCACCCATCCGGAAAAAGTGGTGCGCGATGCCCAGGGCCGCATCCTGACGCTGTACCGCCAGTACGCCAACCAGGGCGAGCGCGTGGTGAGCGGCATCGACGTCGACCTGCGCTACAAGCTGCCGAAGACTTCTTACGGCAACGTGACCCTGAACGCCCAGTTGAGCCGCGTGTTCAAATACGAACAGCCGCTGTCGAACGGCGAGCCGCTGACCAACGGGGCCGGCACCAACTACTTCGGTTCGATCCCGAAATGGCGCGGTACCACCAGCGCCACCTGGGAACTGGGCCAGTGGACCACCAACGCCGCGTGGAATTATGTGGACGGCTACGAGCAGACCACCCGTCCGGGCGAGCGCGTGAAGCCATTCGCTACGGTGGACCTGAACGTAGGCTACAAGATCAGCGCAGCCACCAGCGTGAACCTGCTGCTGGCCAATGCGTTTGACCGCAAGCCTTCGTGGGACAGTTCGTTCACCTTCTTCGACTTCACGCAAGGCGACCCGCGCGGCCGCTTCGCCTCAGTCAAGCTCAATCACAAGTTTTAATGATTGAAGCGCGGTAGCTGCTGGGAGTCGTGCCCATCCGCTCGCGGAAGGCGGTAGCGAAATTGCCGGCATTGGCAAAGCCCAGCAGCAGCGCGATATCCTGCACGTCCATGTCGGTATCGCGCAGCAGGTGCATGCCGCGCTGGATGCGCGCTTCGCGGATGTAGGCAAACACGGTCATGCCGGTGTGGGTGCGGAACAGTTGGTTCAGCTTTTCGCGGTAGGTGCCCACGCTGGCGGCGATTTCCGCCAGGCCGGGCAGGGCAGCCAGGTTGTCGTAGATCAGGCGCTTGGCTGCATTGACGATCACCGAGTCGGTGTCGATCGGTTCGGCTTCACTGGCCTCCACCGGGGGCCGCTTCATCAAATTCAGGTGCACGTGGATGCGTGCCGCCAGTTCACCCGGCGTAAACGGCTTGCTGACAAAGTCGACGCCGCCAAGCTGAAGGCCCATGATGCGGTCTTCCACGGCCTCCGTGCCACTCAGGAAAATAATCGGGATGTCGCGCGTGGCCGGGTTGGCTTTTAACAGCCGGCAACAAGTGTAGCCGTCCATATTCGGCATCCGCACGTCCAGCAGGATCAGGTCAGGCTGGCCGGACAGCGCCAGCTGGTAGCCCTGTTCGCCGTTAAACGCCACCGACACCCGGTAGGGCATTTCGCTTAGCAAGTCGACGAGCATGCGTTGTTCGAACGCGGAATCATCCACGATCAAAATATTCCGAACTTGTGCATCGCTGGTCAGGTACATGGTTGTTCAGGGAGGGGCCGTGTTGCTTATTATGCCCATGTTTAAAAGAATGTTGCGCATTTCACATCGGGCAAAGGCGTTGTCTCCTCTGGCAAAAGTAATGTGCGCCGCAACAACGCCGAATGGAAAGAAGATAGCCACGTTCCTTGCAAGAGTGATTTTTGGTGAGTCTTTTAGGGGTGTTTTCGCGGTTCAATTGAGTCTGAAGCATTCAACTGGTTAAATTAAACCAACTGACTAGGAGGCAACATGAAACATACCGACTTTGGCCAAATGCCCTGCCCGATCGCACGCAGCCTCGGCAAGGTAGGCGAGTGGTGGAGCATCTTGATTCTGCGCGATGCGTTCTATGGCCTGACCCGCTTCGATGAATTCGAGAAGAGCCTGAAGATTGCGCCGAACATGCTGACCCGCCGCCTGGCCGGTCTGGTTGAGGGCGGCCTGATGGAACGCCGCCAGTACAGCACCCGTCCGCCTCGCTATGAATACATCCTGACCAAGGCTGGCCGCGACTTCAAACCTGTTCTGCTGGCCTTCATCGCATGGGGTAACGAGCACCTGTCGCCGGAAGGCGCCAGCTTGCTGGTGGTGAGCCGCGAAACCGGCAAGCCGGCCGACCAGGTCCTGGTCGATGCCAATAGCGGCCTGGCCATCAATGACGAGGACTATATGTTCGCGCCAGGGCCTGCAGCGCCGGAGGTGATGCGCAACCGTATCACCGAAGCCGGCCGCCGCATGCCTAATTAGGCAGCAGCTGTTCGTAGACCGCATTTGCGAGCTGCGACAGCTCTTTCTTCCCGACGGCAGCCGACAGCGCATAGCCGAAGCTGCCGTCGATCCAGTAAAACACTCCCACATTGCCTTCCTGCGCGAACCGGAATCCGGTGTCGCGGTTTTGCTTTTGGCCTGAGCTGACGTAGAGCGTCAGGCGCTGGCCGCTGGCGTCGGCGTACATGAATTGGGCCACCGGGCCGGTGTCGCCGGGCAGGAGCCTTCCTCCCACCAGCTCGTACCCCTGTTTCGCCAGTTGCGGCGGGCGCAGTTCCTTGCCCAGGCGTTTCGACAGCCAGGCAACCAGGTGCTGCTGCTGGTCGGCGCCGACTTCCACCGGGTGTTTGATTTCGGGCGTGTAGACGGCGTGGGCGATGGCGGCCTGGCGCGGCAATGCGGCAAGCGCCGCGCCGCTGGCCGCCGGTCCGGTGCCGCCGTCTGTTCCAGCTCCACGCAGCGTCCAGCCGGCAGCGCCGCCGATCACGCCGGCACCGGCGGCCACCGCCAGCATGGCGGCCATGCGGCGCCAGGCGGGGATGACCCGCGCCGGCGCGCCAGGATGAGGCGCACGCAGGGCGTCCGGAATGGGCGCGTCGAGCACGTCGTCGAACAGCCCGTGCAGTGCGGCATTCTGCTCGCGGTAGGCTTGCAGGCGCGCGGCTTCGGCGGGGTGCTCGGCCAAGTAGCGATCAACCGCTGCTTGCCGATCCGGCGGCAGGCGGCCATCGACCCAGGCTTGCAATTCGGCTTCGTTCATTTCACTACTTTCAAATTGGCGGCCGAAGGCTGTCCCGCCATCAACCGCCGCAAATTCTCGCGTGCCCGGCTCAGGCGCGACATCACGGTGCCAAGCGGGATATCGAGCGTGGCCGCCACGTCTTCGTAGCGCATTTCTTCCAGCGCCACCAGCAGCAGGACTTCGCGCTGGGCGGCAGGCAATTGCTGCAAGGCGCGTTCCAGGTCGCGCAGGTCGAGCGTTCCTGCTGGCGGCGCGAAGGGCAGGTCGCCATCCTCCAGCTCCACGGCCGGGGGAGGCGCGCGCCGCAACTGGTCGACGTGCAGGTTGTGCATGATGCCGAACAGCCACGCGCGCAGGTCGCCGTCCGGCCGCCACTGGGCAATACGTGCCCAGCCGCGTTCCACGGTGTCCTGCACCAGGTCGTCCGCACTGGCGCTATCGCCGGTCAGCGCCCGCGCGTAGCGGCGCAGGCGTGGCAGGCAGGCCAGCAAGCGCGCATGTATCTCATCCTGCACATCCTGCATGCGTTCAATCCTTGACGACGTGCCAGATCTCCTTGACGTTATCGCCCGCGCGATCGCCAGCTTTCTTGTCGCCAACGAACAGGTAGAGCGGCTTGCCTTTGTAGGCCAGCTGCTTGCTGCCGTCATCGCGGGTGATGGCCGACCACGGAGCAGCCAGTTCGCCGCTGGCCGCTACGGCCGGCCAGTTTTTCAGGCAGCCGTCGACGCAGGCGCTCTTGCCGCTGCCGGCAACGTCCTTGTCGAAGGTGTAGACGGTCATGCCGGCGGCATCGACATACACGCCATCAGCTTTTTTCAATGGTTCGGCAGCAATAGCCGCGCTGCTCATGAGGGCGGCCAGGGTCAGTACGAGAGCTTTCATTTTTAACCTCCGTGGGTGATGGGTATTGCGTATACGTAGCGTGTGGCCACCTTATTCCATCCTGCCTGAGAATATTTTCCTGCCTATTCTGTCACGGAGGATGCGATGAACAATTTCATGCGTGTAGCTGTGTTGTCGGCCCTGCTTGGCGTGGGAAGCGCCTGGGCTGAAGGCCTGGTGAAGGCCGACCAGAAAATGCTGACTGACCTGGCAATGGCCAATATGGCGGAGATCGAGACCGCCAAGCTGGCCTTGCAAAAGACCCAGAGCGACCGGGTCAAGAGCTTCGCCCAGCAAATGGTCGACGACCATACCAAAGGATTGGAAGAAGTGCGCAAGGTTGCGGCAGCCCGCAGCCTGACACTGCCGACCGAACTGGATGCCAAACATAAAGCCATGGCCGCCAAACTGGAAAAACTGTCCGGCGACAAATTTGACCGCAGCTATATGGAACAGGCCGGCGTGCAAGCGCACAAGGAAGCGCACCAGCTGGTGAGCAAGGCCGAATCGTCCGCCCAGGACAGCGAATTGAAATCGCTGGCCACGCGCCTGCAGCCAACTATCAACCAGCACCTGAACAATGCCGAGCAGTTAACCGCAGCCATCAAGGGCGGCAGCCCGACCATGGGCAGCAGCGGCACCCAGGGCAGCACCGGCTCCGGCAACAAATCGCAGGCTGAAGCCGACAGCCACGACCATGGCACCACGGGAGGCAACAAGCCGGATTCCAGCACCCGCGAAACCAAGCCGGAACGACGCTGAACACAGCGGCGTGAGGCCGCGTCGTTTTAGTTATGCAGGATTAAGCTACTTGAACACCAAAAAGTGCGGTCGTGCGGTATGATTCTTTACTGCAACACCTATTTCAAGGATATCAAGTAGTGGATTTGTTCGCGCTCGACGAAGAGCTGGCCCAGTGGGAAGCAGGATTGGCATATTCTGAGGGCGAACATCGCCTGAAACTGCTCTCCCAGCTGGCCTGGCACCTGCGCCAGCGCGACGGTGTGCGTTCGGCGCAACTTGTCACCGAAGCAACTTCCCTGGCCAATCTTTTGCCGGCGGCGGAAAGGCGTGTGCTGGCAGCGCGCTGGGAGCTGATCAAGGCCGAAGCCAGCTGGCTCGGCGGCGATCTCGACACCGCCAGCGCAATTGCCGAACGCGCCATGCTGGAATTCGCCCGTCAAAATGACCGGCTGGGCGCGGCCGACACCCACAGCCTGCTGGCGTGGATCGCTGTCGACCGCGGCGATTCCGCCGGCTGCGACAACGAGCTGGCGCTGGCCATCGCCGATGCCCGGGCTTCGGGGGATGCCATGCGCATCGATATTTTCGAGAGCCTGGCGGCCCTGTTCAGCGTCTTCCGCAATGCACCGGCGGCCAATGAGCGCTGGAGCAAACGCTTTGCGGTCGACCTGGCCGGCCGGCATCCGGTGGTCGCGGGCTGGATTTCGGACTATCGCGGTACCGCTGCATTCCAGGCGGCGGAATTCGGCCGCGCCATCAGCCACCTGATCGCTGCATTCGAAGCCGCGCTGATATCGGGCCAGGTTCGGCGCGCCGTGATCCTTGCCACCAATATCGGCAACGCCTTCACCCGCCTGAATGCGCACGACGCGGCGCTGGAATGGATGCAGCGTGGGCTGGAACTGGCGCGGCCGACCGGATGGCCCATGTGCATCGGCCTGGCCCAGATGCAATCGACCGAAACGCTGCGCCACCTTGGACAGCGGCCGGCGGCGAAAGCCTTGCTGCGTGATGCGCTGGAGATGCTCGCACCTTTGTCCGGTTCGCGCGCGTTTGTGATGGCGCTGGAATACCAGGGCGACCTGGCGCTGGACCTGGGCGATTACGAAGCAGCGCTGGCCAGCTTCCGCGAACTGGAACAGCGCGGCCACGCATTGGCCCAGAGCGATTTCAATAGCTGCGCGCGGCGCGGCCAGGCGCATGCACTGGCGGGGCTGGGACGGATGGAGGAGGCGCGGGCCGCCGCCATGTCGGCCCTGGCGCTGGCGCGGGAATTGAGCGACCCGTTCAGCCAGATCGCAGCCTTGCGTGTGCTGGCCGATATCCATGCGGGCAATGCGGTGTCCGTGCTGCAGTACCTGCGCGAGGCTCTGATGATTGCCGCCACCATCGACGGCTACATCGTGCCGGGCGAATTGCTCGATTCGGTGGCACGCGAGTATGCCGCCATTGGCGACTTCGCACGCGCCTACGAATTTTCGGTGCAGGCCAATGCAGCACGCGACCGCACCAATAGCCAGGAGGCGACCAACCGCGCGATTGCGATGCAGGTGCAGCACCAGACGGAGCGCGATCGCCAGCTTGCGGCCGCCGAGGCACAGCGCGCGGAAGTATTGGCCCAGACCAGTGCCACGCTGAGTCATCTCTCCGCCATCGGCCAGGAAATTACCGCCCAACTCGATGCGTCGGCTGTGTTCCGTGCGCTGGACCGGCATGTGCACGGCCTGCTCGATTCAACCCACTTCTCGATTTTCCTGCTGGAGCCGGATGGACACTTCCTGCATTGTGCGTTCGGCGTGGAAATGGGCTTGCCGCTGCCGCCGACGCGCATCGCCCTGTCCGATTCGAGCTTCAATACAGCGCGTTGCGTGCGCGAGCGCGACGAAATCCTGATCGAAATCGAAGACAAGTCCGATACGCCCAACCTGATCCCAGGCACCTTGCCGACACTCACGCTGCTGTTTGCGCCGTTGATGATCGGCGAGCGTGTGCTGGGTGTGATGACGGTGCAATCCATGCTGCCGTGCGCATATGGCGAGCGCGAACGCCTGATCTTCCGCACCCTTTGCGCGTATGGCGCGATCGCACTGGATAATGCCGCGGCCCAGGCGCAGCTGCTTGAAAAGAACCTCGAACTGGAGCGCGCCTACAAAGCGCTGGAGGAGGTCAGCCTGACCGACCAGCTGACCGGCCTGCGCAACCGCCGCTTCTTCCTGCAGCATGTGGAGTCGGATGTGGCGCTCAGCCTGCGCGGCTATGATGGCCTGGCCGTCGGCAGCGAAGCCGTGGCCGGCCGCGACCTGGTGTTCTATATGGTGGACCTGGATCATTTCAAGGAGGTCAACGACCGCCACGGCCATGCGGCAGGCGACTCGGTGCTGGTTCAGATGAAAGACCGCCTGCGCGAAGTGTTCCGCGAATCGGACTACCTGGTGCGCTGGGGCGGGGAAGAATTCCTTGTGCTGGCGCGTGCTACCGACCGCAGCGGCGCGCATGTAGTGGCGGAGCGCATTCGCCAGGCGGTGTCGTCGCGTGACTTCGTCCTGCCGGATGGCACGCGGCTGGCGCGCACCTGCTCGATCGGCTTTGCCTGCTATCCCTTCCTGCCGTCGCATCCGCGCCTGATGTCCTGGTCGCAGGTAGTGGAACTGGCCGACCTGGGCCTGTACATCTCCAAGCACTCGGGCCGCGATGCCTGGACGGCGGTGCATGCAACCGATGCGGCGCAGCCGGAAGAACTGTTCCCGCGCCTGGTGCACCAGCTGGGCGACTGCGTGGAGCGCGGTGAAGCGCGCATCGTGACCAGCCTTGGAGAGCGCACTATAATCTGCCCATGAGCACACATCGCTGTTCCTGGGCCAACCCAAACAATCCACGCTATATCGCCTACCACGACCAGGAGTGGGGCGTTCCATGCCACGACGAACTGCGCCTGTTCGAGATGCTGAACCTCGAAGGCGCGCAGGCGGGGCTGAGCTGGGAAACTATCCTCAATAAGCGCGACAATTATCGCGCGGCGTTCGATGGCTGGGATGCGCGCAAGATTGCTGCCTATGATGAGGCGAAGGTCGAGCAGTTGCTGTCCGATCCTGGCATCGTGCGCAACCGGCTCAAGGTGAATGCCGCTATCACCAATGCGCGCGCCTACCTGCGCTTGCTGGAAGAGGGCGGCAGCCTGTCGTCGCTGCTTTGGGGTTATGTGGGCGGCAAGCCGATTGTGAACCGCATTGTGGCGCAGGGCGACCGCCCGGCCCGCACCGAGCTGTCGGACCGCATCTCCAAGGATCTCGCCAAGCGCGGGTTCAAGTTTGTTGGCTCGACGATCATTTATGCGTACATGCAGGGTATCGGGATGGTGAATGACCATGACCTCGCATGTTTCCGCCACAAGGAGTGCCAGCACGGTGGCTGAGTCCCGCCACGTCGTGCTCGACACCGCCTTCGGCAGCGGTAACCAGTTCCTCGCGGCCCTTGCCCGCCACCGCGCCGCAGGCGCCGGACATCTGCATTACCTCGCGATTGTCCCGTCGGTCCCGGGCGCAGCCGCGATTGCCGGCCTGGCTGCCGCAGTCCCGGTCCTGGCTGCACAATGGCCGGTCGACGTCCAGGGCCTGCACCGCCTGCATGTGCCAGGTGAACGCCTGACGCTCGATCTGCTGGCTGGTCCCGTCGAAGCGTGGTTGCCCGAAATCGTAGCCCGTGTCGATGAATTCATCATCGCCGGACCGCTGGAGCACATCCGGGCCTTGCAACGCCTGGCTGCGCCAGCATCAGCGCTTCGCATCCGCCAGCCCGACGAACAAGCACTGCGCTCTTTGCGTGCGGCAGGCTTCACCATCACCGGCGAGCCTGAGGGAGAGTGGGATCACGCCACCTATACCAGCCGCAAGCCGCAGCCGCCCCGCGCCCCAGCGCCTGAACGCCGCGCCATCGTCATCGGCGCCGGCGTGGCAGGCAGCGCTGCTTGTGAGCGCCTCGCAGCCCGCGGCTGGCAAATCACCCTGATCGAGCGCCACGAGGCGCCAGCGCAGGAAGCCTCCGGCAACCGCGCCGGCATCTTCATGCCGCTGCTGTCGAAAGACGACAACATCCCGACCCGGCTGACACGCGCCGCCTACCTGTACGCCCAGCGCGCCTGGCAGCACCTGGGCGGCCTCGACCCGCACGCCCCAGGCGCCGACGTCGAAGCCGGCGTGGGCACAGGCGCAATCCGCGGCGACCAATGCGGCGTCCTGCAACTCGCGCGCGACGCCGAACACGCACAGCTGCAAAAGGAAGTCGTCGACACCTGGCACTACCCCGGGCAATACGTGCGCTGGCTGGACGCACAGCAGGCAAGCGCCATGCTCGGCTCACCAACTCCCTACGGCGCCTGGCACTTCCCTCAAGGCGGCTGGGCCACGCCCGCCACCGCCTGCCGCGCCATGCTGCGCGCCTGCGGCGACAATCTACAACGCATCTTCCACACCGAAGCGCTGCGCATTGAGCGCGCTGGCAATGAATGGAGCGTACTGGATGCGCAAGGCCGAACGCTCGCCAGCGCGCCCACTGTCATCCTGGCAAACGGCGCCGGCGCCACCGCGCTCGAACAGGCCAGCGAGCTGCCGCTGTACACGATGCGCGGCCAGGTTACGCACCTGGCGGAAGGCACATTCCCCAGCCTCCCGCTGGTCGTCTGCAGGGAAGCGTACATGACCCCAGCGGTGGAAGGCGTCATCAGCGTTGGCGCCACCTACGACAAATCCACCGACCGCCAGCTCTGGCAATCCAGCCAGGACGAAAATCTCCTGCGCGCAGAAGAAATCCTCGGCAGCCCGCACGGCGCAGGAGCCCCGCTGCAAGGCCGCGTAGGCTTCCGCACCATGGCCCCCGACCGCCTGCCGCTCATCGGCCCGCTGCCCGATAGCAGCGACGAAGCCCGCACCGAACGCCTGCGCGACCTGCCGCGCCACCCAGGCCTCTACACCTTGCTCGGCTACGCCAGCCGGGGCCTGATCTGGGCTCCGCTTGCTGCGGAAATCCTGGCCTGTCAACTGGAAGACCAACCCCTTCCCATCGAAGCAACACTTGCCGCCGCACTGGACCCTGGGCGCTTCCTGCTCAAGCAGCGCCGCAAGCTATAATGGCCTCCTATCCAACGGCTGGAGAATCCATGGAAGACCGCGCCGGCTCGCCCGAGCTGTTCATGTTCCTCGCCTCCACGGTGCACGACATGAAGAATTCCATCAGCGTGCTGACCGGCACGCTGGAGAACCTGCTTGTGCAGGCAGGGGATTCCGCGCAAGACAATCCAGCCTACCCGCAGATGGCGCAAATGCTGTACCAGTCCAAGCGCCTGAACGACCACCTGATCCAGCTACTAGCGCTCTACAAGGAAGTCGGCCGTCCCAATTACCCGTTTGACCCGACCCCGGTGCAGGTCAGCGAACTGGTCGACCAGCTGGAGGCCCAGCAGCGTGTCCTGCTGCAATCGAAAGGCATCCGCTTCGACACCGAATTCCCGCCGGGCCTGATCTGGACCCTCGACGAAGACCTGGTGCTAGGCCTGCTGGCGCACGCAATCAACAACGCCGTGCGCTACACGTGCGACCGCATCGCCCTCAGCATCCGCGAGCACGACGGCTTCATGGAGGTAAGGGTGGAAGACAACGGTTCCGGCTTCCCGTCCAATATGCTCGAAGCAGGCCAGGTGACAGGGCAGGGCATCAACTTCCTGACCAATAGCAGCGGCCTTGGCCTTTACTTCGCCAGCGAAGTAGCGAAGTCCCACAAACACCGCCAGCGCCAGGGCAGCATCGCGCTGGAAAACGGCGGCACGCTGGGCGGCGGCTGTTTCATCCTGCGTTTGCCATGAACGCGCCAGCCGTTACCACGCCAGTCGCGGCGGCGCCGGAAAAGGATGCCGGCGTCAATTGGGCCGACAAACGCTACCTGATTGTGGACGACTTTGTCGGCGTGCGCCAGTTGCTGCGCGAAGCCTTGCGCAGCCTGGGCGCGCGCCACATCGACCAGGCATCGAGCGGCGGCGAAGCGATCGGCCTGCTGGCCCGCATCCAGTACGACGTGATCCTGTGCGACTTCAACCTCGGCGAAGGCAAGAGCGGCCAGCACGTGCTGGAAGAAGCCCGCATCCGTGGCTTGCTGATGCCAAGCTGCGTTTGGATGATGGTTTCCGCGGAAAAGAGCGTTGAGGCGGTGATGGGCGCTGCCGAGCACCAGCCCGACGCCTACCTGATCAAGCCGATCACCGAAGGCGTGCTGCTCACGCGACTGAACCGCGCCTGGCAGAAGAAGCAGATATTCCAGGAGATCGACCAGGCCTACCTGGAGAAAGACTACCTGCGCGCAGCCAGGCTGTGCGCGGAAGCGGCTGGCCGCAACAAGCTGCACGAAATTGATCTTATGCGCATGCGCGCCACCTTGCTGCTCAAGGCCGGCGAAACCGAGCAGGCGCGCCTGGTGTATGAAAAAGTGCTGCAGGAGCGCGATTTCAACTGGGCCCGTACCGGGGTCGGAAAGATCCGCATGGCCAATGGCGAGAACGAAGCCGCGCGCCAGATGTTCCAGGGCGTGATTGCCGAAAACCGCTTCTACCTGGACGCCTACGACCAGTTGGCCAAGTCCTTGCAGAACATGGGCCGCATCGAGGAAAGCTGCGACGTGCTGGAGCGCGCCGCCAGGATGTCGCCCAACTCCGTGCCACGCCAGCGCGCGCTGGGTGCGACCGCGCTCAAACTGGGGAATATCGCGCTGGCCGAACGCGCCTTCCGCAAATGCCTGCAGATCGGCGAATACTCGATCATGAAAACGGTTGATGCTTACTTCGGCCTGGCGCGTGTGCTGGGCCAGAAAAACGACGCCAAGGAAGCCTTATTGCTGCTGGCCGCGGCGCAGCGCGACTTCTCCGGCAGCATGGTGGAGCTGCGCTCCAAGATCACCGAAGGCCTGGTGTACCACGAGAGCGGCGACTACCGCCGCGCGCGCAAGTCCGGCGACGAACTGGAGACCATGCTGAAAGAGGACAGCGAGCGGCCCGACACCGCGACCTGCCTGGAAATGGCCACCTTGCTGTTTGCCGTCGGGGTGAAGGATGCCCCCGTGGAACTGCTGTGCTACGTGGTGCGCAACAACGACGAGAACACCGTCATCCACGACGAAGTGCAGCGCATCTTCGACAAGGCCCGCATGGGGGACGAAGGCACAGCCCTGATCAACACGGCGCGCAGGGAAGCGTCGGAAATGATGAACAAGGGCGTGCTGCTATGGAAAACCAATAAGCTGGACGAAGCGGTGGAGTGGATGCGCGAAGCGCGCCGCAGCCTGCCGGACAATATGCGGATCCTGTTCAACTCCGCCCAGATCCTGATCTCCCACATGCAGGCCAAGGGCTATGATGACGCCCTGATGACTGAAGCGAATGATGTACTGATGCACGTTGACCGGATTGCACCGGGCCAGCAGCGCTTTGCGCAGCTAATCGAGCAGTTGCAGAAGTTGATCCCCGGCCGGATGTCGGCGGAAGAAATCGAAGCCGAGCTGACGGCCGCCATGAAAGATGACCACGACAAGGAGTGATCCATGCGCGATATCGCCAAAGAGGTCTACAACAAGATGAAGGTAGGGGCAGCGGCCTGGATTCGTCCAGTCAGCGCAAAGGGCGACACCCTCGAATCCTTCCAGGCCGCACACGATGCGGCAAAAGCCCTGGAAGACGAAGGCTTGATCAATATTATGAAAGTGCAGCGCGATGAGGATGGCCTGATTGAAGCCATCCGCATCCAGAAGCTGAATTAAGGTTTCGGCGCCTTCGGGGCGCGCTTGGTTGCCGGCTTGCGGGCTGCCGGTTTGGCGGCAGGCTTGCTGGCGTCATGCGCGGCGCCGTTCTTTGCCGCTGCCGGTTTGGCGGCCGGGTCGGGAGCCATGGCCGTGTTGACGGCTTGCGCAAACTGTTCCTGCAGCAGGTTCCACCATGCGGCAGGATTGGCCATCTGGTTGGCGGCGGTGCTGGCCGTATCGTGCGCAGCAGGCTTGGCATCGGCGGCTGGTTTGTCGTCAGGCTTGTCGGCCGGCTTGGGCGCTTCCGGCGCCGGCTTGGCTGCTGCAGGCGCTGCCGGTTTGGCAAATGGGTCGTTGTGCGGCGCCTGCTGCACGGCAGCGGCCAGCGACTGGCCCATCGATTTCAGCGCTGCGATGGTGCCGCGCTGGACTTCCAGCGCCTGGATGCTCGAACGCAGCATGGTGGCATTCAGGTTGAGCCAGGACTCGACTGCTTTCAGCTCACTGATCTTCTTGTCCAGGTCATCCATCGACAGCGTCGGCGCGGCAATGCCGGGAATGCTGATGCCTGGCACACCCATGCTTCCCCACAGCGATTTTACGAAGTCCAGCGTATCCGTCATCACTGCAGCGCCGGGGATGTGGGGCATTTGTGGATTGCTCATATCGGGTCTCCGAGGGTAGGTTGTTTAGCGTAGCACACAGCTCTCCCAGACAGCAACGAACAGCAGCACGGCGACGCAAGCGCCGGTGGCCAGCAGCGGGGAAAGATGCAGCGTGATCGACAGGACGCCCAGCAGCACCAGCAACGCGATGCCAAGCAAATGGGACAGCGGCGGCCGGGCGCGCGTATGCGCCAGCCATTTGAACAGCGCGGTACCGCACAGGAAGACCAGCGGTCCGCCAACGATGGCAGCCAGCGCCGCCGGGCTGCCATGGTGGGGGTGGCTCAGCACCAGTTCATCTCCCACCGCGCCAACGATAATGCCGGCCACGATGGGAATGTGCACATAGGTGTAGTTGTTGCGGGCATGGCGGCCTGGCGCGTCCGAATGCACGATGCGATGATGGCCCTGTTCCAGGCCATGGTCGAAGTAGAGCCACCACATCAGGATCGAGCCCACGACAGCCAGCAGGAAGGCCAGAACGGTCACCGGGTCGAACGCCAGGTCGGCAAACGTGGCGCCGGTGACCAGCAGCGATTCGCCGAGGGCGATGATGACGAACAGCGCGCAGCGTTCGGCCATGTGGCTGCCGTCGACATTCCAGTCGGCCAGCGTGGAGCGGCCCAGGCCCGGCACGAAGTAAAACATCATCGGCCCCATCATATCGACCGCCAAGGCGGCGAGCCACCAGGCCATGCGCGTTTCAGGCGCGGCCAGGCCGCCGGCCAGCCATAGCGCGCCGCTGGCCGCCAGCCAGAGCGTGATGCGCATGAAATTGCAGCGCAGCCCTGCATCCTCGCCGCGGCTGGCGGCCAGCATCGCCAGCGTGCGACCCACTTGCTGCACCATGATCGAGGCGCCGAACAGCCAGCCCATGTCGGTGAAGGCGCGCGGAATCGAGACCGACATCAGCAGCCCCGCCACCAGCAGCGCGAACAGGGCCGCCCGCACGGATTTCTTTTCCGGGTCGAACCAGTTGGTGGCCCACACGGTATAAATCCACACCCACCATGTGGCCATGAACAGCAGGCCGACCTGCAGCGCGCCTTCCGCATCCAGCTTTTTCAGCAAGGTATGGGATAGCTGGGTAACGGCAAACACGAACACAAGATCGAAGAACAGCTCGACCATGCCGACCTTGCCGGAATCGGCCTGGCCGCGCTGGCGCAAAAGGGACATCGGGACTCCTTGTCAAAATTTCCAGCAAATTATGCCATTGAGCGTGCTGTCAGCGGAATCGCGGGCCGGCACGTTAAACTAGCGACCATGACGATCGTTACTTTTCCCCGCCACCGCCGCCGCATCATTGCCATTTGCGCAGCCACCGTGGCACTGCATTTCGTGACGATCAACTGGGTCAGCGGTCGCATTGGCGCGGCGGAACGGGAGCGCGACGATGAAAAGAACATCATCAGCGCGGAATTGCGCCTGGCGCCGCCTGAACCCGTAGCGCCGCAACCTGTCGAGGCGCCGCCACCGCCGCCACCGAAGCCCAAGCCGAAGCCACGCAAACCGGCCCCGCCGCCACCCGAAGAAGCCGTGCCGGCCGCCGAAGCGGTACCGGCGGAACCTGCGCCGGCCGAGCCGGAAGCAGCGGCGCAAGACGGTCAAGCTGGCGCCGCTTCCGCCGCGCCTGCCGTAGAATCCGCGCAGTCCCAGCCCGAAGCTGCGGCGAAGGCGGAGCCGCCGGCCGATGTCCAGCGCTGGAAGGTGGCATTGCCGCCGTCGGCCAAATTCGAGCTGGACGTCGCGCGCAAGGACGCGGACGGCACCAACTGGAGCGGTTCGGCCAGCATTGGCTGGCAGTCGGATGGCGCCAGTTACAAGGCGACACAGGAAGTCGGCATCAGCCTGCTGATTGCGCGCGTCAACCTGCTGCAGGTGAGCAGCGAAGGCACGATCAACGAGAACGGGATTGCCCCGGCGACATTCAGCGAGAAGCGCCGCAATCGCTCGGCCACCGCCACCCACTTCAACCAGCAGGAACAGAAGATCACCTTCTCGGCCAGCGACCGCAGCGTGCCGTTGATGCCGGGGGCGCAGGACCGTGCCACCGTGCTGTTCCAGCTGGCCGGTATCGGGCGCGCGGACGTCAACCAGTTCGGCAAGCCGCTGGACATCCTGGTCGGCGAAGACCGCAATGCCCAGGTCTACAGCTTCGTGCTGGTCGGCGAAGATGAACTGGAAACCAGGATGGGCAAGCTGATCACCTGGCACCTGGCGCGCCCGCCGAAGCCCGGCAGCTATAGCGCCAGGCTCGATATCTGGCTGGCGCCAAGCCTGGACTGGTACCCGGTGCAGATCCGCAATACCGAAGGCAACGGCGCCGTCACCACCCAAACCGTCACACGCATCATCAAGTAAGGACCACGCCATGCGCAGTACCCTGATTACCCTGACGCTGGCTCTCGCAGCCACCGCGGCCAGCGCCGCCAAATCCGATTACCCGGTCGTCAAGCGCGCCACCAGCCTGCTGCCGTCGGCCGACCTGTCATACGCGATCCGGGGCAGCAACCACGGCATCCCGCTCAACGGCGCCGGCAGCATCGCCTGGCGCCAGGGCGACGGCAGCTATACCCTGCACACCGAAGCGCGTTCCAGCCTGTTCGGCAAAGTGCTCGAGCAGCGCAGCGAAGGCACGCTGGACGACTACGGCCTCGCGCCAGCCACGTTCTACGAAAAACGCTTCCGCAAGGACCCGACCACCACCCGCTTCGACCGCGGCACCCGCCGCATTGAGTTCGAAGACGGCAAGATCAGTTACGCCATCCGCGGCGGCGAGCAGGATCGCAGCAGCGTGACCTTCCAGCTGGCGATGCTGGCCCGCGCCACGCCGGAAAAATTCAGTCCCGGCAGCGAATGGACTTTCTTCGTGGCCGGCCGCCGCGATGGCGAGCCCTGGACTTTCCGCGTGGTCGGCACGGAAAGCATGGAAAGCGCCACCCTCGGCGAACAGAAAGTGCTGCACTTCAGCCGCAAGCAGGTTGGCAGCCATGAACAGCAGGTCGACCTGTGGCTGGCCCCGGACCTGGACTGGTACCCGGCACGCATCCTTTTCAAGGAAGAAGACGGTGATTCTTTTGAGCAAGTCCTAGAGAAAGTCAACCGAAAATAGCCACACCCGGCCTGTTATACTGGCGGACTTGAAAAAAGGGGTACGTCCCCTTTTTCTGTTTTGGCTGTGTGATGGAGTGTAATGATTGACTTAATGGCAAGTGCGGCCCTGGCCGACACCAACCCGACTGAGCAAGAGCAGCAGGATGCCCTGCAGGCCCACTTCCAGCCCCACATTTCCGCCGACGAGATCGAGCAGGTCTATCACCTGAAGCGCGCCCAGCCGCTGCTGCAGGTGTTTACCGCTTTGTTCCACGGTGGCTTCGAGGGGGTGCTGGTGCGCCTGCTCGTCTTGCGCGAACTTGCCAATGACACAACTTCGTCGGCCTTTTCGCGTGCCGATATCAACACGCGCCTGGCCTACCTGTTGCCGGAAAGCCTGGAAACGGTGCTGAACCGCTTGCGCTCCAACGGCTTGCTGGCCTGGGATGCGCAGCAATCCGTCTATCGCGTGACGCCGATGGCGCGCAATGTGCTGGCGTCGATCGACAGCCTGCTGGCCCTGGCCGCTCCGGACGATGATGCCGAAATGGGCTTCCTGCTGTCCCAGGTGGCCGGCGCCCAGGCTGTGGGCGGCGTCACCACCGAGCAGCTGCAGCACTTGCTGGGCCGCCTGGTCGACCTGACCGAAGAATTCCGCGACGCCATTGCGTCCGGTTCCGAATTCCGCCTGCGCGAGTCGCAGGCCAAGTGGCACCAGGCTTGCGACTGGGTTGAGAAGGGTTCCGAGATCCTGCGTGCCATCACCACTGACGAAAATGCGGACAGCGCCACGCACCGCGCCGCGCAAGCGATCGGCCGTGCCCAGTCGCAGCTGCTGAACATGCAGGGCATGTTCTCGCGCGCGCTGAACCAGATCGAGCGCCAGCGCGTGCACCTGGGCCAGTCCGGCCTCTCTACTACCGATATCAAACGCTGGCTGCTGGCGCACGAGGACCTGTCCTCGCTGGCAGTCGATGCGATCGACCAACCGGTGAAACCGCTGTTCATCACGCCTGCCGAGATGATCGACGTCGCCGAGACAGAATTAATGACAGAACGTGTTAATAACAATGGGCTGAACGGCCTGCCTGCCGGCCAGGATGCGCCGACCACGATCAACGACAGCCCTGCGATGCAGAAAGAACTGGACGACTGGCTGGCCCGCCTGTCCGACTTCGCGCAGCTGAATAATTTCCCGTCCGTGGCCGAGGAATCGCCGCGCGAAGTGAAGGTGCACGAAGCGCTGCTGCCGGCATCCTTCGCCCTGGCTTCTTACCGCGCGTCTATGCTGCCGCTGCTGGGCGACGAGGCCGAAGCTTCGATGCAGGGCACGACCGCCGACCTTGCGCGCCTGCCGGTGCGCTTCTCGCCGCAGGATGAAATGGTGCAGCTGCCCGACCTGGAGATCGCTGCCATGTCCCTGGCCGCGCTGACCCTCGAATTAGACAAGAAAGAAGACGGCAAGTCCGATGAGTGACGATACCCAAATCCTGATCGCGCGCCTGGTTGCGCACCAGACCCTGCGCCGCGACGACAAGATGGTCAAGCGCGCGCTGTCGGACGAACTGTTCCGCGCCGAGGTCGATGCGCGCCTGGCCGCCTGCGGCATGAAGCTGCTCGATAACGTCTATGCCGACCACGTCACGCTGGCCTTGCAGCGCAATATCGAACCGAAGGTCTTCGGTGCGCGCGACACCTGGCAGAACAATAATTTCGGTCTGGCGCGCGACGGCGTGGCTTTGCTGGTGGTGCTGTGGGCGCTGATCATCCTGCCCAAGCGCGAGCGCCAGGAAACCCACCAGCACGCGGACGACGACCAGAACGATATGTTCGGTACCGAAAAGCCTGTGCCGCGCGCGGAAGATACTTCGATCGGCATCCCGTACAAGGCGCTGCTGGCCGACTTCGGCGACAAGCTTGGCAAGAAGACCCGCATGGACATGAACCTCGGCATCCTGGGCAAGCTCGGTTTCATCGAGCGCCGCGGCGACATCATCGTCGAAGGCCCGCTGCTGGACCTGCTGATGGATACCGACCTGCTGAAAGAGCGCATCATCAACGGCGCCCTGGCCGACGTGTTCAAGCGCGCCCCGGCGCAGATCGTGCACATCCCGCGCGACGTGCTGGCCGCCGCCAACGACGCCGAGCCGCAGCAAGCGGCTAATGAAGAAACCCCGACGGAAGAATAATCGATGTTCCAAATCAAATCCCTTGAGCTGGTCCACTGGGACTACTGGCAGCGCATCAAGAACATTCCGCTGGATGCAAAGATCATCACAATCGCGGGCCAGAACGGCTCCGGCAAGACCACCTTGCTGGACGCGTTGCGCACGCTGTTCGGCCTCGATTGCTCGATGGGCCGCACTTACAAGCACTACGCCCGCCACAGCGGCCAGCAGACTGCCTGGCTGCGCGCCGTGGTCGACAACAAGCCGCAGGGCAAGCAGCTCTCGAACCGTCCGTTCCGCAGCAGCGGTTTCTTCGCCGAAGACGAAGTGACCCTGTTCTGCCAGGTGCAGAAGAATGGCGGCGACTGGAAGCGCCAGTACCTGATGCGCCCTGGTAACGTGGACATCGAAGAAGTCACCGAAGCCAACGACTGGCTGGGCGTGGAGAACTACCGCAAGCGCCTGGCCAATGCCGGCCTGTCGCAAGCCATGTCCAAAGTGCTGGCGCTGGAACAGGGTGAAACCGACAAGCTGTGCGAATACGCGCCGCGCCAGTTGCTGGACCTGGTGTTCCAGGTGTTCGGCGACAAGGAAGTGCTGGATGCTTACGACGAAGCGAAGCGCCACCAGCGCGACACCGAGGAAGAGCTGAAGCGCTTCGAGGCCGAGCTCGAAGGCTCCAAAACCAACCTGGAAGGCCTGCGCCTGCGCGTGGCCAACTATCACCAGTGGGAAACGCTGCACAAGGAACGCCGCAACCTGCAGGAAGAAGTGCTGCCATCGCTGGAATACCACGAGGCGCGCGAGAAGGCTGCGAACGTCAGCCGCCAGCTGCGCGAAGCGCGCAAGCCGCTGGCGCAAGCCGACCAGGTGCTGGCTGACAAGCGTAATGAGGTGGCGAAACAGGCCAAGGCGCTGCAGGATGCGCAGCAGCAGGAAACCCTGCTGGAACAGGAACAGACCGCACTGACTTCGCGCCTGAACCAGATCAACGGCAAACTGAAGCCGCTGGAATCGCTGGCGGAGCAGAAGTCCCGCCTGCAGAAGCTGGCCGCCGAATCGGGCGCCGACGTGGCCGATGCCGCCGCGCAGCTGGAAACCAAGGAAGCCGAGCTGCTGAAGCTGCGCTCGCAGCGCGACGCCGTGTCCAACCGCATCGCGCAGGACAAGGCCACCATCAATGCGCTGTCGGGCAAGACCGCCATGCCGGAGCCGGACAATGTGCGCGCCATGCGCCGTGCCCTGAACGATGCCGGCATCCCGCATGCCATGCTGTCGGACATCGTCGAAGTGACCGATCCGAAATGGCAGGGCGCTGTTGAGGGTGTACTTGGCGGCTATGCCTCCGTGGTGCTGCTGGAGCGCTCGTCCGACGCTTCCTCCGCCTACCGCCTGGCGGAGAAGGAGCGCTATCGCCACTTCATCGTGCCGGATTGCGTGAAAGCGCACGAGCCGAAGAACCAGAGCCTGCTGTCGGTCGTGAAGTTCAGCGGCCTGGCGCCGGAATGGCTGATTGACCAGCTCTCGCGTATTACCCGCGTGGAGTCGGTGGAAGAGGGCGCAAAGCTCGGCAACATCGAAGAATGGATCACGCCAGAGGCCTACCACAAGGAACGCCGCGGTGGCCGCTCGCTGTTCGTGGAAGCGTCCCGTTACCGCTTCGGCTCCGCCGGCAAGACTTCGCGTATGGACGCAATCCAGAAGAACCTGCCGAACCTGGAAGCCGAGGAAGACAAGTACACGCTGCAGATTTCCAAGCTGGCCTCGGAAACCTCCGCACTCAAGGCCCGCCTGGCCGGTGTGGATGCAGTGAAGGAATTGAGCGCGCGCACCGAGGAATTCGACGAAGCCGCGCGCTCCGCCGTACCGCTGCGTGCCGAACGCCTGGAAGTAGGTTCGCGCCTGGGCGAACTGCAAGGCCTGATGAAGAACGCCACCGTGGCGCGCACCAAGGCCGACACCGCGTGGCAGAGCGCGCGCATGTCGCTGTCCGAAGCAGAAGCAGGCATGCGCCTGAACTTCAAGCGCCAGATGGAGCAGCGCTCCGACCACGCCCGTGCCATGCTGGCGCTGCGCCGCCAATGGCGTCACCTGCCGGGCGCATGGCGCCGTCCTGCACGCCGTTTGGCGCTGGTGCAGCAGCACCAGAACGCGCACCAGGTCGACCTGCGCATCGCCAGCCTGCAATCGCAGCTGGCGCGTGACGACTGGGAGCTGGACGCAACCGTGATCGACCAGTACGCGCGCCTGAACGAGCAGCTGTCCAACCGCAAGACGGAAACCGAAGAACGCCGCTACCAGAACAACCGTGCGATTGAAGCGACCGCGAATGCGCGCGGCGCCTACATCGAGCGCCTGCGCTACACGATCAAGACTTATTCGCAGAACATCAAGGAGCTGGGTGCGCTGGCCAATATCGACGTGCACGTCGAGCCGGTCAAGCTGGAGAACGACGACCTGCTGCTGGCGCAAGCCGGCCTGCAGGTACGCTTCAAGTTCGACGGCAAAGGCCCGATTGGCCTGAACGACGGCGAAGCGTCGGGCGGCCAGCAGGTGATGAAATCGCTGGTGCTGCTGATTGGTTTGCTGAAGTCGGAAGACGGCTCCGGCGGCTTCGTGTTCATCGACGAACCGTTCGCCCACCTGGACATCCGCAACATCCAGCTGGTCGGCGAGTTCCTGAAGAACACCGACGCGCAGTACCTGATGACGACGCCGCTGACCCACAACACGGACGTCTACGATCCTTCCGACCTCACGCTCATCACGAGCAAGAAAAAGAAAGACACCCAGTGGGCGCAGCCGATCTTCGTGCTGCAGCGCCGCCAGGCGGCAGCGGCTTAATCGCCGTTAGTGGTAACCCCGACGGCACGATACAAGGGACAGAACCTGATCGTGCCCGTCAGGAGCGGCACCACGCCGATCCAGGCCCATTGGCCGGCCAGGCCAAGCAAGGTGGCCGCAATCAGGCTCACACCGACAGCTACACGCAAGGCACGGTCCACCGTGCCGATATTTTCACTCATGGTCATGGCTTTCTCCTTTTAACTGGCAACCAGTATGGGAAAGCCCGGCATTGCCGGGAATGACCTGGATCAACTTCCTGCGTGGCCTCAGGCAGCTTCTTTGGAGCAGGAGCCGAGAATGGTATCGAGTTCCTTCTTCAATGCCAGTGCCACGGGACGGCCGCGAATGCGGTTCACCATTTCGAAGAAGGTGATGCGCATCGCTTTCAAATCCTCCAGCGTCTGCGCGGCTTCCAGCTTGGTCTGCAGGACTTGTCCGCGCAGGCCCAGGGTCGGCTCGATGGTCCGCGCATAGAAGTCGCGCGCTTGCTTATATTGCGCAGCAAGCTCTTCTTCGGTTGGCGGGATCGGCATGATGGTGATCGGCGGCGCTTCGCCTTCCTCGATGAAACCCTGTGCCAGCAGTTCATCCACGGCGCTGGCGGTCAGTCCGAGCCCGGTCACTTTCGGCAGCAATTCTTCCATTGGATGGCGGCCATCAATCATCACCAGCAGGGTCCGCATACGGGATTGCAGCCCATAGGTGCGCGCCGCGATTTCCTCCCGGCCCTTTTCGGTCTTATTGTAAGTCGTCATAGAAAAATTTCCCCAAGGCAATCAATTTCTGTGAATTTAGAATACACGACCTTTAAGGAATTGACATCGTCTGAAATATGGTCTTTAATTTCTGTAACAACAGAAATAAATGAAAAATAACGGAATTCAACAACTATTCATTCTGGAACCGGTGAAAATGCGTGAGTTTCGTGATGTTAAACATGTCATGAGTGAATTTTACGTTTGTAGTTTTTCCGTCACAAATGGAGGTGGCCAATGGCCGATCTGACGCTGTACTTTGACGATGCCTGCGTGTTCTGCCGCCGCGAGATGGCGCGCCTGCGCCGCTGGGACCGGACCGGCCGCCTGGCTTTCGTCGACATTGCCGCCCCTGGTTTCGATCCCGCCCCGCTTGGCGTGACCCTGGCCGCCATGAACACCGAGCTGCACGGCCTGCGCGCGGATGGCGCCATGCTGGTCGGCACCACCGCCATCCTCGAGGCGTACACGCTGGTGGGCCGCGCCTGGCTGGTATGGCCGCTCAGGGTACCGGTGCTGCGGCCGATGCTGGCCTCGGCCTACCGCAGCTTTGCCCGCAACCGCTATCGGATTTCGCGCTGGCTCAGGCTTGATGCCGCGCGTCCCGCATGCGACGGCGGCCATTGCGAGATCTATTTCGGAGGCAAAGATGGAGCGTAAATGGCTGGTGCGCTGGATGTACGCCAGCGCGGCCGGACACCTGCTGGTCGGCCTGGCGCTACCATGGATTGCCGGCGCTTCCGCCCTGGACTGGTATCTCGCCTGGCTTGGCCCAGCCTCGACACGCCCGCAGCATGCCTGGTGGATGGCGCTGTTCGGGCCGACCATCCAGTGCGTTGGACTGTGGATGCTGGCCCTGGTGTGGTTCGGCGACCAGCGCCGTGAGCCGGCGGCCTGGCTGTGGGTAGCAGCAGGCTTGCTGTTGTGGGGGCCGCAGGACATCATGGTTTCGCTGCGCAACGGTGTCTGGCCGAACGTATGGCTCGACATCGCCACGCTGGCGCTGCTGCTGCCCGCTGCCTGGCGCCTGTACCGGATCGATGCTGCTGCCCGCGATTCGGCCGACACTGCGCCGCTGGTTGGCGAGGGAGAGCTGTTCCGCAAAATCCTCGGCAGCGAATGGAGCAAGCTGCACCCGGACATCCAGCAACGCTTCGCCAAGAATCCCGCGCCCGGCAAGCCGCTGCTGTACTACGGCACCTTGTCCGAGCTGACTGCCTCGCGCTTTGGCAAGCTGCTTGGCTTCATCAGCAAACCCTTCATCCAGGGCGCACTGATTCCTTACAGCGACAGCGGCTTCCCGGTCGACATCCAGGTCTACAGCAAGCCAGGCTCGCAAAACATCTACAAACAGCGCATCTACATGCTGAATGGCCGCAAGCCGATCAAGTTCACCTCCTACATGGCGGAGAGCGAACGCGGCGAGGTGCTGGAGTACGTTGGCCTGGGACTCGGCATGAAGCTCAAGCTGCATGTCGCTGACGGCAACCTGCATTTCACCAGCGACGGCTATTTCTGGGACATCCTGGGCTGGCGCATTCCACTGCCAGGCGTGCTCACGCCGGGCAAGACCTTCCTGCGCCACTGCAACGAGGCGCCCAACCGTTTCAACATCAGGATCGAAATCCGTCACGCACTGTTCGGCACTGCGTTCGTGCAGGCAGGGGTCTTCCACGAAAGGCGGCCGGCGGAGAAGGAGGCAGCATGAACACGCACTTACTCGCATTGCAGCTCATGGCCGCGCAAGGCTGCCTTGGCGCTTTCGATACCATCTACCACCATGAATTGACAGAAGCCCTGCCGCAGCGCGCCACAGCACGGCGCGAACTCGCCATCCACGCGGTGCGCGCCACGATTTACGGCGTACTGTTCGTCGGGCTGTCGGCCTGGGTTTGGCAGGGTGCTTGGGCGTGGGTACTGCTTGCGCTGTTCGGGGTCGAAATCTTCCTCACGCTGTGGGATTTCGTGGTCGAGGACCAAACCCGCCTGCTCCCTGCAACCGAGCGCGTCACGCACACCGTGTTGGCAATTAACGGCGGGGCCTTTATCGCCTTGCTGATGCTCGGAATGCCGGCAGCCACAGCCGCCCCGACTGGTTTCGCGTACGCGCCGCATGGCTGGCTCAGTGTTTTCCTCGCCTTGTGCGGTGTGGGCGTATTTGTCTCCGGCATACGGGATGCGTTCGCTGCGCGCGCCTTGCCTGCCGATGCCGCCAAGGCCGTGCGCTTCGAGGGTCCGCCACAGACCGTCCTGGTGACTGGGGCCACTGGTTTTATCGGCCACTCGCTGGTGCCGGCCTTGCTCGCCAGCGGCCACCGCGTCATCGTCCTGTCGCGAGAACCACGCAAGGCAGCATGGGAGTTCGGCGGCGCTGTGCGTGCGGTAGCCAGCATGGCCGAACTGTCGCCGCAGGAAGGCATCGATGTCGTGATCAACCTGGCCGGCGCCCGCATACTCGGCTGGCGCTGGAGCGAGCGGCGCAAGGCAGTGCTGCGCGGCAGCCGCGCTGGGCTCACTGAAGGCGTGGTGGAATGGATCGCGCGAGCCGCGCGCAAGCCGCGCCTGATGATCAATGCATCTGCCGTCGGCTACTACGGCATCCAACCGCAAGGCAGCGAGCAGGTACTGAATGAAGCCAGCCCGCCACAGGCGATCTTCATGTCGCAGCTTTGCCAGGAATGGGAGGCTGTTGCCAGCCGCGCACGCGAGCATGGCGTCCCGGTCGCGCTGGCACGCTTTGGCCTTGTGTTCGGGCGGGGCGGCGCCTTGCCGTCCATGCTGCTGCCGTTCAGGCTTGGCTTTGGCGGCCGCATGGGCACAGGGCAGCAGCGCAGTTCGTGGATACACATCGCAGATTTGCTGGGCGCCATGGCCCACGTCTGGCGCCTCGGCGCCAATGCCGACGGCGCCTGGAACTTCACGGCACCCGAGCAGCCAACGCAACAGGCATTCGCCCAAGCCGCCGCGGCCGAGCTGCATCGCCCCAGCGTGGTGCCCACGCCTGCCTGGCCGGTGCGCCTGCTGCTGGGCGAACAATCAGCGCTGCTGCTGGAGGGTGCCGCGATCGCCCCGGCGCGCCTGCTCGCCAGCGGTTTCAGCTTCCGTTTCCCGACGGTGCGGGAAGCGCTGGCTGACCTGGTTTAGTCGAGCTTTTTCTGCGCCATGCTCCAGCGCAGGAGGCCGATCGAGTAGGCGGCGAGGTAGCCGAGCATCAGGCCGAAGGGAATGACGGTCAGCGGGTGCTGCAGGACTTCGGTCTGGTTGATGACGCGCGGGTGTTCGGACTGGCGGTTGACGTAGAACTCGACGCCAATCTGCAGCACGCGCGCGGCGAACAGCATGCAGATCAGAATGGCAGTGCGGCTCGGCGGGGTGAAATAAAGCTTGCTGCCAGTGTTTTCAAAGCGGGTTTTCTTGAGCGCGAAGAAGGCCATCCAGGCACCGGCTATCACCGCGCCAGCCATCATCGACAGCGCAGGCGGATTGCCGAGCATCGATTGCGCCGCTGCCAGCAGCAGGATCGGCAAGCCAGCCGCACCGACCCAATGCCGCCACGCGACCGATTCCTGGCGCCGGAACACCAGTTTCAGCCGCGAATAGGTGCGCCAGATCAGCATCGGGACGAGGATGAGCAGGACTACGGTAGTGACAGTCAGTTGCATTGGGCGCCGGATTCGTGAAAAAAGAAGAATTTTAACCGCAGGCGTAAAATAAGCCTTCGTGATCTCGCTTTCGGGAGTTCCAGCCATGGAAAAACACCGTATCCACGCCCACCGCGCACCGGACTTGCCGGTGCCAGTCGACGAGTCGCAGCCGCACCCCGAACCGGTGCACCCGCACAGTCCGCACAATCCCGTCCCGCAAGACGAGCCGGTGCCCAACCATAATCCCGAGCTGCATCCGCCCGGTCAGTCAAAAGCCCAGTTGTAAAGCACGTCCAGTGCGTTGTTGGTGCCGGTCTGCACCTGCAGCGTTACGCGGTTATTGACCTTGTAGCGCAGCTTGACCAGGCTGGTCGCCGTACCCGCGCCTTGCTCGAAACTGATGTAGGCGCGCGAGGACAGCTTTTTGCCGACCGTGACAACCGTGCTTTCCAGCCCCTTGGCCTGGGTGACTCCCAGCTCATCCAGGCCGACCCGGTTCGCCAGGCTTGGGCCGCCGCTGCCGCCCAGCAGCGCGCCGGCCGCGGTGCCCAGCAGGCTCATTTCATTGCCCGCCATGTCGGCGGTGCCGTGGCCAAGCACCATCCAGGCCAGCTTTTCACTGTCCGGCACGGACGGCGTGGAGACCAGCTTGGCGGACGGCGCCAGTGCCGTGCCGCGCACTTCGACGCCGGCTTCCACGTTAGTCTCGCTCAGCTCATCGCCTTCCGGACGCTTGCGCACGGCGCGGATGTTCAGGCCAGGGTTGTCGTAAGCTCCGGTGAAATTCAGTACGCCGCGTTCGATCGTCAGGCGCTGGCCATACGCGGCGTAGGTGCCGTTGACAACGCGGATGCTGCCGTTGACGCGCGGTGCGCGGCGGTCGGCCATGCGCACGCGCACGGTGCCGGCCAGTTGTGCGTCCAGGCCCTTGCCGCGCAAGGTGAAGTCGTCGCCCAGGTCGGCCTCGAGGTCGATGTTCAGAGGCGTTCCGGTCGTTGCGGCGGCTTTGGGCTTGTCGCGGCCGAGGATCACGACGTCTTCGCTGATGGTCGGCGTGTCGAGCGACGGCAGTTCGATGACGGCGCGGTTGGCCTTGAACTTGCCATCGAATTCGAAGCGCTTGGCATCGCGCACCAGCGTGCTGCTGCCGCTCAGTACCAGGGTGCGGTCCGGGCGATTGAACACTTCGAGCCTGTTGGCTGCCAGCTTGAGGTCCATCGACATTTCGCCGCCGGCCAGGCGCAGCCAGCCGTCGGCCTGCACATTGCCATCGGTCCCGTCGAAGCGCAGGCGCTGCAGTTGCAGCTGGTCGCCGCTCACCTTCGCTTGCAGGGCGCCGTTGCGCAGGCGGATGCCTTGCTCGGCCCAGTTGATGACGAGTCCTTCGCCGACGACTTCACCATCCAGCAAGGGATTGGCGATGGTGCCGTGGCCGCCGGCGTGCGCGCGCAGCGCGCCACCCAGCTCCATGCCCTGGACGCCGAGCAGTGGCGACAGCCAGGCGATGGAAGGCAAGCTGGCGCTGGCGCCGAAGGTCAGCGGGCTGTCGGAAGGAATGCGGCCGTCGCGCAATTGCGCGCTTGCTTCCAGGCGGGCGTTGCCTGCGCGGTCGCCGGCCAGTTCGGCCTGGGCGCGCAACTGGTCGCCGGCGACCGTGACGCGGGCGTCCAGCACTTTCAGGTCGAGCGGGATAGGGCGCTCGCCGCCGGTAATGGTAATGTCGCCTTTTTCGCGGAAGACGTGCAGGTAGCCGTCCAGCGCAGGTGCGGCGCCGGCGGCTGCGGGCGCCGCCAGCTCGAGCGACCAGTCGCCGCCCAGCGTCATGGTGCTGGCCACGTTGCTGCGCCAGGTGTCGGACAGTTGGGCGAGGTAGCTGGCGTTGACGCCGGCGGCACTGCCTTTGCTGCGCCAGTGCAGGCCGTTCTTTTCCAGCGTTTCGATGCGCAGGCTGCCTTCCGGCATGGCGATGGTGGCGCTGCCCAGGGCGAGCTGTTCGGGCTTTGCCAGGCCTGCCACGCCTTCGCCCTTGCGGCCGTTGATGCGCAGCATGGCCGGTGCTTGCAGGTTGAGGGCGAAGCGGCCTTTGTTTTGCAGGGCGTCGATGCTGCCGCTCCAGCTGTCCGTGGCGAAGCTGCCGCGCAGTTTTACGCTGGCGTCGAAGTCGGGATTGGCGGCTGCAGCTTGCAGCGTGTGATTGCCTGCGGTGCCGCTGGCTTGCAAGCGCAGGCGGTCGAGCAGGAGGCCAGGCATGTTCAGACCTGTGACCGTCAGGTCGGCTTGCAGCGGATCGTCCTGGCCAAACGATGTGCCAATGGTGGCGCTGCCTTTGATGGCGGAGATTTCGCGCTGGCCGGGCAGGCGCAGGTGGGCGCCTTCCAGCGTGGCGCTGAGCGTTGGCATGGTGTTGGGGCCGCGGCCCGCGACGTTTCCTCCGCTGGCGTAGCCGCTGCCGCGCAGGTTGCCGGACCATTCGCGGCCCAGCACCGACAGTTGCGGCGCGTCGAGCTTCCAGTCGATGCGGTCTTGCGGTTTGCCGAAGGAGCCTTTCGCTTGCAGCATATTGGGGCCGAGGTGCAGGTCGACGTCGCTGTCCTGCACGCGGCCGGGGGCTGCGGCGAATTTCGCGTGGCCGCTCAGCGCTGCATTACCGAGCGTGGATGCCGGTTGCAGGCGGATGTCGGCATTGGCCAGCCAGTCGGCGGAGGCGCGCAGTGTGGCGTCGAATTCGGCGTTGACGTTGCCGGCGACCGAGGAGCCAAAGCTGGCGGGATTGAGGCGGCTTGCGCTGCCGGCCAGCTTGACGTCCATGGCGCCGGACAGTGCTGCTTCGCCGCTGGCGCGGATCAGGCTGTCGGCGCGGGGCGCCGCGACACCGCCTGCGTCGGCCGCTGACGGGCGACGGCCGGCGGGCTGGGGCAGGTAAGCCAGCCCGCGGGCCTCAGTGGTGAAGCTGGTGCGCGGCGCCTGGTAGCCGCCGCTCAGGATACCGCTGGCGGTCGCGCTGCCTTGCAGTTGCGGGTCGAGCACGGAGAGCTGGACTGCGTCGAGCTGCCATTCCAGCTTGTCGCCTGCTGCGCCGAATGCGCCGCGCGCTGTGGCGGTGTTGCGGGCGTAGGCGAGGCGGGCATCGACGTTGGTGATGTGCTGGGCATCGGCGGCCAGCTTGACGCTGCCCGAGAGCGGCTGCCCCATCAACTTGCTGGGCTGCAGCGCGATGTCGGCGTTTGCGCGCCAATCCGGCGCCAGTTTGCCGCTGGCCTGCAGTTCTGCATTGAGGTCGGCCGACGGGAAGGCGCCCAGTGCGGCGGGGTCGAAGCGCTTGACGACGGCGTTGGCCTTGAAGGCCTTGTCGTCCTTCATGCTGGCCTGCGCGGTGGCGGTGATGGTGCCCTGGCCGGCAGTAATGCGGGCCTGATGCAGCGTCAGCAGCAGGTCTTCCAGCGTGGCGTGGGCGTCCAGGCGCAGCTTGCCTTCGCCGAGCGCGGCGCGCAAGGTGTGCTGCTTGCCCTTGGTCTCGGCGCTGATGTCGCCGGCGATTGCGGTGCTGATGGCGGCGCCGTGCAGGCCGCGCAGGTCGAGGCGGTCGGTATGCAGGCGCACGCTGGCGGTGTCGATGCTGCCGTCTTTCGGCAGGCGGCGCAGGTTGCCGCTGCCGGTGAATTTGCCGGCGGAGCCGAGGTCGATCAGCAGGCCGCTGAGGTTAGCATTGTCCAGCGTGCCGCCCAGTTGTGCGGCGGCGCTGTGCAAGGGCAGTTTCTGCTGGTCGAGCGGGCCTGGTGTGCTGCGGTTCGTTGCTGCCAGCTTGCCGGACAGCTTGTCGCCGGTAATAGCGGCTTCCAGCGCGAGGTCGATTGCTGCCTTCGGCCAGGCGGGATCGAAGCGCGCTGGGTCGACGTCGCGTGCCTGCAGGCGGATGCTGCGCAGGGGCAGGGTGTCGAAGGGCGCCAGCATCAATGTGCCGTCGCCGTTGGCGTAGTTCGATTTGCCTTTGACGTCCAGTTTCAGTTGCGCGAGGTCGCCGCTGGCGAAGATTTCCAGCCGCGTTGCGCTGCGTTGGACCAGGTCTGGATCAGGCGGCGTCGCTGCCGGCGCACCAGGTGGTGTCGTCGTGGAGCCGCTTGGGCGGGCTGCAAGCACCGGTGCAGAAGCTGCGCGCGCGCTGCCGGCGGGCGTTGCCGCGCTAGTTGCAGGCACAGGTGGCATCGGCGCGAGGGCGGCGGTGGCGCTCAGCTTGTACGGGCGCGTGGTGGAGATTTCCACACTGGCGGCGAGGGCGCCGATTGGCGTTTCGGCACTGGCGTCTTTCAGCTGCCAGCGCTGGCCGTCGCCCTGCAGTTGCAGCTTGATGGCGCGTACTTCGGTGCGGCTGCCGTCTTCGCTGACCAGGGCCAGCGTGCTGACGCGGCCATCCGCGATACTCAGGCGGAACGGCGGCGTGATCGATGCCGGCATTTCGGCCGGCTTGGAAGGCCCGGTCGTGCGCGATTCCGCCCGCGCCACATGCAGCTCGCTGATCGCCACGCCTTGGCTGAAGTACTGCAGCGGCGACCAGTTGACGTTGATGTCGTCGAGCGTGAGCACGCTGGATTCGTCGCGATAGACGATGCGCCCGATATGCATGCGCCCATACAGCGAGCCGCTCACGCCAGTGACGACAATCTGGCCGCCGCTGGAGCGCGCAACTTGCGCGACGATTTGCTGCAGCGTGGTTTCGCGTCCCAGCAGCCATACCGCGCCGCCCAGCACGGCCAGCGTCACGCCGCTGGCGATCAGTGTCCGGCGCAGCCATTTGCGGCGCGGCACAGCCGGCGCGTCAGGCGGCGGCCCTGGCGGGACCGGTGGCTGGGGAGGGGTGTGCGGCGTATCCATCAGAACGTGAACCCCAGGGAGAAGTGCAGGCGCGCCTTTTTCGTGGCATGGCCGTACGCGACGTCGACGTTGATCGGGCCAACAGGGCTCTTGTAGCGTGCACCGACGCCGTAGCCGGACTTGGGATGCAAGCCGCCCAGCGAATTGGAGGCATTGCCGGCGTCATAGAACACCGCCGCGCCCCAGGTTGGCTTGAACCAGTACTGGTATTCCGCGCTGCCGGTCACCAGGAAGCGGCCGCCGACCGTGGCTTCGCCCTGCTGCACGCCCAGTTCCTGGTAGGCATAGCCGCGCACCGAGTTGTCGCCGCCGGCACGGAACAGGTAGGTGGTCGGCACGCCTTCCTGGTGCGCCGAGCCCAGCGCCCCGAATTCCGCCCGCAGGATCACGGTGGACTTAGGGCTCAGCGGCCGGTAGGTGATGCCGCGCGCGGTAGCACGGATGAATTTCTCGTCCGTCAGCACCGGCAGCAGCGCCCCGCCCAGCGTGGCATTCAGCACATAACCCTTGGTCGGGAACACCAGGTTATCCACCTTGCGCCAGGTAGCGGCATAAGTGATCGGCAGCGACTGGCTATGTGACGACAGCACCCGGTTCACGGTCTTGCTCTCGTTCAGGTACTCGATCGAGATGCTGCGTTCCAGCATTGGCGTGCCCCAGGCCCGCTTGGCTGCAACGGAAGCGGTGCGCGTGATCTCGCCCTCGATATCCTTGCGTTCCACCGCCGCGCCGAAGCTGTCGTTATAGCCGTCCGCCGTGGTCGGGAAGTAGAAATCGCTGCGCGCCTGCTGGCGCTTGGTCTCCACCGTCAGAGCGCTCTTCATCTTCAGCCCGAATACATTCAGGTCATCGTAAGTGCCCGACATGCGGGAGCCGGTATTGGTGCTGAAACCGATACCCACGCTGGCGTTCTTGCGCTTGTTCTCCACCACCCGCACCAGCAAGGGCAGCGGCGCCATGGAAGTTGGCTGCGGCACGCCTTCCGCCTTGCCCTCGGCGGCCTCGATCTGTTCGCCCAGGATGGATGACAGGTCGGCGCTGACCTCGACGTTGGCGAAGTAGCCGGTCTCCTGCAGCTTGCCCTGGTACGCCTGCAGCGCCGCCTCGCTGTAATAGTCGCCCGGCTTGATCGGGTTCAGGTTGCGCACCACCGATTCCGGATAGCGCCGCAAGCCTTCGATCTTCAACTCGCCGAAGCGCATTTCAGGGCCGCTGTCGAGCGCCACGTGCAGCAGCGCGCGCCGGGTCTCCGGATCGACCACGGCCTCGCTGGAAACCAGTTGTGCCCGCGGATAGCGCGTTTGCACCACGGCGCGCAGGATGTCGCGCTTGGCCTTCTCCCATTCATCCTGGCGGAACACGGCGCCCGTCGGCAAGGTCCAGCCGGCTTTCAGCGCATTCTTGTCGAACGGGGTGCCGGAAGACGACTCGAAGCCCTGCAGCACGATCTCGACTTCGCCCACCAGCACCGGGTCGCCTGGCTGCACATCGACCGTGACGGTCGGCGTGCCGCTTTCGTCGAGCCTGATGTTGACCGCTGGGGTGTAGTAACCGGCAGTCGCAACCAGGGTCTTGATCTGCTCCGGCGCCGCGCGCAGCATGCGCTGCAGCTGGTCGCGGTCCATGCGCTCATTCGTACGGTAGCGCACCAGGTCAAGGTTATCTTCGAGAAGGGACTCCAGCTCGCGCGGAGCGTTGATGCGGACCTGGTAATGCCAGCCCTGGGCAGCCGCCAGCAGGGGCAGCAGCAGGGCAGCGCAGCCCAGTACAAGGCCCCTCAATACTTTTATGCCGGTTTGTGCCAAAATTCGTGGTCTGTGATCTGGAAGTCGAAACCGAATGTTACCGGATCAGCCCCAATCTTGTCGGCCACTTAATGATTGATTACAAACTCAAAGAAAGACCGCGATGCTGACAAACGACGCCGCACTGGTCCTGTTCAGCGGTGGACAGGACTCGACAACCTGCCTCGCCTGGGCCCTGGACCGCTATCCGCGCGTCGAAACCATCGGCTTCGACTACGGCCAGCGCCACGCGATCGAGCTGACCGTGCGCCCGCGCGTGCTGGAGCAGATGCGCAGCGTGAAGCCGGAATGGGCCGAGCGCCTGGGCGAAGACCACATGGTCGACCTCGGCCTGATCTCGCAACTGTCGAAAACGGCCATGACCGAGGACATCGAGATCGTGATGCAGGAAAACGGCCTGCCGAATACCTTCGTTCCCGGCCGCAACCTCTTGTTCATGACCGTGGCTGCCACCCTGGCCTATCGCCGCGGCCTGACTGTGCTGGTGGGCGGCATGTGCGAAACCGACTTCTCCGGCTATCCGGACTGCCGTGACGACACCATGAAGGCGCTGCAAGTGGCCCTGAACCTGGGCATGGACACCCGCAACAAGCTGGAGACCCCGCTGATGTGGCTGGACAAGGCGCAAACCTGGCAGCTGGCCGAACGCCTCGGCGGCCGGAAGCTGGTGGACTTGATCCGCGCCGAAACCCACACCTGCTACAAGGGCGAACGCGGCGAACTGCACGACTGGGGGTATGGCTGCGGCACCTGTCCGGCCTGCGAGCTGCGCGCGCGCGGCTACCGCCTGTACCACTCCGCCCTGAGCGGCAATCACGACACTAGCACCGATTGACTTTTTCTATAGGGCAATTATTTTGCCCTGAACAAACTAAGATGCTGGTATGCAGAGGCCACCTGCCAGCCCGCCGCTCCAACGCCTGCTCCAACCCCGCCTGCTGGCTGGGCTGGTGGCGGCGCTTTGCCTGACGGCGACCGGCAGCGTGTGGTGGGGCGCCCACCTCGATGCCGAACGCGATGCCCGCACAGGCTTCGATTACCGTGCCCGTGAACTGGTCAATAATATAGCCGCGCGCATGCAGGCCTATGTCCAGGTGCTGTATGGCGTGCAGGGCCTGTTCGCCAGTTCCGACTTCGTCGACCGCCAGGAATTCCACACCTATGTCGAGCGCCTGGAACTGGGGCAGAACTTTCCCGGCATGCAGGGCATCGGCTTCATGCGCCTGGTGCCCGGCCCGCAACTGCAATCGCACATCGCCATCGTGCAGGCGGAAGGCTTCCCCGACTATTCGGTGACGCCGCCCGGCCAGCGCAGCCAGTATGGCCCGGTGGTCTACCTCGAACCCTTCAGCGGCAGCAACTTGCAGGCGTTCGGCTATGACGGCCTGTCCGAGCCGGTGCGCCGCGCCGCCTTCGAGCAGGCGCGCGATTCCGGCTTGCCGACCATGACCGGCAAGCTGCTGCTCAAGCAGGAAACCTCCGACCCGATGCAGGCCGGCTTCATCATCGCGCTGCCGATCTACCAGAACGGCGTAGGACGCTATACGCTGGTGCAGCGCCGCAGCGCGTTGAAAGGCTGGGTCTATGCACCGTTCCGCATGGGCGACGTGATGGCCGCGCTGGGCCACGATGCCTTGCGCGGCCTCGACGTCGAAATCTACGACGGCGACGAGCCAAACGCCATGACGCGCATGTTCGACAGCGCGCCGGCTGCTGCCGCCGCGGAACGGCGCCAGCACGTTCTCAAGCGCATCAGCCTGGCCGGCAGGCGCTGGACCCTGCATCTCAGCGCGCTGCCCAAAACGAACGGCGTGCTGTCGGACAAGCCGCGCGCCATCGCCATCGGCGGCCTGCTGATCAGCGGCCTGCTGGCATTGCTGGCCTACGTGCTGGCGGAAAGCCGGCAGCGGCTGCGCGTCGCGCTCGACCAGAGCAGCCGCATGGGCGACGAATTGCGCGAAGGGCAGGAAACCCTGCTGGCCATGGCCGAACATGCGCAGGGCAGCCAGGCGGTGCTGCGCTGCATCCTCGATTCCACGGTGGACGGCATCCTGGTCGACAACTACAGCGGCAAGGTGCTGAACTCCAATCGGTGCTTCCGCCAGTTGTGGAACGTGCCGGAGCAGCTCGATTGGGAAAACGACGGCGCCATCCTGCTGGCCCACATGGCCAGCCAATTGGAACAGCCGGATGCCTTCCTGCACGCCTGCGCGCGCCCCGAACCGGACGATGAGGAAAGCCACAGCCAGCTGCAGATGCGCGATGGCCGCGTGCTGGAAGTCACCACGCGACCGCTGAGCCTGGGCAGCGAGCCGGCCAGGCTCTGGTCCTTCCGCGATATCACCGAGCGCACGATGAACGAGCGGCGCGAGGAAGCGCGCCACCAGGTGCTGGAACTGCTGGCCGCCGGCGCGCCGCAGCAGGAAGTGCTGGACAACCTGATGCGCGGCATCGAAAGCGTCAACCCCGGCATGATCTGCAGCGTGATGCTGCTCGACGACGAGGCCAAGCACTTGCAGCTGTCCGCAGCCCCCAGCTTGCCGACGTTTTTCAGGCAAGCCATCGACGGCCTGCCGATCGGCTTCGGCAACGGCTCTTGCGGCAAGGCCGTCACCAGCAATAGCCGCGTGATCGTGGAAGACATCGCCACCGACCCGCTATGGGCGCCGTACCGCGAAATGGCGCTGCGGGCCGGCCTGGGCGCCTGCTGGTCGGAGCCGGTGCATGGCGCCAACGGCAAGGTGCTGGGCGCCTTCGCCATCTACCACCGCGAACCGCAGCGACCCAGCGTGGCGCAACTGGCCCTGATCGACCAGGCGGCCAGCCTGGCGGGCATTGCGGTGGAGCAGGCGCGCGCCGCCGAAGCCCTGCGCGTGGGCGAAGCGCGCTTCCGCAGCCTGTACGACCACGCACCGGTGGCTTTGTGGCAGCAGGACTGGTCGGCCGTGCGCGCGGCTTTGCAGGAACTGGTGGCGTCGGGCGTGGAAGACGTCGCGCAATGGCTGCAGGTCAATCCCAGCCAGCTGCAGCGCCTGGCCGCGCTGGTGCGCATCACCGACGTCAACGCCGCCGCGCTGGAACAGGTGGGTGCCGGCCCGGCCTGCAAGCAGCCGGGCAAGCTGAGCCTGGCGCAGAATTTCGCGCCATCGGCCATGCAGGAATTCGGCCGTGCACTGCTGGCGATGGAACATGGCTCGCACCTGTTCCGCTGCGAGGGCAGCTTCCTGCGCCTCGATGGCGTGGAACGCCAGAACGAATTGACCCTGCTGGTGATGCCGGGCCACGAGCACGCGCTGGACTTCGTGATCGTGTCCACCATCGACATCACGGAGCGCAAGCGCCTGAACGAAGAACTGGTGCAGCTTGCCACCACCGACTTCCTGACCGGCTTGCCGAACCGGCGCGAGTTCATGACGCGGCTGGAAGACGAACAAGCCCGCCTGCAGCGCGATATCGGCCACCGTGCCGCTGTGCTGATGCTGGACATCGACTACTTCAAGAACATTAACGACGCGCACGGCCACGATTGGGGCGACGCCGTGCTGCGCCACCTGGCTGGCCTGATGCGCGATTCGCAGCGCAAGATCGACATGCTGGGCCGCGTCGGCGGCGAAGAATTTGCCATCCTGCTGCCGGGCGCCGACCTGGAAGCGGCACGCGCATTCGGCGAACGCCTGCGCCAGCGCATTGCCGACACCCCGCTGCGGCGCGACGGCAGCACCATCGCGATCACGGTCAGCATCGGCATTGCCAGCATGGCGCCGGGCGACCGCAGCGGCGATGCCGCCCTGGTGCGGGCCGACCACGCGCTGTATCGCGCCAAGCGCGCCGGCCGCAACCGCGTGGAGGGCTGATCAGTCGGGGCGCATGCGCAGCTGCTCGACCTTGTCGCCCTTGCCCAGGCTCAGGTCGACCAGCATGGCGCCGCTGGCGTAGTTCAGGCGATAGCTGTACTTGCGCACCTCGCCATCGGTGCTGCGCGCCAGCGCTTCAACCTTGCGCAGCGGGCCCCAGTCGCGCAAGTCTTCCGACACCATGTCGAGGAAGTCCTGCGGCAGGTTGCCGGCCACATTTTCGCTCAAGCCATCCGGCAGTTTGCGCTCGGCGATGCTGGCAAACATGGCGCGCACCCGTTCGGCTACGGCCGGTTCGGTTTCCGCAATCGCCGCCTTCGGCTTGACGGCCAGCGCCGGCAGGTAATGCGCGGCGACGATGTCGCCCAGCTTGCCCGGACGCGCTGTGGTGGAATTGGCCAGCACCACCACCGACAGCTTGTCGTCGACGAAGCGGTACAGCTGGGAGCGGAAGCCTTGCCATGCGCCGCCGTGGGCAATGGTGCGGTGGCCGTTGCGCTGGAACAGTTGCCAGCCGTAGCCATATTCGGTGGCCGTGCCGTCGTTCAGTTTGGCCGGCGTCCAGCTGGCCTGGCGCACGCTGGCCGGCAAGACCTTGTCGCCGTACAGCGCCAGGTCCCACTTCGCCAGGTCGCGCGCCGTCAGGTACAGGCTGCCGTCTGCGGTGGTGTTCAGGCGCGGCGCCACCCAGGACTGGTTCACCAGCTTGCCGCCCTTGCGTTCGTAGCCGCGCGCACGGTGCGGGATGATGTCGGCTTCGCTGATGATGCGCGTGCCCATGTCCAGCGGCGCGAAGATGCGCTCGCGCAGCTGGTCGCCGTAGAATTTGCCGCCCGCCTTGTTGCAGATGAAGCCGAGCAGGTGATAGCCCATGTTCGAGTACGACCATTTCTCGCCCGGTGCAAACAGCACGGGAATCTCCGCCTCGAGCGCGATCAGTTCTTCTTCCGTGTAATCCTTGGTCAGGTCGAGCTTGCCATAGGGATCGCCCAGGCCCGAGGTGTGCGACAGCAGGTGGCGGATGGTAATGCCTTCCCACGACTTGGGCGTGTTGGGCAAATGTCTGGCAATCGGATCGTCGAGCGACAGCTTGCCGTCTTGCGCCAGCAGCATCACCAGCGCGGCGGTAAAGGTCTTGCCGATCGAGCCGGACTGGAAGACGGTGGCGGGCGTGACCTTGACGTCGTTCTCGATGTCGGCCAGGCCGTAGCCCTGCTCGCGGATGATTTTGCCGTCTTTCACAACAGCGATGGAGACGCCGGGAATATGGCTGCGTTTCATTTCCGCCAGGATGGCGTCGTCGAGTTTGTCAGCGAAGGCGGGGGCAGCAAAGGCGAGGGAGAGCAGCAAGCAGGTCGGGCGCATGGATGCAATCTTGTGAGTTATCAAAATTGCATTCTAGCACCCGACCCGGGCGATCAGGCAGGAGAGTGTTCGAGCGCCGGTGCGGCAGGTGCGGCAGGCTTGCGGTGGCGGCGTTTCACCAGCCAATAGATGAAAAACGGGATCATCAGCGGCAGCAGCAGCGGCGATACGGCAGCCATGGTCACCACGGCAGCCAGCGCCAGGGACAGAATCACGATCACACCGACGCCGGCCATCACCACGGCCACGACAGCGGCCACGAAGACCATCACGACTGCCACCACGGCAAACACGCCGCCGGCCAGCACGGTGCCGAACAAGGCGCCCAGCGGCCCGTCGTAGTCCGTGTCGCCGACCGTGACGACGAGGTCGCTGGTGTCGAAGGAGATCCACGCTGCAAGCATGCAGAAGAACAGCAGGATCAGGGACAGGGCAAATACCTTTTTCATGATGGGCCTCTTGGCGTTGAACATGGTGTCACTGTAGGCCCGCTGCCCCTTGCCAGCCATCGGATTGCGACGAACGGTGGAATTTCGATGATGAACGGAAAAAGTCCCGCGCCAGGCCAAATCGCTGCTTGAAATCATTAACTGTTTGCCTATACTGAATATCCGATCTCTGAGATGGAGGGGAATATGGCTTGGCTAGTAAGAGACGGGAGCCAATCGTTGCTCCTGGGAATCGACAGCGAACCGCGCCAGCGCAGCGCAATTTCATGGTTCGGCGGCGGCCCCAAAGGCCCGCCATCCGCACCACCGACGATTCCTCCAATCATCATCAATCCCTTCAAATACCAGACGCCCGACCCGGCCATCGATCCGCGCATCACGCCGATTGGCCCGCCGGTCCTGCCGCCGCGACGGCCTGCCATGTCACTGCATTGACATAGCACAAAGCGATACAGCCCGCGCACCACGCGGGCTTTGTTTTCACTGGCTAGCGTGGACGCCTCCTGCTATATTTCCCAGACGCATCTAACCTTGGGAATACGATGGAAAGCCGATTGCGCCGCCTGGAGGCCGTCCAGGAAATCCTGCTGGAAATTGGCAAGCTGTCCAATAGTTGTACCGACATCACGGTCTTCCTGCAGTCCGTGCATGCGGCGCTGGGGCGCATCATGTACGCCTCGAATTTCTATGTGGCCCTGAGCGACCGCGACGCACCCGGCAACGCCGTGCGCTTCGTCTATTTCGTCGATGAAGTCGACGACCATCCCTACAAGGACCAGCTGGTGCAGCTGGCCACGCCCGACCAGTCGCCCACCGCCTGGGTGATCCTGAACAAGCAGCGCCTGGTGATGACCGGCGACGAGCATCGCGCCCGCGAGGAAAACGAGGTATTCGGCGTAGGCACGATTGCGGAGCACTGGGTTGGCTGTCCGTTGCTGGACCAGAACCATGATGTGATCGGCGCCATGGTGATCCAGAGTTACGACAAAGAGCATACCTATAGCGAGGAAGACCAGGCCCTGTTCGCGCAGATCGCCAACCACGTCTCGAGCGCCCTGCAAGGCTTGCAGAGCATGGACCGGCTGGAGCGCGCCGTGCGCGAGCGCACGCTGGAACTGGAGCGCGAAGTGGCCGAGCGCAGCAAGGCCGAACGCCTGCAGCGCGCGCTGTACGAGATCGCCAGCCTGTCCGCTTCCGCCTCGGCCGAATCGGACGCCAGTGTGCTGTATGCCCGCCTGCACGAGATTGTCGGCAGCCTGATCACCGCCCGCAATTTCCTGATCGCGCTCTACCACCCCAAGCGCGACGAAATCTCGATTCCATACTTCGTCGACGAGAAAGATGTGGAAGCGCCGGTCAAGCGCTTCGAATACGGCATCGGCATGAGCTCCTTCGTGCTGAAGAAACGCCAGCCAATGCTGCTGGACGGCGCTGCCTTCGCGGCCCTGATGGCCGGCGGCGACATCAATGAACCGCTGGGCAACCAGGGCATTGCCAGCTGGATGGGCTGCCCGATGATGGTGGGCGAGCAGCCGCTGGGCGTCATCATCGTGCAAAGCTACGACGCCTCGGTGCTGTACACACAGGCCGAACTGGACATCCTGTCCTATGTCGCCAACCACACCGCGGCAGCCATCGCACGTACCCGCGCCGACCTCGCGATCCGCCGCGCCAAGGCCGAACTGGAAGAGCAGAATACCGCGCTGGCCACCGCGCTGACGCAATTGCAGACCGCGCAATCGGAACTGGTGCGGCAGGAGAAGCTCGCATCGCTGGGGCGCCTGGTCGCCGGCGTCGCGCACGAAATCAACACCCCGCTCGGCATCTGCGTCACCGCCACCAGCCACCTGGTGGAAGAACTGCGCCTGTGCCGCATCGACCTGGCCGAAGGCGCACTCGATGAAGATGGCCTGAACCAGTTTTTCGACACGGTCGACCAGTCGCTCAAGATCATGACCACCAACACCCAGCGCGCCGCAGCCTTGGTGCGCAGCTTCAAGCAGGTGGCGGTGGACCAGTCCTCCGACAATATCCGCCACTTCAACCTGCGCAAATACCTGGACGAAGTGCTGCTGTCATTGCAGCCCAAGCTCAAAGGCAAGCCGATTGCCGTCAACGTCGACTGCCCGCCGGACATCCACTGCGAAAGCTTCCCCGGCGCCGTTTCGCAGATCGTCACCAATATGGTGGTGAACTCGCTGGTGCACGGCTTCGAAGAAGGGCAGAAAGGCACCATCCACATCACCGGCAAGCTCGATGGCGACCACGTGCTGTTCGACTACAGCGACGATGGGGTCGGCATGGATTCGGCCACGCTGCAGCAGCTGTTCGACCCCTTCTTCACCACCAAGCGCGGCTCCGGCGGCAGCGGCCTTGGCGCGCACATCCTGTACAACCTGGTGACCGGCCCGCTGGGCGGCACGGTGAAGGTCGTCAGCTCGCCCGGCATGGGCCTGCACTACCACTTGCGCTTTCCGCGCGACCAGCGCAAGCAGGCGGCATAAGGTGAGGCTCGCGATTTTTGCTGTCGGCAGTAAAGATCGCGACGCCCAGGCGGCGTCCATCAGCTCAATTCGGGGTCAGGTCTGTCATTTGGACACGCAGCGCGCACCTTTGACAAAAATCAAAACGGGGCGAATCGCCACATCGTGGATTCGTCCCGCCTCGAAGTTTTTCGATGTTTTGATATTTATCAAACGTCGTTCGCAGCTGTCCAAATGACAGACCTGACCCCGAATTTTAGTCGGGGAAACGTTCGTTGATGGCGAGCGCCTTGTCGATGTTCTGCACCATCAGTTCCACATACTTGGGATCGAGGTGCTTGCCGGCCACTTCGCGCATATGCGCCAGTACTTGCTCCACCGGCCAGGCATCCTTGTAGCAGCGCTTGTGCATCAGGGCGTCGAACACGTCGGCCACGGCGACGATGCGGGCGTATTCGTGGATGTCCTGGCCCTTCAGCCCTTGCGGGTAGCCGCTGCCGTCGAATTTTTCGTGATGCTGGTGGGCGATCACGGCGGCAGCTTTCAGGATCGGGCGCTGCGAGCCGTCCAGGATCGACAGGCCGACCGCCGGGTGCTGTTTCATGATCTCCCATTCAGCCGGATCGAGCTTGCCGGGTTTGAGCAGCACCGAATCGGGCGTGGCAATCTTGCCGATGTCGTGCATCGGCGCCGCGTGCTTCAGCACCGCGGTTTCTTCTTCCGGCATGCCGGCCGCAGTGGCCAGCAGGTGGCAGAATTCGGCCATGCGGCGCACGTGGTTGCCCGCTTCGTTGGAGCGCGATTCGACCACGTCGCCCAGGCGCATGATCAGCTCGGCCTGGGTGTCGGTGATTTCCTGCGTCAGCAGGATATTGTCGAAGGCGATCGCTACGCCGCTGCAGAAGATCTCCAGCAGCTTCTGGTCGATCTCGGAAATCTCTTCCACGCCCTTCAGCACCAGCAGCGAGGCCTTGCCGCTGCTGTTCGGGAAGTAGCCGACGAAGGTGTCGCCGGTCATGCGCGAGATGCGGTTGCGTTCTGCATCCTTGAGCTGGGCCAGCAGTTCCGGCGTCAGCAGGCTGTCTTCTTCCTGGCCGATCTGGGCCAGCACTTCGTAATCGGTTTCGCCGCTGACGGCGCTGGCGCCGCGCAGGCGCACCAGCATGCTTTGCTCCAGGCGCAGCAGCGCCACCACCTGCTGCAGCAGGCCGTTGGCGAAGTCTTTCAGGTTGCGCGCCTGGAAGATGTGGGCCGAGGCGGCGATCACGCGCTCCAGGCCTTCGCGGTAATGCATCTGCTGCTGGCGTGCTTCTTCCACCTTCATGATGTCGCGGTAGGCGCGCAGTGCGGCGAAGGTGGTGGTAAACAGCTTGGTGCGATCGAGCTCGGTCTTTTCCTTGTAATCGTTGATGTCGTAATCGACGATCACGCGTTCTTCCGGCGCCTGGCCGGGCTGGCCGGTGCGCAGCACGATGCGGGTGAACTGGTTGTCGAGGTCTTGGCGCATCCAGCGCGCCACTTCCAGGCCGGAGTCTTCGCGCTCCATCACCACGTCGAGGAAGACCAGGGCGATGTCTTTTTCCCTGGCCAGCACTTCTTTCGCCTCTGCGCCGCTGTAAGCGTGCAGGAAAGCCAGGCCGCGGCCTTCCAGGCGAAACCGGCTCAGTGTGAGTTTGGTGATGTCGTGGATATCGGGTTCGTCATCAACCAGCAGGATTCGCCACGGCGCGAGTTTAGGCGTAGCAGAAGTCAAGAAAGACATATTGGCAAATTCCAAATGTGACACACAGTCCTGGGTGATGCGCAATTTTTAGGCGCATCAAAATGATTGTAGTCCTACCCATTGTTATTAACAACAGGCAATACTGGATGAGCTAAATCTTTACAACATCTACTGCGTCGCCGTAACGCTTTTGACAGCGCTCGCACCAGAAAGTACGGCGCTGGGTGAGCCCGAGGTAGGCCCGGTGCAGCTTGATATTACATCGCGGGCAAACGGCACGGTTGTGTACCTGCCAATGCTTTTTCAGTTCAAATGCCAGCTTCCATGCCTTGAACTCAAAACTGTATTGGCGCGCCTGCTTGACCAATTCACGCAACTTTCCCTGCGGCAATTTACTTACCATTGAGAGAGGGTGTATGTGTAATCGAAACAATACTTCGTTTTTAATAATATTGCCAACGCCCGCAAAAATATCCTGGTCGAGCAAGACATCGCAGGCGAAGCGTTCGGAATTCTCCCGCAGTTTTTTCAGCGCCAGGCGCGGGCTCCACTGTTCTGACATGACGTCGCCGCGCCAATCGTAGGCCCGCGCCAGCTCGCCCTCCACCAGCTTGACCGAACAGGAATAGAAGTTCAGCTCGCCGCCTTCTTCAAATTGCAGCGATAGCCGCGGCGTGGCGCCTTCCTTGCGCTCATCGATGCGATAGCTGCCGAACATCAGGAAATGCACGCGCAGCGTGTACAGCGGCAGTTCGATCAGGAAGTGCTTGCCCCAGCTGCGCAGTGAGAGGATGGGCTGGCCGGGCAGCTCGTCGAACGGGATCTGCTTGCTGTTGCCGCTGGCGGCGGAAATGGTGCGGCCTTCAAACGCGCGCACTTGCTCGGCGAGGATGACGATCGATGGGCCTTCTGGCATGGCATGCCTCCTTGCCGTCCAGATTGCCGTGGCCGTGGCCAGCGTGCCGTGCGCCCACGCACGCTGGCGTGCAAGCGAAAGCGCAGCGTGCTGCCAGCTTTCTCTGGGCTGGCGGTCACAGCGTTGTCATTTTTGCTTCCTACAATGGCGGGCATTTTTAACCACCCGCCATTCTTGGAAAGCGCTATGGAACACAAGATCGACCACGACGACGCCGGCTACAACGATACCCCGAACGAGCACTTCAGCAATATCCTTGAGCAGCGCATCAGCCGCCGTAACCTGCTGCGCGGCTCCGTCGCATCGGCCATTTCCGTGATGATGGGTTCGGCCACGCTGACCGCCTGCGGCGGTGGCAACGATGCGCCGGTCGTCACCAAGCCAGAGACGCCTGTGCCGGCGGAAAAGCTGCTGGGCTTTGCTGCCGTGGGCAAGAGCCTGGCTGACGTGGTCACCGTGCCGGCCGGCTATACTGCCACTGTCATCTACGCGCTGGGCGATCCACTGACCGCTTCCGCCACCGCCTTCAAGAACGATGGCAGCGATGCCGACTACGAAAACCGCGCCGGCGACCACCACGACGGCATGGAGTTCTTCGGCCTGGACAGCGCCGGCAAGCCTTCGGCCAGCGGCAACGACCGCGGCCTGCTGGCCATCAACCACGAAGCGACCACCAACGAAAAACTGTCGTCGTTCTTCATCCACGCCAACGGCGGCACCAACACGCTGCCGCGCCCGGCTGCGGAAATCGACCGCGAGACCGCGCTGCACGGCATCTCCGTGGTGGAAGTGCGCAAGAACGCCGGCAAGTGGGAATATGTCAAGGATTCTGCCTTCAACCGCCGCGTTACCTGCCTGACTGACTGCGACCTGAGTGGCCCGGTCAAGGGCAATGCCCTGGTGAAAACCAAGTACTCGCCGGACGGCAGCAAGATCCGCGGCACCCTTAACAATTGCGGCACCGGCCGCACACCATGGGGCTCCTTCGTCTCCGGCGAAGAAAACTGGAGCGGCTACTTCACCCGCAGCGCGACCGACGATGCGGCACGCGGCAACGACAAGAGCGTCGCTGCGCTCAAGCGCTATGGCCGCAGCCAGGGCGCCGCATCGCGCCACGGCTGGGAATCGGGCGGCGCCGATGATAAGTACGCACGCTGGAACAACTCCAAGCTGGGCGTCTCGCTCGATGGCACCGACGACTACCGCAATGAGATGAACGGCATGGGCTACATCGTGGAAGCCGATCCGTACAACAAGAGCAAGAACCTGCGCAAGCGCACCGCGCTGGGCCGCTACGCCCACGAAAGCGCCGCCTTCGGCAAGACCGTGGCCGGCCAGCCGCTGGCCGTGTACATGGGCGACGATTCGCGCAACGAGTACATCTACAAATTCGTCTCGGCCGCGACCTGGAGCGATGCCGACGCCACCCCGGCCGACCTGCTGGCCACCGGCGACAAATACCTCGACTCGGGCAAGCTGTTCGTGGCCAAGTTCGCCGCTGACGGCAGCGGCACCTGGATCGAGCTGAACATCAGCAACGCCGCCATCGCTGCCTACGCGGCCTACAAGTTCGCCGACCAGGCCGACGTACTGGTCAATGCCCGCCTGGCGGCCGACGCCGTGGGCGCCACCAAGATGGACCGCCCGGAATGGTGCTCGGTCAACCCGGCCAACGGCGAGGTCTACTTCACCCTGACCAACAACAGCTCGCGCACCGTACCGGATGGTCCGAATCCGCGCACCTATGAAGACATCAAGGGCGCGTCGAGCAAACAGACCGGCAACGTGAACGGCCACATCCTGCGTGTCAAGGAAAAGGATGGCAACGCCTCCGCCGCCTTCACCTGGGACGTTTACCTGTTCGGCGCGCAATCGGACGCCAACCCAAGCCTGGTCAACCTGTCCAGCCTGACTGCCGACCAGGACTTCTCCAGCCCGGACGGCCTGGCCTTTTCGCGCGCTACCGGCATTTGCTGGATCCAGACCGACGACGGCGCCTACACCGACGTCACCAATTGCATGATGCTGGCCGGCCTGCCGGGCCAGGTAGGCGACGGCAAGAAAGTCACGCTGGCTTACGGCAGCACCAATGTCGACACCTTCGTCGGCAAGGCGCCGACTGCCGACACGCTGAAGCGCTTCCTGGTCGGCCCGGTCGACTGCGAATTGACCGGCATCACCGAAACGGCGGATGGCAAGACGCTGTTCGTCAACATCCAGCACCCGGGCGAAGGCACGGCCGGCGCCAACATCGGCGACCCAAGCAAGTACACCAGCCAATGGCCGGGCAACGCCGGCTACGGCGCCGGCAAGCGCCCACGCTCGGCCACGATCGCCATCACCAAGAATGACGGTGGCCGTATCGGTAGCTGATTGTAAGCATTTGTCTGAAAAGAATGGGCCCTGGGTATCGGGCCCGTTTTTTTGTCAGGAATTGTTTCAGTTGCAGCAAGAGGGCGGCGCAGGAGTATATTGAAGGTTACCAAGGAAAGGAAACCGATCATGAAACTGAAACGTCAAACCCGCTTTTGGATCGCTGCGGCTTTGTTGCTGGCTGCTGCCGGCGCCGCTTCGGCAGGCGATGTCACCGTCAAGTACCAGGATCCCGACAAGTTCTCCGACGTGCCATTCTTTGAGCCGGACCGCGACCAGGTATTGAAAGAACTGACGGCTCACTTCGAGCAGTTGGCCAGGCAATTGCCGGCCAACCAGCAACTGGCGATCACGGTCACTGATATCGACCTGGCCGGCCGTGTCGAGCCGCGCCGCCGTTCGATGCAGGACATCCGCATCCTGCGCGGTAGCGCTGATTGGCCAACCATGCAATTGCAGTACACGCTGCAACAGGATGGCAAGGTGATTGCCAGCGGCAGCGACCGCCTCAGCAATATGCTTTACCTCGACCACATGAACCGCTATTCCGGTTCCGATTCACTGCGCTATGAAAAACCGATGGTCGATGACTGGTTCAAGAAAAACTTCAGTGCGCCAACCCAGCTTAGCAGCAAGTGATGTGCGCGCTCAGTCGATCCAGTTCACGCGGCTGAACTTGGCGCGGAAGTCGTCCGGCATCGGCACCACCTGGCTGTGCCGGTAGTTGTAGAACACGAAGCCTTGCTTGGCCATAGCCACCAGCGTGCCATCGGCCGGGCGGGTGATGCGGAAGATCACGTCGCCGCCATACTTGTTGAAATCCATCACGCCCACCTCGAACAGCAACTGGTCGCGCGCATGCGCTTCGGCGCGGTAGGTGGTGGCCAGGTCGGTGACGATGATACCGGTGCCGTCGGCTTCGGTTTCCTGCACGCCAAACTCGAACAGGAAGCGCGCCCGCGCTTCCGAGATCATGGAAATCATCGAGTCGTTGCCGAGATGGTTGGCGCCGTTGATGTCGGTGACGCGTACCGTCAGCTGGGTCGAAAAGCAGAATTGGTCTTCCGGGAACGCAAGCGTCAGTCTGGCCATGTCTTTCGTGGGCAAGTGGGAAAGCGCCCATTGTAGCGCGCCTTCGCCGCTTGCTTCGCGCTGCTAGGGTTTGCGGATGATCTGGTATACCTTGCCGCTTTCGCTCAGCATGTACAGCTCGCCTGCCGCATCTTGTCCGAAAGCGGGGATCTTGCCGATATCGCCCACCGCCCAGTCCTTGTTTTCGCTGACCGCGCCGTTGGCGTACAGGAAGCTCTTCAGGAAGCCTTTGCAGTAATCCGAGTAGAGGTAGCGCCCGGCCAGTTCCGGCAGGGCGGTGCCGCGGTAGACGAAGCCGCCGGTGATCGCGCAGCCATTGGCATTGTTGGCGCCCAAGTCGTATTCAAACACGGGCAGGGTCAGGCCGGTTTGCGAGCAGCTTGCCGCATTGTAGCAACTGCTTCCTTCCATAATATTCCAGCCGTAATTGGCTGGCTTCAGGCTGGTCGCCACCACGTTGACTTCTTCCTTCAGGGCTTGACCGACGTCGGTCAGGTAGAGCGATGAGGTAGTGTTGTCGAAGGCGAAGCGCCACGGATTGCGCAAGCCATAGGCCCAGATCTCGCCGCGCTTGCCGGGCTGGCCGACGAAGGGGTTGTCGGCCGGCACGTTGTATAACGGCGCCACCACATTGTCCACCTTCAGGCGCAGCAGCTTGCCCAGCAGCGAGTCGAGGTTTTGCGCATTGCCATTCGGATCGCCAATGCCGCCGCCATCGCCGGTGCCGGCATACAGGTAGCCGTCGGCGCCGAAAGCCAGCATGCCGCCGTAATGGTTGGTGTAGCTCGGGTGCGGGATGGTGATGATGCGCTTGAGCGAATTGGCGTCGGCCACGTCGGCATTGGCTGATACCTTGCCTTCATCGATGGCGATATTGCTGAACTTGTCCGTGTAATAGATGAAGAAGCGGCCATTCTGCGCATAGCCGGGGTGGAAGGCCATCGACAGCATGCCGCCTTCGCCGTCCGTGCTGATCAGGCCGGTCAAGTCGAGGAAGGGCGTCGCGCGTAGCGTGCCATCGCTGGCCAGGATGCGGATGCGGCCGGGGCGTTCGACGATGAAGCGGCGCGTATCGCCGGCGGGGGCGGTCAGCAGCAAGGGCATGCTGAGGCCGCTGGCAACTTCCTTCACGGCCAGGGCAAAGGCGGGTTTCGGCGGTTCCGGCGCTGGCGGTTCGGGCTGCGTCACGGGCGGGGCACTGCCGCCACCGCCACCGCCGCAAGCGGCCAGCACGGCAGCCATCAAGGTTGCAGCCAGCGTGCTGGCCGGGGACAAAGCGGGGGCCGCAGTCGCGGGCCGGGAATTCAGGTCATCAGCCATCATTTCCTCCGGTTGGGTTAGCAGCCAACTGTAGGACTGCCCAACCGCGCCATCTGTGCGGGAACGCACTTACTGGTTTTCACTTAAAAACAGCAGGGTGTGGCCGTG